>Ga0302325_10001335_pt1 | contig 63294 bp, 48 predicted proteins | sample Palsa_T0_2_FD_201948 | JGI IMG/M metagenome (GOLD analysis project Ga0302325, IMG submission 201948) | Peat permafrost microbial communities from Stordalen Mire near Abisko, Sweden - Palsa_T0_2 | ecosystem: Environmental > Terrestrial > Soil > Palsa > Peat permafrost | place: Sweden: Abisko...
TCCTGGGAGCGGTCTTAAGCGCAACTGCCGGCTATATCGGAATGCGCAGCGCCACGAAAGCCAATGTGAGAACGGCCCAGGCGGCCCGCACGAGCCTGCGTCAGGCGCTCAAAGTATCCTTTACCGGTGGTTCGGTGATGGGAATGGGAGTTGCCGGTCTCGCTGTGCTGGGTCTGAGCAGTCTTTTTATCCTGCTCAAGGCCATTTTTGCGCCAGAAGCCGGCGTCAACTCAGATGAAATGAAAACTACCATCGAAGTGCTGACAGGCTTTTCCCTCGGTGCCGAATCCATCGCGCTGTTCGCGCGTGTCGGTGGGGGCATCTATACCAAGGCAGCCGATGTCGGCGCCGACCTCGTAGGCAAAGTAGAAGCAGGTATACCCGAAGATGACCCCCGCAATCCCGCCACTATCGCCGACAACGTTGGCGATAATGTAGGCGACGTAGCGGGTATGGGCGCCGATCTTTTTGGCAGTTATGTAGCCACTGTCCTCGCGACAATGGTTTTGGGCCAGGAAACGGTATCGGATGACCGCTTTGGCGGAATGGCCCCGATCCTGCTCCCCATGCTGATCGCAGGCATCGGCATCATCTTCAGCATTATAGGAACGCTGTTCGTACGCATTAGTGAGTCGGCCACAGTAAATACATCCACGGTGCAGAAGGCCCTGAATATGGGCAACTGGGGCTCTATCGTTCTCACTGCGCTGGCCTGTATTGGCCTTGTATATTATGTACTGCCCGATACGATGACTCTTCGGGGCACGGAATTCACCAAGTGGGGCGTATTAGGCGCAATTGGTGTGGGTCTGATAGTAGGTACGCTCATGAGCATCATTACCGAATATTATACCGCCATGGGTAAAGGACCGGTATTGAGCATCATTCGCCAGTCCGGCACCGGCCACGCCACCAACGTCATCGGTGGCCTTGCCGTCGGGATGCGATCCACCTTTCTACCCATCCTGGTCCTGGCCGGGGGCATTTGGGGCTCTTTTGCATGCGCAGGTCTTTATGGTGTGGCGATCGCTGCTGCCGGAATGATGGCAACCACCGCCATGCAATTGGCCATCGACGCCTTTGGCCCCATCGCCGATAATGCCGGCGGCATCGCCGAGATGAGCGAGTTGCCCAAAGAAGTTCGCGAAAAGACCGACGTCCTGGACGCGGTTGGCAATACCACTGCCGCTACCGGTAAGGGATTCGCCATCGCCTCAGCTGCGCTTACGGCTCTCGCCCTTTTCGCGGCTTTTGTCGGCGTAGCCGGAATCCAGGGCATCGATATTTATAAGGCCAAAGTTTTGGCCTGCCTCTTCGTAGGCGGTATGATCCCCTTCATCTTCTCGGCGTTGTGTATTCAGGCCGTAGGAGAGGCTGCCATGGCAATGGTGGAGGAAGTAAGACGGCAGTTCCGCACCATCCCCGGGATCATGGAAGGCACCGGCAAACCCGAATATGATAAATGCGTGGCCATTTCTACGCAGGCATCCATCAAGAAAATGATCCTTCCCGGAGCAATTGCCCTTCTATTCCCGCTCGCCATCGGTTTTATTGTCGGACCCGAAGCCCTGGGCGGCTTCCTGGCAGGCGCCACGGTTTGCGGCGTACTGATGGGCATCTTCCAGAACAACGCGGGCGGCGCCTGGGACAATGCGAAAAAATCCTTTGAAAAAGGAGTGGAGATAAACGGCGAGATCCACTATAAGAAATCAGATCCGCACAAGGCTTCCGTTACCGGCGACACCGTGGGCGATCCCTTCAAAGACACTTCCGGCCCCTCGATGAACATCCTGATCAAACTGATGTCGATCGTGTCCCTGGTGATCGCGCCGACACTGGCGACACTCTTCCACACTCGCGACACAGGCGTTGCCAGGCACCGCCCGGTAGTGGAGAAAAGAGTAGCCGCAAGTGAGAAAGCCGTGACCCCAGGGTCTGCTGTCTCATATTAACAAAAAAAAGTCATTAAATTTTGCTTAAGAATTCGATTGAAGATATATCTTTAGCATCCAATTTACGACACTAATCAGATCCAAATACCGAAGTCCCGTTGTTTCCACATCGGGGCTTTTTTTATGCCCGTTTTAACTCCGCATTTACGAAAGATGTCGTAAATTGAGATATAAATTTCCATTTTATATGTCGACTAAGACGATAAAACCCACCGAAAGTGAGCTGGAGATCCTGCAGGTCCTTTGGGAAAAGGACAAGGCCAGCGTTCGCGAGGTGCATGAAGAACTGCTGGTGTCCAAGGACGTCGGCTATACAACAACCCTCAAGCTGATGCAGATCATGCATGAGAAGGGGTTGGTAAAGAGAGACGACTCCTTCAAAACGCATATTTACCAGGCTTCGGTCAGTAAGGAAAAGACCCAGAAGCACCTGCTGGGAAAGATGATCAATAACCTCTTTGGCGGTTCACCTGCGGAACTGGTGCTGCAGGCCCTGGGCAATCACAAGGCCTCTCCCGCCGAACTGGAAGAGATCCAACAGTTATTAAATAATCTGAAAGACAGATAAGCATGTCCCTGTTGACCCAATCCGCTTTACTGAGAGCGCTGGGCTGGTCACTTTTCAACAGCCTTTGGCAAATGAGCCTGCTCTGGGCATCCTTTCGTTTATTCCTCCTGGTCTTCAACCGACTCCCGGCCCGGTCTCGTCATGGCCTGGCGCTCTTCCTGCTGACGGTCGGCGCGGGCTGGTCCGCACTCACCTTTTTTCAGGCTTTTTTCTCTCCGGAAACCGTCCCGCAAGGGTCGCAATGGTTGTCGACCCTGTTGCCAGCCGCGGCCATCGGGGGCGTCCTGTCCCGGATCAGTCACTGGCTGGTCAGTGAGGCGCTGCCCTGGGGTTCTTCCCTATACCTGATCATCCTGTCGGGTCTGCTGATGCGTTATTTTCGTCACTATATCCAATCCCGGGCGATCACGCGGAAGGGCCTTTCCAAAATAACGCCTGAATTCAGGGTCTTCACGGCCACGACGGCGCGACAGATGGGTATCCGTGCAACCGTGGGTGTATACCTCTCTTCATTGGTTGATGTTCCCGTGACCCTTGGTTTTCTCAAGCCGGTGATCCTGTTACCGGTGGCCATGGTTACCCACCTGCAGACAGCGCAGGTCGAGGCCATCCTCGTGCATGAGCTGGCACACATCCAGCGAAAAGACTATCTCCTCAATTTGATGGTAACCGCCATCGAACTGCTGTTCTTTTTCAACCCTTTTACCCGGATGCTCGTGGGGCGTCTGAAAAAGGAAAGAGAGCACTGTTGTGATGACCAGGTCCTGGAATTCCGTTATGACCCGCATGCCTATGTCTCGGCTCTTTTGTCGCTGGCAAGAAAAAATGGCCGGGAAGGTCTTGCATTGGCAGCCATCGGCGGTGGCGGCGACCAGCTATTGCTTCAAAGGGCCAGAACAATCCTCCAACAAAAGAAACAATATGACCGGCCTGGTCCGCGCGCCCTGTTTTTTTTCCTGCTGCTCCTGCTGATTGGCACCGGCTCGCTTGGTGTCTCCGTGACGGGCACACCGGGTATACCAGGCGATCAAATTTCAAAAATGCTACCCTCAAAAGGATTGTTTATTCCTGTTTCGATGCCGGCTACCCGAATCGTCAGGGCGCCGTTCTTGGCTTTGGCCACGGCTGAGGCCGGACCGGTTTTGACAACCCCGGCCAAACGTCATACCCCGGTGCATCGAAACGCCAGAAAGATCCCGTCGGTCGCTGTAGTGAATGGATACAAGGCGCTCGTCATACAAACAACCGGCGCCGATACACCGCCTGTCCTCACCGAATTGATCATAACGGAGAAACGGGACTATTCCCTGGGCAAAACCGCCAATGCAACGACTGCGCCCACCGCCCAGACTGTATCCGCGGAGGACGATGTTCCGTTCGTTCCCAATTCCAGTTTCTCCTTTCAATATACCGATACCGTTTCCCCGAAGGCCAAATTGGTCTGGATGGAGCTGATGGCTGAAAAAGAATTCCGCATGCAGGTCCTCCGGCTGCAGGAAGGATTGCGGATGGAGTTGGCCTATTTACGCGACCAGCAGGCCCAAAAGGCTATTTCGGTGCAAATGCATACCGACGGCTATCCCAACGGCGGATCGATCATGACAAAGGAAGAGTTGTTAAAGGACTTCCTGCAAAAACAGCTTCAGCTGCAACAAGAATACCAAAATCGCATGGACGAGCTCCAGCGGCAGTGGCTGAAAACGGGCCGCCGCCTCACGATCGTATATATCTGATCGCCTCCTTTCCCTCGCAGAACAATAAGTCCAAAATGGACAGATTGGGGATGAACCCGATCCGTTCTTCGAATACCTGACGATAGCGGGCGACCCCGTTGGATCCCTGTTGAATGGCTCCCGGTTCGTTTCCGGGACCGGTCCTAACCGGCCCCCGATTTTCTGCCACCCCCCAATTCTCGGTTCCCGCGATTTTTTCCAGGCCCTTCGGACCCAGCCGCCCTCGCCAATCATCCCCCTCGTCCGGCGCATACAGCTTTTGGTACCGGTCGGTCAAAAGGATTGGCCGGTCCATTCCCAGGACCCGAAACGACCATTCCAGACAACGCAGATCCCAATCCATGAGGAATTCGACAGGCGCGTCGAAGAGCTTTTGCAGGCCATCCCGGTAGTAATCGAACCAGGGGGACCGGCTGTAACAGGAAACAATTGTCTTCCAATGCTGCGCCTGCCAGGATCGCCCGGCCGCGATCCGAACCTCCTTCATCATCGTCTTTTGGTCCCTACCGCCGGCTATCGGGATGCTGAGGTCAACGACTCCTTCGGCTCCTGCGATCCGGCAACGGTTGCGAAAACTCATTTTTTGGTAGCTTTCGCATTGCTCAATTAGCATATGCGAATACTTATACGAAATTTTATAAAATATAACCGATGGAAAGTATTGTATATCAACTACTAAATTCATAATTTTTAAATACTGCTTCGGCTTCGCCGGAAACGCTGGAAAAACAAGCTCCTGATGCCATTTCCGATCGATTTATGATTCACTTTAAAATGATATAACTTAATTCAAATAATTAATAAATAAACAGTTATACAAAAAATTAAATACCACCGGTATTAGTATCCTATTTTTGTCATCGGAAGCATCCCAATGCTGCCAAAAACTAAGGATTTTAGTGTCAAATGTACGCATTATCCCGGGAGTATTATCCGGTTTTTTCCATCGCCCGCCCCCTGACTCCCCCACCCTATTTCCGGACACCGGGTGTATCGAAATAGAACACTTGGGGATATCCCCCCACCCCAATCCATTGGTTTTCACGCCCACAGTTTTTTGGCATGTTCTTGGCATTGCATGCTACTGAACATTATCAAGTAACAAATAAAACCGGCAAGCATGCTCAAGAACTTTTTTAGGGTCGCCCTTCGAAACCTGTGGCGGAACAAGGCCACATCCCTCACCCATATCCTGGGTCTCGCCCTGGGTATCGCGACCTTTTTGTTGATCGTACTTTTTGTTCAGCGCGAACTTAGCTTTGACCGTTTTAACAAGAAAGCCGACCGCATCGTGCGGGTGATCTTCCGCGGTAAGATGAATGGCGGCGAGATAAAAGAAGCCAACGTGATGCCGCCGGTGGCCGCCGCCTTGAAGGCTGATTTCCCCGAAGTGTTGGACGCGGTTCGGCTCAGGAACGATGGCATCCATCGCATCACCTACGGTGATAAGACCTTCCGGGAAGACAACCTGGCTTTTGCCGATTCGAATTTTTTCCGGCTCTTCACCCTCCCGCTACTGGAGGGCGATCCAAACACCGCCCTGCTCCAGCCGAACTCCGTCGTCATTACAAAGGCAACCGCCAAAAAGTACTTTGGCGACGCCGACCCCATCGGGAAGGTGCTGCAGTTCCCGGACGACCACGCCGCCTTTACCGTGACCGGCCTGATCGATAAGGTCCCGGATAACGCCCATTTCCATTTCGACCTGTTTGCTTCTATGGTCACCCTGCCCGATGCCAGGAACAATAGCTGGATGGTCTCCAATTTTTTCACCTACCTGGAATTACCTAAAGGGTATGACCCTAAGAAGTTGCAGGCCAAGCTGCCCGTCGAAGTAGATAAATACATGGGCCCCGAGATCCAAAAGGCCATGGGGCTAAGCCTCTCCCAGTTCAGGAGCAACGGCAACGCCCTTAGCTTTGAACTACAGCCCTTGACTTCCATCCACCTGCACTCCGAGCTCAACGGGGAGCTCGAGGCCAACGGCGATGCCCGCTATGTGTATATTTTTAGCGCGGTTGCCTTGTTCATGCTGCTGATCGCCTGCATCAATTTTGTCAACCTTAGTACGGCCAGCGCCGGCAAACGCGCAAAAGAGGTCGGCATCCGGAAAGTCCTGGGGTCCATGAGAGGACCTCTTATTGGTCAATTTCTGTCTGAATCCCTGCTGCTGGTCCTTTTTTCCACGGTCATCGCCATCGGCCTGGTCTACTGGGCGCTCCCCTTCTTTAACCGGCTGGCCGGCCAGCAGCTTACGATCCACTGGTTGAGCAATCCCTGGCTCATCCCGGCGCTGTTGTTCTTTGTACTGTTTACAGGGCTGGCGGCGGGTATCTATCCGGCGTTTGTGCTGTCTGCCTTCAGGCCGGTCATAGTGCTAAAAGGCTTCTTTACCTCCGGCAAACGCAGCGCAGGTCTTCGCGGTGTACTCGTCGTCTTCCAGTTCATGATCTCTATCGGTCTGATCATCGGCACGGTTGTCGTCTTCCGGCAACTCTCCTTTATCCAACACGAAAAACTGGGTTATGACCGGGACCAGGTGCTCATTGTACAGGAGATCGGTTGGCTCGGCGACCACCAGGATGTGTTCCGGCACGAGCTGCAGCAGGACCCGAGGGTGATAAGCGTCTCCGCCTCGGGCTATCTCCCGGCAGGAAACACCAATTGGAACAATTTCCTTATCTACCCGGACCAGAATAAAGACCAAATGATCAATAGCATACGTTATGAAGTGGACGAGCAGTATATCCCAACGCTGGGCATGAAGCTGTCGGCAGGGCGCAATTTCTCGACGAGCTTTGGCGGCGACAGCACGGCTACCATCGTCAATGAAACGACAGCCCGTGATTTCGGTTGGATGGCAGCCGGCCAATCCGGTCCGGAAGCCGCGGCAGGGGCTTTGAACCATACTATCACCCGCCCGGATAACGAAGGGAAGCCGGTCACCTATCATGTCATCGGTGTGGTGAGGGATTTCCATTTCCGGTCCTTTCATGACCTGATCACCCCCCTGGTCATGACGCTTAGCACGGGAGCCGGGAGTAATTTCATCGTGAAGACAAAGACCAGGGATGTCGCAGGCCTGCTGCTGACGGCAAAAAAACAATGGTCGGGCCTCAATGCGGGAGCTCCCTTCTCCTATAGCTTCCTTGATGACCGTTTCAACAAGACCTACAACAGCGAGCAAAACATCGGGTCGATCATGGGCATCTTCGCCGGGCTGACCATCTTTGTGGCCTGTCTCGGGCTCTTCGGTCTGGCTACCTTCACCGTCGAAAGGCGGACAAAGGAGATCGGCATCCGGAAAGTATTGGGAGCGAATACCCGTTCCATCGTCACCCTTTTGTCCACGGAATTTCTGCGGTTAGTTGGCGTAGCCTTCCTGATCGCCGCCCCCCTGGCCGGCTTGCTGATGAACAAATGGCTCCGCGACTTTTCTTATCGCATAACCATCAGCTGGTGGATCTTCGCGCTGGCCGCGGCACTGGCGATCGCCATTACGCTCCTGACCGTAGGTTTCCGGGCCCTGCGGGCAGCATTGGCCAATCCCGTTAAAAGCCTGCGGCCCGAATAAGATACCGGTCCCACACCGCTCGCCGATGGCAACGGAAGGCCCGAGCGGCCCGGCCCCTGCCAAACCAACAAAAAGGCTGTCTCAAAAAAGGGGCAGTTTTTTTTATGAATAAATTTGCGCAAGCAAATGCTTTCATTTATATTTGCAAGCATATCCTTGCATAATGATCCAAAGAAGAGACGTCTATCAGGCCATCGCAGACCCCACCCGCCGTCAGATCATCCACATGACGGCGGACAAACCACTTAGCGTGAACGCCATTGCCGAGAGCTTTGACGTCAGTCGCCAGGCCATATCGCTCCATATAAAGATCCTCGTCGAGTGCGAGCTTTTAAAAATAAAGAAGCAGGGCCGGGAACGATATTGCGAGGCCCAACTGGCCCAGCTAAGCGAGGTCGCCATCTGGGTTGAACAATACCGCAATCATTTCGAAAGCAAATTGGATAACCTGGAAATGTATTTGCAAAAACTTAAAAAAGACAGAAAACATGGAAAGTAACACCAAAGACCGCGAAATTTCGATCACGAGAACGCTCAACGCACCCATCGACCTGGTTTGGGAAACCTGGACGGATCCGGAACACATCGCCCAGTGGTGGGGCCCCAATGGTTTTACCAACACCATTACCAAAATGGACCTGCGGCCCGGCGGTGAGTGGCTCCTCGTCATGCACGGCCCGGATGGCACCGACTACAAGAACAAGAGCATCTTTAAGGAAATCATCCCACAAAAAAAGGTAGTCTTTGACCATGTCGCACCAAATTTTACTGCGACCATTGAATTTGAAGCGCAGGGTGACAGCACGGTGCTGAAATGGCATATGCTGTTTGAGACCAAAGAACTGTTCATTCAGGTAGTGAAGACCTTCAAAGCCGACGAGGGCTTAAAGCAAAATGTCGAGAAATGGCAGGCTTACCTGGCCGGAATAAAAAAGGCCCGCTCCTAAGGAGCAGGCCTTCTCGTTTAACAGTGCCGGTCTATTCGCCCAGTTTCACTTCTTTACTTTGCAATTCCGATAATTTCTTCTTTCCGTAGGTCAACTTCGTGATGACCACAAATAGCACCGGCACAATAAAGATGGCCAGGCTGGTTGCGGCAAACATCCCGCCGAGTACGGTCCAACCGATGGTATTACGGGCGACCGAACTTGCTCCTGAGGCCACGGCCAGCGGAAATACACCCAACAGGAAGGCTATAGAGGTCATCAGGATCGGTCTCAACCGCAGCTCCACCGCATCCAGGGTGGCCTGTACGACCTCCATACCCCGATCGACACGCTCCTTGGCGAATTCCACGATCAGGATGGCATTCTTGGCCGACAAGCCGATCAGCGTAATAAGTCCGATCTGCGCGTAAACGTTATTGGTCAGACGCGGTATCAAGGTCAGTGTGAGAATGGCGCCAAATACGCCTACCGGCACCGCCAGCAGTACCGAGAAAGGCACCGCCCAGCTCTCATACAGGGCCGCAAGGAAAAGGAATACGAAGATAATAGACAGCGCAAAGATATATACCGCGCTATTCCCCGATTTTATTTCCTGCAGACTAAGACCCGACCAGTCATAACCATAGCCTTCCGGCAGGACCTTGGCGGCTACACGTAACAGCGCCTCGTTGGCCTGGTCGCTGCTGAACCCTTGTTTGGCGCCCCCGTCGATCTCGGCGGAGCGGTAGATATTAAAGTGGGAGATCAGCGGAGCACTCTCTGTCTGCTTATAGCTCAATACCGTACTGAGCTGGACCATCTCCCCGTTGACATTCTTCACATAATATTTATCAAATGCATGGACATCGGCCCGGAAGTTGGTATCCGCCTGCGCCACCACATAGAAGTTTCGACCATAAATGGTCAGCTGGTTGATATAGGTGCTACCCATGTACATCGACATGGTATTGTATACATCCGCCAGGTTCAGACCCAGCTTCTTCGCCTTGTCCCGGTCAACATCCACCTCATATACCGGCGTATGGGCGCTAAAGAAGGTGAAGGCATTTCCGATTTCGGGTTGTTTGTTCGCTTCTGCCACGAACTGATTCACCACCCTTTCGAAGGTCTTGATGTCATCGTTAGACTGACGCTGTTCGATCTGGATACTAAAGCCGCCGGCATTACCCAGACCCGGGATCGCCGGAGGCGGGATGACGACGATCCGCGCGCCTTTGATCGTGGCAAACCGCTTTTGGAGCTCGGCAATGATCCCATACAGTTGCTCGGATTTCTTCTTGCGCTCGTCCCAGGGTTTGAACTGCATAAAAATACTTCCCGCATTGGACTTGGTACCAAAGGTCAGGATGTTCAGACCTCCCAGGGCCGCCGTATGGAGCACACCAGGGACCCGATTAGCGATATGCTGGATACTGTCCAGTACCGTGATCGCGCGTGTGGTTGACCCGGCTTCGGGGATCTCGAAAGAGATATACAAACGGCCGTCGTCTTCGGTGGGAATAAAGCCGGTAGGCTTCTTACTAAACAGAAAATAATCTCCCACGCAAATAGCAGCCAGCAAGACGATCACCAGCGGCGCCCGCTTGATCCAACCCTTTACCCCATTGGCATAATGCCCGGTGACGCGCCCAAACCATTCGTTGAAATAATAGAATAACTTATTGAGGCCCCTGGAATCCTTCGTAATATGGTGCTCCTTCAGCAGCAGCATACACAAAGCCGGCGTCAGCGAAAGCGCGACAAAGGCCGAGATCAGCACCGAAATCGCGATGGTGATCGCAAACTGCTGGTAAAGCCGGCCCACAAGTCCCGGGATAAACCCTACCGGCACAAATACCGCCGCCAGGATGAGCGCGATTGCAATAACCGGACCCGAGATATCGGCCATGGCCCTCGCCGTGGCATCCTTCGCCGACAGGTGCTCGACGTCGATATAATGCTGGACGGCTTCCACCACCACGATCGCGTCATCCACGACGATACCGATGGCGAGTACAAAGCCGAACATGGTCAGGGTATTGATGGTAAAACCAAGCGGGATAAAGAAGATAAAGGTGCCTATGATGGCCACAGGGATAGCCAGCACGGGGATCAGGGTAGAGCGCCAGTTCTGCAGGAATAGAAACACCACGATCGTGACTAGCCCGAGGGCGATGAACAGCGTCGTCTCCACATCGGCAATGGACACTTTTACCACTGAAACAGATTCAAAAGGAACGACGTAGTTGAGATCCGCGGGGAAATATTTTTTCGCGTCCGCAAGCGCTGCGTAAACCCCTTCCGCGGTTTGCAGGGCATTACTCCCCGGCGCCTGGTAGACCAGCAGGTAAGAAGCCCTTTGCCCGTCCACGAACGAGTTAGATGCATAGCTGACCTTCCCCAATTGGATGCGGGCGATGTCTTTCAGGTAGACGATGCTGTTCTGTGCAGGATTGCTGCGGATCACGATATTGCCGAACTGCTGCTCCGTTGTAAGCCGGCTATTGGTCAATATGGTAAATTCAAAAGCCGCGGAATTGGCCTGGGGCGGTGCGGCCGCGGCGCCGGCCGCGATCTGAAGGTTCTGTTCGTTGATGGCATTCTTCACATCATTGTAGGTCAGGCCCAGCTGTGCCAACTTATCCGTCTTTAGCCATACGCGCATACTAAAATTATCGGCGCGGCTGAATACATCGCCGACACCGGGCGTACGCAACAGGATATCCCGAAGATAAATATTCGCATAGTTATCCATGAAGGGAATACTATGCGAGCCTTTGGGCGAATAGACGGCCACCAGCATAAGGATAGCCGGGTTACGTTTTAGCGTCGTAATACCGAGCTGCTGCACCTGCTGCGGTAAGGTCGGTGTCGCAATTCCCACCCTGTTCTGAATATCCAGTGCCACGATATCGGGGTTAGCCCCGATGTTCAGCGTCGCCGTGATCTGGGAGATCCCGTTGTTAGAGCTGTTGCTCTGCATGTAAGCGATACCCGGCACACCATTCACCTGTGTCTCGATGGCGGTCGTCGTCGTCTGCTCTACGGTCTGGGCGTCGGCGCCAATGAAGTTGCTCGTGATCTGCACCGTCGGCGGCGTAATATCCGGGTATTGGCTGATCGGCATGTTCAGGATCGCCAGGCCACCCACCAGCAGGATCACGATCGAGATCACGATCGCCGTAACCGGTCTTCTTAAAAATATATTCGAACTCTTCATCCTTTAGTTTTTTTGGTTATTCCTATTTTGCCGTAGGCGCTTTTGCCGGCGCCACGCTTACCGCGGAACTGTCTCTTAACTTCTGTACACCCTCTACGACCACCTGCTGGCCTTGTGCCAGACCATTTTTCACAACGATCATCGCGCCGATGCGCGTACCCAGGGCTACCTTACGCTGATAGGCATGGCCATTCTCGACTACAAATACAAAGCTCTCACCCAGGGCATCTACTATCCCCTTAAAAGGTATCAACAGCGAACTGTCGGCGCCCTGGTGTTTTATCCGGATATTGGTAGTCAGGCCGGCCTTCAGATCGTTCTTCGGATTGGGGAAGGTTATCCTGGCCCTCAGCGTACCCGTCGTAGGATCGATGGAGCGATCCAACGTATAGAGCTGACCCGGAAATGGATAGATGGAACCGTCCGGGAGGACCGCCGTAAAGATGGAATCCTTTATATTGCTGCCCTTTTCAAACCACCGGTTGAATTGCGGGATCTCCGACTGGTCGATGGCGATGTCGACGGCCATCGGATCGTCAGTGGATACACTGTTCAGGAGCGTTTGCGGATATACGCCGGTCCCGATCTTCACCTGCGAAATGCCGATCGTCCCGTTGAAAGGCGCAGAGATGACGGAATAGTTGAGGTTGGTTTTGACGGCCGCAATATTGGCCTCGGCGGCTTCTACCTGCCGCTTGTTGGCTTCCAGGTCAGCTACCTGGTGATCCAGGGTCTGTTTGGCGATGGCATCCTGTTTGGCCAGGTCCTCGTAACGGTCATAGTCCTGCTGTGATTTCGCCAGATTGGCCTTGGCCACATTCAGATTCGCTACAGCCTGGTCGACAGCCGCTTTATATTGCTGCTGATCTATTTCGTACAATTTCATCCCCTTCTTTACCACCTGGCCGTCCTTGAAGTAAATGCCGACGATGTTCCCGGAGACCTGTGGCTTGATGTCTACCTGGTTCAACGGCGTGGCCGTTGCAGGGTAGCTCTCGTAATAGGTTGCATTGCCCGTCGCCACCGTATAAGCGACTACCGAGGGGGGCGGGGGGGCCTGCGGCGCGGTATTGTTTCCACCACAGGATGTCAGGCTACATGCAACAGCTACCGACATAAAACCAATCCATTGTAAGCTATTTCTCATATAAAAAGATAATTTATCCATGAATACTTTTAATACGTTATCGTTCCCAATGCTTTTTCCACATCTAATTTGCTGCTCAACACCTGGTAGAGCGCATTGCTGTAGTTTACCTGCGCCGTCCGCAGATCCGTTTCCGAGGTGATCAGATCCAGATAGGCCTTGATGCCACTCCGATACTGCAGCTCGATGGTGTTAAAGACATCCCTTGCCAGACTCAGATTGTCCCGCTCCACATAGTAATTGTTCAGGTAGGCCTTATAGTTAGCCAGCGCCTGGGTATACTGTGTGCTGATCGTCGTTTGCAGGTTGATCATGTCCCAATCGAGCCGGGTAAGCTGCAATTCGGCGATCCGAATGTTCTGTACACGCTTGGTACCCTGAAAGATAGGAATGCTCACATTCAACCCCGCATAAGACTGAGGGTAATTATTGCTATAAAGATTGCTGAAGCGAGGGTTGAAGTAGTTGAGCGAATAACCCGCACCCGCCGTCACCGTCGGGATATAGGCCCATCTTTCGTATTTGACATCGGCCTGTTGCAAACGCTTTTGCGTCGCCAGCTGTTGGAATTCGATACGTTTGGAATAATCGATGGTGACCAGCGTGTCCATATACACTTCTGACTCCATTTCCGCGCTGTCATAAACAAGATGCAGCGAATCCGGCGACATATACCCCATCAATTGCTTTAACGTGGCGAACTTGGCCTTTAGGGACTCCTGATCGGTCTTTCTTTCCGCCTTGGAATTATTCAGCGAGATCATCGCCCGTTTATAATCGGTCTTGTCGACGAGCCCCCCCTGGTACTGATTGTATGTATCCTTGAGGTTCCGCTCCAACCGTACAACGTCATCATCCAGTACCTCGATCTCCTTCTCTGTCAACAATACATCATACCACGCCTTGCTGACATTCACCGTCACATCGATCTTATCCGAGACCGTAGTCTGTTTGATGTTCGTCATGACGTCCTTCTTGGTCTGGGAGGCGAGGAGCACATCCCGATTGAACAAGGTCTGGCTCAGCGTCGCGGCCACGGCGCTATTGTTGTAGGTACCGCTTGTGACAGCATTCCCCGCAAAAGCTACTTGCGGCAATTGGAAATCGTTTTGATAGCTGCCAGCGACACCGATCTGGGGATACCAATCCGCTAATTTGCCTTTGATCTGCCTGTCTGTAATTTGTTCGTCCAGTAGAGCTTGCTGGACCAGCGGGTAGTGTTTGAGCGCGTACTGCACACAAGCCTGTAGCGTGGCATTCGTCAGGGTATCCGGGGCCCTCCGGGTCTGGGCCGAAGCGGAGAGAAAGAGCGCGCCAAATCCACTGCTGATGAGTACTTTTAGTAATACTTTCTTCATAATATGGATGCTATTTATATATGTCAACCTTTACACGACTAAATCGAAAAGTCGTGAGCGTTGACCCGACAACTTGACTGCTACAATTTCAGGGATGACAAAAATCGTTAGAAAGAGCGGTTTATTTGCGGCCGCTGGTAAATTATCCCAAGTTTAGACAACTAAATTGGTGAATTAGCCAACCCAGGGAAGACGGATTTGAGCACCAAAGTTAAACAAACGTTTGAATTAAACAAACGTTTAATCAATTTTTCTCTCAAACCCTTGCTCCTCCCTATCTTTACCCCGAAAATCGATCCTTATGTCAATCCATACCATCCTGGGCGCCGGCGGCGCCGTCGCCGATGCCCTAACCACAGAATTGCTTGCCCTCGGGCTTCCCGTACGCCTTGTCTCCCGCCATCCGGTTGCTAAACCGGGTGCCGCGGTTTTGGCGGCCGACCTGACCGATCCCAGGCAGACCCTGGAGGCCGTCACCGGTTCCGCCGTCGTTTATCTTTGCGTTGGTCTTCCTTATAATTACAAGATATGGCGTCAGCAGTGGCCGCGGATCATCGACAACTGCATCGAGGCCTGCACACGCACGCAGGCAAAACTGATCTTCTTTGATAACGTCTATATGTACGGACGAACAGAGGAGCCTATGACCGAAGATACGCCCTATAATCCTTTCAGCCGCAAAGGAGACCTGCGGGCGAGGATCGCCACCCAGTTGATGAGCGAGGTAAGAAAAGGGCATATAACGGCTACGATAGCCCGCGCCGCAGACTTCTATGGACCGGGAACAAGTAAGACCTCCGTACCCGATCTCCTCGTCTTTCAACGCCTGTTAAAAAACCTGCCGGCGCAATGGCTTATAAACACCGATGCAGTGCATTCCCTCACTTATGTTCCCGATGCGGCCCGCGCGCTGGCTATATTGGCCACCGATGACAATTCCTGGAACCAGGTCTGGCATCTGCCGACCGCCGCGCCCGTCATAACGGGCGCAGAATTTATCCGGCTCGCGGCCCGTGCCCTCGGCAAAGAAGATCGCTTCAAGTTGTTGCCATCCTGGATGATCCGCCTGGGGGGACTTGTCGATCGAACCACATCGGAGCTATACGAAATGCTTTATCAATACGCCTACGACTATCGATTCGACTCGTCCAAGTTTGAAAAGGCCTACAATTTTCAACCCACCTCGTATGAAGACGGCATCAAGGCGACAGCCGCCGCGCACTCCCGCCGGACCGTCGCCGCCCTTCCGCCGGACCGTTAGCGCGCCTCTGCCTTGCGCGCTTGTCCGGCTTCCGGCCGTCCGGCTTCGGGAACGTTCCCGTAACTAATTTTGAGCCGAATAAGCCAAACATGTAATTTGGCTCATGCTACACGCCCAAAAAACGATGCTCTGCCTGCTTGCCGGCCTCTCCATACACCTGGCCCACGCACAAGGCCCGCAGCCCCTGGTTGCACCAAAACCGATTGCCTGGTACGTCCAACATGCGCCTTTTTCTATGCCGCCCGTAACGCTCCCGCAATTTCCCGCCCGCGAATTCCGGCTCGCGGATTATGGCGCTACCGGTGACGGACAATCGCTGAATACGATGGCCTTCCGGCAGGCGATCAGGGCCTGTGCCGCCGCCGGCGGCGGCCACGTCGTCGTCCCCGCCGGACAATGGCTTACCGGTCCCATCGAATTGCTCAGTCATGTAGACCTCCACCTGGAAGCAGGCGCCCTCATCCAATTCACCCGCGATCATACGCAGTATCCCGCGACCGGGGAAAATGGGTCCTCCCTTGCTTCACCTATCTATAGCCATGGACAGGAAGATATCGCCATCACCGGCGACGGCATCCTCGACGGGGCCGGTGATTCCTGGCGGCCCGTAAAAAGAGAGAAGATGACCGATACCCAGTGGAGGGACCTGCTGGCCTCCGGCGGCGTTCTCAGCGCGGATGGGAAGATCTGGTGGCCGGACCGTGAGGAAATGAACAACGACCACCTGCGGCCATTTATGGTATCCCTGGCCGACTGCCGCCGCATCCTCATCCAGGGCATAACCCTCCGCAATTCCCCCAAGTTCGTTTTCTGCCCCAGCCACTGCAGCGACCTGACCCTGGACCATGCCCATATCTTCAATGAATGGTGGGCACAAAATGGAGATGGCATGGACATCAGTGCCTGTAAAAGGGTGATCATATACGCGTGTACGGTCAACGCCGGGGACGACGGCATCTGCATGAAGTCCAGCGGCGCCGACCCGAATGGCCCCGCATTGCAGGACGTGATCGTTGCCGCCTGCACCGTCTACCGGGCACACGGCGGTTTTGTGATCGGAAGCAATACCGATGGAGGCATGCACAATATCTTTGTCAGCGACTGCGTCTTCGCCGGCACCGACGTCGGACTGCGTTTCAAAAGCAATATGGGCAGAGGAGGGTTGGTAGACAGTATCTTCATCCAGGATATCGTCATGCAAAAGATCGTCCGCGAAGCCGTGCTGTTCGATGCTTATTATCAGGATGTGCCCGCCGGCGCTACCCGCAGAACAGACGTCCCAACCGACAAGACGCCCGTGTTCCGGGGGTTTCATATCAGCCGGGTCGATTGCCAGGGAGCCGCTACCGCCATCTCCATCACGGGTCTTCCCCAGATGCCCATCACCGATATCTTCTTCGACAGCGTGACCATACGCGCCACCAAAGGGCTCGTTGCCACACAGGCGCGCAACATCCACCTGCACGAGGTAAAGTTAGACGTGGCCGAAAAGCCCGTGTATCAAACCGATCGCACGGCAGAGATCATCGACCGCTGATCCGCCCGATGTCACGGGGCCGCATCGATCTGCCCGACACCGATCTCCCCCCGGGCGACACCGCATCGATCTGCCCCCCGCAATGATCACTAATGATGAATACGATAATAGGCGCGGTTGAGATTGATCTTCGTGACCGGCGCAACCACTAACGGCAGCTTCTCCACGATGGTCTCGCTGCTGTCCAGCCCGAATGCCTTTTCTTCGGCCAGGGCTATTTTCTTCATACTGAAATAGGTGTTGAGAATAAATCCATCCCGAACGGAGAACTCATTGTCGAAAGAAAGGAATTTTTCGAGGATGACAAAACGGAAGTCTTCGGCGATATTGTGCTTCTTCAACGATGGGAATCTGCTGACCACATCCAGTTCTTTATTGCAGATCATCTCCATGACCACTTTCCGGAACATCAGGCTCACGCGCTGCTGCACCCGGAAACCAAGGCGGAACTCCACCCGGATGACCTTGTCGTTCATGAGCTCTTCCACGCCATACTCCATGGTATAGGGTTCGTCGGTCCGCTCGATATGTACAAACCAGTAGACATCGGCTCGTTTGGGATTGTGGCTAAAGATCGAATACAAGATCTTTTCCTCGATCTGGTTGGCCCGGTTGGCCTTCGTGAGATAAATAAGATGGGAGGTGAACTTGGGAATGGTTTCATCCTTGCTGAGGCTTTCCAACAGGGGGATATGCTCGTGGAGGTCGATGAAGTTGAGGAAACGGTTGTTGATCTTCCGGGCGTTGTACCACACATACATGGTAAAGATCAACCCGAATTCGAAGACCAGGAAGAAAAGCCGCTTCACGATCTTGACCGCATTGGCCACGAAGAACGCGCTCTCCACACTCACGAACACGATCAGGATAGGTACGACCAGCCACATCGACAGGTGTTTGGTCCTTCGCAGGAACCAGTACATGAGGATAGTCGTCATCAGCATGGCCACCGTGATGGAAAAACCATAGGCCGCCGTCATCGCTTCGGAGGTCCGGAAGTACAGCACGACCAGAAAGCAACCGGTACAAAGGATCCAGTTTATACTGGGAATATAGATCTGCCCGCGTACATCGGTAGGGAATTTTACCGTGACTTTGGGCCAGAAGTTCAGGCTGATGGCCTCGTTGATCAGCGTGAAAGATCCGCTGATCAGGGCCTGGCTTGCGATAATGGAAGCTGCCATGGCGATAAATACGCTCGGGATAAGGAACCAGTGCGGGACAATGGCAAAGAAAGGGTTGACGCCGCCCAGGCTGTCCTTATGCTGCAACAGCACCCAGGCGCCCTGGCCCAGATAATTCAGTACAAGGGTCGTTTTTACAAAGATCCAACTGACCTGGATATTCTTTCTTCCGCAATGGCCAAGATCGCTGTACAGCGCCTCGGCACCGGTCGTGCAAAGGAAGACGGCGCCCAATAGCCAAAACCCGTTGGGGTGACGGATCAGCAATTCCAGCCCGTAGTGCGGACTCAGCGCACGCAGCACCATCGGATAGTGCATGATCTGATTGATGCCCAATAGAGCGAGCATGGAGAACCACACAAACATGATCGGCCCGAAAGCGCCGCCGACGACCTTGGTCCCAAAACGCTGGAACACGAACAGCAGCAAGATGATGACCATTACCACTTCGATGACCAGGTTGTTACCGGGAACGATCACGTTCTCCATCCCATGTACCGAATTAAGTCCCTCGATGGCGGAAGTCACCGAAATGGGTGGCGTAATGATCCCGTCGGCCAGCAGGGTGCCCGCGCCGATGATGGCCGGATACACGAGTTTCTTACCATAACGGCGAACCAGCGCATAAAGCGAGAAGACTCCCCCTTCGCCCCTATTGTCCGCCTTTAGCGTGATAAAAACGTATTTGAAGGTAGTTTGTAAGGTCAGTGTCCAAAAAACACAGGATATTGCCCCAAGGACCAATTCCTCGGAGACTTTTCCGCCTTCTGCCATAATTGTTTGGAACGTATAAAGGGGAGAGGTACCGATATCGCCGAAAATTATACCAAGAGTGATCAGGAGTCCTGCTGTGGAGACCTTTTTAGCGTGAGAAGAATCCATTTGCGCCCCCACGCGCAAAAAGTGTACCTAATACACATTGACGGCACAATGAATCGTGAAACTAAATACAGACGGGGCTTTCAGCCTTACCGGCTATTTTGGCACGGCCGCCCCGCCGACACAACAACCCTACCAAAATGGGAAAAACCGTTTCATTTTGGAAAAAACCCTTCCCTGTCATCCGTTCTTGCCCGAAGCATTTCGGCAAAATTCAGCCGGCGTTCCATAGCGGTGACCACGCAGGCGATCCGCCGGGTGCGGGTACCCTCCGTTTTTGCTGCTTTGATCCAGGTGCCAAAATAATTCTGGTGGGATTTGGGAAGGCTCTTAAAATACTCCATCGCTTTGGGCTCATCCGCCAGGCAGTCCAGCAGGTCCTTGGGTGGGGTGATGACTTTGCCGTCCACCTCCAGTTGTACGTCCAATGTGGCGCCTTTCACTTTTCGGATGGCTTTGCGGACTGCCGCATTGAGCGCCAGGATAAAATCGCCTTCGCCCATCGGGATCAGGGCCATTCCGCTTATCGGATGGGCGTCCAGCTTCCCCTTAACCCGAAATGATCTTTTATTGTCCGGTTTTAATTGCAGGGCGAGCGCTGCGGGCACCCGGATATAGGACCAGCCCGTCTTTTCCCCCATTTCTTTGAATTGTAGTATCGTCGTCTTGAATCTTACCACACCCGAATATAAAAAAAAATAGGGCCTCATAGCCCTACTTTTTTAACGCCGCCACCTCCGGTGGCGGCTCAAAGATATATCTACGCTCTCTTTTTCTTCTGCTTCAATGCCTCTTCGATCCCCTTCTTAAGATTCTCGAATGTCGGCTTGCCCGTAAACAACACCCCATTGATAAAAAAGGCGGGCACATCCCTGACGCCTTTATCCAACCCTTCCATGAGGTCGCTCTTAACGCTCCAGCCATAGGTGGAATTGACCAGGTTATCCAGGAACTTCTTATTCACCACGCCGACATCTTTGGCATATTCCCGAAGGCTGATGGCCCCGAGCCGGCGGCGATGCTCGAACAGCATGGTGTGCATCTCCCAAAACTTCCCCTCCTGCGCCGCGCCTAAACTGGCCTCGGCCGCCTTCATCGCATGCTGATGGATTTTGGTCAGCGGAAAATGGCGGAAATTGAACCGCAACTTCCCGTCGTACTGTTGAAGCAGCTTCTGGACTACTTCATTGACCTTTGCACAGGCTTCGCTTTCGTAATCGCCATACTCCATCAATGTGACCGGAGCCTTGGGGTCGCCGACGAATACGTCCTTCGTCGGAATGATCACGGCTATTTCTTTTGCTCTCATTTTTATATAACAAATCCCAGACTTTTTGGTTCGGCCAATATGTCACTATTTACATTATTTACTGGTATTTTCTGCCTTCTCGGTATGCGGATGCTCATTCCGAAACACTACCACCCGGTCAAAAACATCCACCAAAACCGGCGAAGTGCGATCGATGTCGCCAGCTAATATTTTCTTACTCAACTGGTTAACTATCTCCTTTTGAATTAACCGTTTAAGCGGCCTTGCACCGAATTGGGGGTCGAATCCATTCTCTGCCAGGTAATCGATGGCATAGTCGCTGAACTGGAGATTGATCCCGTTCTTAGCCACCAGGCCCTGGAGACCCTCCAGTTGGATGCGGATGATCCCGCGGATCTCGCTTTTCAGCAAAGGCTGGAACAGGATGACCTCGTCGATGCGATTCAGGAATTCAGGGCGAATGGTCTGCCGGAGCAGGTCCACGACTTCCACCCTTGTCTTGTCCATGACCTGTTCCCTGTTTTTTTCCGTCACGTCCTCAAAGTTCGCCTGGATGATCTGGCTGCCCAGGTTGCTGGTCATGATGATGATGGTGTTCTTGAAGTTGACCACCCTACCCTTGTTATCGGTAAGACGTCCGTCGTCCAGCACCTGCAAGAGGATGTTAAAGACATCCGGATGAGCCTTCTCTATTTCGTCCAGCAGGATCACGCTATAAGGTTTCCTCCGGACTGCTTCCGTAAGCTGGCCGCCTTCGTCGTAACCTACGTATCCGGGAGGTGCTCCTACCAACCGGCTCACCGAATGTTTTTCCTGGTATTCGCTCATATCGATCCGGGTCAACATACTCTCGTCATCGAACAGGAAATCTGCCAGTGCTTTGGCCAGTTCGGTCTTACCTACTCCTGTCGTACCCAGGAATATGAAGGACCCGATCGGACGCTTGGGATCCTGGAGCCCGGCGCGGCTTCTGCGAATGGCATCGGCCACGGCGATAATGGCTTCTTCCTGGCCGATCACCCTTTTATGGAGCTCGTCTTCCAGGAAGAGGAGCTTCTGCTTTTCGCTCTGCATCATCCTAGTCACGGGTATACCGGTTGTCTTGGCTACCGCTTCCGCGATGTCCTCCGCATCCACTTCCTCCTTCATCAGCCGGGAATTGGCGCTGATGCCTGCCAATTCCGCGGAGTATTGTTCGATGATCCTTTCCTGTTCCTTGATCTTGCCATAGCGGATCTCCGCTACCTGTCCATACTGGCCTTCTCTTTCGGCCTTTTCGGCTGCCAATTTGAGGTTCTCGATCGCGGCCTTGGCATTCTGCACCTTATCCACTAACTCTTTCTCTTGTGTCCATTTGGCCTTAAGGGTATCGCGCGCGACGCTCATATTGCCGATCTCGGCGCTGAGCTCACGCAATTTTTCTTCATCTTTTTCCCGTTTTATGGCCTCGCGTTCTATTTCTAGCTGGCGGATCGAGCGCTCCAGTTTGTCCAGTTCCTCCGGCATGGAATTCATTTCCAGGCGAAGCTTGGCCGCGCTCTCATCGATCAGATCGATGGCTTTGTCCGGCAGGAAACGATCCGTAATGTACCGATGCGAAAGCTCTACCGCCGCAATGATCGCTTCATCTTTGATACGCACGTGGTGGTGTGTTTCATAACGGTCCTTCAACCCGCGCAGGATAGAGATAGCATCTTCCACATCGGGCTCGTCGATGAGGATCTTCTGGAAACGACGTTCCAGGGCTTTATCTTTTTCAAAAAATTTCTGGTATTCGTTGAGCGTAGTCGCGCCGATGGCCCTGAGCTCACCCCTTGCCAGGGCCGGTTTCAGGATATTGGCGGCGTCCATGGCTCCGTCACCGCCGCCGGCTCCCACCAGCGTATGGATCTCATCTATAAAGAGCACGATCTCCCCATCACTGCCTGCCACTTCTTTGATAACGCTCTTCAGCCTTTCTTCGAATTCCCCTTTATACTTGGCTCCGGCTATCAGCTGTCCCATATCGAGGGCGTAAATGATCTTGGACCGTAGATTATCCGGAACATCTCCGTTCACGATACGATTAGCCAGCCCTTCGGCGATGGCCGTCTTACCCACACCGGGTTCCCCGACAAGGATAGGATTATTCTTGCTGCGGCGAGAGAGGATATGCAGGGTCCGCCTGATCTCTTCGTCGCGCCCGATCACGGGGTCCAGTTTGCCCTGCCGCGCCAGTTCATTGAGGTTCTTCGCATATTTGTTCAGGGCATTAAAGGATGCTTCCTGGGTCTGGCTATTGACCGTCGACCCTTTGCGCAGGTCCTTGACGGCGGCGATCAGCCCCTTTTCTGTCAAACCGGCGTCCTTCAGCAGCTTGGCGGTATTGTCGTTGCCTTGCACCAGCCCGAGCAGCAAATGCTCGGGGCTGACGAATTCGTCCCCGAATTGCTTGAGATCGGAACTCGCGCGAAGCACTACGTTGTTCAACTCCCGGCTGATCGTCTGTGCCGGCTCGGTGCCGTTCGCCTTAGGGAGCTTTTGAATGCTTTCGTCCAGTTTATTCTCCACAAAACCTACATTCACATTGTTCTTCTTCAGCAGGAACTCCACAGGGGAATCTTCCTCGCTCAGCAACGCCTTAAGCAAATGATCCGTATCTATCGCTGGGTTCGAATGGTCAAAAGCCAATTGTTGCGACTTGGCGATCGCCTCCTGACCCTTGATAGTGAAGTTATTCAGATTCATATTATTATGGTTTTCCTTTTTAAGTTAATAAATAGTAAACTTGTGTCGCAAAATCCAAACCAGGACCTCAATCCAGCTACTATGTCATACAGAGCCAATTTAAACTGCCGACGATTCAGTTTGTTCGCGATTCTCCTGCTATTCTGTCTGGGAGTTTGGGCCCAGGGCAATTTTGACGCTGTGGATCAACTCATTAAACAGAATCAAAAAACCCTCGGACAGGGCTTCGCCCTGCTCATCTGGAAGGATGGCAAGGCTGTCTATCAAAAGCAGGGCTATCCGGACTTCACTGCCAAGACCCAGGCTCCCATCGCCGGCGCCGGGGACTGGATGACGGCGGCGCTGGTGATGACCTTCGTTGACCAAGGCAAGCTCTCGCTCGACGACAAGGTCACCGAATACATACCCCTGTTTGGAAAATATATGAAAGGCTATATCACCATCCGCAACTGTCTCACCAATACGACAGGAATAAAACCGGATGAAGGCGGGATCAAGATGCTGCAGAAGTCGAAGTTCGAGACCCTCGAAGACTTGGTCAACTCCTACGCTTCCAAACACGATATCGCCACCAACCCTGGTACGGAGTTCTTTTATAGCGGTATCGGTCCCAATATCGCCGGCCGCGTGCTTGAGATCATTTCCAAAAAGAGTTTTGACCGACTGATAAGGGAGCGGATCACGGGTCCCCTGAAGATGCGGGGCACCAGTTTTACCAATGAGGAAGGCGGAGCCATCAACCCATCCGGCGGAGCCCGTTCTACCGCCAATGACTATATCAATTTTCTGGCGATGCTGCTGAATAAAGGAACGTTCGACGGCAAACGCATTCTCAGTGAGAAGGCAGTGGAGGAAATGGAGACGGCGCAATTTGCCAGTCTGCCCGTCAAATACATGCCGATTACAGGCGCCCGTACCGCCCTCGGATCCTACATTGCAGATGCGAATTCCGCCGGCGGCTCCAACACGCTGGCCTGCCCTAACCTGCTGGGCACCGCGCCATTTATCGACAAATGCCGCAACTATGCGGCCATTCTCATCGTGGAGAAACCCGAGGAGGAGAAGAAACCCCTTTACCAGAACCTGATCAATCTGGCCGGAGCCGCGATTGGCGGCGCCTGTCCGTAGGCTTCACTCAGTTGTCTTTTTTCACCAACACCACCCGCTGGTTGTCGGATTGATATAGCTGGTCATAGAACTTGACCAGGGCGGCGTATTCCGTAGGCGGATAACGGTTCTCCGACTGCTGCAGGAACCGGTAGTAGACCAGCTTATCATTTTCAAAACGAACGCTGGACCGGTAACTTCCAAAATGGCCATTGATCTCAACGTCCCTGGGCATCGCCTCGACCTGGTAGCCCGTGGGTACGGCGATGACCACGCTATCGATATCGGTGTATGCTTTGTCGGTGACAAAATCATATTTGCGGATGCTGTCGGCCGGCAGCCTGAGCCGGCTCCTGTCAAAGACATTGGGAGTGATAAAAAGTCTTTTGCCCGAGACCCCGGCGTAGTTCGTCGCCAGCACGTGCAGGTCTTCCGTGACTACAGGCATCGGCCCTTTCTTTTCCTCATAGTGACTCTTATCCACCGAATACGTGGCCAGCGAAAAAAGATCGTTCAGGTATTTGGTCCGTTCTTCAGCCGACATCTGATCTGCCATATCGTGCGGCAGGTCCTGCCGGACGCATTGGTACATGGTGGTTACATTTGCGTCCAGGTTGCCGTCGAGGCTAATCTGCGCATTGACGACCCGGCACTGGGTGTTATCGGCGGCTGAATAGGAAGGGGTTTTAACCACGTGTCCACCATTCTCGTCGATGAGAAGCGCCTTCCTGCCTCCCGTAAACGTCCCCATATAGCCCGGCGAGACTTCCTGGTCGGTACATTCCAACCAAATCGTGTCCTTACCCATCGGAACGCAGGAAATCACATGGTCGAACTGTGTAAGACTGGGAAAGGCTTCCACCATGGGTGGAGCATCTATTTGTGATTTTATGATCACGTATCTGGCGGGTATACCCGCCTCTTTCAGCAATGCTACCATATAGTTTGACAAAGCCTTGCAGTCGCCATACTTCTTTGATGCCACATAGTTCGCCGGAAAAGTTTGCAAGCCGCCAATACCCAGGCTAACGTTTATATAATGCGTGTTCTGCTGCAGGTATCGGTACAATGCATAGACCTTTCTCCTGGTATCGGTTATCGTATCCACCAGGCTATGTACCTGTTGCCGTATATTATCCGGTAAAACATCTCTACCTGCCCAGAGTTGAGCGATGAATTTGCCATAATCCTGCCAGGTAGACATATTACCCTTATATCCTTCCAATTCGAAATCAGATGGACCGATCATTACGCAGGGTGCCATCTCCCGCCACCGCGGGCCATTGGACTCCCGATGCAGTGCAGGCAGATTCTTCGCTTCCCAGGTATAGATCTTTTTGTCTTTGTCCTCAGTGATCGTCGGAGGCGGTGCGCCATTCAGCAATAAGTAACGCAATACATAATCTTTCGGTGCAATAATCGTGTATTTGCTATGCTGAGTGGAAACGCCGGAACTGACAAGTGGCAGCCAATCCTCGAAACTTTCAATTCCTTCAAATGCAAGCTCTTTCTGGTAATCTACCGTATAAGGATAGGTTTGGCAATAGAAATTATATTGAAGATACCGGTCGTCTGTGGAAAGGGTTAGTTCATCGACATAACTTAAATCCTTCATATCTTTCCGCTTAGCCTTCCTGACCGCCTTACCTAAACTATCGTATAAAATGCCGCCAACATCGCTGATAGATATGAATTTGCCGTATCCCACCGCATAACCTCCGAAATTATCCCCATTCGAATTTAGGATCGTATATACTTCGTGCTCCCTTTCTACTGCCTTTGCCGGAGACTTGATCTCGAGGATCAGTTCATCCTCCCGGACAACGATACGCGCGCCCTTGCGCAGGGAATCGGGGATCAATGCCGTACTGTAATTCTGCGCCCGCAGACAGACGGGCGCCAGCAGCAGCAGGTAAAATAGCTTTCTCATGCGGATTTTTTCTTTTTAAAGACGATCTGTTCGCTTTGCTTTTTGACGATGTAGGCAAAGAAGTCCCGCAACGTGGCATAATCCTCGGGCTTGAAATTGGCTTTGTTCAGCTTTATGCGTGACCGGAACTGGATCATATCTCCCGTCCGTACAACCAGGTATTCAAAGAAACCTTCATCGTTATTGAAGAGCACCTTGGCTTGTTTGGGCAATTCGTCTACGTCGAAGCCGTCGGGCACTTCCATATTAAGGGAGTAAGTCTCATCCATCGTATGGGCCATTTCTACCGGGTATCGCCTATCTGCCGAAACGAAAGGGTTTGTCTTATACCCTTTATCGAGCATCGGATTGAAATAGAATAGATCTGAAGTGGAGTCGGGTATGATTTTTAGGTCATAAGCCAATTGCAGCGGATCGTCCGGACGTTGCAAAGAATCGATCTCCAGGTTGCTTACGGTATATTCCGAGGTGTATGAACTCCTTATATCCTTGAGAAAATCGCCCTGACTGGAAGGCTTCAATTTCTCGCGAAGGTCACAGATCTCATTAAAACCCGGTGTAGTGGTAAACCGGCCCTCCAGACCACCCTTATCCCCTTTGGTCAAAATGACCAACGTCATTTTCTTTTCCTGCAAGGAATCGGCGTCAAGCGACAGAAATGCCGGGAGATCCTTATTCAACAGCCGTGCATATCCATTGTAGCATCGCGCCGGGACCTTGGAAAAGGTAAGCCAGGGCTCGCTGGCATCCAGGAAGAAGTGGGAAGAGTCGATCGTAACCCGGCCGATGACATAGTTGAATCGGTCCAGTAAGGGATATAGCTGATTGACAAACCCGTTGTCCCGGGTACTCAGGATAACCGGATCAGCCGTAATCTTTTCATGCCGGAGCATGGCGATGAGCAGGAGGTTAATATCGGCTTCGTTGCCGCGGCGATTCTTGAATACAGTCTTCAAAGGATCGGACAGGGATAGATCATTGTGCGCCGTACATTTGAAGTGATCCCGCACAAAAGCATAGATTCTTTGCGCCTTTTCTTTTGGATCCTTTGCCCCTTGAATAATGGTTTTGATTTCGTCTTCCATCCATCCATTGCTATGGTCCAGATCCCCGCCAAAATCATCGTCCTCTAACAACGCCTTGCTTATACTCAGCCAGTTCCCTAAAAACTGCTTGTTATACCCGTTCGGAAAATTATAAGACGCCAGCTGAAATTCTATCTTCGTTTTGTAGTTGTCAGGGGTCGTAGTATAGGGTTCAATGTTGAATGCCGGTACGTTCTCTATAACCCAACGGTGGGTAACTACATTGTCATTGAGACTTTCAACCCCCGACTGGCCCGGGATCGACACCGTAAAGTATTGGTTCTTGTTAGTACTGGTATTACTGTTGAAAGACAAATATCCTTGGGCCAGTGTTGCATAGCGAAAGAAATCCGGTATTTCCACCTGGTACTCACTCCAAAGGCAGGGATACTCCCCCTGAAAGATCCAGGGCTGAAGATTGAATATAAAAGGCGAGGTCTGGGTATAAGTATACTCCACAATGGAACCTTCCTTAAGGGCAGGGAAAGTGAACTTTTTCTGCGTGATATGCTTACTCGACCGGGTCGAATAGATCGACTTATCGTCCAATTTGGTTTCCAGTACCTGCCCGCTCTCTACGTTGTAGGTCGATGCTTTCAACCCTTCCAGCTTTTCCGATTCCTTGTCCCCGTCATACAATGGGATGGTGATGGTGGCCGCGTCGAAGCCACTCTTCTTCAATATTTTTATCCGGCATGAATGTTTATAAACAATGTCAAACCATCCCTCTCTATTACCCTCGAAGGTGCTCGTTCCATAATCAGCCACAACGACGGCCCCAGCCGAAGTATCCAACGCGGCAACGTTAATGTTGAAATCCTCGGGTGTGACCTTGCCGAATTTCACCGGCAGCTTTTCCTGATTCTTGTCCTGGGCGCGGGCATCGGCCGACAGCAGGAAGCATAGCCCTGCGAAGAGGATTCGGTTTTGAATAGTCATAGATCGTCAGGTTATAGTGGTTTAGGAAAATGCTATTTTTTCTTCAGCACGATCTGTTCGTTCTCCTTCTTCACAATAAAGGCAAAGAAATCCCGAAGGCTGCTGTAATCTTCCGAAGGGAATTGGGCCTTGTTCAGCCGGACCCGGCAACGCATTTGGATCTTATCCCCTTGCTGCGCCAGCAAATATTCGAAATACCCCTGGTCACCGTTGAAAGCGACTTTTGCCGACTTGGGCATTTCGTCAACCACGTATCCGGGTGGTATATCCATAGAAAGGACATACGTCTCATCCCGGGTATACGGCATCTCCACCGGATACTTTCTGTCGGCAGCCTGAAATGGGTTCTCGCGCCAGGCGCCGGCCATTACCGGGTTGAGATAGATCACCGATACATCCGGCTGTTGTTTCAGCAAAAAGTCATACTGTACTTTGACGGGGTCTTCCAGCCGGGCCAGAGAGTCGATAGTGCCATTGCTGATCTCCGCGTCATTACCAACGGATGTCTGGATCTCCTTGAAATACTGCGCCTGCCCGTGTTCGGCGACTTCCTGACGGACTTCATAGGATTCTTCCGGCCCCAGCGTGGACTGCAACGTCCCTTCGAAGCCTTTGTCAGTATGATCGATCAGGACCATGGTAACCTTGCTCTCCTTTAAAGAGTCGGCCCAAAAATAAACGGACGACGAATCCTGCTTGCTGATGACGCGGGCATGGCCGTTATAACAATTTCCTGCCAACTGTCCGAAGCCCAATTGCGGGTGGGCAGCGTCGAGATAATATGGCTTGCCTCCAATGTACAGTCGCACGATAACATAGTTCAGGCGGTCGAGAACCGGATAGGAAACCAAATTGAATCCATACTCTCGGGTGCTCAGTACCACTGGTTCGGCAAGAAGACCTCGTTTCCGTAGTAAAGCGATCAATAGCAGATTAATCTCTCCGACGGTACCGCTATTATTACGTATGACATCTTTAAATCCCGTCTCGACATATTTATCATAGTGGTTCGTACAGGTGAAATGCTGGCTCACATAGTAGTAAATGGCCTTGGCCTGATCCAGCGCACCGCCGTTCGTTCCGATCTTATCTGAAAGTTGATTCACCCAGCTATTGTCCTCCGCCAGCGCTCCGCCAAAACTCTCTTTCGAAAGCAACTCTTCCGTGGCCTTGGTCCAATTGTTCGTATAATCGGTGGCGGTTTCGCCATTATAGGTCTTGTCCAGCTGAAAATCGAGCTTATCGATATAATTGTTAGGTGTAGTCAGGTAGCGTTCGACGCCAAAAGCGGGAACGTTGGCAATTACCCAGTCATGATTGATCGTATTTGCGCTTACATAATAGCGTTGGTCGTCAACCGCACCAAGACCCGCAGTGATGTCACGCTTTTCAGTTACCTGATACGAGTGATGGCCGGAGCTGCCCTTATCTACGGTATAAGGATGCACCCCCTGTCGAACCATGATAAAATCCAGGGTTTGCGGTATCTCGACCTGGTACTCGCTCCGTAAACAGGGATAAAGGATCGATTGGAACTCCCAGGCGGGCAAAACAGACCAGTAATCGGAAATGGTAGTATAAGTATATTCGATGATCGATCCCTCCTTTACGCCTGGCAGCGAAAATTTGACCGTCCGATGCTCCTTGTCGCGCCTGGTGATGAAGACATCTTTGGGGTCAAGCGGCAGTTCGGTCACCTGACCGTTCTCGATATTGCATGTAACGGCTGCTACATGGCTGAGCTTTTCAAGTTTTTCATCTTCCCCATAGAGATCGATACTCACCGTGGCAAGCCCGAAGGCCGTCTTATGCAGGATTTTGATCCTGGTCTGCCTGGTATATACGCAGGAGAACCAGTCCTTGTCATTCCCGATGTAATGCACCTCCCCCTGATCCGAGAGGATAACGGCATGCGTAGTACTGTCGATAATGGGAGTGGAAGGTAGAACGAAATCAGCGGGAGATATTTTGTCGAGGGTATGCTTCACTTTGTCTCTGTCCTGGGCGAAACAGGGCTTTTGCGAAAGACATAGGCATAGAATAGGCATCAGACGGGCAATCGATCCAGGGCTTATCATAAGTAGGTATTAGGAGTTAAACGACAACAATATATAAAAAATTGTCATTATCCGCCTACTCCCGGCAGGTAAAAAAAGATTGGCTATCCTTATTTTTTTCCGGGTATGACGACCAGCTTGATCCCGGCATAGAAGAAATGCTGATCACCCAGGCTGTGGCCGTCGACGATCGGCGTCAGTCCATATTGCACTTGTGGCCCTACTTCGACATGGAGGCCATGAATGGGAAGGCCGGCCATCAAAGCGGAGGATACATAGAGCTGGGTCTTATTGATATCATTGCCCTGCTTGGAGTAGACGCCCGTCTCGGAGTCGTACAACAAGGCATTGGCGCTCATGAGGCGGGACACGGAGAATCCGCCTTCAAGAAACAATGGCAGCAGCCGGTTCTGGTTGACCTTCCACTGCAGGTTCAGAGGAAGTTCAAGAAAATAATACTTGTTGGTGTAGACCTGCCGGTCGCCAGCGGAATAAACGGCCGCGCTGGCCAGGGCAGCCGGGGCAGTCGGATTGAGAAAAGATGCCGAAGACTGCACATAAGTGACTACCTGTTGGCCGATAGTGATGCGGCTGGAGTAGTAATGAACCATCATCCCGGTGTTGAAGGTCAACCGGTTGGCTATCGCCTTCTGCAGATAGACGCCCGCAAAAAATGAAGGGTCGGACCGTACATCGGAAATATAGGCCTTACCCGAGGAAGAGCCATTGATGGTATAAAAAGAGGCGGCAGTAGTGGATACCGCAGCAGTGGCCTGGGCGCTGTTCAGCCGGTTGAGCCTGGATATCCCCCCGCCGCCGACGAACCCCGCTTCCCAGGGCCTGGATTTGCGTTGTATACTGGCAATGGCAATGGTGGCTTTCTTGTTCAGTCGGGCGGCCCTGATGGCCTGCTCCTGCCGCTGGTCGGCGAGTTCCGGCTGGAAGAACCAGGCTTTGTGGCTCTTTTGGGGTTCGATCACTGTCAGGATCGTTTCCCCGGTCTCCGGCTGCGTATATTCCTGCGCTACGGTTTCCTGCGCTACGACGCCGCCGCCCGGAACGCCTGCTTTTGACGACGACAATCCGGACTTTGCCAGGCGGTTGTCACCCCCCTGGTAGTTGGCAACGGCCCGGTAATTAGCGGCCTTTGCCGCTGTCGTCCCAGCGGAAACCGGGAGGGATGTCCCCCGCGAACCTGCCGTCGCTGACGCTCTGGCGGCTGCTATTGTTGCCCCTTCAGCACCCGGAACAGGTGTATTCGCGCTAGTGGCTGACCCGGCCGCCCCGGCGCCAACCGGCACCACGGCTTGCCTGGAAACGCCTTGAGAGCGCATCCCCTGACGAATAGATTCGTCTGCCCGCCTGGCCGAAAAATAATAAACCCCTGTCGCCGCCGCAGCCAGAAAAACCGGCAGTGCAAAACGCCAGAAATACGGCAGGCCCCGGCGATGGCGTTGCCCCGCAACCGCCTTCTCTATATTTACCCACACCGACTCAGCAGGCTGGAACAGGAGTTCCTCCATTTTCTGCTGAACCGTTTTCTCAAAATTAGGGTCGTGCATACGTCGTTGCGTTTTTGTTAGCCGCCGAATATTTTTGTATCCAGCTAATCAACAAGGACCTGGCCCGGGCGTATTGGCTCCGGCTGGTTCCTTCTTTTATACCCAATATCTTTCCGATCTCAACATGGCTGTACCCCTCTATGGCGTGCAGGTTAAAAATAGCCTGGTAGCCGGGAGGCAGCTGTCGGATCAGTTCCGCCAACTCCTTGGTATTCAGGGAAACTTCGGGGTCATCATCCGACACCGGATGCATCGTACCCTCGGTAAACAGCAGTTCAGTTTGGTAACGGCTATGTTTCTTAAGGTAGTTTATCGCCGTGTTCACCATGATCCTCCGAACCCATCCGCCAAGCTCACCGGAAAAGCTGAACTGATGTAAATTTCTGAAAACCATGATAAATCCTTCCTGTAGCACATCTTCCGCATCCACCATCGATTTCGTATACCGATAACAAACCCCCAGCATTGCCCCGGCAAAATGCTCATACAACTGCTTTTGAGCAGCGCCGTCCCCCCTCAAGCAGTCTTTAACCAGCTGGTGATGATCCATTTTCTCTGATTGAATTCGTTGACAATGAAACAGTCCCCTTCGTTGCATCGCCCCTTTCCGGACCCCGTTTTTCCATGGAAAGGGATACCTTTGCGCCCATGGATCGTTCATTAACGGAAAGGGACCGCCAGGTTATCTGGCACCCTTACACCCAGCACAAGGGGTTCCTTCCCCCCATCCCGGTTGTAAAAGGTAAAGATAGTCTGTTATTCGATGATACGGGAAAGACTTATATCGATGCGATCAGCAGCTGGTGGGTCAATATCCATGGGCACGCTCACCCCTATATAGCGGAGAAAATATACCAGCAGGCCCTGCAATTGGAGCACGTCATCTTCACCGGCTTTACCCATGAACCTGCAGTTAAACTGGCCGAACGCCTGCTGCCGCTGCTGCCAGGGGACTTTAGCAGGGTCTTTTATTCCGACAATGGCTCCACGGCCGTGGAAGTGGCGATAAAAATGGCCATCCAGTATTGGGGAAATCAGGGCGGCCATCGCAAAAAGATCCTCGTCTTTCACCACTCCTATCATGGTGACACCTTTGGCGCCATGAGCGTCAGCGAGCGCGGACTCTTCACCGACGCCTTTCGGGAATACCTTTTCGAAGTTCGTTTTATCGACACCCCTTCCCCGGAAAACATCGACTATCTGCGCGCCCTGGTCCAAAAAGAGGGACCGGAGATCGCCTGCATGCTGTATGAACCCCTCTTGCAGGCTGCCGGCGGTATGCGCCTCTACGATGCAGCCTCCCTCGACCTCCTTCTTGAAGCCGTCCGGCAACAGGGCATCCTCGTGATCGCCGACGAAGTACTCACGGGCTTCGGCAGAACGGGAAAACGCTTCGCGGGGGAATACCTGCACCAAAAAGCGGACATCATCTGCCTGAGCAAGGGTCTTACCGGAGGCACCATGGCCCTCGGCGTCACCGCCTCCACCGAACGCGTGTTCGATGCCTTCCTCAGCGACGATAAACGCAAGACCCTTTTCCACGGTCATTCGTTTACTGCTAATCCGCTGGCTTGTTCGGCCGCGTTGGCAAGCCTTGACCTCCTGCTGCAACCCGATTGCCAGGACCGGATCGCCCGGATTGCCCGCCGCCATACCGATTTCCTGGAGACGATCCGCCCCTATCCTATCGTCCGCGATGCCCGTGCGCTCGGCACAGTACTAGCCTTCGAGCTCAATACCGGTGACGACGGCTACACCAATTCGATCGGTCAGCAGATCACCGCGGCAGCCCTTGGCGCCGGCATCTACCTGCGGCCATTGGGCAATACCGTGTACTTCATGCCCCCTTATTGTATCACCCAAAAAGAAATGGACCAGGTCTATGATTTCCTGGTCCATTGCCTCGTTCGTTATTCGGGAAACCCGGTTACATAACCGGAACGTCGATCTCAACCGTATCCCAGGCCAGCGTGACTTTGCCGCCATTCGCGGTCATGGTCAGCTGCTCCAGGGGCGTGCTCAGGGTCTTGACCGGCACATCTACATGAACAACATCCTGAGCCGTGTACTTGTCGTAATCAAAGGCGCCCCACTGCCCTAACTTGGAATTGAGGATCACCGTCCAGGAAGTCGCATTCGGGATAGCGCAGAAAGTGTAGGTACCAGCTTTGACGGCCTTGCCGCCAAAGGTCACGTCCTTGGCAAACGTGATCTGCGTGGCTTCATCGGCGCCGCAACGGTATACCTTGCCATAGGGCTCCAGCTTACCGAAGATATCCCTTCCTTTCTTATAAGGGCGGCCATACGTGATCGTGATGTCCTTTGTCTTGACAGTGTCGTGCGGACTCTTGGGATGATTAGGCTGAGCGTAGGAAACTGTTCCGGCCAGCAGGATGGCAAACAAAGTCAGAAGAGCGTGTGTTACTCGCATATGGTGGTTTTTTAAATGACTAGCAGGGCATTAAAGTTAGCGGGAAATTTCGACATAGCGCTTCAGCCCGGCCAAAGATTCTTCCATGGCGGGACCCAATTTTCTATCATAGACAAAGATGCCCAGCTTCTCCCAGGGGTACCAGCGGAAGCTGAGGTCGAACCACCACTGGACGGTGATGGTGTCCGGATAGGACTGTAATACAGATATCCCACCGGGGTATCGCTTCCCCCCTTTTAAGTCCCAATCCAATGATACCCCGTCGCTGTCACTGGTGGTTTCCCTGACCGTGAGCTCTTTCGACTGCATCCAGGCCCCCGCGCCCGCGGAAGGTTCAGACCAGGTCTTGTTCGTCAAGGGCGTCGATCGCACGAATTCATTCCATTGCGTCCACGCCCGCAGGTCGTCGATCGCCCCCAGCACCCGCGCCCGCGACGCCCCAACATTGACGGCTCTCATCACGCGAAGGTGGGAAGGGAATAGGAGACTGAGGAGCGTGCTCACGACAAAGAGGACGACCAGGCTCAGGATCAGGAAACGGACAAATTGTATCATAACTAATTTACTCCCATTTAAAGACCCTCACCGCTATGGCATAGGTCACTATTCCCCAGATCGCCAATATCCCCAGCTGCTTTCCGCAGTCCGTCAAATGCGCGCCTTCAAAAGCCACATTGCGCATGGCATCATTCAGCTGCTTTAGCGGCAACACCTCACAAATATGCTGCAGCCATTTCGGGAATGCTTCTGTGGAAAAGAAAGTGCCGCCCAGCAGGAACTGGGGGAGTGTAAAGAGGTTGGCAAAAGGCGGAATGGTGCTCTCACTTTTGGCCACGCTGCTGATGATAAATCCGAATCCCATGAAAACGATCAGCCCGAACAGGCTCAGGATAAGCATCTCGACGAAAGTCAGCCAGCCATGCACGAGCGTGAAATGAAAGAAGAGCTTACCCATCCCGATGATGACTACCGCGGTTATCAATTGAAACAGGACGCGGGAGAGTCCTTCGCCCAGCACGATATAGCGTTTGCCGATAGGCGTTGCATAGTATCGCTTCAGCACCAGTTGCTGGCGAAGGCTGAAGAACAGGAAGGCAACCCCGAATACAGCAGCACTAAGCAGGGAGAACCCCAACATCCCCGGCAGGATGAAGTCGATCATCGAATATTCTCTTCCCGCGATCTGCGGCAGCTCGTTAATGATCATGGGCCGGTATGGGGCAGGCATGTGGCCTTCCACGGCATATTCGAATACCTGGGCCAGCGCCAGTTTCAGGATCGGATATTTATCGCCGCTGGCCGAAGAGGTCTGCGTATGCACGGTGTACTGCATGAAACCTACCGGTGACCACACCGAATCAAAGCTTATGATCGCCGCTATCCGGCCTCTTTCGAGGTCCTTCCTCCTAATGGAATCGTCTTTGTCTTCCGACAGCCGGACCAGAGGATTCCGCAGCAGTCCCTTCACGACATAGTTAGCCGTATCGGACTGCCTGGTCAATGCAAAAGAAACCGACGGGCCACCGCCGCCGATAAACCCAAAAACCAGTATGAAGATCAGTGGAAAGCCAAAACTAAAGGCCACGGCCGAAGGATTACGCAATATTGCTTTAAGACTACCCTTGGTAATAGCCAGCATCGCTCTGAGCTGGTTATAGTTATTTGTCATACTGCCGTAATTATTCAATGGTCAGATCAAAGGGGAGCCTCGTCTGCATCGTCCCCATCATCGCCTTTACTTTTTTCAGGGTGCTCCAGGTGCGAAAACCTTCTTCGCCCAGCTCTTCTTTTACGGCGGATTTCACGCTCGAACCCGTGGACCGCTTATATGCCCCGAGGATGCGGTCCAGAAAACTCTTGGGTTCGGGATATTCCACCAACTTATAGTCGTTCGTGCCGGCCATCCGTGCCGCGCAGTTCACCGCATCCTGCAACGTTCCGATCCGGTCCACCAGCCCAAGCGAAAGCCCCATGGTTCCGCTCCAGACCCTGCCCTGGGCGATGCTATCCACGTATCCCATATCCATCTTGCGTCCAACCGCTACCCTGGATTTAAAGGTCGTATAGATCGTATCCACCGTCTCCTGGACATAACCCCGTTCCCAGGTGGTCAGGGGTCGTACCGACGACAGGATATCTGCCTCCGGCGCGGTCTTCACCCCATCGAAGGTCACACCCAATTTATCCTTGAAAAACGATTGCAGGTTGGGGATGATCGTAAACACGCCGATGGAACCGGTGATCGTGCCGGGCAGCGCAAAAATGCTGTCGGCATGACAGGAGAGATAGTAAGCACCGGAAGCCGCAACATCGCCGAAACTGATGACCACCGGTTTGGTCGCCCTCGCCAGTTCCACTTCCCGCCAGATGTTCTCGCTGGCCAGCGAACTGCCGCCACCGGAGTTGACCCGGATGACGATCGCCTTGGTGTCCTTGTCGAACCGCGCCTTGCGGATCAGCCAGCGATAGGTCTCGGCACCGATCTCATCTCTTTCACCCTTCCCGTCGACCACATCCCCTTCCGCATAGATGAGGCTTATTTTATCTTTACCCCTGGCTTTGAAATTGACACCCTTGGCATATTTTCCGATCGAAACGAAATTGATCCAGCTATGCGCATCGATACCCAATTGCCTGCGTATCTCATCCTTCACCTGGTCATCATATAAAAGACCATCAACCAGTTTATATTTCAGGGCATCGTCCGGATAGCGGATAAGATGTTCGTTCACACATTTACGCAATACCGCCGTGTCGAGCCCCCTGCTCTCGGCCGTGGTCAGCAGCAGCCTGTTGTAAAAGTCACCCAGGAGCTGGGTGAGCTGTACCCGGTTGGCGTCGGTCATATGGTCCTCTCTCAAGGGCTCCGTAGCACTTTTGAACTTTCCCGCATAGAAGATCTGCGGCTCGACCCCCAGCTTTTGGAGGGCCCCTTTCAGGTAGAGCATCTGCGAAGAAAAGCCCTTCCATTCCACATCCCCCTTGGGATTGCAATAGATCTTGTCGGCCACCGTGGCGACATAATAGGCCTTTTGTGAGATCCCTTCACCATATGCATAGACAAATTTTCCGCTTTTCCTGAAATCGGCCAGCGCATAACGCAACTCTTCATTGGTGGCGAATCCATTGGGATCATTATTGCATTTCAGGTACACCCCTTTTACGGCGGAATCCGTTTTCGCATAGCGCAGCAGCCGCACCACATCGTAAAGCCCGGGAACATCGTATTCATCATCCGAGCCGATGTCCGAGAGCGGGTTGTCTACCGTCTGCTCCTTGATTGTTTGTCCCAGGTCAACAAACAGGACCGCCTTTGCGCCCGTTTCGGGTTTCGCGGGAGACAGAAAGCTCCCGGCAATGCCAAACACAACAATAAGGCCCACGACCGCAAAGAATACGAGCGCCAGCAAGACCGCAAAGAATACTTTGAAAAAACCTCCCATGAACCGGTAATTGTATAATTAATAGTGTAGCTACATCCAAAATTAAAGATATTTGGGCCCCCGAAAGTACGGAATCTATGAATAGGTCCTATTTATTGATAGGTGGCAACGAAGGAGACAGGATAGCACAGCTGGCATCGGCAAGAGCCCACATATCCGCGGCTGCCGGCATGCTGAAGCGGACTTCCGCTATTTATGAGACGGAGCCCTGGGGCAAGTCCGATCAGGGTTGGTTCCTCAACCAGGCGCTGGAACTGGAGACTGAGCATGATGCAGCCTCCCTGCTTGTCCTCCTGCTCGGTATCGAAGAAAAAATGGGCCGGCGGCGCTCGGAGAAATATGGCGCCAGGCTTATTGATATTGATATCCTTTTTTTTAACGATGCGATCGTCCGTGAGCCGGGGTTGGTGATCCCACACCCGGAAATACAGAACCGGCGTTTTGTGCTGGCGCCACTGGACGATATCGCATCCGATCATATACATCCCGTCCTCCGCCGATCGGTACGGGAATTGCTGCTGGCCTGCACGGACCAGCTCCAGGTAAAAAAGTACACATGACCAAACATTTTATAACGATAGAAGGGAATATCGGGGCGGGAAAGACAACTTTGGCGCATATGCTCGCCAGGCACTACAATGCCCGGCTGATCCTGGAGCAATTCGCCGACAACCCTTTTCTGCCGAAATTCTATGAGAACCCAGCTCAATATGCCTTTCCATTGGAACTATTCTTTATGGCCGAGCGCTATAAGCAGCTTAAAGAACTGGTCCATACGGGTGACCTCTTTCATTCTCTGACCATCTCCGACTACTTGTTTACCAAGTGCCTGCTGTTCGCTAAGATAAACCTCCCGGATCAGGAATACATGCTCTATCAGAAGCTGTTCGAGATCCTGGACACACAACTCGTCCAGCCTGACCTGCTCATCTATCTTCACGCACCCGTGTCGAAACTGCAAGCCAATATCCGCAAGCGGAACCGGTCCTACGAACAATCCATCCCCGATGAATACCTGCACAATATCCAGGAGGCCTATACCCAATATATCCGTCAGTATAATATTCGCACGCTGTTCATAGATGTCAGCAATGCCGACTTCCTCGGCAACGCCGCGCATCTTCGCGTGGTCATCGACGCGCTGCAGAACGACGTGGAGAAAGACCAGCAATATTTTACCTTACCTTAGTACTATGGCTGAAGCATTGGGAAGATCGACAGCATTAGAAGTCCTACGCATCCCCGAATACAGAAATTTTATTGTAGCGCGTTTTTTCTACATCATGGCGCTCCGGATGGTCACGACCATCGTCGGCTGGCGCATCTATGAGATCACCCACAATCCCCTGGCCATCGGGCTTATCGGCCTCTCCGAATTTATCCCCGCTTTCTGCCTGGCCCTTCCCGCGGGACATGTCATCGACAAAAGCGATAAGCGGGCCCTGCTCCTCCGCACCACAGGTCTTTACCTGCTTTGCGTGGCCGGCCTGCTGGCACTCGCCTTTGGTCCCGTGGCGGAATCGTTGAAAAATCACTGGGTCCAGTGGCTCACCTATACCATTATCTTCTGTACAGGTGCGATCAGGGCCTTCGCCGGTCCCACCCTGAATGCCATCATCGCGCAGATCGTGCCAAAGGAAAAACTACCCGGTGCCGTTACACTCAACACAAGTGCCTTCCTGTTTGCCTCTGTACTGGGCCATGCGACGGCGGGTTTCCTCATCGCCCATACCAACTACCTGTTCTGCTTTGGAACAGTCGCCCTGTATGTGATCATTGCATGGATCCTGTTGATGCTGCTTAAACCAAAGCAGATCATGGTCGCCGCCGAAACGAAGCCATGGGAAAGTATCAAGGAAGGATTGCGCTTTGTACTCCACACAAAAGAAGTACTCGGGGCCCTGGCCCTCGATCTTTTTGCGGTCCTCTTCGGCGGGGCCGTTGCCATGATCCCCGTCTATGCCCGGGATATCCTGAAGGTAGGTCCTATCGGCTTCGGCTGGCTCAACGCAGCCGACGATATCGGCTCCATCTGTATGCTCATGGCCCTGACCCTCTGGCCGCTCCGGCGCAAACAAGGGTATATCCTACTGTATGCCGTATTTGGTTTCGGCATCTGCATCATCGCCTTCGGCCTCTCGAAAATCTACCTCCTGTCCTATGTGACGCTTATTTGCAGCGGCATGCTCGACGGCATCAGCGTAGTCATCAGGGGCACCATCGTACAGGTGAAGACACCTGATGCCATGCGGGGACGCGTCTCCTCCGTGAATTCGATGTTTATCAATTCCAGCAACGAACTGGGTTCCTTCGAGAGCGGGGTGATGGCTAAATTAATGGGCGTCGTTCCTTCGGTCGTCTTCGGCGGCTGCATGACCATCGCCGTCGTCATCACGACCTGGTTCAAGTCTCCCAGCCTGCGAAAAATGGAATACTGATGCTACTCTACCGCCTCCAAAAGTTTTTCCAAAACAAAATAAACTATAGGGCAAAAAGTAGAATTCTTCTGTGTGAGCGCCGGCCTTTTTACCAGCACATCCTCGTTCGTATACGGAAACCGTTCGCAATCTGATGGCCGTACGTCATAGATGCTGCAGTAATTATCGGCGCCCAGAAAAGGACAGGGCACCGAGCGCGTCACATAATCCCCATCGGCATCCAACCGAAGATACCGCTCGATAAATTCACCCTCCTTCAATTTTAGATGCCTGGAAATACGCTTGATATCCGGTGTCTTGAAACGGGGCGAATAGCCTTTGCAGCAATTCGCACATTGCAGGCAGTCGACCCTTTGGAAGGCCTCTTCATGGAATTCGGGCAGCCGTTCCAGGACACGGTTCCGCATAGGCGCCCGGTCCGCCTTTTCCAGCCATCGGCGATAGTCTTTCTGATGGTCCCTGGACTTCTTCTCCCAGTTATGCAATAAATCATTCATGTATAAACATTTGCGAGTAGTTAACAAGTCACTGACAATACCCTGCTGCAACCGTGCGTTATTTCATTTATTTTTACGTCGTGGAAAACCTCAGAGAACAAATACTCATCCTGGCCAGCAGCCCGCTTTACCTTATCATTATAGGGCTGGAGATCCTCCTCAGCAATTACCGGCACGGTCATAAAAAAGTTTACACCCTCAAAGATACGCTAACAAACGTGTACCTCATGCTGCTCAACAGCATTATCGACCTGCTGTTCCGAAGCGTCTATGTTGTGATCCTCAGCATTTGTTATCACCATCACTGGATTTCCATGACCAATGTCTTCTCCTATTGGTTCGTGCTCCTGCTTGCAGAGGACTTCCTGTATTACTGGCTTCACCGGTGGGACCATGAGATCCGGTTCTTCTGGGCCGTGCACGTGACGCATCACTCTTCGGAGCAGCTGAACTTCACCGTCGGATTCCGCTCATCGGTCTTCCAGCCGCTTTACCGCTTTGTTTACTTTATTCCGCTGGCGTTACTGGGATTTAAGCCGGTGGATATCATCTTTATGTACTCGGCCACTCAGATATGGGGCATTTTCGTCCATACAGAACTCATCGGCAAGATGGGCTGGCTGGAGTATATCCTGGTCACCCCCTCCCATCACCGGGTCCACCATGCCTCGAACGTGAAGTACCTCGACAAGAACATGGGCATGTTCCTCATTATCTGGGACCAGTTGTTTGGCACCTTCCAACCCGAATTGACCGCTTCCGAATATGAACCCGTACGCTATGGGCTGACAAAACCGCTGGAAAATCCGGGGCCCGCAGGCATCGTCTTCCACGAATGGCAGGCCATTGGGCAGGATCTCGTACGGAAAGATATCGGGTGGAAAGAAAAATGGCAATATACATTTGGGCCTCCCGGCTGGAGCCACGACGGCAGCCGCCTCACCAGTGAACAACTCAGAGCCGCAGAAGATATTGATAATCTTGACTTTGCGCGTGATCCGCAATTTTAATTTCCTTTTAATTCAGCACACTACCCCTTTAAGACATTCCGAAGTAATTTTGTTTCAAGCAATTCATTCCTGCTTCGAGCACGAATGGTTTAGCATTCAATTTTTAGGGTTTAGGGGTTTTTAAGAAAATGGGCCAGCTCCAGTTTGTCAAGATCGGAGCGGCCCATTTTCATTATACGTCTTTGAAACGGCCTCCGGCCGTTTTGGAAGGCCAGCTCCAGTTTGTCAAGATCGGAGCGGCCCATTTTCATTTTCCCCCTCCCTTCCACAGCCGCTCTTTTTCTCCCTCCATCGTCGTACCTTTGCGCATCTTTTTAAACGGTCAACCTCTATTTTATACATCTATGAACCTATTCGAACAACAGGCGAATGAATTCGCGGGCCGCCATATCGGAGCCAACGAAAAGGAAACATCCGGAATGCTGAAAACCATAGGGATAAGCTCCCTCGACGAATTGATCGACCGAACTATCCCAGCCTCCATCCGGAGCCGCAAGACCCTTAACATCCCCGGCCCGCTCAGCGAACATCAATACCTTAGCTCCCTGCGACAGATCGCCGCGCTGAATAAAGTCTGCAAGTCCTATATCGGCCAGGGCTATTACGACACCATAGTGCCCAGTGTCATCCTCCGCAATGTCTTCGAGAACCCAGGCTGGTATACCCAATACACTCCCTACCAGGCCGAGATCTCCCAGGGCCGGCTGGAAAGTCTCCTGAACTTCCAGACCATGGTTGCCGATCTGACGGGTCTGCCCCTGGCGAATGCCTCCCTGCTCGACGAAGGTTCCGCGGCTGCAGAAGCCATGACGATGTTCTTCAACCTGAAGAACAAGGACCACGATCATATCACTACCCCGAAATTCTTTGTAGACAACAACGTATTTGCTCAAACCAAAGATGTCCTGGTGACCCGTGCACAACCGGTCGGTATCGAGATCGTGACGGGGGATTTCCGGAAGACCAGCCTCGACGCCTCCTTTTTTGGCGCTATCATCCAATACCCGGATGCGAACGGTGCCGTACATGACTACCGCGCCTTCATCCGGCAGGCACATGACGCAGGCGCCTATGTGGTCATGGCCACGGATCTTTTGGCACTGACACTGTTGACTCCGCCGGGCGAGCTCGAAGCGGATGTAGCCGTCGGGTCCTCGCAGCGTTTTGGCGTACCCATGGGCTTCGGTGGTCCACATGCCGCCTTTTTCACCGCCCGCGACGAATTCAAACGGGCCATCCCCGGCCGGATCATCGGCGTCAGCATCGACGCCCAGGGCAATCGCGCATTGCGGATGGCCTTGCAGACACGCGAGCAGCATATCAAACGCGAAAAAGCCACTTCCAATATCTGTACCGCCCAGGCCCTGCTCGCCAATATGGCGGCCATGTACGCCGTATACCATGGCCCCGAAGGACTCACGAATATCGCTAAAAGGGTGAGCCTGCTGGCCCGCACCCTGGCCACCGAACTGGAAGCCATGGGTCATGCCAACCTCAACGAATACCATTTCGATACGATCCGCCTGAGAGTAAAAGACGTCGCCGCCCTTAAACAAACGGCGGAAGCATACGGCATGAACTTCCACTATGCCGGCAATACAGTCGGCATCACGCTCGACGAGACTACGACACAGGAAGACGTCGTCAACATCCTCTCCGTATTCGGGCATGCCGAAGACCATAGCCTGGTGTCCGCAACCTTCGATTTCGAAGAGACCCTGACAAATATCCCTTCTGCCCTCACCCGCGTATCGGTCTTCCTGACGCATCCCGTCTTCAATAGCTATCACTCCGAGACCAAGATGATGCGCTACCTGCGGAGCCTGGAGAACAAAGACCTTTCTCTGAATACGTCCATGATCTCGCTGGGATCATGTACCATGAAATTGAATGCCGCCACTGAACTGATACCCGTCAGCTGGCCGGAATTCGGAGGGCTGCATCCTTTCGCACCCGCCGACCAATGGAAGGGCTATCGTCAAATCCTCACGGAGTTGGAAGAATGGCTCAGCGAGATCACCGGCTTCGCGGCTACTTCCCTGCAGCCTAACAGTGGTGCGCAGGGTGAATATGCCGGGCTGCTCACGATACGTGCCTATCACAATGCACACAACGCGTCGCACCGCGACGTCATGCTTATCCCGATCTCGGCTCATGGCACCAATCCAGCCAGCGCTATCATGGCCGGGATGAAAGTAGTGGTGGTGAAGAGTGATGACGACGGCCACATCGACGTCACCGACCTGAAAGAAAAAGCAGAACAATACAAGGACCGCCTTGCCGGCCTGATGGTCACCTATCCTTCGACACACGGCGTGTTCGAAGAAGGTATCCGGGATATCTGCGGGACCATTCATGACAACGGGGGGCTGGTCTATATGGATGGCGCCAATATGAACGCTCAGGTAGGCCTTACCAGCCCCGGACTCATAGGGGCTGACGTCTGTCACCTGAACCTGCACAAGACCTTCGCCATCCCCCACGGCGGCGGCGGCCCGGGTATGGGGCCCATCTGCGTGAACGAAAAGCTGAAGCCCTATTTGCCAGGTCACGTCAACAGTGTAGTCACCGGGCTTCGCGTGGCTGGCGACGGAAGATCTTCGACGGCCGGACACGCCGTATCCGCGGCTCCCTTCGGCTCCGCCAGCATCCTGCTCATCAGCTATGCCTATATCAAGATGCTGGGTGCGGAGGGACTCACGAACGCCACCCGCTACGCCATCCTCAACGCCAATTATATGAAGGCAAGGCTGGAAAAATATTACAAGATCCTTTACTCGGGCACTAACGGTACCTGTGCGCATGAATTCATAGTCGACCTGCGCCCCTTTAAGGCCAGTGCCGGTATCGAAGCGGAAGACGTCGCCAAACGCCTGATGGACTATGGCTTCCACGCTCCCACCCTGAGCTTCCCCGTGCCGGGTACGATCATGGTCGAGCCCACCGAAAGCGAAGACAAGGCGGAACTGGATCGTTTCTGCAATGCCATGATCAGCATTTACGAGGAGATCCGGGCCATCGAAGAAGGCAAGGCGGATAGGGTCGACAACGCCCTTAAGAATGCGCCGCATACCCAGCACGTCATCATCGCCGACGACTGGAAACATGCCTATACCCGTAACCAGGCAGCCTTCCCGCTGCCTTATACCCGGGAAAACAAATTCTGGCCCAGCATCGCAAGGGTTAACAATACCTATGGCGACCGGAATCTCATCTGTACCTGCGAGCCGGTGAGTTCCTACGCAGCCGAAGAGGCCGTGGCCGAGGCTAATTAAGGCGGGAGCGGATAGCCTATCGGGGGGTTAATGTGCCTTATTCACCGATTTTAGGATTTTGTTTGGCAGCGGGAGAATTATTTTGCCGCCAAAATCTTCTGTATGTGCATTTCCCCTCATTCCTCAAAACGATGGTTTCCGTATTTAATGGCTGGTCTTACCTTCGCCGCCTGCTCGCCCAAGCTGGCGCCCGCGGGGCATTACCAGGATTCGCCGGTCGCCGCCGACGGCGTTCCCAGCGAATGGAAGATGCCGCTGCGTTTTACCAATGCTGCCTATACCATGCAGTACAATGTCACCAATGACGACCAGAATATCTATGTCGCCGTCTCGTCATTGGACGACATTACCCAGCTCAGGATACTCCGCTCCGGTATGACGATCTACTTCGACCCGAAGGGAAAGAAGAACAAGGACATCAGCCTCCATTTCCCCATCCCGAAGGCGCCCGACCCCAACAGCTCTCGCAGCCGGGGTGATGGCAGCACCGCCTATTACCAGAATCAAAACGGGAATCAGAACCCCGCGCAGAACAGGGATACCAGGAAAGAAGAGTTGCTCCTGCAATCCGACTTTTACAATACCACGGGATTTACAAGCATCGAGAATGGGCAGTTTAGCGTAGGCGACCCAAAGACGCCTATCCATGTCGGCATCAAGCTGAACAACCAGGACAGCCTGCTCGTCTATGAGGTGGTCATCCCCCTCAAGAATATTCTGGGGCCCGACTGGGCGGCAAAAGCCGCGAAGAAGAACTTTAGCGTAGGCGTCGTCATGGATGCCGTGGCAGGATCCGGCAGCGGGGGCGGAGGAAGGCCCGGCGGGGGTTTCGGCGGCATGCGTGGCATGGGTATGCGCGGCATGGGCGGTGGGGGTATGGGTGGTGGTGGCGGCCGCCGCAATGGCGGAGGACAGCAGGCGCAAAAAGAAGACGCCAACTGGTACGAATTCCGGCTGGCGACAAAATAAGACAGGGGCCGCATGGCCCCTTTCCTAAACCTTTACTCAATAACTAGCCTGCAATACATTGACTTGCAATGGAGTGCTGGACGACCCGATATTTCCGCTCAAAAAGATTGTGTAAGCATTCCCATTGGTCATCGCCACGTTCGATCCCGTTGCGATCACGCTGTCCTTGCCGGCGACCTTGATCGTGATCAAATAGCTCCCCTGAGGCGTCGGTTGGAACGAATTATACAGGTTAGTGGTCACATTGTCCGCGGTCAGGCGGTTGGAAGAGACGATCGTATTGTTCAGGTAGAGATCGACCTTGGGTTCATCCGGACTGAGGTTGAAGAAACGATAGTTAGCATCGATAGAGGACAGGGTGCTGAAATTATCATAGATCTTAGCGCTCTGCGCGGTGGCCCCCCCTGCGGTATTGTAGAGGATCAGCGTATAAAAATTCAGCGTGTCGTAATCGGAAGAAGGGATCGCGCTTAAAACGCTGTCCGTGGTTGCGGTGGTGAACTTGACGTTATAATAACCGGGGAGGATGGTGCCGTATTTAGTGGAGAACGTACCGGCCGCGATACCACTCGAGGGCGTGGCCAGCGTATCGTTCAGGTAGACCGATGCGGCCCCGGTATAAGTTGCCTCGTTGATCAGGGTCAGATACGTCACAGGCGTCGTGGACATTGCACTGCCCGTCTTGGAACAACTCATCTCCAATGATGAAAGAATTACCAAAAATGATGCTGCTGAAAGGAAATTTCTTGTGCTTTTTCTCATGATGTGCTTTTTTCCGGCTGATATTCTTGTCGAAATAATGCTCAGCTCCATGACAACACTTACGCATTTTTCGTTGCGCGGGTTGTCTCCAACCGGAAAGCCGGTGTCCCTGTCTCGCCTAAGACATCGCTCGCCTAAGACATCGCTAAGACATTAGGGGACACCGGTTCAATTGACTATCTTCTATTTTACAGTAACATTGACCGTCGAGGCCATCTGGGCACCATAACTGCGGTGGATGCCATCGGCAAACTGCAGGGTGAGCACGTGCTTGCCGGGCGTCAATTTCACATCGGCGCTGGACTGAGCTTTGCCAAAATGCAGATGTGTGGAATCCTTGGGGACCACCGTACCGGCCGGAATGGAATCACCTGCATCGATCAGGAGATGGTGATGACCAGTCCCGGCTACGATCGCGCCTGCTGTGTCGAGTTGCATACCGTCTACACCCATCTCCACTTTTAGCGGCGATTTGACGGTTTCGCCGTCCTTGAGATTCTTGAAATAGACCTTGGCTCCCGCTGGGACAGCAGGGAGTGCTGGCACGGCCTGACTGGAGTCTGGCTTAGCCATCGCCATGGTATCCGTAGCAGTCTTCGTCGAATCAGTGGTCGCGGCCTTGTCACCTGCATTGTTACAGGCAACCATTCCTACCAGCAAAGCAGCAGGAAGAAAAGCAATTTTGCGCATAATCTGGTTGATTTATTTTAGTAATAAAAGTACTACCTTTTCACTCTTTTCACCAAATCAATTGTCGCAGGATGCGTTCCACTTATCTGATTGCCTTGTTACTCCTGTCCCTGACAGGCTTTTCCCAGCAGTATTATCTTTTCGTTGGTACTTACACAGAAGGCTCCTTTAAAGCAGCAGGAAGCAAAGGCATCTATGTCTATCGTTTTGATGCGGCCACCGGCGACGCGACACCCGTTAGCACTATCGCTACCGAAAACCCCTCCTACCTCGCCGTGGTGGCCGGTGGAAAATTTGTTTATTCCGTGAATGAAACGAACGGCGCCAATCCGGGAGGGGTCAGCGCCTTCTCCTTCAACAAACAAACCGGGCAACTCAGTTTTTTGAACAGACAGGCCAGCGGCGGCGACGACCCCTGTTATGTTACCGTGGATAAAAGCCGGAAATGGGTGATGGTCGCCAACTACAGCGGTGGAAGTTATTCCGCACTCCCTGTCAACGCGGACGGTTCTCTCGCGCCCGCAACGGAAACTGTACAGCATGTAGGCAGCGGGACTATTAAGGACAGGCAGGATAAGGCACATGTACATTCCACCATCTTTTCCCCGGATGAAAAATACCTGGTCGTGTGCGATCTTGGAATGGACAAACTGTCCGTCCTGCAATTCAACCCCGCAGCTACCCAAACCCCGCTTACCCCCGCTCCTGATTCGATAGTCAATATGCAACCCGGCAGCGGCCCCCGCCATACAGCCTTCGATCAAGGCAAACCATATGCCTACGTGATCGATGAACTCGCCGGCACGGTCGATGCTTTTCATTACAGCGCAGGGAAAATGACGCCGCTACAGCATATTTCGTCCCACCCCGACGGCTACAAAGGCGATATCGGCAGCGCCGATATCCATATCGCGCCGGGCGGCAAATTCCTCTACGCCTCCAATCGTGGAGACGCAAACAGCCTTGCCATTTTTTCCATCGACCCCGCTACCGGAAAATTGACCATCAAAGGATTTGAATCCACGGTGGGCAAAGCACCGCGTAATTTCCTCATCGACCCAACGGGTCATTGGCTGCTGGTCGCCAACCAAAACAGCAAGAACGTAGTGATCTTCAAGATCGATCCAGAAACAGGCTTGCTAACGGATACCCAGAAACGCATCGAAGTCCCGGCGCCCGTCTGTCTGAAAATGGAATCGGTGAAGTAGCCATACTTAATAAACCAGTTCAAACCGACTCAATCGGTTCCGCCCACGCTTTCCGCAGGAACCGAAGCCAGTTGCCATGCAGGATATTCGCGATGTCCTCGGGGCTATACCCCCGGTTGGCCAATAGGCCGGACATCTTTTGCAGGTCCACAATCGTATCCAGGTCGTATGGAGACTGCTCCCGACCATAGCCGCCATCCAGGTCGGTGCCGATACCCACATGCCGGGTATTGCCCGCAATCTGACAGATATGGTCCATGTGGTCGATCACTTTTTCCAGGTTGCAGTGCATGGCTTGAGGCGTGGATTGTCCGCGTATCCAGCCCGGCACCATCATCCAGGCATCGAGCGCCCCGCCAATGACGGCCCCTTTGGCGATCAGCGCCCTGATCATATCGTCGCTGAATTGGCGGTTATGGTTGACCAGCGCCCGGCAATTGTTATGACTGGCCCAGACGGCGCCGTTAAAAAGTTCCATCGCGTCCCAAAAGGCGTCGTCGCAAAGATGTGTGGCATCCAGGATAATGCCCAGTCTTTCCATTTCCCGCAAAAGCAATTTACCCTGCTCACCAAGATGCCCCGTGCTGTCGGTACCATTAGCGTAACGGCCCGGGCCATAGTGCGCGGGTCCCAGGGCACGCAATCCATACTCGTAGGCCCGTTGCAGATAGTCGGGATGCACGATCGAATCCGCCCCTTCGAGACTCAGGATATACCCAATGGGCAGGTCCCCGGATGACCCCGCCTCATCATCGGGCCTGTCTGCCCCGGCCAGCCCGGCGGCGCCAGCACCCATCCACCTTTCAAGATGCCTCTCCAACCCGGGGAGATCTTTTATCATCACCATCTCGCCGGCCTCCTCCATCACTTTATACCACGCTAACTGCCCCTGCGTCTGAGCCCAGGCCTGCCATGGCGAATGCCACCCCGGCAAGGGATTGTCCGGGGCCACGTAGCGGGCTATCTGGGTGGCCACTACCAGCCCGATGCCGCCGCGGCGGAGCTCGGGAAGCGATACGGTACCCCTGCCCCTGTCGGGCTTATCAGTCAGTCCTTTTTCACGTTCGCGAAGCCTTGCAACCTCCAGGGTGAGGTCACGGTTCCATTCCAGCGCATTCATGCTGAGATCGAGATGAGCGTCTATGATAAACATACGAAGGCAAATATACATCCTCCTCGGCTAAGCCCTATATTTGTTGTATTAACCTCCACCGTCATGAAAATATTAATAGCGTTGCTGGCCTCGATCTTCCTTCCCCTTTTTTCTATTGTGGCCCAGGTCAACGCAGGTCACCTGCTTACCGAGAACATGCCCGATCCCATCGGCCTGGATAGCCGCCAGCCGCGGCTGAGCTGGCAGATCGAAGCACCGGCGGCCGAACGCAATGTCCTGCAAACCGCCTACGAGATCCGCGTCGATGAACGCCCCGAAGGCAGCGGCGTTTGGAATTCGGGCAAGACGGTATCCGGAGAATCCGTACAGATCGTATATGCCGGCGCTGCATTACAGGCCGGGAAAAAATATTTCTGGCAGGTCAGGGTTTGGGACAACAAAGGACGCAATTCGCCATGGAGCAAGCCGGCATCCTGGCGGATGGGATTGCTTACGCCGCAGGACTGGAAAGCCTCGTGGATCGAACCGGCACTGAAAGAAGATCCCTCCCAACCCAGCCCGCTGATGCGCACGACTTTTTCCGCTCAACATGCCATCGCCTCTGCGACGCTCTTTGTCACCGCCCATGGCCTGTATGAGGCGCAGATCAACGGACAGCGCGTCGGGCAAGCCTATTTAACTCCCGGCTGGACTTCTTATAATAAACGGCTCCAATACCAGGCCTACGACGTCACCGGCATGATCAAACCCGGCAAAAATGCGATCGGCGCCATGCTCGGCAGCGGCTGGTACCGTGGCAATCTTTGCTACGACTGGCAGCGCAATATTTATGGCAGCCGGCTGGGCCTGCTCCTGCAGCTCATCATCCAATATAAGGACGGCAAATCCGACACCGTCGTATCGGGGCCGGGTTGGAAGTATTCGACAGGCGAAGTGGTCAGCTCCGAGATCTATGACGGCGAGACAGTCGATCACCGGCTGGAAAAACAAGGCTGGTCTATGCCTGACTATGATGCCGCCGGCTGGAACAACGTGGAAGTGGCGGAACTGCCAAAAGAAAATTTAGTGGCTACCGCCAACGAGCCGGTGAAAAAGCAAACGACCTTCCGGGCGCTCAAATTGTTGACTACGCCAAAGGGCGAAAAGGTCATCGACTTTGGCCAGAACCTTACCGGATGGGTAGTCGTAAAAACAAAAGGCCGCAGCGGCGACAGTATTTGCATCTCACATGCGGAGGTGCTGGACAAATCCGGGAATTTCTATACCGAGAACCTGCGACGCGCACGCGCCCGGGACGTCTTTATCCTCCGTGGCGGCGGGGACGAGACCTTTGAGCCGCATTTCACCTTCCACGGTTTTCGATATATCAGGATCGAAGGGGTCAATGGTCCCATCAACCCCGACGACTATACAGCCGTAGTCCTTTGTTCCGACATGCCGAAAACCGGCGAGTTCACCTGCTCGAATGCCCTCGTCAACCAACTCCAGCACAATATCCAATGGGGACAGGAAGGAAATTTCCTGGACATCCCTACGGACTGCCCCCAGCGTGATGAAAGACTTGGATGGACGGGCGATGCACAGGTCTTCTCCCGGACCGCGACCTTTAACCGCGGCGTCGACAATTTCTTCTCCAAATGGCTGAAGGACGTTGCTGCGGACCAGCAGCCGAATGGCGCCGTTCCCTTCGTGATCCCCAACGTGACCGGCCAGGGCACCAGCGCGGGCTGGGCCGATTGCGCCACCATCATTCCCTGGAACCTGTACCTGGCCTATGGCGACAAACGCGTGCTCGAAACACAATACCCCAGTATGAAAGCCTGGGTGGAATACATTCGCGGACAAGCTAAAGACAACCTCTGGAACACCGGCTTCCATTTTGGGGACTGGCTTTTCTATCGCCCTTTCGACGACAATGATGGCCGTTCGGCCGTCACCGACAAATACCTTATCGCCCAATGTTTCTACGCCCACTCCACGGAGTTGCTTGCCGACGCCGCGAACGTCCTGGGCAAAACAGCCGATGCCGCCCAATACACCGCGTTGTTAAAGCAGATCAGGAATGCATTCGTCCGTGAATATATGACGCCCGACGGCAGGCTCGTATCCGGCACGCAAACGGCCTACGTGCTGGCGCTTCAATTCGACATGCTGCCGGAAAACCTGCGCAAACAGGCAGTGGAAAGACTGGTCGAGAATATAAAGGATTATGACTATCACCTGACCACCGGGTTCCTGGGCACTCCGTATTTATGTCATGTACTAAGCCGTTATGGTCAGACAGCGACAGCTTACCGGCTGCTGCTGCAGGACAGTTATCCTTCCTGGCTCTACCCGGTAAAAATGGGCGCCACTACCATCTGGGAACGCTGGGACGGCATAAAGCCCGACAGTACCTTCCAGACACCGGGCATGAACTCTTTCAATCATTACGCTTATGGCGCGATCGGGGACTGGATGTATCGCGTCGTCGCAGGCATCGACACCTACGAGGACGGCCCTGGCTACCATCATATCCGTATTTCTCCGCATCCGGGCGGCGGTCTCACTTCCGTTGCAGCCGACCTGGAGACAGGATATGGAAGGATCAGCAGCCACTGGCAGGTCAAAAACGACTCGCTGGTCATGGACGTAAGCATTCCTGCCAACACGACCGCCACCGTTTATGTTCCCGTTGCCGACGGCAGCCTGATAACGGAAAGCGGACACCTGCTGAATGCGGTAAAAGAACTTAGTGTCGAAGGCGTCGAAGAAGGCTACCTGATCGTGGGGGCCGGCTCGGGCGTCTATCATTTCACAGTATCGCAATAGCCTGCTTATTTCGCCTGTATAGAACAATACCAACATTCGGTTGTTTATTTTTAACAGACTATTAGTAAGGAAAGAGAAACAACGAATGATACAAGTTAAACAGACAGGCTATGAGACGATTTTTACCCCTTGCACTGCTAAACCTATGGTTGTATACCGCGTCTGATCCGGTGCAGGCCCAGACGGTTTCGGGATTTGCATTACCCGAACACGATTCCGTCACACATATGCTGCGCATCTCCGAAGACGATGATTTCATCAACATCTGGGGCTACGGAACGGATAACGCCTATACCAATGGCACCAGGATCGATTATTTTTACAAGCCCTCCCGGCCTTCCCATCTGTTTTTGGACAGATGGATGCCCTCCGCCGGCGACAGCAGCACCAACATTTATGGCTGGGGTCTCACGCAGTTGATGTATACGCCCGACGACATCAACAGCTCCGCCTATCAACCCAACGACTATCCCTGGTCGGGCGGACTGTTCGCGACGCACACACGTTATTCTTATGATGAAAAACGCAAGTTCGACTTCCAGACCGAGCTCGTTCTTGGCGTTATGGGACCGGCGGCCCTGGACCGGGAGATGCAGTCCATGGTCCATCATATCATCAACTACATACAGCCTACAGGCTGGAGCCACCAATACCCGAACGCCTTATTATTGAACGTTAACTTCACCGTGGAAAAGCAACTGGCAGCCATCGGGTCCGCCGTCACCGTCATCGGCGGTGGCCAGGTCTATGCCGGGACCATGCAAAACGGCGCGGCAATTTATCCGATGATCCTCATCGGAAAGATGGACCCCTATTTCAAAGGCTTCTTCAGTCAATATTCCAGCCCTGGTCAAAATAAACAACACAAGCGATGGCAGCTCTACGGATTTATAAAACCCGAGCTGCAACTCTTCGTGACGAATGCCCTGCTCCAGGGCGGTATATTTACTAAAAATCCCAACCTGCAACCATCGCCGCCAAACGGAAAAGACCCCAACGGTCCGTCCAATCAGCCAAATGCTGATAACGGGGCCGCAGAACCGCAGCCCTATCACTCCCTTCAGCACGTTTTAACTTCCCTGGACTACGGCGCCGTGCTTACGCATGGCAGGATAGGCATCTCCTTTTCGCAAAATGTATCCGAAGCAATGCTCAAAGGACTCTATTGCCACGACTACGGCAACATCTCCGTACTATTCGGATGGTAAAATATTTTTCCCCGTCCCGAACCTTTTTTCCGCCGGCCGGTTTTATTTATAACTACAGTATATACACAGGAACAACAGCACGGAAATATCAGTAAACAATAAAACAAAAGCGATGAAAACGACACGTAAGATTGGACTAGTGACAGCATTGTTAGTAGGTGTAGCATTTACCTCAAACGCACAATCCTCGACTCCTGGTACTAGTACCAACACCACTTCTAGCTCTTCAGACAACAACGAATTCAGATTGAGTGTGGGTCCTGAATTCGGTCTTCCCATCGGAAATCTTTCCAGTTCGTACAGTTGGCTCTTCGGCGGGTCCATACAGGCCGATATCCCGATCGTCAACAACCTCTATGCAGTCGTCAACTTCGGCTATGACGATGCCTATGTCAAAACCAATCCAACGGAGAATTTCCCGTCCCGAAACCTCCAGCTGATCACGCCAAAGGGGGGTCTCAAGTACTTTTTCGTCGACAATCTGCTCTATGTACAGGGAACAGCCGGAGTGACGATACTCGGCAACCATGCGGATGCAGGCGCCTCCAAAACCTCCGGTTTCGCGTACAGCCCGCAAGTCGGCGTATTGTTAAAACTGGCGCCCAAGAATTACATCGATGCCGGATTCTACTTCCAGTCGGCACAAAGCTTCTGGAACAGCGGCGGAGGTAATGTCAGCACACTGGGTCTGCGTTTAGCCTACACATTAGGCCTTTAACATACCCCTTATCCGAATGTGCCGCCCCACCGGGGTGGCATTTTCGTTTCCTAAAAGTTACAAAGTCTTAATGTAGGTTAATGGCGTGCACGGCGTTTGAATATAACTTTGTGGTAGAAAATAATTATCTTAATTTCATTGTTCAAACATCAAACATCAAAATTATCGTTATGGCTACTACAAAATGGGTGCTGGATCCTTCACACTCCGAAGTGGAATTCAAAGTAAAACATATGATGATCTCCAATGTCAGCGGCAAATTCGCCAAATTTGACGCCAGCCTGGAGACGGAGGGCGAAGACTTCCAGACCGCAAAGATCACTTTTACAGCCTATATTGACTCTATCTCAACCGGTGCCGATCAACGCGACGAACACCTGAAATCCGCCGAATTCTTCGATGCCGCCAAATTTCCAGAATTGAAATTCACGGCCACAAAATATGAGAATGTGGATAACGACGGCTCCTATGAAGTATACGGCGACCTGACCATCCATGGCGTCACGAAGAACGTAAAGCTCGACGCAGAATTTGGCGGCGTGATCAAGGACCCCTGGGGCAACACCCGCGCCGGTATCACCGCCAGCGGCAAGATCAACCGCAAGGATTTCGGCCTCACCTGGCATGGCGTCACCGAGACCGGCAGCCTGATCGTGAGCGACGAAGTACGCGTCCATGTCGGCCTGGAATTCGTAAAATCTTAGCAAATAGGAATAGGGCGCCTCGCGCCCTATTCCTATCTTTGCCGCATGCATTACGTCTCCGTCGAAAGGTTAAGCAAATCCTACGGTATAAAACCCCTGTTCCGCGACATCACTTTCCACATAGAAGAAGGCGACAAGATCGCCCTGGTGGCCCGCAACGGCAGCGGCAAATCCACCCTGCTGAAGATACTTTCGGGCAAGGACACCACCGATGAAGGCACGGTCTGGATCCACAAGGACGTGACCGTGGCGCTTTTTGAGCAGGAGCCTGTCTTTATGGAAGAAAAGTCGATCCTGGACAATATCTTCCAGCATAATCACCCCGTTATCAACGCCATCAAGGCGTATGAGGCGGCCAGCGACGCGGAAGACGCCGACCTGATCACCGACGCTATTGTCCGGCTGGATGAATTGAACGCCTGGGACTTCGACACCAAGGTCAAACAGATCCTGGGGAAACTTAATATCCACCATTTGCAACAACTGGCGGGCACCCTGTCCGGCGGTCAACGCAAACGGGTCGCACTGGCAAAGACCCTGATCGACATCGGCTTCGAGCACAAACACGTCCTGCTGATCATGGATGAACCCACCAACCATCTCGACGTCGAAATGGTGGAATGGCTGGAACATTACCTCAACCAGGAGAAAGTGACCCTGCTCCTGGTCACCCATGACCGCTATTTCCTGGATAACGTCACCACCGAAATATGGGAGATGGACGGGAGCACCCTGATTTCCTACAAAGGCGACTACGAAAATTTCCTCGAAAAAAAAGCCGCCCGCCTGGACAGCGAGACCGCTTCGATCGATAAGGCTCGCAACACCTATCGCAAAGAACTGGAGTGGATGCGCAAGCAGCCCAAGGCCCGAACTACCAAAAGCAAGAGTCGCCAGGACAATTTTTACGTCGTGGAAGCCCGCGCCAAAACACGCATCGAAGATAACCAGGTCGAGTTGCAGATGAAGATGAATCGCCTTGGCGGAAAGGTGGCGGAGTTCAAGAAGGTCTATAAGAGCTGGGGGGATAAAGTGATCCTGAAGGGCTTCGACTATACCTTCAAACGCGGCGAAAGAGTAGGCGTCATCGGCAAAAATGGCGTCGGCAAGTCCACTTTCATCAATATCCTGCAGGAGATCGAGGCCCCCGACAGCGGCAAGGTCAATATCGGCGAGACCATCATCTTTGGCAACTATTCCCAGCAGGGCCTGGTGATCAAGGAAGATATGCGTGTCATAGAATTCGTGAAGAACATAGCCGAGCATTTCCCCCTGGCGGCAGGAGGCTCACTGAGCGCGGCGCAGTTCCTGAACCTCTTTCTTTTTCCGCCTGAACAGCAATATACTTATATCTCTAAACTGAGCGGCGGCGAAAAACGTCGACTGCACCTGCTCTCTATCCTCTTCCGGAACCCGAACTTCCTCATACTCGACGAACCTACCAACGACCTGGATCTGCCCACACTCGGCATTTTAGAAAACTTTCTCAGCGAATACCAGGGCTGTCTGCTGATCGTTTCGCACGACCGCTATTTTATGGACCGGCTGGTGGATCACTTGCTGGTGCTGGAAGGCGATGGCCTTATCCGGGACTTCCCCGGCAACTACTCCCAATACCGCGATTTCCAAAAAGACAACACGGAAGACGCCCTCTTTCCAAACGAACAGCCCGCCGCCAAAACGCCGCCCGCACCTGTTGCTGTCACTGCATCTGCCGCGCCAAAACGACAGTTGTCCTATAAGGAAAAAAGAGAATTCGAAATATTGGAGCAGGAACTTGCCCGGCTAAACCGCGAGAAACAGGAGGTCACCGAAAAACTCAATAACGGGACGGCTCCTTTCGATCAACTTCAACAGCTTTCGATCCGTGTAGGCGAGATCAGCCAGCTCATTGACGATAAGGAATTGCGCTGGCTGGAACTTAGCGAGCTCGCCAACTAGCCTCATTCAACCGCTCATCCATAAATATGGTCATATAAGAGCCGGCCCTCCTATATTTGGCCCATGAGAAAATTACTTGTCATACTATCGCTGTGGGGTACGGCCGCACAGGCCCAAAAGATCCCCGATCCGCGCCCCTTCGCAAAGATCATTACTGCGGCGGATCTGAAAAAACACTTGTATATCGTGGCCAGCGCCGATTTCGAAGGCCGGGAAACGGCCACGGAAGGCCAGCGTAAAGCAGCGGCCTATATCGAAAACGATTTCCGCGCCCTCGGGCTCCAGCCGGGCGGTGGGAATGGCAACTATCAACTCTACTATCCCGTTTTCCAGGACTCGCTTGAACAGACCACGCTCAGCGTCAACGGTCAAACCTTTACCCGTGGCCAGGACTATGCCGTGCCGGTCACGCTGGACTATACCGCCGACTTCATGGCCAGCGAAGTCGTCTTCGCCGGATACGGTATCAGCGATTCCACCCGCGATGATTACAAAGGCTTGAACGTGCGCGGCAAGGTCGTGCTGGTGCTCGCCGGAATGCCCGCCGGAGTGCCTCCCCCTGCCGGCAGAAGGGGCGCGATCGCCAAACAGGAAGCGGCACAAAAGAACGGCGCCGTCGCCCTGCTCATCCTGACGCCTACGATCCCCCAGCGCTACCTCGATACCCGGGGCAATATGACCCTCACGGAGTACAACAAGACTATCTATCCCAACACCTACTACATTACGGAAAAAGTCGCCCAGGCGATCGCGGGCGCCGATTACGCCTCCCTGAAAAGCGGCAATGCAAAGACTTACGCCGCCAACCTGGAACTGAATTTCAGGAAATCCACCCTCCACTTGCAAAGCAGCGACGTGCTGGGCTTTCTGGAAGGCACGGACCTCAAAGACGAGATCATCGTCCTCTCCGCGCATTATGACCATCTCGGCAAACGCGATACCGTCATCTACTATGGCGCCGACGACGACGGCTCCGGCACCGTCAGCATCCTTGAATTGGCAGAAGCCTTTGTCAAGGCAAAGGCCTCGGGCAAAGGACCGCGACGCAGCATCCTGTTCCTGGCTAACTCCGGCGAAGAAAAAGGATTATTCGGATCACAGTATTATTCCGAACACCCCACCTATCCACTCGAGCACACCGACGTGGATCTGAACATCGATATGATAGGCAGGATCGACCCCAATCGTAAGGTCGGCGATTCAATGAATTATGTGTATGTGGTAGGCAGCGACAAACTGTCTTCGGACCTCAAGCCGATCAGCGAAGGCATGAACAAAAAATATTCGAAGCTCGAGCTGGATTATAAGTTCGACGATCCGGCCGACCCCGAAAGGATCTATTATCGCAGCGACCACTACAATTTCGCCCGCAAAGGCGTGCCCATCATCTTCTACTTCGATGGCATCCACAAGGATTATCACCGGCCTACCGATACACCTGATAAGATCAACTACGATCTGATGGAAAAACGAGCCCGACTGGTATTCTTTACAGCATGGGAGATGGCCAACCGAACCGATATGCTCAAGCGGGATATTCCGCTGACACAATAGAATGACAAGAAGCTCTTGATGGTGATCGCCGCCATCCTATGCCAGATAGATGGCCTGACCGCAGTGGTAAGGCCATCTATCTGTTTTAGACGAAATTTTGTACATTAGTGTCTAAATCTCGTCTAACTTTACCTATTCATCAATCGATTTTTATGCGGACAGTAACCGTGCAAATAACAAATAGCAGTGCTCTAAAGACCCTGCAGGATCTGGAAGGAAAAAAGTATATCCGGATCGTAAAAACTCCACGCTTCGAGTCTCCGGCCCTTCCCGGCAAGGAAATGGATTTGCCGGCCTTCGAAGCCTGGATCGCGAGCGCCGAAAACGCACCTTCTATTAGTTTAAAAGAAGCCAAATCCAAATGGGCCGCGAAGAAAAAACAGCTCCAAAGACTTACCAGGTAAGAGTTTCGGTCAATGCACTTCAACACATCGAAGAAATAACCGGCTATACAGCTCAAGACTACCGTCCCGGATAAAAGCGTTCCGAAAAATAAAATAGATCAGCCATTTCCCTGCTCACTTTATGATCTTGTAGCAGTACCGGAGCAATTTCCCCTGAAAATCAAAAGGCGTGGTGGCATTGGTAATATCCTTTACCGATGCCGCCATTATTTTTTCCGTCTCGAGCTGAAACTTACGGTAGTTGGTACTAAAATAAAGTACCCCGCCCGTCGTCATGGCCCTCAGCGTCTTGTTGATCAGTTCCGCATGGTCCCGCTGGATATCGAGAAAGTCCTTCATCCGTTTGCTATTGCTAAAAGTGGGCGGATCCATAATGACCAGGTCATAGCTGCCGGGCGGCACCTCATCCAGCCATTGCTTGACATCGGCATGGATAAAGCGCAGGGTCGCCGCATCCACCGGCCCATTCAGGGCCATATTCTCCTCCGCCCAATTCAGATAAGTCTTCGATAAGTCCACCGAATCAACCTGCACCGCGCCTCCCGCAGCCGCATACACGGAGAAGGAACCGGTGTAGCAAAAAAGATTCAACACCCGTTTGCCCGCCGCCTCCTCGCGTACCATACCCCGGGTGATCCGATGGTCCAGGAACAAACCCGTATCGAGGTAGTCCGTGAGGTTGACGCGAAAGGAAAGCCCCGCCTCCTTCACTTCAAAGTATTCCTGCCCGCTGGCCAGCTTTTCATACTGGTCCAGGCGCCCGGCCTTGCGACGCCGTTCGCGATAAAAGATCTGCTCGTCGGGCGTCTCAAGGACCTCGCTGACCGTCGGAACACAGGATTCCAGCCAGGCAGCATGCTCCTCGTCCGTCATGCCATGACGTCGCTGGTATTCCGCCAGGTACAGTTTGTCCTCATAACGCTCTATGCAAAATGGGAATTCGGGCAGGTCGTGATCATAGATGCGATAACAGGATACTCCCTGCCTCCGCGCCAGTTTGGAAACATGTCGGTACATCTTCGTGAGCCTGTTACGGAACATCTGCAATTTTTCTTCACTCATCCAAAGCCGTTTTTAACTGCCGCAGCCACCGAAAACCGATCACCGCCAACCCACAGCAACCTCCCACTACCCACCAAAGCACGTTAAAACCCGCATGCTGGGCGATCTCGGCTCCTCCCATCGGCCCGATCACCTGCGCTGTCGACCAGGCGATCGTATATAACCCAGCATATTGCCCCCTATTAGCCGGCCTGGTACGCGCGATCCAAAACGAATTCATAAACGGCATGGCCGAGATCTCACCCGCCGTCATCAGGAACATGCAAAAATAAGCCGTCCACACCGACTGCGGCAGGAAATTGAGCAGCACATAACCCAGCCCGATCAGGCAGACCCCGTATCCGATATACACCAGGTTCTCCCGGCGGCCCTCCATTTTGAAGACAAGGACCATCTCGAAACATGCGATCAGCAGTCCATTCGTGGTCATCAGCAATCCGATCATATACTCGGGCATGTGCAGGACCGTTTTATAAAACACAGGGAGCACCGAAAAGACCTGAAAGAAACACGAGGCGAAGATAATGGCGCAGCCGATAAAGATCAGGTAGACCTTGTCGCGATAGGGAGACATCACCGGCCCCGGAATTTCAACGGGCTTCGCCACCCGTGTCACCGCGGGGTCCAGGAAATAACGTAGCAGCAGCACGGCGATCAGGTTGGTGACGCCATCCACCCAGAATAGCAGGTGAAAATTGATCGACGCCAATATACCACCGACGGCGCCGCCTACGGCCCAGCCGAGATTGATCGCCAGCCGGTTCAGAGAAAAGGAGCGCGTCCTGTTCTCTTCCTTGCTGTACGACGCGATGGCAGTTGAATTCGCCGGGCGAAACGCATCGTTGACAACGCTCAGCACGAAGGAGCAGACGCAGATTAGCGGATAGCTTCTCATCTGGCCCAGAACGATGTACAGCACCCCGCCGCCGGCAAGCGTTACCAACTGTACATTGTGAAACCCGATCTTATCGGTGAGCCGCCCACCCAGCCATCCGCCGCAAACTGCCCCCAGGCCAAAGAGTCCGACCACAAACCCTGCCTGGCCCAGCGAGAAGCCCATAGTACGCTGCGTAAGATATAGGGTCATGAAGGGAAAGACCATCGTACCGCTGCGATTGACCAGCATCACAGCAGACAGCAGCCAGGTGCTCTTCGAAAGGCCGCTGTAGGCATCCTTGTAAAGTGAGATCGTGCGGGATAGCATAGCCGCAAAAATACGGACCCGCCTAGAGACCCCCGAAAACCTTTTTCAACAGCTCATCGGCCTGACCCGCCGGATTCGCGCGGATCTTCTTTTCTTCAACAGCGACATAAAAAAATACCCCGTCGAGGGCTTTTGCTGTGGTATAGGCAGGCAGATCGGAATTCACCTTGCTGTGAAAAGGGATCTTATTGTATGCATCGACCACCGTTTTCCAGGAATTGCTCGCGCCAACCTTGTCAAGCGAACTCTTTATCACCGGGAGGAAGGCCGCCGTCAATTGAACAGAAGTCGATTTACGCAGGTAACCCGTGGCAGCAGTGTCGGGACCCCTCAGGATATTGATGCCATCCGAGACACTCATGTTCTTGATCGCATCCAGAAAGATGGGAGCCGCGGATTTGGCGGCATCTTCGGCGGCGCGGTTGATATCCAAAATGGCCTTGTCTACCTGCGGACCGAAGCCGGCATTGCGCAAGGTCTTTTCCATTTTCGCCGCTTCCGGCGGGAAGAGGATCTTTACAGCAGCATCTTTAAAGAAACCATCCACAGCGGACAATTGCTGTGTGGCCTTCTGGGTACCGTGGTTCAGCGCGTCCTTGAGACCGGCCGCGATATCATCGGAGCTAAGTCCTTTGCCCAGCAGACCGCCCTGAGCGTTAACCATTACAGTGGAAAATAAAGTGAATGTTGCGACAGCGAAAAAATGCTTGATCATGGGATATTTTATTGTTTTTTAGCAGCCTTAAATGTAGCTCAAAATCTTGACAATAAAACCCTATTTTTGCGTCTCTTTGCCAGCAAATATTAAAAGTTCGTAACATGAAGTTATTGCTCGTATCGTCCCTTTTTGTAGTCATTGCAGCCCCGGTTTTCGCACAAACCGCTCACCCGGCGACCACCCACAAACCGGCAACCACCGCCGCACCGGTAGCCCTGAAGACCACACAGGACTCCCTCAGCTATGCCATCGGTATCAGCGTAGCCAATTTCTACAAACAACAGAACATTACCAATATCAATACCGCCCTTGTAATGCGCGCTATCAGCGACGTCAACAAGAACGCCAAGCTCGTACTGAGCGAGGAGCAGTGTAATGCGACCATCGTCAACTACATGCAAAAGGCCAAGGCGGAAAAGGCAACGGGCAATAAAAAGGTCGGCCTGGACTTCCTCGCCGCCAACAAGAACAAACCCGGTGTCGTTACCCTGCCCAGTGGTCTGCAATATACCATTTTGCAAGCCGGCACAGGACCCAAACCGGCCCTCACCGATATGGTTCGTGTACACTACCACGGTACCCTGATCGACGGGAAAGTTTTCGATAGCAGCGTCGAAAGAGGCCAGCCCATCGAACTCGCCGTCAATGGTGTTATCCCCGGCTGGACGGAAGCGCTTCAGCTCATGCCCGTAGGCAGCAAGTGGAAGCTCTTTATCCCCTCTAATCTGGCCTACGGCGACCAACAGGCAGGTCCGATGATCGCTCCCGGTTCCACCCTCATTTTCGAGGTTGAAGTGCTGGACATCGTCAAGTCCAAAGGCGCCGATGCACCCGCCCCTGCTCCGGCCGCCACCGACAGCACGGCCAAGCCTCAATAAATTCCTCAATAAATTACTATGGCGCTGTCGCCCGCAAGGCGACGGCCCTGGTCAAATTGTCCGTTGCCTGAAGGATCTTCGCCCGAAGCTTCGGGTTGTAATCAGGATGCGCTGCCAGAAACCGCTTGACGACGTCCGCCGCGGAAGCAGTTTGATAATATCCAAAACTGGCCCCGAGCCAGCTCTGCGGGAAAAAGACATCTCCCGAACGTTTGATATCCTCCAGCCAGTCGAGCGTA
>Ga0302325_10001336_pt1 | contig 63264 bp, 50 predicted proteins | sample Palsa_T0_2_FD_201948 | JGI IMG/M metagenome (GOLD analysis project Ga0302325, IMG submission 201948) | Peat permafrost microbial communities from Stordalen Mire near Abisko, Sweden - Palsa_T0_2 | ecosystem: Environmental > Terrestrial > Soil > Palsa > Peat permafrost | place: Sweden: Abisko...
ATGGTCCACGCGGTGTACTTCGGTCATGTCGTACCGCGGATCGGTGGACTCCTCTCCGACCCCGCCGCCTACCGGTACCTCCCCAAGTCGGTGGCCTATCTGCCCTCGCCGTCCGTGATGCTGGACCACTTGCGCGCCGCCGGATTCGGGGCCGTCTCCCGCCAGCTTCTGAGCGGCGGCATCGCCCAATTGATCTGCGCCACACGTCGGGTCTCGACCGCCGCGGAGGCTGGCGGGTGAGCGCGCTCGCCCACGTCGGGCCGCTGGTCGCGTCATCGGTGTGGCTCGACTCACCCATCGATCTCCTCACTGTCGCCGGCCCGTATGGCTGGCTCTGGGAACGGGACCGAGTTGGCCTCGCCGGCCGCGGCGTCGCCCTTCGCATCACCGCACCCGACCTCGCGTTGGCAGGCGGAGTCGTCGGCTCGGCCCTCGCCGACATCCCATCGGACGACACGGTGGGCGTGCCCGGCTCGGGGCCCATCGCCGTCGCTGCTCTTCCCTTTCACCGCTCGGCCAGGGTCTCTCTTGTCGTGCCGGAGATCACGGTCGGACGGACGGACTCGGGCCGATGCTGGCTCACCACGGTGGGCACGCCTGGGCCCGCCGACGCCCAGGCCCTCATCGCTCGACTGGCGGCCGCCCCTGCTCAGGATCCGGACGGCTTCGACCTGACCTCGCCGATCCCACATGAGCAGTGGATGGACTTGGTGGCGCTGGCGGTCAAGGACATCGACGCCGGCTTGTTCGACAAGGTCGTCCTCGCCCGCGAGGTCCTCGTCAAGGCCAACCGCGCCATCCACATCCCGACCGTCCTGCGTCGCCTCCGCTCTTTGTACCCGGCCTGCACGGTCATCAGCGACGGTGCGTTCGTCGCCGCCAGTCCCGAGCTCTTGATCTCCCGTCGGGGCGACCAGGTCCGTTCGCACCCTCTCGCCGGAACGATTCCGCGTAGCGGTGAGCCGGAAGCCGACGCGGCCTTGGCGGCAGCTCTGCTCGCCTCTCCCAAGGACCGGGCCGAGCACGGCTGGGTCGTCCGGGACGTCTCCTCCACCCTCGCCCCGTGGTGCGCGTCGCTCGACGTCCCGGCCACACCGTCGATCGTCTCGCTCCGCAACGTGAGCCACCTCGGGACCGAGATCACCGCAACCCTGACGCCGGGCCTGGGGCCGAGCGCGCTCGCCTTGGCTGCCGCCTTGCACCCGACCGCCGCCGTCGGCGGCACCCCTCGAGACGCCGCCCTCGCCTGGCTGGCAGCCCACGAACGCCTCGACCGCGGCCCCTACGCCGGCCCGGTCGGCTGGGTGGACAGCCGGGGGGACGGCGAGTGGGCCGTTGGTATCCGGTCGGCGGTCATCCATGGATCCACGGCACGGCTCTTCGCCGGCGTCGGCGTTGTCGAGGGATCCGACCCGGCCTCCGAGTTGGCCGAGACCCAGTTCAAACTCCAAGCGCTGCTGGCTGCTGTCGTCCGCCCTTGAGAAGGCAGTCCGGCCGATAGGCCGGTCCTCTTGCCTTACGCCTTGCCTTACGCCACTCGCTCTAGCTCGGCCAGGAGGAAGCGCTGGACCTCGCGCTGGCGATGGTCTATGCGCCACGCCGAGAAACGCACTACCTGGAGCCCGTTGACACGGGCGACGTGATCCCGGAGCGTGTCGTGGTCATGGGCCGTGGCGTCGCCGTGCTGGCCGCGACCGTCGATCTCGACATTGAGAGCGCCGCGTCTCCGAAAGACGAAGTCGGCTCGGTAGAGGCGACGCTGCCCCGCCGACCCGAACGGCACCTGCCGCTCCGGATCCTCCAGCTCGAGTGGGCGCACGATCCGCTGGAGGAACCTGGTCTCGGCGTAGCTCTCGGTCGGCGGCGCCCCCGGCTGGCGCCTGGCCAACGCCGCCGCCAGCACATCGGTGCCCGGCCACTGGGGCCCGGACCGGTACTCCAGGACCTTACGGAGTTGGCCTTCGGTCGTCAGGCGGGCGTGGAGAGCTGACTCCAGGGCCAGCTCTACCCGGTCGGCATCTACATCGGGAGCGGCGCCCAACTCGCCCAGGGTCCATGTCACCGTCGTCACTCGCAGGCCCTGGGTCTCCGTCACCGCCTTGTCGGGCAAGGCAAAGACCCTGAAGGACGGCGCTCCGCGCCGCTCGACCCGCCGGGACGTCGGAGCGACAAGGTCGAGGTCCACGATCCCGGCTTCCGCTGCACCTGCCAGACCCCAGATTGCAGCAGAGGTCCGCCGCTCCGCTACGAGTGTCGGGTACGCCAGCTGCCACGCCGCAACTGGCGTCCAGGGATCGATCAGCTCGGCGACGGCAACAACGCCTCTGGTCATGGGGACAAGGTTTCCGTTCGCGACGCGTCGACCTTGGAGCCCCCGTGTCACCGCCAGGTCCCGCAGCTCGCGGGCCGTCACGCAACCGTGGCGCGATGCGGCCAGCTTCAGCAGCTCGGCTGGTAGCTCCTTGGGGCTCGGCACCTTTCCATGATATCTCATGTCTTTTCCCTGCGAGATCATCTCGCAACTGGGCCGAGTTGCGAGATGATCTCGCAACTCCCCTGACGGCCGAGTGATCGGACCGCTATCCACGACCTCGCGGGGGCCGGGAGGAGCGGGGCCCGGAGCAGCGGGTCAGGGAGTCAGGGCGTCGAGGGCAGCCGCGACGGCGGCGACCAAGGACTCGTGAACGGCCACATTGGCGGCGCGGTCGGTCCGGACCACGACCAGCCGGACCCCTCCCGCCGATAGGGCCTCGAGGACGGTCGGCACTACCTCGTCGCCGCTCTCAACAACGACTGCCGGGATCCCGTGGACGGCCGCCAGGGCCGTCAGGTCTATGTCGTGGGGCGTGCCGAAGAGTTGCTCGAAGCGTTCCGGAGCCACGGCGGTGGGACTGGCCTGCGGCAGGAAACTGAAAATGCCGCCGCCGTTGTTGTCGATGACCACAAACGTGCCGTCGAGGCCCCGCTGCTGGGCCCACAGGAGGCCGCCACTGTCATGGAGGAAGGCGAGGTCGCCGAGCAGCGCGACGACGGGGCTGGCGGCGGCGGCAACCCCCAGCGCAGTGCTGACCAAACCGTCGATCCCGTTGGCGCCACGGTTGGCCACGACGCGACAACTCATGGTCGGGTCGCCAAACCATTCGACATCACGGATGGGCATGGAGGACGCGACGACCAGCGTGGCTGAAGCCGTGAGCGCTCCGGTGAGTGAACGAGCAACTCCGGGCTCGGTGATCGCGCCACTGAGAGCCCCCAGTGCGGTCGAGAGCGTCTGCTGGGCGGCGGTCTCGACGGCTCGCCATCCGGCCGCCCACCCGTCTGGCGCAGGGGCGAGCTGGCTGGCCAGGAGCGAACGGCAGACGGCTTCGGGGTGGGCCCGAAGTACCAGCGAGGCCGTGCGGTCCGGATCCGCCCACACCGCGAAGGGATCGGCGACCACCTGGTCCGGGACCGATGCCAACCAGGTGGCCAGGACCTTTGACGCCGGAGGGCCGCCGAGCCGCAGGACGACGCTGGGCCGCAAGCGCGAGGCCACCACCTCGTGCCGCAAGACGCTGTCGAAGGCCGAGACGACGACCGCGTCGGGCGACGGCCCACGGCAACGGCTGCCCGGCGCAGCCAGCACGGGCCAGCCGAGTGTTCGGGCCAACTCGAGCACCGGCCCGGGGTCGGCGATCCCGGCGCCGGCGACGATGACGCCGTTGCGACCGGAAAGGATGGCCGTGGCCAATGGACTGGCGGGCTCGACGCCGACCAGACCTCCCGGCGAGGCGACGTGCCATGGCCGCCCATCCGGCCTCCCGCCGGCCCCGCCAGCAAGACCAGCCCCGCCAGCAAGACCAGCCCCGCCAGCAAGACCGGCCCCGCCACCAAGACCAGCCCCGCCCGCAAGACCAGCCCCGCCAGCAAGACCGGCCCCGCCAGCAAGACCGGCCCCGCCACCAAGACCAGCCCCGCCCACCAGCGGCTCCCGGAAACCAAGGTTGAGCTGCACCGGGCCCGGCCCCGCCGGGTCACTAACCGCGGCAACGACCGAACGGGCCGCGATCGACCGCCACGCCCCCACCGGCACGTCCTCCACGGCGCCAAAGGAGCCCTGCCAGCGGAGCAGCCCGGCATAGAGCGCCGACTGGTCGATGGTCTGCGGCGCCCCGACCTGATGCAGCTCCGGCGGCCGATCGGCGGTGCAGAGGATCATCGGTACCCGCGAGTGGTGGGCCTCGACGACGGACGGCAGGAGCGACGCCGCCGCGGTGCCGCTGGTCACGATCACCGGCGCCGGCCGGCCGGACGCCAGGCCCAGGCCGAGGGCGAAAAACCCCGCCGAGCGTTCGTCGAGAAACACGTGGACCCGAAGCCCGACGCCGCCCGCCCCGACGCCGCCCGCCCCGGCAGAGACGCCCGCCCCGGCAGAGACGCCCGCGCCACCCGCGGCGGCCAGCGCCAGCGGCGTGGACCGAGAGCCGGGCGCAATGACGACATCGGTGATGCCGGCGCGCACCCATTCGTCGACCAGGGCCTCACAGAAGGCGGCTTGTATCGTCACCTGCCGTGCGCCTCGCCCTGGTCCACGGCTTCACCCAGACGGGACGATCCTGGGCCCCGATAGCGAGCCGCCTCCGAGCCAACGGCCACGAGGTTGTCACCCCTGATGCGCCCGGCCACGGCGCCAAGGCAACGGTCGAAGCCGATCTCTGGCGCGGCGCCGACCTGCTCGCCGACGAGGTCGGGAGGGCGATATGGATCGGCTACTCGATGGGCGGCCGCCTGTGCCTGCACCTGGCTCTGCGCCACCCCGACCTGGTCGAAGGCTTGGTCGTCGTGAGCACGACCGCGGGTATCGACGATCCGCAACAGAGGGCGGCCCGCCGCCGCGCCGACGACAGCCGAGCCGCAACGATTGCGCAAGAGGGGGTGCCCGCCTTCATACAAAGCTGGCTCAGCGCTCCCATGTGGGCGACGCTGCGGGAGGAGGACCGCGGGGTTGACGAACGACTCACCAATACCGCCGAAGGATTGGCCTCGAGCTTGCGCCACGCGGGGACGGGAACTCAGGAGCCGCTCTGGGACAGGCTTCACGAGATCAAGGCACCGGTCCTCGTCGTAAGCGGCGAGCTCGACGCCACGTTCACCGCCGCCGGCGACCGGGCCGGACGCCAGATCGGCGCCCGCGCCACCCGCCAGACGTTGGCGGGAGTGGGTCACGCCGTCCCGTGGGAGGCGCCGGCCGCCTTCGTCGAGGCCGTCGAAACCTGGCTGGAGACCACGACAGCTAGCCAAGAATGAGGCCTGCCGTGAGGAGGAGCCCCAACGCCAATTGAAGGCGGCCCGTCTCGCCCAGCACGGCGATCAGCGACCGCCCGGCGGCCCCCCGCAGGACCTTGGCGACCGGCGGCGCGGCGAGCGGCAGAGCCAGGAGAGCGGCGAGGGCGCCCACCCGCGACGCGGCAACGCCCGCGGCGCCGACGAAAGCCAAGGCGAGGCACCCGACGTACAGCCCTCGCGTCGGGCCGTCGCCCAGCCGCACGGCGAGCGTCCGCTTGCCGGATCGCGTGTCGCCGGGGATGTCTCGCAGATTGTTGATGACGAGGAGGGCCACGGCCAGGAGGCCGACGGGAAGGCTGGCGAGTACTTCGAGGTGGCGAATATGGCCGCTCTGCACGTACGCCGTCCCCACCGTTGCGACGACGCCGAAGAAGAGGAAGACAAACACCTCGCCGAAGCCGGCATACCCGTAGGGGCGCGGCCCGCCGGTGTACAACCAGGCCGCGGCCATGGACGCGGCACCAACCACGAGGAGTTGGGGCCCGACGACGAGCGACAGCCCCAGCCCGGCAAGGGCGGCAACCCCGAAAGCGATGAACGCCGCCCGTTTCACCGACGCCGGCGCGGCCAGGCCCGAAGCGACCAGCCGCACCGGACCGACACGCCCCTCATCCGTGCCCCGGATCCCGTCCGAGTAGTCGTTGGAGTAGTTGGTCGCCACTTGCAGGGCGAGTGACACAACGAGCGCGGCGACGGCCCGCCAGACGATGATCCCGCCAAGCCCCCCGACGTGGGTGTGGGCATGCAGGTGGGCGTCGGCATAGACGCATGCCGTGCCGACGGCAACGGGCACGACCGCGGCGGGAAGCGTCCGGGGCCGGGCGCCCGCGACCCAGCGGTTCATTGCGTCAGGGTGCGCGCAACCGTCATAGTGATCACTCTGTGAGTAGTTGCTCGCACGGTTGGCCTACGTTATCGCCATGGCCGAGCTGGTCGCCCTCGTCGGCCCAGCCGGCCCGGAGTGGGTAGACGAGTTGCGGCGATGGTGGGATCGGGGCGACGCCGTCCTGCCCGTCGACGACCGCCTCCCGGACGCGGCCGTCGCCGCCCTGTTCGACTCGCTCCGGCCCACGCTGGTGGCCCACGTCGACCGAAGACAAGGACAAGGCCGAGGACAAGGACACGGCGCGACCCCACCCCAGCGACGCGCCGACGGGCGGCCCGCCGAGCCGGGGGACGCCGTCGTGTTGGCCACCAGCGGCACGACCGGTATGCCCAAGGGAGTCGTGCTCACCCATGACGCCGTCACCGCTGCCGCCCTGGCAACGTCCGCCGCCCTCGAGGTCGACCCCGAGCGCGATGCATGGATCGCCTGTCTGCCCCTCGCCCACGCCGGTGGCCTTGGCGTCGTGACCCGAGCCATCACCACGCAAACGCCCCTCACAACCCTCCCCGGCTTTGACGCCGAGGCGGTGAGGTCCGTGGTCGCGACGCTCAAGGCCGAGGGCCGACAGGTCCTGATATCGCTCGTGGCGACGGCCCTCGCTCGCCTCGACCCCGACCTGTTTCGCGTCGTTGTGCTCGGCGGGGACACGCCACCAACCTGGGCCGACGGGCGACCGAAGCCGGTGGTCGTCACCTACGGGATGACCGAGAGCGGCGGGGGCTGTGTCTATGACGGTCGACCGCTCGCCGGTATCGACGTGCGGCTCACGACCGACGGCGAGGTGCAGCTCCGAGGACCAATGCTGGGTCGCGCCTATCGAGGCCAGGGCGAGACGCCACTCACCGATGCCGACGGCTGGTATTCGACCGACGACATCGGGCGGTGGGACGACGAGGGGCGCCTCGTCATCGAGGGGCGCCGCGCCGACCTCATCATCACCGGCGGCGAGAAGGTCTGGCCGGCGCCGGTCGAAGCCATCCTGTCGACGTGCCCGGGCGTGGCGGCCGTGGCCGTCGTGGGCGCACCCGACCCCGAATGGGGACATCGGGTTGTCGCCGTCGTCGTGCCCAACGACCCGACCAACCCACCGACGTTGGAGGCTCTGCGGGCCGCCTCGAGCAGAGAGCTCCCCCCCTGGGCGGCGCCCAAGGAGTTGCGGCTGGTCGACGCCCTCCCCCGCACCGCCCTCGGCAAGGTGCGCCGACAAAAGCTACGACAAAAGCTAAAAGTGCCAGGGGAAGGCTGACCAGTCGGGCGGCCGCTTCTCCAAAAAGGCGTCTCGGCCCTCCGTCGCCTCATCGGTCATGTAGGCGAGCCGGGTCGCCTCGCCGGCGAAGAGTTGCTGACCGACCAGGCCATCGTCGATGAGGTTGAAGGCAAACTTCGCCATGCGTTGCGCCGTCGGGCTCTTGCTGTTGACCCGGGCCGCCCACGACAGAGCCACTTCCTCCAGCGAGTCATGGGGGACCGAGGCGTTGACCATGCCCATGGCGAGGGCCTCATCGGCGGAATACTCCATGCCCAGGAAGAAGATCTCCCGGGCGCGCTTCTGCCCGACCTGGCGGGCGAGGTAGGCCGATCCGAAGCCGCCATCAAAACTGGCGACGTCGGTGTCGGTCTGTTTGAACCGGGCATGTTCACGACTGGCAAGCGTCAGATCGCACACGACGTGAAGGCTGTGACCACCGCCGGCCGCCCACCCCGGCACGACGCAGATGACCACTTTGGGCATGAACCGGATGAGCCGCTGCACTTCCAGGATGTGCAGCCGCCCCGTGCGCGTCCGGTCGACCTCCCCGGCGGAGTCGGCGTACTGGTAGCCGTCCCGACCCCGGATGCGCTGATCGCCGCCGGAGCAGAAGGCCCAACCGCCGTCGCGCGCCGACGGCCCGTTGCCGGTCAGCAGGACGCACCCGACGTCGGTCGTCATGCGGGCGTGATCGAGGGCCCGGTAGAGCTCGTCGACCGTCTGCGGCCGGAAGGCGTTGCGCACCTCGGGCCGGTTGAAGGCGACGCGAACGGTGCCGTGCGACACCGAACGGTGATAGGTGATGTCCTCAAAGGAGAAGCCTTCGACCGCACGCCACGCGGCCGGGTCGAAGAGCGACGACACCGAGCCCCCAGAGCTCACGCGCGCCCGGCCCCGGCCCCGCCCAACAACATCCCCCCGTCGACCACCATCGTGGTCCCCGTCATCCAGCTGGCGGCGTCCGACGCCAAGAAGACGGCGGCGCTCCCGATGTCCTCCGGCTCACCCAGGCGGCGCAACGGCACCATCCGCGCCGCCCCCGCCTCGTTGGCCTCCCAGAGCGCTCGGGCGAAGTCGGTCTTCACCAGACCGGGTGCGATGGCGTTGACCCGCACGCGAGGCGCCAGCTCCCCGGCGAGCTGACGGGTCAGGTGGATCACCGCGGCCTTGGTCGCGTTGTAGTAGCCGATGGCTCCGAGGTCGGTGCTCAGTCCGCCGATGGAGGAGATGTTGATGACGGAGCCGCCGCGCTCCTTCAGCGACGCGTCCCACGCCGCCGCCGTCCACAGGACGATCGCTCGCTGGTTTACCTGGTGGGTCTTGTCCATCTGCGAAGCGCTGATGCCGAGCGTGGGTCCCATATAGGGGTTGGCGGCCGCGTTGTTGACGAGGATGTCGACGTGCCCCAGGCGCGAGGCCGTCTCGGCGACGGCCAAAGCGGGCGCCGACTCGTCGCCGGCGTTGGCGGCAAACCACGCCACCTGGGCGTCGCCCGACGGCTTGATTGAGGCCGTCGCCGCCTCGAGTCCGTCCGGTTTGCGGGAGCTGAGCATGACCGACGCGCCGGCCTCGGCGAAGCCTCGGGCGATGGCCAGTCCGATACCTTTCGACGCCCCCGTGACGAGCGCGACCTTGCCGTCCAATCGAAGTTCCATGACCACCGAACCTAGCCTCGCCGTCATGAATCGCCTCGCCCGAGAGAGCAGCCCCTACTTGCGTCAACACGCCGACAACCCGGTCGACTGGTACCCGTGGGGCGAGGAGGCTTTCGAGCGAGCCACCACTGAGGACAAGCCCATCTTGTTGTCCGTCGGATACAGCGCGTGCCACTGGTGCCACGTGATGGCCCACGAGTCGTTCGAGGATCCCGCGGTCGCCGCCGTCATGAACGATCTCTTCGTCTGCATCAAGGTCGACCGCGAAGAACGCCCCGATGTCGACGCCATCTACATGGAGGCGGTCCAAGCGATGTCCGGCTCGGGCGGCTGGCCGATGACGGTCTTCATGACGCCCGATCGGCAGCCCTTCTTCGGCGGCACCTACTTCCCCAGGCAAGGCGGCCACGGTCGGCCCGGCTTCACCGATCTGTGCCACGCCGTGCACGACGCGTGGGTCAACAAGCGCGGCGACCTGCTCGAGCAGGCCGACCAACTCACGCAGGCGATCACCGAACGCAGCGCCGTCGACGCGCCGCCGAAGGGCGCCGAGGTGGACGTCGGTCCCGAGATCCGCGAGGCCGCCTATCGATCGCTGGAGCAGGCGCACGATCCGGAGTGGGGCGGCTTCGGTCGGGCGCCGAAGTTTCCGATGACGACCAACCTCGAGTTGCTCCTGCGGGCCTACGCACAAAACCACGACGCCCACACGCTCGACATGGTGGTCACCACCCTCGACGCCATGGCATCGGGCGGCATCTACGACCACCTCGGGGGCGGCTTCGCCCGCTACTCCGTCGACCCCTTCTGGTTGGTGCCGCACTTCGAGAAGATGCTGTACGACAACGCCCTGATCCCCCGCCCTTACCTGCACGCCTGGCAGCTCACCGGCGAGCAACGATTCCGCCAGGTCGTCGAGGAGACGGTCGCCTATGTCTTGCGGGACCTGCGCAGCCCCGAGGGTGGTCTCTACTCGGCGGAGGACGCCGACTCCGAGGGTGAGGAGGGCAAGTTTTACGTCTGGCGGTTTGCCGACATCGAAGCCATCGGGGGCAGCGCGGCGACCGACTGGTACGGCGTCACCGAGGCCGGCAACTTCGAGGGCTCCAACATCTTGCACCGTCCCGTCCGCGGCGACCTCCTCCGCCCGCCCGACATCGAGGAGGCACGCGGCCGCCTGTTTGAGAGGCGCACCCACCGCGTCAGGCCCGGCCTCGACGACAAGGTGCTCACGGAGTGGAACGCCATGTTTGTGGCCACCCTCGCCGAGGCGGGGGCGGCCATGGGGCGCGCCGAGTGGGTAGCAGAGGCGGCGAACATTGCCGATTTCCTCCTCGACCGTCTTCGCCGAGAAGACGGTCAGTGGCTGCGCGCCTGGCAACACGAGGCCGGTCCGCGGCATCTCGCCTACGCCGTTGACTACGCCCACCTCGTCGATGCTTTCACCCGCCTCAGCGAGGCGAGCGGCGAGGCCCGATGGATCGCGGCGGCGAGGACTACCGCCGACGGTCTGCTCGAGCTGTTTTGGGATGACGCCGATGGTGGCGTGTTCACGACGGGCCACGATGCCGAACCACTGATCGTGCGGAGCAAGGACGTGTTCGACGGGGCCACGCCCTCGGCCAACTCGGTAGCCGCACTCGCCCTCCTCCGACTCGGGACCCTCACCGCCGAGCCCACCTACGTCGACGCCGCCCACGCCATTCTCCGTCTGCTCCACGCGCACCTCTCCCGTCATCCCACGGCAGTCACGACCGCCGTCGCGGCCGTCGACATCGTGGTGAGCGGCACGACCGAGATCGTGGTCAGCGGGACACGACCTGATCTGGTTGCGACCGTCCAGGCCGCCTACCTACCCAACGCTGTCCTGGCGTGGGGCGAGCCCTATGACTCCGCGCTGTGGGCCGACAAAGCCGCGAGCGCCGCCTACGTGTGTCATGACTCGGTGTGCGACCTGCCGGCGACGACCGTCGATGAGCTGACCACTCAGTTGGCCGCGCCGCGGCCATAGGCTGGCGTCACGATGGCTGTGCGCACGCCGCCGGCGGCGAGAGGATTCCTGGTGATGCTCGGCCTGGCCCTCATCCTCGTCATCATCGTCGTGGCCGCCTACCACGGCAGCGATCAGGTGACGCCGTCGGAGTGCTCGCAGGCATCAACCGTCCTGCGCCAGGCCGGCGGGGACATCGATGGCGCCCGCCAGACGTTCACGGCGACGGGGACGCTTCCGGCGGCCCAGGTGGCGACGCTCGAGCGTGACGATGACACGCTCAACCAGATCGCCACGGGGGCAACGTCATCAGAGATCGCCTTCGACAATCACACGTTGCCGTTGGTCGAGGATCTCGGTCGCCTGCTCGACGACGTGCACTCGGCGCCGAGCCACGTGACGTCGGATTTCGCCAGCCTGGCCGCGGCCGACGAAGCGGCCACGACCTACTGCGGTTTGTCGACCTGACATCGGCGCCGGCGAGCTAGTCCAACCGGTTGGGCAGGATCGTCAACTCGGTGCCGCCGGGATCGACGAGGCCGACCCAGGGTGTGGTGCCGGCCGACTCGGGTCGGGTGGCGCCGAGACCGCAGAGGCGGGCGATCTCGTCGGCCTGATCCGCGCCGGAGGGGTTGACGTAGAGCCGATTGCGAGCCGGGCGCGACGCCGGCGCGGCGACGAACACCAACTTGAGGTCATGCTGCGCCGGGTCACCAGAGCTCGACATCCACGGCACATGGCCGGGCAGGTACTCCTTGACCTCCCACCCCAGCGCCGCGGCCCAAAAGCGGGCGGCGGCAGCAGGGTCGGCCGACTCGATCACCACCTCCGTGAGGCGAGCCGCCATCAGACGGGCGGGCGGCGGCGGGCGCGCTGGCGGACGGCGCCGGCAGCGGGGAGGGCCAACAAGGCGAGGGCGGCCACGACGAGCCACAGTGACACCGCGCGGTGCGACGACGACGGGAGGTCGGGGGCCGACGTGCTGACGATGCCCGCCGCGGACGATCCCACCCAGGCGCCGCCGCCGAGGACGAAGCCCGTGCTCGACACACCTGGGGGGCCGCTGCCAATGACCGTCGCCGCCTCCTCGGGAAGCACCTGGAGGCTATAGCCAGAGCCCAGCGGTGGCGGCGCCGTCGCCGACTGACCGATCGAGACGGCAAACAGCGTCGACCGCAGACCGAGCGCGGCGGCGAACGCCAGCCCCGACACGACGGTCGTCCTCCCTCCCGATTGGATGCTCACGGCGAGCGCCCGGCCGGACGCACCCCGGCTCGTGACGGCGACGGCGGTGATGGGCGAGCTCACCCCAAGTCGAGTGGCCACCGCACCGAGGCCCGCCATGAGCGACCAGGGCGAGGGGTTGCCCGTCGGATACGGGGCCGGACGCAAGTAGGGCACGCCGCTACCGGTCGACCCAAAACCCTCCTGGGTGCTCGCCGAGAATCCGGCGGCGTTGGCCGAGTACACGGTGTCGGCCAACTGCCCGCCATAGGTGAGCACCATGCCGGCGGTGTCGGCGGCGGCCTGCTCGCCCGCGGGGTACTCCCCCGCCGTCCCCAGGTACACCTGGCAGCGGGTGTCGTCGCAGAGCTGCCCGGCCGTGGCCATGGCCCGCAGGGCGTAGGTCCGGGCGGCGACCGCCTGGGTTTCGAGTGACGCGAGAGGCCAGTCCGGATCGCGCACCTCGCCCATGCCCGTCAAATAGGTCTCGACATTGAGCTGGTTGACCAGGGTCAGGACGCCGCTGCTCGCCTCGGCCTCGATGTTGCCGCGGTAGCTGCGACCACGGGCGGGCACGGCGAGCGTGCCGCCGGACTCTGGGATGGCCCACAACGGTCGACTCGACCACAACGGCCCCGTGGCCACGGGAGCGGCTGGCTTCGGACGCGTCGTGGCGGTGCTCCCGGCCGCAGGTGGGGCCTTCGTCGTGGTCGTCGTCGGATGCCCGATCAGCACCGGCGGCAGCGGACTGGGCGACCGGGTCGCGGTATGTGCCGGAGCGACGCGGGCCGACGACGCCGACGCCGACGTCGGCGGGGCCGGCGAGGCCGGCGAGGTCGGCGGGGCCGGCGGCACGGGGGTCGTCGTCACCGAATACGCGGTGCCGTTCCAACTGAAGAGGGCGCTGCCACCAACCGGCACCGGCCTCGGGAACCCGCGCGCATGACTCCCCGTCAGGTTGTCGACGACCTGGCCACCCTCGGGGAACTCGACGACGGCCGACGTCGGTGCCGGACCGGCACCGAGCACGGCGACGCGGACGTCGCCCTCGGCATGGCCGATCGAGGTGCCGGGGTAGAACTGCCCGAGGATCTCGTCCAACGACGCGCCTTGAAGCCCCATCTGGAGGGCGCCGTCCTGGGCCATCCCCACGCCGTGGCCCCAGCCTTTGCCGTTGACGACGAGCACGGGGACCGACGCCCCGGCCCGACCCGCGGCGTCGGGAACACCGACGACTGAGGCCAGCACGACCATCGCCAGGATGACCGAGATGCCACGGGGCCACCTCCGACGGCGGGCGGCCATGTCACGACGATCCTGACAAGCGGACGGGCCGGCGACCGGACGGATCGCTGCCACGGGGGCGAAACAGTAGTGGGAGCGGTCCGCTCGAGGGTGGGACCTCGCGGCCTACGTCCCGTAGCCGGCCAGGACGCGCTCCAGACGGGCAATGCTGTCGGGCAGCCCACCAGGGCGGCTACGAGCCAACCAGCACTCTCGTTGGAGGGCGATCGACTCGGCCAGATCGGCGCGCCGAGCGGTCACGTCCGGGACCTTCCCCCCGGCCCGCTCGAGCAAACGCCACGCCCCCTGCCGGGCAAGACGAGCGGCGGTCATCAGCTCCTCGCCGACCAGCGCGGCGTCAGCGCAGCCGAGCGGGATGCGGGGCAGCGCGTCGATGGCCTCGTCGAGGACGGCGACGACGTCGACCAGCTGCGACGCGTCGGCGTCGCCGCTCACGAATGACGTTGCCCCTCGGCCCATCACGGCGTCGAGAGGGCTGCCGTTGTAGGCCAGCCGGCCGGTACGGGCGGACAGGCCACCGAGGGTGGCGAGCGACTCCCCGATCGCTCCACCGAACACAAACCGGTCGAGCACGGGAGCGAGCGCCAGGTCCCGGTTGGCGTCGACGCACCAACTCACGGCGCCGCCAAAGAGCAGCGGCCCGAAGCTGATCGACGGTGGTTGCAGGTGGCCGCCGTCACCCCAGTCGGTGATCAGATAACCGCTCGCGCCATAGGCCCGGCCGGTGACGGCCGCATCGGTGAGATTGGCGATGGCGTTGTCGATCCGACCGATGAGCGAGTTCCAGCTCGAGGTCCCAGGCGCCACCCAGAAGGGGCGGCCGAGCTGGGCGAGGGGCTCGATGATCGGCGCGAACCCACCCGCCGATCCGGTGAGCTCGATGTCCAGATCGCTGAGCATCTCCTCGACCTCCGCGGGGGCGTGGGGAATGTTGCTCGGATCCTTGGGACCCTCATACGTCCACGCCACCGCCACGGCCTCGGCAGGAAGACGCTCCAGGACCGAGGGCTTCTTGCGGATGATGTCGTCCCAAAACAAGAACTCGCGACCCTCGGCGCACAGGGGCGTGACGAGACGCTCGAGGTGTCGGGCGAAGACCTCCTGTTTGCCGACGCGCTCGGCCTCCTGGCGGCTCACGCCCAGCCCCAATTCGAAGGTCTCATCACAGCCGATGTGGACGCGGCGGCTGCTGAAGTTGGGGAGCAACTCGGCGAACAACGACAGGGCAAACTCGGCGTTGGCGACCGTCGGCGCGAGCACGGCCGGCGGTCGGTGCATGCCCGGCACCGGCTCGTACCCGTCCGGTGTCTCGGCCCACTGGCGGTACGGCTCGTGCTTGAGCCAGCGGTCCATGTGGCCGAAGCAATTTTGGTTGGGGACCAATTCGATGCCGGCCTCGGCGCAGCACCGCTGTAGCCACGCGATGTCGTCAACCGTCATGGGTGACGCGTCACGCCAGACCTTCTCATGATCGCGGTAGGCGAAGGTGTGCTCGGTGTAGAGCTGCAACTGGTTGATGCGGGCCAGCTCCATCAGCTCGATCAGTCGCTCCAACGTTTCGCGGGTGGGAACGCGATCACGGCTGATGTCGAGCATGTAGCCGCGCACGGCGAAGTCGGGTCGGTCGCGGATGGCGAGGGCAGGCAGGTGGGTGCCGCCTTCCAAGCGGATCTGTGACCGGATCTGGGCCAGAGTCGCGCGCCCGTAGCGCAGGCCGGCATCGTCGCCGTGGCGGATCTCGACGCCGTCCGTGGTGATGTCCAGCTCGAATGCCTCGGGCGCGAGCCCATCGACTCGACGCTCGACGACCGCGCAGTCGACGGACGGCCCCTCGCCGTTGACAACCAGCGAGCGTGGACGGGGTACCAGGACCAGATCAGCAGCTGTCGTCGCGGTCATCCGGAGTTCATACCATGGCGCTCGCGCGGCGCGGACTTGACCGAGGCGACACGTGAGTCCATGATCCGCACATGAAGGTGGCGGGGGGACCATGGCTGTGGGTAGGTGGCGCGGTCGCGGTGATGGGGCTGATGGCCGGATGCTCAGGAGGCTCGTCCTCGTCGTCGGTGGCGGTCGCGACCACGATCGCTCCGACCACCACGACCGGTCCGACGACGACCGTCACCACCGCCGCAGCGTCGACATCGACGACATCGACGACCTCGAGCTCGGCCGTGAGCCCCGCCGTGGTTAACGAGCCGGTGACCGACGCCATCCGCAGCCAACTCCTCGACGCAGGCGCCGCCCTCAACCAGTTGCCGCCCTCGGACTACACCGGCCTCCAACCCGGGCAGACCTACTACGCCTACGACTCGGCGACCTCGACCTACTGGGCAGGAGCCGCGTTGGTGCCCAGCCCGTCGTCGCAGCAGGCGCAGGTCTCCGATCAGGACGATGGGAGCTATCTCGTGTTCATGGAGCCGGCGGGCGGGACGTGGACGGCGTATGACGCCGGCTATGTCGGCCCCGACTCCACGTGTGCCGAGACGCCCCCGGCCGCGGTCCTGGCGCTGTGGGGATGGCTGCCAGGCACTTGCCACCCCAACCTGTGAGCGGGGTCAGTCGGTAAAGACGCAGACGCCGCTGTCGATGACCACTTCACCGGGTGCCCGCTCGGTGCGGAAGAGGGCCCGATCCCCTTCGATCCAGATGGACACGGTCAGCGCGTCGCCGGGGAACACCGGCTTGGAGAACCGGCCGTCCATGGAGACGAAGCGGGCGGGATCCCCTTCGCACACGGTGTGGAGCAGGGCCCGACCGGTGAACCCGAAGCTGCACAGGCCGTGCAGGATCGGCGTGTCGAAACCGCCCATCTTGGCAAACGACGGGTCGGAGTGGAGGGGGTTGCTGTCCCCGGAAAGCCGGTAGATGAGGGCCTGATCCAGCCTCGTGTGGTAGGTGACGACATGATCGGCTGGACGATCAAAATCGAGCTTGACGGCGGCCGGGCCACGTTCGCCTCCGAAGCCACCTTCACCGCGGATGAACACGCTTTGGCGGAGGGTGAACAGCGGCTCGCCCGTGGCCTTGTCGGTGGCCAGCGACTCGGAGGCGATGACGGCGCCGGACCCCTTGTCGTAGACGCCCGTCACCTTGCCGGTGCTCAGGAATTCGGCATCGGTGGGGAGGGGCTTGTGGAGCGTCACGCCCTGCTCGCCGTGGACGAGCATGGCGAAGTTGAACGTGCCCAATGCCGCGAAGAAGTTGCCGCCCTCGCTGGAGCGGATCCGCTCGGCGGCCATGGCCACGCACGGGAAGGTCGGGAGGACGAGTTGGTCGACGCCGCTCGTGTTCTCGGTCGTGAAGGCGAGCTCGTCGAGTCCGGCTCCTACCCCGATGGCGTAGAGCAGGCAGTCCTTCGACGTCCAATAGGCCTCCGTCGGTCCGAACTCGGACCCGGCCGCATCGGCGTTGATCGGCATAATGGCTCCCTCCCCGTTGTGTCGACCGGGGACTGTAACCGCGCCGAGGTTGCGCCTTGACGTCGGATAGCGGCTGCTATTAGATAATGGACTTACCCGGGGCTGGACTGGGACTACCAGCCGACCGTCGAGCGGGAGGCCGCGGCCTTCTCGTCCTACGTCTGCCGCCGGGTCGTCCCCAACCCCGTGGTCGACAACGGCGACGCCACCATCGACGGCCACCGCCGGGTGCTCGGGCTGATCACGTCGGCCGACCCCGCCTGCCCCAACCTGATCCCCTTGGACGGCGATGACTGGCCCGCCGGCAACATCAACGTCGGCTACCAACCGGCCGACCTCTGCGCCGGCTACCTGGCCGATAGCTGAGACCAACTTCGACGGCCGCACCTTGTCGGCACCAACAAGACCTCAGGAGTGCTCCCCGATCAAAGTGATCGTGTGACCTCTTCCAGCCGGCGGTCGCCGTCACGCCGTTACCCGCCGCTGCTCGCGGCCCTCCTCGCCGTCATCATCGCCACCTTCGTCCTGCCGAGCTCGTTGAAGCTCCAGCAGGCCAACCCGACGCAGACCGAGCAATTCGCGCCGGTACCGTCGGCGCAGCACGAGACGGCCACACCGCTCGGCAACCTGTCCTCGCTGAGCCTGGGGACGTCGGCGTCGTTGTCGAGCGACGGTGCCGGCGGCACCGGACTTGGTGGATCGCCGACCGGCAATGCCAACCCGGCGCTGCCGGGCCTCCCGCCCATCCCCGGTGGGGCCGGCGCCATCCCAGATCAGTACCCCTGCGTCGGCAACCCACCACACCAGACCGCCGATCCCCTCTCTCCGCCGTGCGTCGCGTACTACAACGGCAACAACGGAGGTGCGACCTATCAAGGGGTCACCGGACGCCAGATCACGGTGCTGATCTACGTCGACCCCGGCACGCCGATCGGCACCAGCGACGGGACCGAGAACGAGACGGCTTACTCAGGCGAGTACTTCAACCTGCAACAGCCCATCCCCTCCAACGTCCACTCGGTGACGCTTCGCAACTACCAGCGCTTCCAGAAGTACTTCAACTACCACTACGCGACCTACAACCGCTACGTCGACTTCTGGCTGTACTTCTCCGAGTGCTCGGGGGGTTGTGCCGCCGGGCTCCCAACCGTGCAGACCCGGGTCAGCGACGCCGCCGCCAACTACGCCAAGCTGCACCCGTTCGCCGTGGTGACCAGTGCGGCGGCCGACGCCAGCCCGCTGCCGTACGAGGATTACATGGCCTCCAGAGGCGTGCTCTCCTTCGGCTCCTTCGGCCTCAACCCGGCGACCACCTACCAGCAGTACCCGGGACACATCTGGGACTACCTGCCGACGCTGGAGCAGCAAGCGGCCACATTCTCCTCCTACGCCTGCCAAAAGGTGCTCGGCCAGCCGGTCGTCAACAGTGGCAACGCCGGGGAGGACGGCAAGCCCCGCGTGCTCGGGTTGATCACCATGGCCGACCCCGACTTCCCCAACCTCATCCGCTACGGCGCTCTCGTGAAGTCGGAGGTCGAGGCGTGCGGCGGACGCTTCGCGGCGAGCGGCACCGTCCCGGTCGAAGGCGAGGATCCCGACAGCGCCTACGCCGCCCAAAACATGGCTGCCTTCAAGGAGGCCGGCGTGACGACGATCATCTGGCCCGGCGGCGACGAGCTCGTCCAGTCGCAGGCCGCCGCCGCCCTCGGCTATTACCCGGAGTGGATCATCGGCGGCGACGGTCAGGACAACGACGATGACGCCTCCGCCATGTTCCAAAGCCGGGCCGAGTGGGACCACGCCTGGGTGGTGACCTTCTGGCCGCTGCACCCCGTGCCCCGTGACCAGATCTGCCGCCAGGCCATCGCCGAAGTCGACCCCAACGCCGGCGACGACGCGTACTTCGCCTGCTTCTTCACCTTTTACGAGGATCTCCGGCAGATGTTCACCGGGATCCAAGTGGCAGGACCGGACCTGACGCCGGCCTCGATCGACGAGGGATTCCACGCCATTCCCCCGGTGGCGAGCACAAACCCTCAGGTACCGGCGTGCTATTACCCGCCAGGGGAGTACACGTGCATCCAGGACAGCGTGGTCGAACATTGGAACTTCGACGTCGACGGCACCGGCAACTATGACGCCGGGACCAACACGCAGGGTTGCTGGTTGATGCTGGGCGGCGGGGCCCGGACCATTGACGGTCAACGCTGGCCCGCCGGCAACATCGACGCCCAGTACAGCCCCGACGACCCCTGCAACGACTACACCTGAACGAGTGACGGACGGGCGCGGCCCCACAACCATCAGGTGTTGGAAGCAGATCGGCCTGGCCGCGCCCTAGACTCACCCGATTGCCGTTGTTCCGTGAACGCAGCTGACTGCAGCTGGCTCGTTCTGTCGAGCCCGACCACCGAGTGCCGCAACATCTGAGCTTTTCACCAAGATTGGGTCCACCCCGCGGCAGGTAGCTTCCTCCCTTTCGCGACGAGACCCGTTATCCCCCGACCTAAGGAGCCTACGCCGATGGCGGCGCGCACGATCGTTCCCTCACGGGCCACGCGACGCACAGCGTCGGCTGTCAATGGCACTGCCAGCAAAGGCGCGTCGATGACCGCTGCCGTGTTCCAACGGACCTTCGACGAGATCGTCGCCAATATCGAAACGGTCATAAAGGGCAAAACTGACGTCGTTCGTACCTCGCTTCTGGCCATTCTCTGCGAGGGGCACATCCTCTTCGAGGACGTTCCCGGGACCGGCAAGTCGATGCTCGCCCGGGCCATCGCCCAGTCGATCAACGCCACCGTCCAGCGGGTCCAGTGCACCCCGGACATGCTGCCCGGCGACATCACGGGGTCGTCCATCTACGACCAAAAGACCAGCACCTTCGAGTTCCGACCGGGACCGATCTTCTGCAACATCCTCCTCGCCGACGAGATCAACCGGGCGACGCCCAAGACGCAGTCCGCTCTGCTCGAGGCCATGGCCGAGCGACGGGTGTCGGCCGATGGCGTGACCCACTCGCTCCCCCGGCCCTTCCTCGTCCTCGCCACGCAAAACCCGGTGGAGACGGGCGGCACGTTCCCGCTGCCCGAGGCCCAGTTGGACCGCTTCCTCTTCAAGCTGTCGATGGGCTACATGCTGCGCGACTCCGAGTTGCAGGTCATGTACGACAACCGCATCAACCTGTCGATCGAGGATCTCGGCGCCGTCGTCAACACGACGGCCGTGCAAGCCATGATCGACTTCGCGACGACGATCAACGTGGCTCAGGACGTGGGCTACTACATCGTCGACCTGGTGAGCGCCTCCCGCACCGACCCCGCCGTGTCCATGGGTGGCAGCCCCCGGGCCAGCATCGCCTTGATGCGGGCGGCCAGCGTGCTCGCGGCCAGCGACGGACGGTCGCACGTCTTCCCTGACGATGTGCGCCAGATCCTGCAGCCGGTGCTCGCCCACCGCATCGTGCTCAACCCTGAGTCCATGCTTCGAGGCGAGACCGTGGAGGGTGTGCTCGAGCGGTTGACCAGCTCAGTCAAGCCTCCGGTCGGGTCCGCTTCACGGGACGTGCTGGGCCGCTAAGCGTGGCCTGGCCACGTTCTCGCAAGGGGGCCACCGCCGGAGGTGGGTCTTCGCTACCGCTGCGCACGCGAATCCGCCTCCGCCTCCTTGACCTCGGCCAGCTTCTCTCCGGTCGCGAGCTCAGCAAGCGGCTGCTCGTCGCCCAGCGCAAGGTCGGTCTCACCAAGTACGGCCTCGCGGCAGTCGGCTGCGCCATCGCTCTGTGGGTGATGGCCTACGTGGTGGCGGGCACGGCGTTTTACCTCTTCGCCTACGGGCTGGCCGCCTTCATCGTGATGGCCTATCTGCTCGTGCCCCGGCGACTCAAGCTCGAAGGCACGCGGGTCGGCTTGTTTCCCCGTACCCAGGAAGGCGATCAGCTCACGGTCCAGGTCGAGCTCACCGCCCGCCGCCGCGTCTCGACGATCCTGCTCGAGGACCGGCTGCCCGAGCGGCTCGGCGAAGGCGTCAAAGTGCCGGTGATCCAGCTCGGCGCCGGCAAGACGGCGTCGCACACGTACAGCCTCCGATGTTCGCGGCGCGGCGTCTACCAGATCGGACCCATGGTGGCGATCGCCGGGGATCCGCTCGGACTCACGCAGCGCGAGATCGTCGTCGCCGAACCGTTTGAGCTGTTGGTCCACCCCCGTATCGAGATCGTCTCCGACCGACCCCTGACCCGTCAGTTTGAGGACCCGCCCATCCGCCCGCCCGTCTCCAAGCCGTGGCCCTCGGGTCTCGAGTTCTACGGCATGCGCGAATACGTGCCTGGCGATGACCTGCGCCGCATCGTGTGGCGAGCCTCCGCCCGCACCGGGACCCTCATGGTCCGGGAGGCCGAGCAGGGCATCACCGACCACATCACCGTGATGCTCGACACGGATCGATCGCGCCACAGTCGCGACGGCGAGGGCCTGTCCGAGTCGTTCGAGGCCGGCGTGCGCGCCGCCGCCTCGCTGGCCGTCCGCCACCTCGTGGAGGGTTACGAAGTCAAGGTCGAGACCAACGCCGGCCCCCTGACCCGCAACCTGCGCGGCGCCGGCAAGCAGCTCCTGCTCCTCGACGGCATGGCCCGACTGGAAATGAGCCGGGAGCCGCTCCAGAACATGATCCGCCGCCTGCTGGCGCTCGGCAATCGGGACGCCCACAACATCTTGGTGACACCCCACCTCGGCCCCACCGAAGCCTCCCAGCTCCGACTCCTTCTCGACACCGGTGCCTCGGTCCTCGTCGTGGCCCTGCTCTGGGACGAGGACACCGACACCATGGGTCGGGCCGCCGGCCTCGGCTGTCAGGTCGTCGGTCTGCACCCCGGAGCTGACCTCAAGACGGCGCTCTTCCACGAGATGGGCGCCGGGGCGGGTCGACGCTGATGACCCTGGTGACCGACGAGACCGTCGAGCTTGCTGCGGTCGCCGGGGGGCCGCCGCTCACCCCTGGGGCGCCGCTCACCCCTGGGGCGCCGCCGCCTACCGTCGTCGCCGATGACGACCTCGACGAGGCCCCTTCGGGCAGCGCGGGACGGGTGGCGCTCGCCGTCGCCTTCCCGGTCGTATCGGCGGCGGTCATGGTCGGTGGCGTCTTCACCGGCGCATCACCCCGGGTCTGGGCGATCATCGCCGGCCTGCTCGGAGTCGCCCTGGCCCTGCTCGCCGGTCGCATCCGCCAGTCGCTCGCCACCAACTTCGTCATCCTCGTCGGGCTCGTCGCCATCGGCGTCATCGTCGTGGTGCCGAGCGGCGTCGACAAGATCGGTCACCTCACCCAGCTCGTCAACGCCGCCCGGGCCTCCGGGGGTCTGCAACGCCCGCCGATCCCGTTCACCATCGGCTGGCGGGCCATCACCGGCTGGCTGTGCGGACTGGTCGGCTTCTCGGCGGCGTGGGTCGGCATCGAGTTCCGCAAGCCCGTCCTCGGCCTCATCCTGCCCCTCCCCGTCGGCGCCTTGGCGGGCATCAGCGTCCCGCAGGCTGCCCAGGTTCCGAGCGGTCTCGCCGTGCTCGCGCTGTTTGGGGTGGGCATCCTCATCCTCTCGACGGCGACATCGCTCGGCGAGGACGGCCGTCAGTTGCCGGTGGGCTATCAGCTCCGCCGAGCAGCCAAGTCGCTGCCCCTGATCGTGCTCGTCACCGGCGGCCTCTACGGGCTGGCGCAGGCCCACATCCTCTTCCCCCACCCCGTGGTCGACCCGACCAACAAGCCGCAGGCCCCCAAGACCGTCCCCCTCTCCCAGGTCCCCGATCGGGTCCTCTTCAGCGTCAGCTCCAAGCTCTCGGGACCGTGGCGCATGGGCAGCCTCGATGTCTATGCCGGCAACGAGTGGCTGCTCCCGCCGGTCAACGCCAGCAAGCTGGTGCCCGTCCCCCGAAGCGGCATCGTGGACCCGGAGTTCTCACCGGGCGTGCAGGCCACCTTCGACATCGCCGGGCTGACCGGATCGGTGCTGCCCGACCTCCCCAACCCGGTCGGCGTCGTCGCCAACGGGCCTCGGCTGGCCTACGACTCGCGCAGCGCCGACCTCCGGACGGCCGAGGGTGGCACCGGCGCCGGACTGACCTACACCGTGGCCGCCGAGTCCCTCCCGACCGTCGGTGAGCTTCGCCGCGACACCGTGCCGCTGCCCGTCAGCGTGGCCCCGTACACCAGCATCCCGGCACCGCCGCCCGCCGTTGTCGCCCTGATCGCCAAGGCACCCCAGACGTCCAAGTGGGACGAGTTCAACTTCCTACGCACGTACGTCCTGACCAACGTCGTTGCCGTCGGACCGGGCATTCCTGTCGCCGTGCCGCCCAGCCGAGTCTCCGACATGATCGCCGGTACTCGCCAGGGCTCGCCGTACGAGATCGTCGCCGCCCAGGCCATGCTGGCACGCTGGATCGGCATCCCCTCCCGACTCGGGTACGGCTTCGACGGCGGCGAGCAGGTGGGCAGCCAACTCCAGATCCGGCCGCGCAACGGCGCCACCTGGGTCGAGGTGTACTTCCCCAACTACGGATGGCTGCCCATCATCGGCAACCCCCTCCACGCCAAGGCGACGCTGGGTAACACCGGCAACCAGCAGACCAACCCGCAGGTGACGGCGAGCAGCAACATCAGCGTCGAGCTGTACCTCCCGCTGGTCCTCCCGTCGGGCAGCACGACCCTCGCCCAGATCAAGGTCGGCCTGGCCATCGGCATCCCTACGCTGATCCTGCTCGTGCTCCTCTACTTCTTGTACCCGCTGGTGTCGAAGGCTCGCCGTCGCGGCCGCCGTCGCCGGGCCGCCCTGCGGGCCGGACCGTTGGCGCGGATCGCTCTCGCCAACATCGAATGGCGCGACCTGGCGACCGACTTCGGCTTCCGTTACGAGACGGACACACCACTGCGGTTCCTCGAGCGGTTCATCCACGACGAGGAGCACACCGAGTTCGCCTGGCTCGTTACGCGATGCCTGTGGGGCGACATGGCCGGCAACGTCACCGAGCAGACCGCAGCCGTCGCCGAAGAGTTGTCACGCACCCTCCGCCGTCGCCTTTCGCAGGCCCAGCCCGCCACCCAGCGAGCCATCGCCGCCGTCTCCCGGCTGTCGGTCCGCTATCCATACGCCATCGGCGGCCCACCGGCGGCCTCCATCGAGCCGCCTCGCCCGCGGCGGCTCCGCCGGCGCGGCGGCCCCGGTGGCTCGGCTGGGCCCACCGGCCCGGCCGACTCGACGTCTGAAGAACCCAAGGAGCTCGCGCATGTCTAAGAGGCTCGGCCTCATCGGCGTTGTGGTCGCGCTGGGTCTGCTGACCAGTGCGTGCGTGCAACAGCCACCCCAGGGACTGGCCGTCACCCAGGTAGCCGCCGACTTCAGCTTCGGCGTCCGCCCAGCACCCGCGCCGGCCGCCGCACCCGCAGGCTTCATCGTGGCGCCTGCCACCCAGACGGCCGTCGCCCAAAACGTGCCGTCGTTTCCCACGCAGCCGGCCATCACGCTGACACTCCCCAACCTGCCCCCCCTCCTGCCGCTCACTCAGCCCCTCGCCGCCTGCCCGACACCGCTGGAAGGTGTGTTCCCGGCGCTGGCGGCCGCGACCGACGTGCCCGGCAGCGTCTTCCCCAAGGCCGGCAGCTTCGGCTGGCGGTACAACGGCTCGGAGAAGGAGACCGTCGCCACCTTCACCTTCAACGTCCCGCTGGTGGGTACCGGGACCCACAAGATCACCGACGTCACGACCAAGACCACGGCGGGTGCCTACGGCTACACCGTCAACGAGACCGACCCGGTCAGCCAAGACGTCGTCAGCACGACCTACGGCGTCGAGCCGTCAGGCACCACGACCGAAGGGGCCACGGGGCTGTCGGCCCAAAACTCGCTCCCGACCATCGTGGCGCCGGGAGCGGGGCTGGCCATCACGGGCATCACCAGCTACGACCCCAAGACCAAGGCGACGAGCACCTTCAAACCCATCACCGCCCTCAACCTGCTGCCCCTGCCGGCAACGCCCGGCGAGCAGTTCACCTCGGTGGCCATCGACCCCACCAACTTCGCCGAGCTGGAATACGACGGCACCGTCGGCGCGCCCGTGCGGATCAACGCCTGTGGTCAGCTGATGGAGGGTTACACGGTCACCGGCAAAGAAACGTTCACGGAGATCGAAGCTGCGGGCATCGCCGCCACGACGGCCACCTACACCCTCGTCGTCGCCCCGCAGTATGGAGCGATCCCGATCCAGGAGACCACGGTCGAGAGCCTTGGGACCGAGTCGTACTCCCTCACGTCGACCATCGATGAGGTCCCGCCCCTCGACACAGGACCGGCGGCCGGCTGATGACCCCCCAAAAGGTGCTGCGACACCCATCCACCCAGCTCGTTGCCGCCATCGTGGTGACGTTCCTCTTCGTCAACGTCGGTCTCAGCAGCCCGTGGACCTACGCCTTCCACGGGCTGGTCGACGGCCTGCTCAATGCGCTGACCGCCGTCGGGCTGATCCTCGTCTACCGCACCACCCGCGTCATCAACTTCGCCCAGACGGCGATCGGGGCGGCCGGCGGCGAGCTGGCCTTCCAACTCATCGAGCTCACACGCGTGCCCTTCTTGGTGGCGTTGGTGCTCGGTCTGGTCCTCGCCGCTGCCGTGGGACTGCTCTTCGACCTGGTGCTGGTAAGGCGACTCTTCCGCGCCCCCCGTCTGATCCTGACCATCGCGACGATCGCCGTGGCCAGCTGGCTGGCCACGGCCCTGCCGAGGTACATCCAGTCGTTGCCGTTCATGCCCAAGGTCTCCAACATCGACCAGTTCCTCGGCAACGAGTCCCTGCGCTCCCGGCTCCCGTTCCACACCTACACCTTCCAGGTCGGTCGCCTCCCAATCAAGTACGGCTTCCCGGAGCTGCTGGCGATCGGGGCGTCGGTGGTCGTCATCGCCGGCATCGGCATGTTCCTCCGGTACACCGACATCGGTACCGCCGTGCAGGCGATCGCCCAAAATCTCGACCGCGCCACCCTGATGGGGATCAGCACGGGCGTGGTGTCGTCCACGGTGTGGACGCTCACGGGACTGCTCTCCGGGTTCGGCGTCATACTCACCGGGCTCATCACGACGCCGAGCGCCTCGCAAGGGTACGCCCCTGAGCTGCTGCTCCCCGCCTTGGCGGCCGCCGTCCTGGCCCGCATGGAGCGGCTGCCTACCGCGGTGATCGCCGCCGTGTTGTTGTCGGTGGCGAGCGAGTGCTTCGCGTCGACCCACCAGTCCGATGCGCCACTCGTCAGCGTCGCCCTCTTCGCCATCGTGGCCGTCGGCGTGCTCCTCCAACGGACCCGGGGCCGCAGCGAGGAAGGAGCGGGCGTCACCTGGGAGGCCACCCGGGAGCAACGTGGCGTCCCCCGCGAGCTGGCCGTGCTGCCCGGCATCCGGCTTACGCGGGCCACAGGCGTGGTCGTGGTCCTGGTCTTCCTCATCGCCTTCCCGCTGCTGGCCTCCACCTCCTCCATCGTCCTCGGGGGGGTCATCGCCCTCACGGTGATCATGGCCATGTCACTGCTCGTCCTCACCGGCTGGGCCGGCCAGGTCAGCCTCGGCCAGTACGCCTTCGCCGCCGTCGGAGCCGTCGTCTCCGGCGCTCTCTCGGCGACAGTCGGGCTGCCCTGGTACCTAGCGGTCATCGTGAGCATGGTCCTCGCCGGCGCCTTCGCCGTCGTGGTCGGGATCCCCGCCCTTCGCATCAAGGGGCTGTTCCTCGCCGTCACCACGTTTGCGCTCGGCATCGCCGTGAGCGCGGCGGTGTTTGACCCCCGCTACTTCGGCTGGCTCCTGCCGGGTCCCGTCAACCGGCCCACGCTCTTCATCTTCGACTTCGAAAATGAGCAGAGCATGTACTACCTCTGCGTCCTGCTCGCCATCGCCGTCGTCTTCTTCGTCATCAACCTGCGGCGCAGCCGATTCGGTCGCATGTTGATCGCCGTGCGCGAAAATGACACCAACGTCCAGTCTCTCGGCATCTCGCCGACCCGACTCAAGCTCACTGCCTTCGGGTTGTCCGGAGCCCTGGCCGGACTGGCGGGCGCCATGCTCGTCTTCGTCGAGCGTGGCGTCAACGCCGACACCTACGCGGCGGCGGCGAGCCTCACGCTCTTCTTGTTTGTCGTGCTGGGGGGGGTGAGCTCGATCGCCGGGTGTGTCATCGGCGCCGTCGTCCTCGGCCTCATCACCTACTTCAACACCGGCCACGGCTTGGTCAACATCATCCTGACCGTCGTACCTCCGCAGAGCTTCGGGGTCATCGTGCTGCTCTACATCGAGCCGACCGGCCTCATCGGGGTGATCAACCGGCTCCGAGACGGCGTCCTACGGATCGTCGCCCAACGGCGCCAGATGATCGTGCCCAGCCTGTTTGCCGACTACGACCCCAAACTGCTGGCCCGCCGTCTCATCCCGCTCGCCGACCGCATCCCCGGGTCGGGTCTGTCGGCGGTGCAGACGGACGAGCCATTTGCCATGGCTTCGCGCCACTACATCGGACTGAGCCGTCGGACGGCCGACGATCTGAGCGACAAGCGAGCCGAGGAAACATCCACGCTGGCGACGGCGGCGGCAGCCCAGACCAGAGCGCTCGACACGGTGGAGGTACCGGTATGACCACCATCGAGGACCGCCCCGTCGGCGACGAGAGCGACGACGAGCTCGACCCCTTCGCCCTGGCCGAGCAAGAGGCCGCCCACGTCTCGATCGAGGCGCAGATGACGGAGGCTCAGCGCTACGCCGGCGAAGGCTTCTGGGCCCGGCTGCGGCGGTCGACCGGCGAGTGGCGCCAGATCCGCCCCACCCCGTACGGCCTCATCCCGGCCGTGCTCATCTCGCTCATCACACTGCTCCAGTTGTTCAGCGCCCAGGTGGTCGGACTGGCGGGACCGGACATCGTCAAGAAGCTCAACATCAACATCACCGCGATCGTCGAGATCACCAGCCTCGTGTCTGTCGTGTCCGTCTTTGCCTACATCGGCGCCGGCTGGTGGGCCGACCGACACGGCCGGGTGCCGATCCTCGTCGCGTCCGCCACCGTCAACGGCCTGGCCACGATGGCGACCGGGCGAGCCACAAGTGCATTCACCTATGGGCTCCCCAACACCGTCGGCAGCGTCGCGGGAGCCGGCACGGGCGTGCCACAGGGCTCGCTCCTCCCCGACTATTACCCGACAGAGGCCCGCGGCCCCGTCTACGGGATGCTCGGCATGGCGTCGAGCATGGCCCAGTTGTTGGGTGGACCGCTGGCTGGAGCGGCGATCACGTTCCTCGGCCTCACCACGGCCTTCTTGATCTTCGGAGCGCCGATGCTCATCGTCGCCCTGCTGGCTCTCATCTTCTTGCGCGAGCCAGTGCGGGGATACTTCGAGCGCAAGGCACTGGGCGCGACGGAGGAAGTTGCCTCCAGCGAGGACGAGCCCGCCTCCTTCGGCGAAGCCTGGCGCACGATCTGGGCCGTCCGCACCATGCGCCGCCTGTTCTTCGCCCAAATGGTGATCTATTTCGCCACTGCGGCCTTCATCTTCTTTGGGTTCTACCTGGTGTCGGAATACCACCTCGACGCGGTGAAGCGCGGCCTGTTCCTCGTGCCGAGCGCGCTGGCGGGCCTCCTCGGTGCGTACTTCGGCGGCGGGCTCCTCACGTTGTACGGCCGGGGTCGGCCCGAACGCGTCATGACGCTGTTTGGGGTCTTCGCCATCATCGGCGCCGTCGGCCTGGGCCTGTTGGGGACGGGGATGCCCCTCGCCGTGCTCATTCTCGACACGATGGTGTACACCTTCGGCTTCTCCATGCTGGGCCCGGCCCTCGGCGTGATCACCGTTGCGGTCATACCGCCGAGCATCCGGACGCAGGGAGTCCAGATGCTCGGGCTCGCGCAGCTGCCCTATGGCCTCTTCGGCCTCACGCTCTTCAACGCCATCCGGCTGCACTACGGCTACACGACCACCTTCTTGTCGGCCGTCCCGTTGATCATGATCGGCTCGCTCGTGCTCATCTCGGCCGGGTCCTTCTTCGACCTGGACCGCCGCAATGCCATGGCGGCGTCGCTGGCCGCCTACGAGTGGCGCGAGACCAAGGCATCGGGACACAGCAAGCTGCTCGTCAGTCGTTCGGTCGACGTCGCCTACGACGGCGTGCAAGTCCTCTTTGGGGTCGACTTCGACGTGGAGGAGGGCGACATCATCGCCCTCCTCGGGACCAACGGCGCCGGCAAGTCGACGCTCCTGCGAGCCATCAGCGGTAGCCAGGAGGCGTCGGGGGGCGCCGTCTTCATGGACGGCCGGGACATCACCCACATGCCGCCCGCCGAGATCGCCCGCCGCGGCGTCATCTTGATGCCCGGCGGCCGGGGCATCTTCCCCGAGATGACGGTACGCCAAAACCTGCTGCTGGGCGCCTGGATGCTCACCGACGACGAGGACAAGAAGCGGCGCCTCGCCGAGACCTACGAGCTCTTCCCCATTCTGAAAACACGAGCGGGTGTCAAGGCCGGCGTGCTCTCCGGCGGTGAGCAGCAACAGCTCTCGCTGGCTCAAGCCATGCTCGGTAAGCCCAAGCTGTTGATGATCGACGAGCTGTCGCTCGGACTCTCGCCTGCCGTGGTCGGCGAGCTCGTCGAGAAGGTCCGGGAGATCCACCGGCGCGGCACCACCATCATCGTGGTCGAGCAGTCGGTCAATGTGGCCCTCACCATCGCCGAGCGGGCGATCTTCATGGAGAAGGGCGAGATCCGGTTCGTCGGCAAGACGGCCGAGCTGCTGACCCGACCCGACATCCTGCGCGCCGTCTACGTCAAGGGCTCAGGCGGGTCGATCACCGGAGGCCGCGACGCCACCCGCCGGCGCAGCGAGCTCGACGCCGCGCCCACCGTGCTCGAAGTGGCAGGGATCGAGAAGAGCTACGGCGGGATCCAGGCCCTCCGCGGCGTCGACCTCACCTTGGCCCGCGGCGGCGTCCTCGGCGTCATCGGACCCAACGGCTCGGGCAAGACCACGCTCTTTGACATCATCAGCGGCTTCCAAACTGCCGACGCCGGCAAGATCTGGCTCGACGGGGTGGACGTGACGGAGATGTCCCCGGAGGAACGGGCTCGACGCAAGCTGGTCCGCCGCTTCCAGGACGCCCGACTGTTCCCGTCGCTGACGGTCTACGAGACCCTGCTGATCGCCCTCGACGGCCGCCTCGAGACCAAAAACCTCATCCTCGGCGGCATCGCTGCCCCCAACGCCCGCAACGCCGAGCGCAAGCTCCGAGTCCGCGCCGACCAGCTCATCGACCTTCTCGAGATCGGCGCCTTCCGTGACAAATTCGTCAAGGAGCTCTCGACCGGCCTGCGCCGCATCGTCGACATCGCGTGTGTACTCGCCATCGGCCCGTCCGTACTCCTGCTCGACGAGCCCTCGTCGGGCATCGCCCAGGCCGAAGCCGAGAGCCTCGGGCCGCTGCTACGCCGCGTCCGTCACGAGACGGGCTGCAGCATCTTGATCATCGAGCACGACATGCCGCTCATCTGCCGGGTGGCCGACGAGCTCGTCGCCCTCGTCGGCGGCCAGGTGGTCGCCCGGGGCGAGCCCGACGCCGTGCTCAACGACGATGTTGTCATCGATAGCTACCTCGGCAACAACAAAGAGGTCATCGCCCGATCCGGAGGGGTCCTGCCGACATGATCAAGCGTTACGCGCTTGCTGCACTTCCCATCACCGCCCTCTTGCTGGTCGCCGGGTGCAGCGGCAACACCCAAGTTGGCAACGCGTCGCTCCTCAAGGGGGCGACGGGCAGTGGCGGCAACCTCGGTGGTCAGCCGACCACGACCTTGGCCAGTGCTCCCGGCGCCACCCCGACTCACCGGCCGTCGGCCCCGACGACGGCGGCCCCACCGGTCACGGTGCACACGGCCACGACCGTTGCCACTCATACGTCTGCGGCTCCAACGGGCCCGCAGGTCGCCATCCACATCTCGATCAACGGCGACAACGCCGACATGCCCGCCTTCGATCCGAGCGTGGCGGCGATCTACACCGGGACCTGCGCCGAGTGGACGAATGACGACAGGGTGGCCCGCTCGGTGATCGCCGACGCCGGCTCCTTCCACTCGCCGTCGCTCGCCCCGGGCGCCACGTGGACGTACTGCGGCACCACGACGGGCAGCTTCACCTACCACGACGGCACCCGCCCCTATGCGGTGGCGACGTTGAATGTCGAGGCTCGATGACCAAGCTCGCCCGGTCCGTTCTGGCGGTGGCCGCCCTGGGCGTGCTCGTCAGCGGCTGCGCCCAAGCCAGCCCGCAGGTGGTCGGCGTGCGAGGCCCGGCCATCGCCCAGCTCGAGGGCTGGATTATGCCCACGGAGATCCTCGGGCTGTCGGTGGTGCCCGAGAAGGTCGCGGCCCAATTGGCCGAGATCCCCCAGAAGACCTATGTCGACGGGGTCGTCGTCTACGGGCTGCGCTCGGGGACCCTGCTCGAAGCCACCCTCCAGGTCAGTCATCTGGTCAAGGGCACCCCGGCCGAATCCAACCGCTTCCAGCAGACCTTCCTGGCGGCAATGAACACGGGCTCGGTCGCCGTCCCGGTGTCGCTCGGCGGCCAGACCGTCTACCTCTCGAGCGGCACCAACCAGACGCTCGGGAGCTGGTTTCGCGGCCCCATGTACTTCGTCCTCGCCATTCGAAGCGACTACCCGCTCCCCCGCACGTTGATCCGCGACCTCGTGGGGATCCAAGCATGAGCCGCCGCTCGGTCCTGCGACTCAGCGGGCTGGTCGCCGCGTGCGTGGCCGCGCCGCTGGTGCTGTCGGCGTGCAACTCGCCGACCACCGACCTCAATCTGGTACAGGCCGACATCCCGGCCACCACCAGCCATCCCTATCAGCTCACCTACGTGTCGACGGAGGGCTCAACGACGACGGAGGTCGTCGCCCAGGTCCAAGACAGCTTCCGCTACAACGACGAGCTCATCGTCAACGGCCTGCCGGTGTATCAAGAAGTCGTCTCGGACGACGCCATCGCCGCGCGCGTACTGGACCCGTCGGCCTTCTCCATCCTGACGCCGCCAACTCCGGCAACGTCTGCATCGCCAGCATTGCCGACCCTTCCCGGAGGGGCGACCCTTCCGGCGGGGGCGACCCTTCCGGCGGGGGCGGCGGCGGCCGCCGCCGCGGCCGCATCGGCGTCGACATCGACGGCGGGCGCATCGGGCCCGTCGGCGGCCGCCAGTCTCGTCTCCGGCGGCACGGCGGCGACCAACCCGGCGTCCGTCCAGGCCAGCCTCACGGCACTCCGGACCGGGCGGTGGGTGCTCGACGAGTTGGGCGCCCCCAACCTGCTGGTCGGGGCCGGCCAGGTCGCGCAGCGCACGATCGGCGCCGATCCCATGTTCGACGCCCTCACGATCTTCCCGTACGTCACCACGGCGCTCGACCAAGCCCTCGACGTGCACATGTTCGACTCGTCGTCGCTCTCCTATCAGCCGCGCCTGGACCCGTTCCCCCACCCGAAGACCGGGATCATTCGCTACGACGCCGACCCCTACCCGCTCCCCAGCAAGCTCAGCCAAAACGGTCAGACGTCGCTACCGAGCGTCAGCAACTTCCGCAAGATGTCGGTCTACATCCAGGGCGGCCACGTGGTGGAGATCCGCGAAGACATCGATGTGGTCGACCTGCTCAACCAACTCAGGACCAAGTACGGGTTCAGCTTTCACGGCACTCCCCAGGCGCAGGCCCAGCAGGTCATCACCGCGCTCGACAGCGAGCTCGTGCGTGAGGACCAGCCGCCGATCGCGCTCCGGGTTCTCGACGTCACGATCGCGCCCCTGGCCCCCGACTTCTCGGTGAGCCTCCCGGCCTCGCCGATCGTGGCATCGCTCCAGGCGCTGCCCGACCGGGGTAGCGCAGCCGGGGTCGTGCCCGCACCGTTCCAACCGCCGCCAGGCGAGCCGGCGCCGACGCCAGCGGTGTGAGGCAGCGTCTCTCCCCGTTGCTGTGCGCGCTCGTCATCACCTTCGCAGTAGGACTGGCGGGGTGCTCGTCCGGCGCACACTTCGCCCTCGACGGCAGCCCGCGCTATCCCAACGCGCAAGGCCTGCTGACGGCCGCCAACAAAAAGGACCTGCTCGTCGGCCAGGACGAATACGCCATCGGCACCCGCCTCATCACCTTCTCGACCTACAACCTGACGCAACTCCCGCTCGGAGCCGCCATTGACCGCTACGTCCAAGTCGGTCTACACGGACACACCGCCGTCTGGATAGCGGTCGTCGGCATCGCCACCTCCGGTCAGCCCGTCATCTACACCGGCACCCTGTTGCGGATCGACGCTCACCGTCGGGCCATCTTCAGCGACGGGACCGTCCTGCAACTTGCACCCCAACTTCATCCGGCCGAACAGAGCGGCCTGGTGATCGCCGAGATCGACGCCATGACCGGCCAGGTCACCGCCCTGGTCGCCAACGGCTGAGCCGCCCGACCCTCCCCAATCACGGACCCGGAAGCGAGTCACATGACCACATCACCGTCAACGACCTGGCAGGACTCGACCATCGAGGGCGAGGTGCCGCTCGCCATCCGCGACTACGGCGGCGACGGGCCTGACGTGCTCCTCATCCCCGGCGCCGGCCGCACCCTGGTCGACTGGGGACTGATCGCCGCCTTGCTGCGGGACCGGTACCGCCTGGTGGCCGTCGATCTCCGCGGCCATGGTCACAGTGGTGACGGCGTCTGGGAATGGGACCGGATCCTGGCCGACCTGGACACGATCGTTGCGGCCCTCGACCTCGACCGGCCGGCGGTGGTCGGGCATTCGCTGGGAGGCATGATCGCGGCGATGTGGGGGGCCCGTCACCCGGACTGCCCGGCGGCGATCAACGTGGACGGCCACGGGATGGGCAAACCCGAGCAGTACGACGGCATCGCACCGGAGGTCTTGGAGGCGCGCATGGCCGAGCTCGAAGAGAAGACCATCGCCGCCCAAGCCGCCCAGCCGAAGGAAATACCGGAGTCAGCGATGGACGCCATCATCGAGACCCAACGCAAGGCCGCCGAAGCCCTCGGCATCCCCCCCGACATGTTGGAAGAAGCCATCCGACGCGGCCTCAAGATCGTCGACGGCGTGGCCCACGTCAGGCCGACAGCCGAGACGACCGCCCAACTCCTCACCGAGGTCAAGGCCGCCGACATGATGGCGTTGTGGGCCGCCTGCCTTTGCCCGCTCCTGGTCTTCAACTGCGTGCGGCCCGACCAGGCGAGGCCGGACATGCCCGAATGGATGCCCGAGTTGATGGCCGCCTACCGCCGCGGCCTCACCATCCACCTGACGGCGCTCGCACAACAGCATCCCAACCTGTCGCTACAGGTCTTCGACGGCGACCACGCGCTGATCGTCAACCAGCACGAGCTCGTCGCCGACATCATCCTCACGTACCTGGACGCCCACCCGGGGTCGTCGTAACTCACTGGTCGAACGGCGCTCCGGGCCCGGGTGACGGGTCGAGTTTGTCACCGGCATCGGTGTTGTTGCACGGATCGGCCGGCCGTTGCATATCGAGGACGTCACCGGCGGGCCACTGGCCCGCCTGATATCTCGCCCCTCGGTCGGCGTCACGCCAGCATCCCGGCGTGGCGCTGTAGGACGACGTGGCGCTGCTGTCGTACCACATGGCGGCCGCGTCCTTGACACAGCTGTAGTCGTTGACCAGGTAGAAGCACGCCGGCAACTCCGGGCTCGACTGCGTGTGGCTCGGGATGGCGTGGAAGCCCTCGTCGACCGACTGCGGCGTCAGGTCGGGCCCCGCCACCTGGATGCCGGTGAAGAGCTGACGCAACCCGTCATACTCGAAGCACGGGACGGTGCTGTCGTCATAGCCCAACTGCGGGTCGGTCTTGTGGGCGGCCACATAGCAGGTTTGCGTGTCGAAGTTGCCCTGGAGCGGGGTGCTCGTGACCGCCCAGAAGTGGCGGAGCTCCGCCGAGCTTTCGTACTTGGCTGCGACAAAGTCATCAATGCTGCTGTCACCGGCGAGGACCCACTCCGGCGTATAGCCGATGGTGGCCGCCACCTCGCTGTCCGTCCCCTCGTCGAAGCCCTCCGCCCAGATGATGGTGGTGACGCCGTCCTGCTCGAAGTGGCTCATGTTGGTGTCGGCGGCTTCCTCCTCGGCGCCGCCGGGGGGCGCGAGAACGTTGGCAGTCGGGAAGTGGCCGGTCGCCACGACGTCGCCGCCGCAGGCCTTGATGTCGGCGGTCACCAACTTGGCGAACTCCTGATCGGTGGGCCAGTTGGGATCGGTCGTGCTCAGGATGCCGAGCCGCCGCGGTTGCCCGTCATGAAGCCGCGTGTCCTTGCTGGTGTCGTTGCCCCCGAAGCTCACCGGATGACCGACCACTTTGGTGCACACGTAGGACGCGAACAGCTGCGCGTGCAGATCCAACGACGCCTGGTAGGTCCAGACGTACCCCGCGTAGCTGGCGTAGTCGGCGGCGGGTAGCTCGGACCCCAACCCGAAGCTCAAAACCCCGCGAGCGGCCATGGCCGCCACATAGATGTTGCCCAGGTCGCCGACGCCCGAGCTCAGGAGGACATCGGCGAACGGCTTGTAGCGGGCGTACTCGTCAGCGGCGTCGGCCTGGACGGCCTCGACCGACGTGGCTTTGGTGGCGTAACAGATGGTGAAGAGCACCCGCCGGTTGTAGGTCGCGTACCGGTAGTTGAAGTAGAGCTGCCAGATCCGGGCCGCCTCCGCCCAGTACTCACTCGAGTCGGCGGGCTTGGACAGGTCGACACAGGATCCAAACGGCGGCTCCTGTACCCCTTCGCCGCCCACGAGCTCCTCGGGGTCGTTGACATACAGGACGACACGAATGGCCGCCGCCGTCACGCCTTGGAAGGTCGCGCCGCCGTTGTTGCCGTGGTAGTAGGCCACACACGGCGGGGACATGACGTCCTCGGTCTGGCGGGGAGGATCCCCGACGCAGTCATACTCCGTCGGTACGGCGCCGGCGCCGCTGGGCAGAGGCGGCAGGGCCGGCCCGCCGGCGACCGGCGACGGCTGACTCAGACCGTTGCCGCCCGGGCCGGTGCCGCCGGTGCCGTCGAGACCGAGGGTGGCCGAGCTGCCGAGGCTCAAGGAGGTGAGGTTGCCGACCGGATTGGCTTGGGGATGGTCCGACGGCGGGACGGGTGCGAACTGCTCGGTCTCGCTGGGGTTGGCCTGCTGCAACTTGAGCGAGCTCGGCAGGATGAGCACGGCGACGACGATGGCCGCAACGGCGATGAGCAGGGGCGGATAACGCCGGCTCGGCGTCGACGCCACGCCTGCACTGCGTGTCATCGCCACTGTTTTAGCGCAGAGCCGGGGAGCTACTGGTTGAAGGGGCTCCCGGGACCGGGCGAGGGATCGGCCAGCGTGCCACCGTTGTTGTTGGTGCACGGGTCGTCGGGGTGCTTCATGGTCATCACATCCCCAGCCGGCCACTGTCCGGCCTGATACCGGGCGCCTCCATTGGCCTCACGCCAGCATCCCGGCGTGGAGCTGTACGACGAGATGGCGCTCGAGTCGTACCAGATGGCGGCCGCATCCTTGACGCAGCTGTAGTCGTTGACCAGATAGAAGCACGCCGGCACCTGCGGCGTCGCCTGCACGCGGCTGGGGATGGCGTGGAAGCCCTCATCGATCGACTGCGGGGTGAGGTCCGGCCCCGCCACCTGGATACCGGTGAACATCTGCCGCAGTCCCTCGTACTCCAGACACGGCACGGTGCTGTCGTCGTAGGCCAGACCCGGGTCGGTCAAGTGCTCGGCCACATAACACGGCTGCGTGTCGAAGTTGCCGAGCAGGGGATTGGCGGTCGTTGCCCAAAAGTGACCCAACTCGGTGCCATTTTGGTACTTGGACGAGACGAGATCATCGATCAATCCATCACCCGCCAGCACCCACTCGGGTACGTAGCCGAGGGTCGCCGCGGCGATGCTGTCCGTCGCCTCGTCCAAGCCCTCGGCCCAGATGATGGTGGTGACACCGGCCTGTTGAAATCGGGCCATGTTGGCGTCGGCGCTCGTCAGCTCGCTGGGGTCGCTCGGCTCCAGATAGCCCGCTACCGGGAACTCTGCGGTAGCCACGACGTCGCCCCCACAGGCCCGGATGTCGTTGGTCACCAACTTGGCGAACTCCTGGTCAGTGGGCCACGCCGCGTCACTCGTGCTCAGGATCCCGAGGCGCCGCGGTTGGCCGTTGTGCAACCGTTTGTCGCTGCTGGTGTCGTTGCCTCCGAAGCTGACGGGATGACCGACGACCTTGCTACAGACAAACGACGCGTACTGCTGCGCGTGGAGATTCAGGGTGGCCTGGTAGGTCCAGACGTAGCCGGGGTAGTCCGTGTAGTCGGTGACGGGCAGCTCCGTGCCCAACCCGAAGCTCAGCACGCCGTGCGGCGCCATGGCGGCGACGTAGACATCACCGAGGCTGCCCAGCGTCCCGCTCAGGATGACGTCGGCGAACGGCTTGTACCGGGCGTACTCCTCGGCGGCGTCAGCCTGGGTGGCCACCGGCGACATGGCATTGGTGGCGTAACAGATGGTGAAGAGCACCCGTCGGTTGTAGGTCGCGTACCGGTAGTTGAAGTAGAGCTGCCAGATGCGAGCGCCCTGCGCCCAGTACTCATTGGTGGTCGGGGGCTTGGAAAGGTCGACGCAGGATCCGAAGGGTGGGGTTTGGACCCCCTCGCCACCGACGATGGATTGTGGATCGTTGTCGTACAGGATCACTCGGATGGTTGTCGCGGTGACGCCCTGCGTCGTGGCACCGCCGTTGTTGCCGTGGTAGTAGGCGACGCACGGCGGGGACATGACGTCCTCGGTCTGGCGGGGAGGGTCGCCGACGCAGTCGTACTCGGTCGGTATGGTGCCGGCCCCGGGTACAGGCGGCAAGGCCAACCCACCGGCGTCCGGCGCTTGCTGGCTCAGGCCACTGCCGCCGGGCCCGGTGCCGCCGGTGCCGTCGAGACCGAGGGTGCTGGAGCTGCCGAGGCTCAATGACGTGAGGTTGCCGACCGGGTTGGCTTGGGGATGGTCCGACGGCGGGACGGGCGCGAACTGCTCGGTCTCGCTCGGGTTGGCCTGCTGCAACTTGAGCGAGCTCGGCAGGATGAGCACAGCGACAACCGTGGCGGCCACGGCGATGAGCAGGGGCGGATAACGCCGGCTCGGGCTCGCCGCCGCGCGCGCACTGCGTGCCATCGCCCTTGTCTAGCGGCCCTGCGACCTGTGCCGCCTCGTCCGGTGCGACCAAACCGGCCCACGTCCCTTTGGCCGCCGCACAAACACGCCACCAGAGGGTCCGATGAAGATCACAGGGTGATGTCGACCGACTCGAAGGGCGCGTCGCGCCCTCTGGAGGCCGCGACGGTCGAGCGCATCGAAGCCATCCTCGATGGCGTCGCCCGCGAGGCTGCGCCTGGCTTGGCAACGGCGGTGATCCTCGACGGCGCCGTGGTGCACACGTCCTGCCGGGGGCTGGCCAACCTCGAGTACGACATCCCGATCACCGAGCAGACGACGTTCCACATCGCCTCGATGTCCAAGCAGTTCACGGCGTTCGCGGTCGCGCTGCTTGCCGACAAGGGCGTGCTCGATCTCGACGCCGACGTGCGCGCCTACCTGCCGTACTTCCCCGACCTCGGGGTACCCATCAGCGCCCGCCAGCTCGTCCACCACACCAGCGGACTGCGCGACCAGTGGGCGACGCTGCTCCTGTCGGGCTGGCGCATCGACGACGTCATCACCACCGGAGATGTCCTGTCGATGGTACGTCGAGTACGGACGCTCAACTTCGCCCCCGGCACCGGCTTCAGCTACTCCAACACCGGCTATACGTTGCTGGGCGAGCTGGTGCGCACCGTCGACGGTCGCAGCCTCCGGGAGTTCTGCGGGCAGGAGATCTTCGCCCCGCTCGGCATGTCGTCGACGCACTTCCACGACGACCACTGCGAGCTCGTCCCCGGCCGCGCCTATTCCTATCGGCCGGTTGCCGAGGGCGGCTTCCAACACGTCGTGCTCTCCTACGCCACGGTCGGACCCTCCAGCCTCCACACGACGGTGGGCGACCTGGCCCTCTGGGACCACAACTTCTACGACCACAAGGTCGGCAATGAGGCGGTCTTCGGATTGATCCACGAGTCAGGCGTCCTGGCCGACGGCACCGCGACCAACTACGCGTGGGGGCTCATGCTCGGCGAGCACCGCGGCTTGGAGCGGGTGGAGCACTCCGGCGGCGACGCCGGGTTCCGCACACACATGGCCCGCTTGCCGGCCGAGCGTCTGTCCGTCGTCGCGCTCTGCAACGCGGCAGACCGGGCTCCTTCATCGGTGACAGCCAGCATCGCCGACTGCGTGCTCGACCAACTCGGCGTCCAACCCGCGGCCCAACCGGCGACAGCCGACGCCCAGGACCTGCAGCAGTACGCCGGGCTGTTCGCCGACCAACACACCGGCGAGTCCCAGACGATCGCCATCACCGAGGACGGCGCCCTGGCGCTCATGGGCCTGCCACTGCGCAGCACGGGAGCGGACACCTTTGCCGCCGGACCACTGAACGTCGCGTTCGAGCCTACCGATGCACCCGCGTGGGTCGAGATCGAGATGCCCGCTCAGCAACGGCAGCGCCTCACGCGGATCGAGGCCCTCCAGCCCACAACCACCGACCTCGAATCCTGCGTCGGCACGTACTGGGGCGAGGAGCTCGAGACCGGCTACCGGGCCACGCTGGGGGAAGAGGGGCTCACGCTTCACCACGCCAAGCACGGGACGTTCGCGCTGACACCTTTGCTCCGTGACCGGTTCCAGGGCACCATGCCCGCTGGTTGGATGAGCCTCAGCCTCGGTGTCGCTTTTGACCGCGACGACACCGGCGTCGTGAGGCAGATGCGGCTGACCACGTCCCGCGTCACCAACGTCGCTCTCACCAAGACCGACTGACAAGGGCGGCAGTCGCGCCGATACCCCTCCTCGCGCGCCACAAAGCCAAGGGCCGATCCTGCGTGCCCGCACGAAGACCCACCCCCGACCGGTGGCCAATGATGACAACGTGGCAGCAGTGTCCTCTGGTAGGTCGGCGGGGCGGCGCTATCCGCCGCTGATCGCCGCGGTCGCCGCGCTCGCCATCGCCGCCTTGGTCCTGCCCAGCAGTCTGAAGGTCCAACAAGCCAACCCCAGCGAGACGGAGCAATTCGCGCCCGTCCCGCCGTCCGACCACCCGCAACAAACGCAGATCGGTGACCTGAGCTCGTTGAGCCTCGGCACGTCGGCCACGCTCGGCCTCGATGCCACCGGTGGGCTCGGCGCGGGCGGCGGCGCCCCGACCCCCCCCCGCCCAGCTCCGACGCGATTGGCCTCCCACCCCTGATCCCTCCGGGGGAGGGCGGCAGCGTCCCTGACCAGAAAGACTGTGTCGGCGACCCGCCCCGCCAGACCGAGGATCCGCTGGCGCCGCCGTGCGTGGGCTACTACGCCGGCGACAACGGCGGGTCCACCCACGTCGGTGTGACCCGCCAGGCGATCCGGATCTTGATCTACGTCAACGGCGGTGGGCAAACCCTCCAAGGCACGGTGCCGGCCGACGCCATGTACGACCTGGCCACCCCCGGTGAGACGGGCGAGCCACCAATGGTCACCGCCTTCCGCAACTGGCAGCGCTACTTCAACTACCGCTACCAGACCTACAACCGCACCGCACACTTCTGGGTCTACTTCAACAACGGAGACGAGACCTCCACGCAGATGGAGGCCGACGCCGCCGCCAACTGGAGCCAGGTCCACCCGTTCGCCATTGTCACCATGCGGGTCAGCACATCCGTCAGCCCCTACATCGACGCCATGGAGGCGCACGGCGTGCTCAGCTTCGGTGCCTGGACGATGGTGCGGACCCAAGCGGAGATAGCGGCCTCCCCGGGCCTGGAGTGGTCCTTCAAACCACCCGTCGACTTCGCTGCCCGCCTGTACTCGAGCTACGTGTGCGCCAAGGTGGCCCCCAACCCGGTCGACTTCTCGGGCGACCCCGGTGCCGACGGCAAGAAGCGGGTCTACGGCTTCCTCGAGTCGACGGACCCGGATCAGCCCGAGTATCACGTCATGCAGGTGGAGGTCGCTCAGCAACTCAACGCGTGCGGCGTCCACTTCGCGGCCACCGGCGGCTACCCGGTCGATGGCGATGGCGCCGAGACCGCCGGCAGCACCAGCTCGGCCGAGGCGGCCGAAGCCAACATGGCCAGATTCAAAGAAAAAGGGGTGACGACCATCTTGTGGGCCGGCGGAAGCGACACGTCCGAAACGGTCGGCGCGGCCACGCTGGGCTACTACCCGGAGTGGATCACCGCCGATGACGGCTTCGACTTCGACGACGACGTGGACAGCCGCGTGCAGGCCCCGACGGAGTGGGCCCACGCGTGGGTGATCTCGCCGACGACACTGTGGGATGCCAATGGCACGCTGCCCGTCGAGCAGTCCTGCTACGACGCCTACCGCAGCGTCGATCCAGAGGTCAACACCGCGGACTTCAGCCTGACGTACGCATGCGAGGAGTACGACGACCTTCGACAGCTCTTCACCGGCATCCAAGTTGCCGGAGCGGATCTGACCCCGGCGAGCATGGGCGAGGGCTTCCACGCCATCCCCGCCCACCTGAGTAGCAGTCCGGAAGTCCCCGCCTGCTACTACCCGGCCGGCATCTACAACTGCATCCAGGATGGCGTAGCGATGTGGTGGGATCCGAGCTCGCCCGCCGGTCCTGCCTACGAGGGCGAAAACAACATCGGCACGTGGCGGATCGCCAGCAACGGCGCCCGGTTCGCGCCCGGAGCCTGGCCACCCGGGCAACCCACCGCCCAGAAACAGGCCCACGATGTCGCCAACCTCAATCAGGGCTGGAGCTGAGCGATGGCGTCGTCGCCGTCGGCCGCGGGGCGAAGGTATCCCCCGCTCCTGGCCGCGGCGTTGGCGGTGCTGCTCGCAGCGTTCGTCCTGCCGAGCTCGCTCAAGGTGCAGCAGGCCAATCCCACCCAGACCGAGCAGTTCGCGCCCGTCCCGCCGTCCGACCACGCCCAACCGACCCAGATCGGCGACCTCAGCTCGTTGAGCCTCGGCACCTCGGCCACACTCGGCCTCGATGCCAGCGGTGGTCTGGGCCGCGGGGGAAGCGCCCAGACCCCCTCGCCCAGCTCCGACCTGGTTGGCCTCCCACCACCCGTCCCTCCAGGCGTGGGCGGCAGCGTCCCCGACCAAAAAGACTGCGTCGGCGACCCGCCGCCGCCAGACCGAGGATCCGCTGGCGCCGCCGTGCGTGGGCTACTACAGCGGCGACAACGGCGGGGCCACCTACGTAGGGGTGACCGGTCAGGAGATCCGCATCCTGATCTACGTCTATGGCGGCGGCGAAACCCTGCAAGGCCCGATACCGAGCAACGCCTACTACGACCTGGCGACGCCGGCGCGACAAGGCGAGCCGCAGGTCGTCACCGCCTTCCGCAACTGGCAGCGCTACTTCAACTATCGCTTCCAGACCTACGGCCGGCTCGTGCACACGTGGGTGTACTTCAACAATGGCACCACCACGTCGGCGCAGATGGTGGCCGACGCCGCGGCCAACTGGACCAAGGTCCATCCCTTCGCCGTCGTCACCGTGCGCTCCAACACATCGGCCGGCCCGTACATCGACGCCATGGAGCAGCACGGAGTCCTCGCGTTCGGCGCCTGGACGCTCGACCGGACGCAAGCGGAGCTGGCCCAATACCCGGGGCTGGAGTGGTCGTTCAAGCCGCCCGTCGATTCCGTGGCCCGACTGTTCACCAGCTACGTGTGCGCCAAGGTCGTCCCCAATCCCGTCAACTTCTCCGGCGACCCGGGCGCTGACGGCAAACGTCGCGTCTACGGCTTCATGAGCTCCGCCGATCCCACGGAACCCGAGGTCCACGTCATGCAGACGGAGGCTGAGCAGGAGTTGGAGGCGTGCGGCGTCCACTTCGCGGCGATCGCCAGCTATCCCAATGCCGGTGGCGGCAACGAGACCGACACCGACACGAACTCTGAGGAGGCGGCCGAGTCCAACATGGCCAAATTCAAAGAGAAGGGCGTCACCACCATCCTGTGGGCCAGCGGAGAGGACACCTCCGAGTCGCAGGCCGCGGCCACACTTGGCTACTTCCCGGAGTGGATCACCGCCGACGACGGCTTCAACTTCGACGTCGACGTCAACGGCCGAATCCAGCAGCAGACCGAGTGGGCCCACGCATGGGTGATCACGCCCACGACGCTGTGGAATGCCAATGGGAATTTGCCGGTTGAGCAGACGTGCTATGACGCCTACACGAGCGTCGACCCGCAGGTAAACACCGCCGACTTCAGCCTCACGTACGCGTGCGAGGAGTACGACGACCTACGCCAGCTCTTCACCGGCATCCAAATCGCGGGAGCGGACCTGACGCCGACGAGCATGGGCGAGGGCTTCCACGCCATCCCTCCCCACCTGAGCAGTACCCCCGACGAACCCGCATGCTTCTACCCGGCCGGCATGTACAACTGCGTCCAGGACGGCGTGGCCATGTGGTGGGACCCCAGCACTCCGGCGGGGCCCGCCTATGAGGGTGAGAACGACATCGGCACCTGGCGCGTCGCCAGCAACGGCGCTCGGTTCGCACCGGGCGCCTGGCCCCCCGGGCAACCCACCGCCCAGAAGAGGGCCGATGACGTGGCCAACCTCAACCAGGGCTGGGACTGAGCCCGCCCGCTCAGCCTTCGACGACGCGCTCGAAGATCCCGGCGCCGGCGACCAGCCGGACCACCTTGTCGCCGTCGACGACGAACTCGATCTTGCCCATCGGCGCGCCCTTGACGCCGAACGTCGTCCCCCGCCACGGCTCCAACTCGAAGGTGCCGCCGGGCTGGCTCTCCCCGATGAGGACCCCCGAGTCGTTGAGGGTCACCTTCACGGCCAGGGGACCCATGACGTAGGAGCCGACGAATCGGGCCAAGACGGCGGGGTCGGAAAGGGCCGGATCGGCCTGGCGCTCAAACCGGATGGGATCGACCGTCGGCTCGAGCACGGCGATCAATCCGTCGACCTCGGCGTCGAAGTTGGTCTGGAAGGCGATCGGCAGCTCCTGATCTTGGAGCTCGACACGCAGGTCCCACACGTCGAGGTGGCGGTGTGCGAGCGAGGCGTCCAGCCCATGGAAGTCCGGCACCAACTTGTCGTCGACGACCGTGACCGCAAACGTCCCGTAGCCCGGATGCACGTACAGACCGGCGTATTCCTCCAACGGATGGGACGGGGGCAGGGGCTTGGCCTGCCCGGCCCGATGCTCCTTGGCCTGGGTGGCGCCGGTCATCATGCTTTCGACCACGCCGCGCAGCCGCTCGCCCCAGGGCAGCGACTCCAAGCCGAAGACCTCGTCCCACACGCGGTAGGCGACGACCTCGCGCATCGGCGTCGCGTTCATGTTGGTGAGGATGACGACGCCGGTGTTGGCCTTCGGTGCGAAGGAGACGAGGGCGCTGAACCCGTCGATGTTGCCGCCGTGATGCAAGACCCTCTGGCCCCGGTAGTTGTCGACCATCCATCCCATCCCGTAGCCAACGGGCGACACCTCGTCGAAGAGCCGCCCCGCGTCAGGCATGGCCATCGACACCGAATGGATCTCACGCAGCGCAGCGGCGCTCACCAGGCGTTGACCGTCGACCTCGCCGCCACCGCAGTTGAGCAACAGCCAACGCGACATGTCGGCGACGCACGAGTTGATGCTGCCGGCCGGGCCGGCCAGGTCAAGCCCACGGAAGGGCATGAGCGCGACCTCGCCCGTCGGGCGCTCGATGTAGGGCAACGAGTGGTCGGCGCTGCGTTGCGAGTCGACAACCGAGAAATTGGTGTTGGTCATGCCGAGCGGGTCGAGGATGCGCTGGCGGACCGCCTCCTCCCACGTGCAACCAAGCGTCAGCTCCGTCAGGTAGCCGGCGGTGATGTACATCAAGTTGTTGTACTGCCACAGCTCCCGAAGGCCCTTGTTGGGCTTCAGCACCGCCAGCCGCTCCACCACGTCCTTGCGCGCCAACGCGGTGTCGCCATACCAGACCAGGTCGTGGCGGGGCAGCCCCGACCGGTGGCTGAGCATGTCGCGCAGGGTCAGGTTGGCGGTCGCCACCGGGTCGACCAGATCAAACTTGGGAAGGTAGTGGCGCACCGGTCGATCCCAGGACAGGAGTCCTTCGTCGACGAGGGTCGCCAACACCGTGCAGGTGAAGGCCTTGGTCGACGATCCGATGGCAAACAGGGTGGTGTCCGTCACCGGCAGCCCCTTGGCCGCGTCGCGCTCACCGAAACCGGTGCTCAGGACCACCTCGCCGTCCTGCACGACGACGACGGCCGTCCCCCGCACCTTGAAACGTTCCCGCTCGGCGTCGATGTCCTTGGCCAACAGTGCGACGTCCAGCTCGTGCATCTCTGCCTCCCGGTCTCCGGCGCGTCCAACCACGTTGGCTCATGCGCCGGCGGGTCCGCTATGTCGCGTCGACAATTCGGGCCGGTCGGGTTGGACGCGGCGACGAACGGGTCGTTCAGACAGGCGGCTTCAGCTCATACACCGTGGTGCTGCCGACCTCCATCGGTTGATAGTTGGCCGCCACCCAGGTCTCGATGGTCGCGCCCGCGCTCGCGCCGCCCCCGGCCCCGGCTCCGCCCCCGCGGCGCCCGCTGGCGACGAAGTAGTGGATCCGGTGGGCAGCCACCAACTGCTCAAACCGGGAGAGTGTCGGCACCGGATCCCGGCCGGAGAAGCCGCCGATCGCCATGACCGGATGGCCGGTCGCCAACTCGAGCGGCGCTGCGCTCGTGGAGCCGACTGTTGCCGCCACCCACGTGTAGCCGTGGGCGCCCACGTCGAGCAGCCTGACGAGGGCCGCGTCGGCCCGACCGCCCGTCGCCGCACCAAAGCCGGCCGCCCCAAAGCCGGCCGCCCCAAAGCCACCGGCCCCAAAGCCACCCGCCCCAAAGCCACCCGCGCCGAAGGCGCCTCCGCCGAGGGCGGCCCGCCTGGCGCGCGCCGACTGCCCGGCCACTGCGGCAAAGGCCCGCCGTCCCCCGCGACCGAAGCCGACCGTCGTCGGTCCGGCACTCACGAGGGCACCGTGGCGCGCGGCGCCAACGCTGTCGAGGGTGTAGGCGGCCGGACCAGCCACGCCGGCGACCAACGCCACCGCGGCGAGCGCGACGGTCAAGGACCGCACCCGCACCCGGTCACAGACGACAAGCGCGGCAGCCGCCAGTAAGCCGGCCACCAGCACCGTCCAGCGCAACCAGGGGAACCACCCCGGTGTGCGTCCCAACAGCTCCCACGTCCACGCCACCGTCACCGCCAAGAGCGCCGCCATGGCGCCGCGCGCGGCAACTCGATGGCGGGCCCGCCAGAGCACGGGCACGGCGATCCCCACCAGCGCGGCGATCCCGGGTCCGAGGATGTTGGTGTAGTACGGATGCACGATGCCGCTGGCGAAGGACAACGTGAGCCCGGCGCCGACGAGCCATATTCCCCACAACAGCAGCGCGGCCAATCGCCGATCGGTGCGGGGCGCCCGCCGCAAAACGACGAGAGCCACGAGGCCACCGAGCACGATCAGCAGCGCCGCCGGCAGAAGCCAGGCGATCTGGGTGCCGTCTTGGTTGCCGAACAATCGGGTCACACCGGTCCCGCCACCCAGGCCCCGACCGAACCCCGCCAGCCGGGGCCGGATGGCGGCGGGAAACTGGGTCGGCAGTCGGCGCGCCCCTCCCCCGCCGGGCGCCGATCCGGTGATGCGCTGCAAACCGTTGTAGCCGAAGGCAAGCTCCCACTCGCTGTTGGTCGCCGAGTTGTCCACGAACGGACGGCTGCCGGCCGGGATGGCGTCGACGACGATGATCCACCACAGGCTGGACACGGCCAGCACGGCGCCGGCGCCGACGAGGTGGATGAGGCGCCGTCCCAGGGTGGTCGGAGCGCTGATGAGATACACCAACCCGAGCGCCGGCAGGATCAGGAACGCCTCAAGGGTCTTGGTCAAGAAGGCGAAGCCCATCGCCACGGCGGCCGCCGCCAACCATCTCGGGTCGGCGGCCTCCAACGCTCGGGTCATCGCATAGCCGGCCACGACGAGCAAGAGCACCAGGAGAGCGTCGGGATTGTTGTAGCGGAACATGACGGCCACGATCGGACAGATGGCCAGCAGCGCTCCGGCCAAGAGCGCCGACGACGAGCCAAACCAGCGGCGGACGGTCGCGTACAACACGCCGACGGCCGCCACCCCTTCGAGCGCCTGCGGGACCAGCGTGCTCCACGTGTTGAAACCGAACACCCTCGCCGACAGCTCCATCACCCACAGCGCGGCGGGAGGCTTGTCGACGGTCACGAAGTTGGCCGCATCAAACGAGCCGAAGAAAAACGCCTTCCAGCTCTTGGTGCCCGCCTGCACCGCGGCCGCGTAGAACGTGTTGGCATAGCCGGACCGGTCCAGGGACCAGAGATAGATGCCGGCCGTGCCGACGAGAAGCAGGATCAGCGCCGGCCGCGCCCATGGCGACTCGTCGGTCTCGTGCATGTGTCCATTGTTGACAGACCCCGATGACAACGAAGCCGGCGCTCGCTGAGATTCCGCTGAGTTTCGGGGGGTAGCATGGCGTTCGCAGCAATTGAGAACCAACGTTTCGATCAGCATCGATCTGCAGCGGTCAACATCGGTCAACATCGGAGGCCCGGCATGGACGTCAACGACCTCATCCTCATCAGTGTCGACGACCACATCATCGAGCCGCCGGGCATGTTCGATGCCCACCTGCCAGCCCGGTTCAAGGACCGGGCGCCGCGCATCGAGCGGACGCCCGACGGGGCTGACTTCTGGAAGTTCGGCGAGGTGATGGTACCCAACGTGGCCCTCAACGCCGTCGCCGGCCGGCCCAAGGAGGAGTACGGCATCGAGCCGCAGTCGCTGGAGGAGATCCGGCCCGGCTGCTTCGACGTGCATGAGCGGGTCAAGGACATGAGCGCCGGCGGCATCCTCGGGTCGATGAACTTCCCGTCGTTCCCCGGCTTCGCCGCTCGATTGTTCGCCACGGAGGACGAAGAGTTTTCGATGGCTCTCGTCCGGGCCTACAACGACTGGCACATCGACGAATGGTGCGGCGCCTATCCGGCACGCTTCATCCCCATGGCACTCCCCATGATCTGGGATGCCAAAAAGTGCGCCGACGAGGTGCGTCGGGTCGCGGCCAAGGGCTGCCACTCCCTGACGTTCACCGAAAATCCGGCGGCCCTCGGCTATCCAAGCTTCCACAGCCGCTTCTGGGATCCGCTGTGGACCGCCCTGTGCGACACCAACACCGTGCTATCCGTGCATCTCGGGTCGTCCGGCCAATTGGCCATCCCCGCTCCCGATTCACCCCCCGACGTGATGATCACGCTCCAACCGATGAACATCTGCTCGGCCGCCGCCGATCTGCTCTGGTCCCGCGTCATCAAAAACTTCCCTGACCTCAAGATCGCCCTCTCCGAAGGCGGGACGGGCTGGATTCCCTACTTCCTCGAGCGGTGCGACCGCACCTACGAGATGCACTCGGGCTGGACCGGTCAGGACTTCGGCGGCAAGTTGCCGAGCGAGGTGTTCCGTGAGCACTTCCTCACGTGCTTCATCAGCGACGGCACCGGCGTGGCCCTGCGAGACCAGATCGGCATCGACAACATCTGCTGGGAGTGCGACTACCCCCACTCGGACTCGATGTGGCCATCGGCTCCCGAGCAGCTCCACTCGGTCCTGACCCGGTACGCCGTGTCGGATGAAGAGGCAGCCAAGATGACGTATCAAAACGCCATGCGGTGGTACTCGTTCGATCCGTTCAGCAGCATGTCGCCGGCCGACGCCACCGTGGGCGCCCTCCGGGCATCGGTGGCGGGCCACGACGTGTCCATCCAAGCCCGCAGCCGCAACCCGCTCAGCCAGGAGGAGCGGGTCGCCCGCTTCAACCAGTTCTTCAAGCATGACGAGGAGCCTGAGCCGGTCGCCTCCGGGAGCCCGAGCTGAGCGTTCGCGACGAGCTTCGAGCCTGGCTGGACGAGCACCTGACCGCCGAGATCGTCTCGGCGGGCGGGGCGGCCGGACTCAGCGGCGAATTCGGCCCATTGCGCGCCTGGAACCGGCTGCTGGCCGACGCCGGGTGGGCGGCGCCGACGTGGCCCATCGAGCACGGCGGGCGAGAGCTCGACATCGACGACGAGCTGGCCTATTGCGAGGAGATGAGCCGAGCCAACGCTCCCGGCCCCATCAACGTCATCGGTGTGTCCAACATCGCCCCGGCCATCATGGCGTGGGGCACCGACGCCCAGCGCAAGCGATTCCTCGAGCCCATGCTGCGCGGCGACGAGATCTGGTCGCAAGGCATGTCCGAGCCCGACGCCGGCTCCGACCTCGCCTCCCTACGCACGTCCGCCGTCCTTGACGGCGACCACTTCGTGGTCAACGGCCAAAAGACCTGGAACAGTCTGGGCCACCACGCCGACTGGTGTCAGCTCTACGTCAGGACGGATCCGGCGGCGGCCAAACACAAAGGGATCAGCTGCCTCCTCGTCGACATGACCTTGCCGGGCATCGAAGCCCGGCCGCTGCGGACCATGACGGGCGACGACAGCTTCGCTGAGCTGTTTTTCAGCGACGTGCGCGTGCCCGTCGACGCCCTGCTCGGCCCCCTCCATGACGGGTGGCGGGTGGCGGTGACGACGCTCTCCCACGAGCGGGCGGGGGTTGCCCGGCTCCACCTGGCCCTCAGTCGCAAGCTCTCCGCGCTCCTGGCCGCGGCGGCGCCCACGGGCCGGCTGACCGATCCCGTGTATCGCGACCGCGTGGCCCTCGTCTACAGCCGGATCGCCTGCATGCGGTGGACGACCGATCGGGCGCTGGAGGAGGCCCGGGAGGGTCAGCCCTCGGCCGCCTTCGGCGGGCTGGCCAAGCTTGCTTGGGCCCAGGCAGAGCAGGAGCTGGCAAGCCTGGCCATGGAGCTGGTCGGACTCTCCAGCGTGACGTCCGACAACGAGTGGGCCTTCGGGCTCACCTCCTCACCCCAAACCTCCATCGCCGGCGGGACGAGCGAGATCAACCGCAACGTCTTGGCCGAGCGCGCCCTCGGTCTCCCCCGCTAGCTCAAGAGAGACGGGGAGCTAGGCCTCATCGACCGGGACGAGCTTGACGGGGGTCAGGGGTCAACAACGTTGTCAGCGGTCAAGCGGCGTCAGCGGTCAAGCGGCGTCAGGGCCGAAGGAGACCCAAAGCGTGTTTACGGTATTTCATGTGTTTCCCCAGCGAGATGATCTCGCAACTCGCCCAGGTTGCGAGATCATCTCGCAACAAGCCACAGGGCTGACCTGTCACGCGCTCCCGGTTCAGCCCCGGCGGAACCGGGAGCGCGTGACGCCCGAAGGCCCCCGACGCCCGAAACGCCGCTAGCTAGCTAGCGGGCGCGCGGGAGACCGAGGCCGCGGTGGGCGATGATCAGCCGTTGGATCTCGCTGGTGCCCGCGTAGATCGTGGTCCCCAGCGAGAATCGGAGCTCGTGCTCGATCCGGCCCCCCTCTGGCGCCGTCGGCTCCAGATAGCTGCGGAGCCCGTCGGGCCCGAGCATGGAGGCGAAGTCTTCGGCCTGGCGCTCGTAGGACTCCGAGCTGAACAATTTCGACATCGGCCCCTCACCGACGGGCACAAGCCCTTCGTGGGCCATCCACGCCGCCCGCCGCTGCAACAACCGGGCCACCTCGATCTCCGTGGCTGCGCGCGCCAGCCGCGAGCGCACGTCGGGATCGTCGATCCGCCGGCTGCCGTCGGCATCCACAGAGCCAGACGCCCAGGACTCGGCGTGCTCCAGGAGACGCTCGGAGTCCCCGGCAAATCCAGCCGAGTGCTCATCTTGGAGGGAGTAGGTCATGACCTTCCATCCCTCGTCGACCTCGCCGATGCGCCACGCGTCAGGCACGCGCACGTCCGTGTAAAACATGATGTTGGTCCGCTCCCCCGACAAGGTGAAGACGGCCTGAGCCTCGATGCCAGGCTGTTTCAGCGGCACCAGGAAGGTCGTCAGTCCCTTGTGCTTCGCCACGTCCGGATTGGTCCGGGTCAGCAAAAACACGTAGTCGCCGATGTGGCCGTTGGTCGTGAACATCTTCTGGCCGTTGATCACCCACTCGTCCCCATCGCGCACGGCACGCGTCTGGGCGGCGGCCACGTCGGAGCCGGCCTCGGGCTCGCTGAAGCCCAGCACGATGACGATCTCGCCGCGCAGGGCGCGGGGCAGGATCTCCGCCTGCTGCTCGGGCGTCCCGACCTCTCGAATCAGACGGGCGACCATCATGGTCGTGCCGATCCCGTTGTGCGGCGCCCCGGCCTTCTGGAACTCCTCGCCGAGCGCCAGTAGCTCCAGGCCGTCGCGGCCCTGGCCGCCCCACTCGGTCGGCCATCCGGGCGCCAGCCAACCCCGTTCGCGGAGCTGCCGGGTGAAGTCGTCGTCGTGGGCGACGCCGCTGCGATACAGCCGCTCGACGAGCTCCGGGGTCAGCGCCTCGTCCAGGAAGGCGCGAGCCTCGGCCCGGAAGGCCTCACTCTTGTCCCCGAGCTCGAAATCCATCACGGCGCCACCGAGCCCGGCGCCACCGAGCCCGGCGCCACCGAGCCCGGCGCCACCGGGCCGTAGCGACAATCGGCGACCCGCCGAAGGGCGACCCCAGGCTCGGCCCACACCCGGGCCCACGCCCGCGCCCGGCGGTAGTAGAGCTGGATGTCGTACTCCAGCATGAAGCCGTAGCCGCCGTGGAAGTGCAGGCTCCAATAGGTGGCGTCGCGTGCCGTCTCCGAAGCGAAGGCAAAGGCCATGGCCGCCAACTCAGCGGCGCGCCCGGCGCGCCCGGCCCGGCCGGCCTCACCCGCACCACCCGCACCACCCGCACCGCCCGCACCACCCGCGCCACCGGCGCCACCCGCGGACGACCCGGCCCACGCCGCCTCGTAGGCCAACAGCCGGGCCCCATCCACGGCCGCCGCGCAATCAGCCAAGCGGTGCGAGACCGCCTGGAAGCTGCCGATCGGCGCGTCAAACGCCCGGCGTTCTTTCACGTAGGAGATGCCGATCTCCAGACCCCGAGCCGCGATCCCTACCAAGGCATTGGCGGTCAACACCATCCAGTCGTCCAACGCCGCCTGATGGGCAGCGAGGGCTGAAGGTCCCGTCGCCAACACCGAAACCGAGGCCCCCACCACGATGTCGGCGAGCGGCAGCGACCCGAGGTTGGCGACGGAGACGCGCTCGCTACCGGACCCAAGCGACACCAACAGCAGGCGGTCGTCAACGAGGACGACGGCTTCATCGGCCACGGCACCCGCCGGCACCAGCCGGGCCACCCCGTCCCGGGCCGGGTGCAACGCGAACGTCACCAGGCCGTCCCGCGCCGGAACCCCCAAGCGCGCCAACAACCGGGCGGCGACCTGCGCCTCGATGATCGGCGCCGAGGCCAGATACCGACCCTGCTGCTCGGCGATGAGCGCCAGATCCAAGAGCGACGCCCCCCATCCGCCGTCCTCCTCGGGCACGGCCATGGCCACGACGCCGAGCTCCACAAGGTGCGCCCACAAGGAAGGATCGTGGCCAGGAGGCAGGAGAAGCTCGGCGCCGCGAACCCGCTCAGGAGCGGACTCTTTGGTGTAGAGGGCGCCGAAGGCGTCCACCAACTGCTGCTGCTCCGGCGTAGGGCGCAGGTCCATTGGGCCCGAGCGTAGTGCCCCGAGAGTCCGCCCTACGGTGGAGGAGAACGCCCTTCGCGCCTTTAGGAGCGGGCCTCGGTCTTCTTGATCGTCTCCTTCATCTCCTCCAACAGCATGATGATCGGGTAGCCCGTCTCGCTGATGGCGTTGCCGTGACCGGTCTGGTGGATGTCGAACACCGACTGGATCGCCGCGTAGAAACCCTGCACGTCGAGGGTCTGGTTGACGGCCCGCTTGGCCTGACGCAACGCAAAGGGATGCTTGGTGGCGATCTGCGCCGCCAGCTCGGCGACCTCGTCCCGCAGCCGATCCAGCGGCACGACCCGGTTGACCATCCCCAGCCGCTCGGCCTCCTCGGCCGACATCGACCGCCCGGTGAAGAGCATCTCCTTGGCCTTGCGAGCCCCCCACTCCCACGTGTGGCCGTGATACTCGACGCCGCCGATTCCCATGTTGACGACAGGGTCGGAGAATTTGGCGTTGTCGGCCGCCACGATGAGATCGCACGGCCAGAGCAGGAGCAGGCCACCGGCGATGCACACGCCCTGCACAGCGGCGATCGACGGCTTGGGCACGTTGCGCCACCGCAGCGAGTATTCGAGGAACCGGCGAGCCTCGTTTTTGTAGACACCCTCGAGGGTGAACTTGGTCGGGCCGCCGGGGCCCGATCCCCCCTTGAGATCGTGACCCGAGGAGAAGTGCTTGCCGTTGGCTTGCAGCACGATGACGCGCACGTCGTCGTCATCGGCGGCCATCATCCAGGCCTCGTCCAGGTCGTCAAGCAACGCCATGTTTTGTGCGTTGGCGGCCTCGGGACGGTTGAGGGTGATCGTCGCGACCCGATCGGCAGCCTCGTACAGGATGAAGTTGGTCTCCATGGCGGTCACCCTAGCCAGCAGGCGGAAGGGTCGTTCTTCTCTACGCCGCCCCTATACTTCACGCCTCAGGAGAGCGAGCCTTCCGCCGAAAGGGAAACGCTGTGTGCGCACAACGCGGGTCGGCCCCGGCCGGCGAACCCACCCCGGCGCCCCCACCTGAAGCGGACGCTCGCTGGCGGGAGCGGGCCATCGAGCGATCCCTCCGCAACGCGCGGGCCCGAGCCGTATCTCGCAGTGATCGCTTCATCGGCGCCGCCAGCCAATTGCTGATCGAGACCGGGCGCACCGACTTCACGGTGCAAGAGATCGTCGAACGGTCGAAGATGTCGCTGCGTTCGTTCTACCAACACTTCGCCAGCAAGGACGAGCTTCTCCTCGCCCTCTTCGAGGAGCTCATCCGGGAGTGGGTCGGTCGTCTTCGCGTCACGGTCTACGAGTTCACCGACCCCCTCGATCAGCTCCGCGCGTACGTCTTAGGGATGTACAGCACGGTGCAGGACCGGGGGCACACGGCTCCGTCGCGCGCCCTCAGCCTCTATCACCTTCGGCTGGCGGAGACGCACCCCTCCGAGTTCGCGCATGCCCTTTCGCCGCAGATCGATCTGCTCGTAGAGGTCCTCGAGGCTGGGACGGCATCGGGCATATTCCGATCCGACATCCCGTCCGAGCAAGTGGCCATGATCCTCACGCAGACGCTCGTCGCCACCCTCCACATGTCCGTGCTCGGGGCCTACTGGGCCGACAGGCCGGTGAGCGAGGACGCCCTGTGGTCGTTTTGCGCCGCCGCCGTTGCCGCCGCCCGCTGAGCCACTGATAATGTCATTCTCCACGTCTTGATGAGGGGGACCCCTGTGCCGTCACGCTCGCTCGACTTCCCGGTCTTCGATGCTGACAACCACATGTACGAGACCACGGAAGCGTTCACGAAGTTCCTGCCTCCGCAGTACTCGAAGCTGGTCGATTATGTCGAGGTCCACGGCCGGACCAAGATCGCCGTGCGGGGTCACATCAGCGAGTACATCCCCAACCCCACCTTCAACGTCGTGGCCGCGCCCGGCGCTCAGGAGAAGTACTTCAAGGAGGGCAACCCGGAGGGCAAGACGCGCCGGGAGATCATGGGCGAGCCCATCCGATCGCTGCCCGGCTTCCAGGCACCGGAGCCGCGCATCAAGCTGATGGACGAGCTGGGCGTGGACCGGGCCATCATGTGGCCGACGCTGGCCAGCCTTCTCGAGGAGCGCCTGCGCGACGACCCCGACGCCACCCACGTCGTCATCCACGCCCTCAACGAGTGGATGCACGAGCACTGGACCTTCAACTACGAGGGCCGCATCTTCCCGACGCCCGTCATCACCCTGCCCATCGTCGACAAGGCCATCGAGGAGCTGGAGTGGGTCGTGTCGCGTGGGGCGCGGGTGATCCTCATTCGGCCCGCACCCGTGCCCGGCTACCGGGGTCCGCGGTCGATGGCGCTACCCGAGTTCGACCCGTTCTGGGAGAAGGTCATGGCGGCCGACGTGCTGGTGGGCATGCACGCCTCCGACAACGGCTACACCCGCTACACCAACGAGTGGGAGGGTGTGCGCGAGGGCGAGATGCTCCCGTTCAGCCAGGGCTCCGCCTTCGGAGCGATCGTCGGCGGCCAGCACCGCGGCATCTTCGATACCGTCGCCTCGCTGATCGGCCACGGGCTGTGCAGCAGGTTCCCGACGCTCAAGATCGCCCCGGTCGAAAATGGCAGCGCCTGGGTGCGCCCCGTGCTGGAGCACATGGAAGGCGCCTACCGCGGCCACCCCCACCTGTTCGACGAGGATCCGGTCAAGGTCTTCAACCGCAACATCTACGTCCACCCGTTCCACGAGGAAGATCCCGTGGGCCTGGTGAAGCTGCTCGGCGCCGACCGGGTGCTGTTTGGCTCCGACTATCCGCACCCTGAAGGACTCGCCGACCCCATCACCTTCATCGACGACCTCAAGGGCCTGAGCGACGAAGAGATCCGCAAGGTCATGGGCGGCAACCTCGGCGAGCTCGTCGGCGTCGGCACCTACGTCTGACGGCCGGGGGATCACGAAGATGACGATGACCGCCGACCTTGGCGCGGAAGTACGCATGTTGATCGACGGCGAGTTGCGCGAGGCCCGCTCGGGCAAGCGGTTCGACAACATCAACCCGGCCACCGAAGACGTGCTCGGCGACGTGGCCGACGCCGACGCCAAAGACATGAGCGACGCCATCGGCGCCGCCCGCCGGGCCTTCGACGAGACGTCGTGGTCGACCGACCGAGCCTTCCGCCGACGCTGCCTGGAGCAGCTCCACGCCGCGCTCGTCGAAGACGTGGAGGGCATCCGGGCCGAGCTCGTCGCCGAGGTCGGGTGCCCGATCGCCATCACCTACGGCCCGCAGCTCGACGCTCCTCTCGCCGACGGCCTGCTGTGGCCGGCGGAGATGATCGACCGGTTCGAGTGGGAGCGTGAGCTGCCCGAGGGCACTGCCTTTGGCATGCGCAGTTGGCGCAAGGTGGTCAAGGAGCCGGCCGGTGTGGTCGGGGCCATCATTCCTTGGAACTTCCCTTTCGAGGTCACCCTTCAAAAGGTCGGCCAGTCGTTGGCCATGGGCAACACCCTGATCGTCAAGCCGGCGCCCGACACGCCGTGGAACGCGACGCGCCTCGGTCGCCTGGTGGCCGAGAAGACCGACATCCCCGCCGGCGTGTTCAACGTCGTGACGTCCTCGGACCATCTGGTGGGGGAAGAGTTGGTCATCGATCCTCGGGTGGACCTCATCTCCTTCACCGGCTCGACGGCCACCGGGCGGCGCATCATGGAGAAGGGGGCGGCGACCATGAAGCGCCTGTTCCTCGAGCTTGGGGGCAAGTCGGCCCAGATCTATCTGGAGGACGCCGACCTGGCCTCGTCGCTTCCCTTTGCCTGCTTCGTGTGCATGCACGGCGGGCAGGGTTGCGCTATGTTGACCCGCCTTCTCGTGCCCCGCAGCCGTTACGACGAGGCCATCTCGCTGATGGCGCCGGGCTTCGAGACGTTCGCCTATGGCGACCCGACCGATCCGTCCAACATGCAGGGCCCGCAGATCAGCGCCAAGCAGCGCGACCGGGTCATGGGCTACATCGAGCGCGGCGTCGCCGAAGGGGCGCGGCTGGTGACGGGAGGCCACCGCCCGAGCCATCTGTCCAAGGGCTATTACATCGAGCCGACGCTGTTTGCCGACGTCGACAACTCCATGACCATCGCTCGGGAGGAGATCTTCGGCCCCGTGCTCGTCGTGATCTCCTTCGACGATGACGACGATGCTGTGCGCATCGCCAACGACAGCGAGTACGGCCTGTCCGGCTCGGTGACGTCAGCGTCCGAGGAGCGGGCCTTGGCCGTCGCCCACCGCATCCGCGCCGGCACCGTCGGCGTCAACGGCGGCATCTTCTACGGCGCCGACGCCCCCTTCGGTGGCTACAAGGCGAGCGGCGTCGGTCGCCAAAACGGCATCGAAGGTCTCGAGCAGTATCTGGAGACCAAGACGATCAGCGGCGGCCTCTAAGCGACGCTCACCCGGCTGACGACATCGTCGATGGCGTCGATGACAGCCTGGGGTTGGTCCAGCGGGATGTAGTGACCTGAGTCGGGCACGGATTGGACCGTCGCCTCGCTCACGCCGGCGGCGGCGCTCTGCCAGACGGTGCGGATCCCCGCAAGCTGCTTGGCGCCGAGTTTCGCGGTCAACCCGCGACCGCCGGCCAGCAAAATGCGCGTCGGAACATGCGGGAGATCCGGGGCGATACGGGCCAGCTCCTGGCATGACGGCCCGGTGCCCCCGTACTCGGCGCGGGACGTGCGGCTCATGGCCGGCCACGGCAGGTTGTCGACGATCGTCGACTCGACGGGACCGAGCCGGCCGAACCCCAGCGACCGAAGGAGGCGCCGCCGGATCAGCCCGACCTGGAGGAAGAGTTGCGAGAATCCGTAGAGCGCCGTCGTCGCCCGGGTCGGCACCATTCCCTTGATGTTTTCGTGGGTTGCGTCGACAAACACCATCCCGGCTACGTCGTCGGCATGGTCCACCGCGAAGCGGCGGACGACCACGCCGCCCCAGCTGTGTCCGACGAGGACGAGGGGGCCGGTGACACGCAGGGCATCGAGCAAGTGGCGGAGGTCGGCGGCCATCTGCGCGGCATCGTGGGTGGGCAGCGGGCCACCGGGCGGCGCCGGGCGGCGGTCGTAACACACGACCCGGCAGCTTTGAGCGACTGTCGGCGCGACGAGGGCCCACTCCTCGAGCGGCGACCCCATCCCGTTGGCGAAGACCACGGTGAGTGGGCCGTCGCCGAGCACGACGGCGTCGAGGGCGACGTCGCCGGCTTGCGTTGGCTGTCGCGGAAGGAGGGGTGTTGGCATTTGTCAGGTCCTTTGCATAGGTAGGCCGCGGCGTGAGGTCAGCGCTGCAGTGGGTCGGGAGGGCCGGTGTAGACGAGGCAGGAGCAGCCGGCCTGGTAGCCGAACGGCCGGTACTCGGCGGCGGTGCCCGGCTCGCCCGGTATGACCCGGGAGGCGAGGGTGAGGGGCGACGCGTACGACGTGCCGAGGTCGGCGACGCCTTGGCGGAGGGTCAACCGGGACAGCGGGGTGGGAGCGTCGTCGACGGCGGCCTGCAAAAACCACAGCGCCTCGCAGATCGTCGCCGAGATCGAAAAGGTGTACTGACTGGTCTGCGCCTGGCCGGCCTCGGTCATGACGTTGGAGCACAGCGCCTGCCGCGGAGGCAGGGTGCCTTCGTGGGCCATGTCGACGTCGAAGACGGGGGCCCAGCCCATGCCGACCACGTTGGCCATCTGGCCCGAAGGTGCTGTCTGCTCCAGCACCGCAGGATCGTCGGTGGTCGACAACCCATAACGGAAGCCGGTGTAGCCCTGCGACTGCGCCTCCTCCATCAAAAAGAGAATGTCGGCGGTGTCTTCGAGGGTGAGGATCTGGGTGTCACCGTTGGCGCGGAAGTGCAGCTCGGTGCTCTGGGTCTGGGCGATCGTGTCGGTCGACGTTCCCGACGAGTAGTACTCGACGGTGTTGACGTTGGCGTGGACCGCCGCCAGTGCCGGCAGCAGCACATTGGAGACGACGCGCTCGTAGGAGGGGTCGTCGATGGCCAGGATCCCCGTGTGCCCGCCGGGATGGAAGAAACCCTCGGCCGCCAGCGCGGCCGCATAGTTGCTCGCCTGCTCTTCGAGCAGCAAGCCGCCCGGGAAGTAGACGTCAGGCAGGTCGCTCAGGAGCGTCCGGTCGCCGGTGGACACCACGGCCACGCTTTGAATGACGGGCACGCCCGCCTGCTCCATGCAGTGGTCGAAGACGTCATCGAGGGACTCGAACTCGCCGATGCCGAGGAACACGTGATGGTCCTGGGTGAAGTCGTCGCAGGCTGACTGCTCGAGGCCCGCTTCGGTTCCGGTTTGGCTGGCCGAGTACGCGAAGTAGAGCGGCACGAGCCGATGCCCGGCGAGACCGCCGTGGGCGTTGATGTAGGCGACGATCGCGTTGGCCTCCGCTTCTTCGTCACCGTTGTTGAGCGAGCTCAAGCCGATGGTCGAGGCGGCCGCAGCGTCGTTCTCCAACACGACGATGCCGATCGTGAGCGGTCCGGTCGGCGCTACCGAAGGCCCGCCCGCGCCGCCCGCGCCGCCCGCGCCGCCCGCGCCGCCCGCGCTCCCCGACGAGGCGCCCGCGCCCAACGGACCGGACCCGGACCCCAGCGCCGCCGCTCCACCCGTGCCAACAGCGCCGGCGCCGACGCCGGCGCCGACTCCCGACCCCGCCCCGACTCCCGCCGCGGTCCCACCGTCGAGACCGCTCCCGGCCCCCTTGTCGAGGGCGCCCGGACTCCCGTTGCCGAGACCGCCGGCCGTCCCGCTGTTGAGGGCGGCAGCCTGGCGGGCGGAAGGCGCCACGGTGGTGCCGCACCCGACCACGGCCAGCACCGCCAGCGCGGCGAGACCGGCAACCACCATGCGGCCCGTTGTGCGCATCAGCGATGCGCCGGGTGGCGGGTCGTGGTGGAGCTCTCGAATTCGGTGATCAACTCCGGGACGCGTTCGGCCAGGAATCGGTTGATGTCGCGCATCCGGGTGACCTGCCATGCAGCGGGCGAGCCGGGCGGCAAACTGGCGAGGGCCCGGTCGGCCTGCTCGGCCAGCCGGGCCAGGGGTTCGATGCTCCGCCGGATCGACCGCACGAAGGCGTCGGGCGCCATGCGGTAGTGGTCGAGGCGGCTGCCCGGCACGCCAAAGCGCTCAACAAGTCCCGACGTGGTGAGCAGCTTCAACGTCGTCGACAGGTGGCCCTTGCTGGCGCCGCAGCGCTCGCACAGCTGCGCGGTGGACAGGTACGGCGGGTCGGCGAGCATCAGCTCGCCGATGACACGGCCGGCTAGCCCCGGCCAGCCGCTGGTTTCGACGAGCTCGGCGAGCTCTTGCGGGAGGCCCTGATCGGGAGTCGCCGCCTTCCTGGATGCATCTGTGTTCCGAATAGTTCGGAACTTACCACCTCCACAGACCTCTTGAAGAATGTGGCCGCTTCAGGCGCCGGTCAAGGCCGAGAAGTCGACCTGTCCCGTTTGCAGCGCCGCAAAGAACCCCCCGTCGGTGTAGAAGGTCTCGCCGACCACATAGCTCAGCCGGGGGCTGTTGAGGCAGACCAGCGGCCACGCCTGCTCCTCGGCCGTCGAGTAACGACCGACCGGCCCCTGCGCCATGTCAACGAGCGCCTTGCCGGCGGACTCGTGGAAGAAGGGCATCATCGCCGTCGACGTCGGGCCGGGCGCTGTGCAGTTGAGCCGTACGCCGTGATCCTTCATGAAGCCCACGCAACGCCACGCCGTCCACGCCATGATCGCCTGCTTCGAGAGCAGGTAGGAGCTCGGGGCGATGAGGTCGGTGTTGGCCTCGCACCACGCCTTGCCGGCGTCGAACCCGTCGCTCTGCACCAGCGGGTTGAGATTTTCGAGGCTCCCCTGCCACCCCACACCGGCGGCCGACGAGACATATGCGACGGCTGATCCCGCCGGCATCGACGGCACGACCGACTCGATCAGATGGCGGGCGCCGACGAAGTTGACGAGCATGACGTCCAAGTCGGGGAAGGGGGGTCCGGGCAGACCGGCCACATTAAAAAGAGCGTGGATGGGACCCTTGATCTCGGCAACGGCCGCGCTGATGGCGCCCTTGTCGCGCAGGTCTACTTCGAGGCTCTGTTGCACCCCGACCTTGGTCTCGTTGACATCGATGGCCGTGACATCAGCCCCCAGGTCGACGAGGACCTGCGCCGTCGCCTCCCCCATGCCCGACGCGGCACCGGTCACGACGACCTTCTTGCCGGCGTATCCCAGGACGTCATCCATGTGCGTGTGCTCCCTTGGGTAGTGAGCTCGGCCAGCGGCCGAGAGATCAGCGACGAAGTCTTAGCGGCCGAGGTCGATCGTCTTGTTGGCGTGATGACCGACGTGGCTGCGGTTGGTCGAGCGGATGGCCACGTCATGACCGGCCGCCCGTTGCCGCAGTGCCCCCACGGTGCAGTCCGATCGGGCCATGGTGCTGAACGGGTCATAGCTGAACGCCCGCATGGCGTTGCGGTGGGTGATGCGGTCGATGTCATGGTCGCTCACGCCGTCCATGTGCTTCATCAGTGTCTCGGGCGCCGTCGGCCACGTCGAGTCCGAGTGGGGGTAGTCGCACTCCCAGCACACGGCGTCCATGTTGAGGAAGTTGCGACTGGCCACGCCGAAGTTGTCGTCGATGAAGCACGTGATGATGTGGCTGTTGAAGACCTCGCTGGGCAACTGGTCGCCGAAATCCTGGTGCGTCCACGCGCGGTGCTTTTGGTAGTTGTAGTCAATGCGCTCCAAGAAGTACGGGATCCAGCCGATCCCGCCTTCGGAGAGGGCGATCTTGAGGTCAGGAAACTTGCGCAACACCGGCGACCAGACGAGGTCGGCGGCGGCCTGCACGATGTTCATCGGGGTCAGGGTGATGAGGCAGTCGATCGGCGCGTCGTCCGACGTGATGACCACCTGTGACGACGAACCGATGTGCATGCACACGACCACGCCCTCATCGCTGCACGCCGTCCAAAACGGGTCCCAGTGGTCGGAGTGGATGCTGGGCCATCCGAGCTTGGAGGGATTCTCGGAGAAGGTCACGGCGTGGGCACCCTTGGCCGCCGTGCGCCGGACCTCGGCGGCGATCACCTCGGGATCCCAGATGGCGGGGATGGGACAAGGGATGAAGCGGCCGGGATAGGAGCCGCACCACTCGTCGATGTGCCAGTCGTTGTAGGCCCGCACCATGGCGAGGGCCACGTCTTTGTCGGCGGTCCGAGCGAACAGCTGGCCGCAGAACTGCGGGAACGACGGGAAGCACAGCGAGCCGAGCACCCCGTTGGCGTCCATGTCCTTGACCCGCTCGTGGATGTCATAACAACCGGGGCGGATCTCGTCGAACGAGGTGGGCTCCATCCCGTACTCGTCGGGCGGGCGGCCGGCCACCGCGTTGAGGGCGATGTTGCCGATCTCGGCCCCCTCATAGGTCCACGCGCTCGTGCCGTCGGCACGCGTGATGAACTTCGGTGCCAGGTCTTTGTACGCAGCCGGCAGGCGACCTTCGAAGACCGTGGGCGGCTCGACCACGTGGTCGTCCACGCTGACCATCACCATGTCTGCGACGTCCATCTCGTCACCATACTTCCGCGACCAGAGAATGTGCTTACCAGCTGGCGCGCCACCCGTAACCGCTACGTTGGGCGACCATGAGGCTCCATTACGAGGAGAGCACGGAGAGCTTCCGGGCCGAGTTCGTGGCATGGGTGGACGCCAATCTTCCGCCGGCATCCGAGCGCACGGAGCCGCGTCTTTCGTCGGCCCACATGCCGGCCTGGGGCCGGGCGTGGCAGCGTCGACTCTTCGACGCCGGCTGGCTCGTGCCTGGTTGGCCTCCGTCGCTGGGCGGGCGTGACGCGACCGCCATCCAGCAGCTCGTCTACTTCGAGGAGATCGCCAACCGCCAGATCCCGCGAGGCCTCAACCCGCAGGGTCTGTCGATCATCTCCCCGTCGATCCTCGACTTCGGCACCGAGGAGCAAAAGGAGCGTTACGCGCTGCCCACGTTGCGCGGCGAGGTGACGTTCTGTCTCGGCATGAGCGAGCCGGGTGCCGGGAGCGACCTCGCCGGACTGCGCACCCGCGCCGACCTCGACGGTGATCGCTTCATCGTCAACGGCCAGAAGGTGTGGACCTCGGGCGCCCAACACGCCGACTACTGCTTTTGCTTCGTCCGCACCGACACGACGGCGCCCAAGCATCAAGGCATCAGCGTGCTGATCATCGACATGGCCACGCCGGGCATCTCCGTGCGTCCGTTGCCGGAGCTGACCAACCCGAGTTACGCCGACTTCAACGAGGTCTTCCTCACCGATGTCGAAGTGCCCGCCGCCAACCT
>Ga0302325_10001337_pt1 | contig 63214 bp, 60 predicted proteins | sample Palsa_T0_2_FD_201948 | JGI IMG/M metagenome (GOLD analysis project Ga0302325, IMG submission 201948) | Peat permafrost microbial communities from Stordalen Mire near Abisko, Sweden - Palsa_T0_2 | ecosystem: Environmental > Terrestrial > Soil > Palsa > Peat permafrost | place: Sweden: Abisko...
GCGGGGTGGAGGGTGGGGTGGAGGGCGGGGTGGAGGGCGGGGTGGAGGGGAAAGACGGCCGTCTCCGTTCTCGCGTTTGCTATGACACTGGCCGCGCTCGGGATCTGGGGTTGGCGCGCAACGGGCCGTCGAAGCCCCGCGGCTCGGGTTGGCGCCGCCCGCCGTTCCATCGCGGTTCTCGGTTTCCGTAATCTGTCCGGGCGTCCCGAGGAAGGCTGGCTTTCGACCGCCTTGGCCGAAATGCTAAGCACCGAACTGGTGGCTGGCGACAAGCTGCGCCTGGTTTCTGGTGAAGAGATCACGCGCACCAAGCTCGATCTTCATCTCGTGGAGGTCGACAGCCTCTCGCGAAACACGCTGGCGCGAGTGCATAAGGACCTGGACAGCGACTTGATCGTCCTGGGTTCCTACACCGCTCTGGTTGGACAGCCCGACACACGCATTCGTCTCGACGTGCGCCTTCAGGACACGGCCGCAGGTGAGACCATCGCAGACATCGCCGTGGTGGGCAGCGAGGCCAACCTGTTTGACCTGGTGTCGCAAGCTGGCGCCGAGTTGCGCGAGAAATTGGGCGTCGAAGCAGTTTCTCCGGTCGAGGCGGTGAGCGTCCGGGCCTCCTTGCCTTCCAATCGCGATGCTGCCCGACTTTATTCGGAGGGGCTGGCCCGGCTGCGTGTGTTCGATGCCCTGGCGGCTCGAGGTCTTCTCGAAGGCTCCATAGCCGCCGATCCGAAGTATTCGCTGGCTCATTCTGCCCTGGCGGAGGCCTGGTCCCGGTTGGGTTATGACAAAAAGGCGCAGGCGGAAGCCCGGCAGGCCTTCGAACTGGCTGCCAATCTCTCGCGCGAAGAGAGGTTCGTAGTGGAAGGCCGCTACCGCGATATCGATCACGAATACGACAAGGCGATCGAGATTTATCGTTCGCTGTTCGTGCTGTTCCCCGACAACCTCGATTATGGGCTGAAGCTGGCTGCAGTTCAGGTTCGCGCCGGCAAGGGACATGACGCTCTGGCTACGGTGGAGTCTCTGCGCAATTTGATGCCTCCAGCTTCTGAGCTTCCCCTGATAGATTGGCAGGAAGCAGCGGCCTGGGAGGCGTTGGGCGATATAAAACAGCAGGAACAGCCTCTGGCACGGGCGGTGGAGTTGGCAAGGGCGCAGGGATCGCGGCTGATTCTGGCGCGTGCCCGCCAAGAGCAGTGTTGGGTGTTCAGCCACCTGGAGCAACTGCAGGATGCGGTTGCAGCCTGCCGCGAATCCAGGGACATTTATGCTTCGGCCGGGGACGGATACGGCGAGGCCAATTCATTGACACTTTGGGCAGACGCGACCAGCGAGGCGGATGCACCGGAGGCCATCCGGCTTTACCAGGAGGCGGAAGTCATCGAGCGCAAAGTCGGATCTGAGGTGGGAGTAGCGACTGTGCTGAACAACCTCGGCATAGTATACGGAGCTCAGGGCGACCTCGCGGCCGCCGAGAAAATGTACCGCCAGTCCCTCGAAAGCTTCCGGCTTCTAGGCAGTAAGGTGAATGAGCTCAAGGTTACGGGTAACGTAGCCGACCAGCGAAGGGAACAGGGCGATCTGCCGGGCGCGATCCAGCTCTATCAGGCTGCGTTGCAACTGGACAAGGAAACAGATACCGGAAGCGCTAATATGATCGGCTTCGACCTCGCGGTCGTCCATCAATTGCAAGGGGACTTGGGAGGCGCGAAGCAGGAGATGAAACAAGCCCTCCAATTCTGGCAAAAGAACGGCGATCGGAGTTCCCAGGCCGAGGCACTGTCGGGTTTAGGAAGCGTGCTGCTTGAGGAGGCCGATTTTTCCGGCGCCCGCAAGATGTACGAGCAGGCCCTGGCCATTCGGAAATCGGGAGGCGACCAGCTAACGATAGCTGAAACGCAGCTCGGACTCGCGGGTTTGTCGCTGGAGGAAGCGCATTCTCCCGCCGAGCAGGAGGCGTCGGCGCGTCAGGTGATCGAAGTTTTTCAGAAACAAAAGGCCCGCGACGACGAAATTCAGGCCTGGTGTATCCTAGCCCGTGCGCTGCTCGTGCAGGGTAAGGCAGCGGCTGCGGCCGATGCAAGCGGGCACGCCCTGTCCCTGGCCGGAAAGAGTCAGGCTCCCGAGACCCGCTGGCGGACTGCAATCGCCGCAGCCCGCGTAAACTCCACCGGCCCGGCGGCCCGAAAGGAATTGGATGCCGTGGTCGCAAAATCGCGCGAGCTGGGATATCGGGGCGTTGAACTGGATGCGCGTCTTGCGCTCGCCGAAATTGAAATCAGAGCGGGACAACCTGCAGCCGGACGCGCGCACTTGGCCGCCATTGAGGCGGACGCTAAATCCAAAGGGTACAATCTCATCGCACGCAAGGCTTCCATACTCGCTCACGGCTGATTTCCGCGAGCAAACATTGAGAGAGTTTTGTTCCTGTTGGCACTACTCCTTCTTCCAGGAGTACCACTCATGAACGCCACCAACCTGATAAATGCCAGCAATACGCAACCTCTCACCGCTCTGGGGCTCGACGTCGGCACCAGCCGCATTGTCGCCGCCCAGCGCCAGGACAAGGACATTCAGTTCGATACGCAACTGAACGCCTTCGTCACCATTCCTTTTTCCAAACTGACCCAGAGCGTCCTGAAGAAGGAGCGCATCCCGCATCTGGTGCAGGATTCCGAGATCACGGTGTATGGCGACGAGAGCGAGCGGTTCGCCAATCTCTTTCACAAAGAAACGCGGCGGCCCATGCTGCGCGGGGTGCTGAATCCGGACGAGACGGGGAGTTTGACACTGGTGCGGCAAATCGTCGCGCTGGTGATGGGTGAAGGCGAAGGGCAAGGCCGCCGGCTTTGCTTCAGCGTGCCCGCCGCTCCGTTGGGCGCCACCGACGTGGTGAACGAACACGAAGCCGATCTCAAGGCTATGCTCTCGAAACTGGGCTACGATCCTCATCCGATTTCCGAAGGGCTGGCGGTGGTATATGGCGAACTGGAAAGTTCCAATTACACCGGCATCGGAATCAGTTGCGGCGGAGGACTCTGCAACGTTTGCCTGGCGTACCTTTCGGTGCCGGTGTTCAGCTTCAGCATTCCCAAGGCGGGCGATTTTATCGACTCCAGCGCGTCACAGTTACGCGGCGAGCCGGCCACGCGGATACGGACCATCAAAGAGGAATCGTTCCACTTCAACGGGCATTTCGTGAACAAGATCCACCAGGCGTTGAGCAATTATTACGACGACATGATCCAGGCCCTGGTGGCCGCGCTCAAGGATCAATTCGCGAGCGTGCAGAACATGCCGAAGCTCAACCGGCCCATCCCCCTGGTGTTGAGCGGCGGGAGCGTGATGCCGCCGGGATTTCGGGACCGGTTCGAGAAATCGTTGCGGGAGATTGAGCTACCGGTGGCGATCGCCGAGGTTCGGATGGCGTCGAACCCGATGGTGTCGACGGCGCGTGGGGCGTTGGTGGCGGCGTTGAGCGAGCTGTAGACCGAGGAGTGACCAAGATGGATGAGTAACAAACGGGGCGTCGTGCGGGTCTAACTTGAGATGCGTTCTACTCGCTCTGCCCCCGCCCCGATCCTGTTGTGTGCTCTCTGGTGGAATTGCCAGGTGAGCGTCCTCACCTATCACAACGATTTGGCGCGAACGGGGCAAAACCTCAGCGAAACCGAGCTTACTCCGGCCAGCGTGAGTTCGGGGCAATTTGGACAGCTCTTCAGTTATCCAGTGGATGGCCAGGTTTATACGCAGCCGCTGTATATGCCGGGCGTGATCATCCCTGGAAAAGGCATCCACAACATTGTTTTCGTCGCTACCGAGCATGACAGCGTATATGCGTTCGATGCCGACAATGCTCTGGCCGCTCCGCTCTGGCACACCAGCTTCCTCAATTCCTCGCAGGGCGTGACGACGGCGTCGGCGGTTGAGCTGGGGTGCGGCTCCATTACGCCCGAAATCGGAATTACCGGAACGCCGGTGATCGATCCGGTGACCGGCACCTTGTATGTGGTCGCGATGACCGAAACCGCATCCGGCCCCACTTTCGCGCATTGGCTGCATGCGCTCGACGTGACCACTGGAGCGGAACGATTCGGAAGCCCGGTGGAAATCCAAGCGTCCGTTCCGGGCACCGGCGACGGCAACACCGTGGTTCGATTCCAACCTTGGTTGTATAAGCAACGCGCGGGCTTGTTGTTGTTGAATGGCGTGGTCTATACGGCGTGGTCCTCGCAGTGCGATTCGGGAAATTACCACGGATGGATCATCGCCTACGACGCGGGGACGCTCCAGCAAACCGCCGCCTATACCGCCACGCCGAATTGGGACGCGGGCTCGTTTTGGCAAGGCGGCGCGGCCCCTGCAGCGGATTCGAACGGCAACATCTATGCCGTAACGGCGAACGGAACGTTTGACGTAAACCTGGGCGGATCGGACCTGGCGGAAAGTATTCTCAAGCTTTCGACCGCGAACGGCATCACGGTGGCGGATTACTTCACGCCTTCGAACGCGGACACGCTGAGCAATCAAAACCTGGATCTGGGATCGAGCGGCGCGCTGTTGCTTCCGGACGGCGCGGGCGGCGCGGCGCACCCCAACTTGCTGGTGATCGGAAGCAAGGCGGGTACCGTTTACGTGGTGGATCGCGACCATATGGGCCATTTTCAGGCGCAGGGCGACAGCCAGATTGTTCAATCGCTCGCGAGCGCCGTGGGCCCGCTCTTTGGTATCCCGGCATATTTCAACAACACGGTGTATTTTTCCGCGGGGCATGACCAGTTGAAGGCTTTCGCGCTACGGAACGGGCTGTTGTCCACGGTTCCGGTCTCCGCCGGCAATTCGGCGTTTGGCACGATCGGGACTGTGCCGAGTATCTCGGCGAACGGCGCAGCGAATGGAATTCTCTGGACCATAGACCCGGCCGGCCAGCTCCAAGCCTACGATGCCACCGACCTCGCGCACCAGCTCTATCAAGGGAACATCGGCTCGTCCGTCAAGTTCTCGACGCCGACCATCGCGAACGGAAAAGTGTACGTGGGCACAACCGATAGCCTGCTGGCGTTCGGGTTGAACAACCAAGCCGCGGGCAGCATCGCGGCGGTGGTGAGTGCGGTTGGATTCCAACCCGGACCGTTTGCGCGAGCGTCGAACATTTCTTTGTTCGGCACCAACCTGACGCCGCGCGCCGTGCCGGCGCCAAGTTCGGTTTGGCCCAAGGTTCTGGAGGGCACCTCGGTCTTCGTCAATGGTGTGGCCGCTCCGATTGGCTATGTCAGCGACACGCAGATCAATGCACAGATTCCTTTCGAGACGAAGCCGGGAATGGCCACGGTGAATGTGGTGGTGGCCGGCCGGGTTTTGCCGCCGGTGCAAATCTCGGTTAGCAAGACGTTTACGGTAAGATCCCAGGAGTGACCCGGCCCGTTATCACGCTCACCACCGACTTCGGACTCGCCGATCATTTTGTGGGCGTCATGAAAGGCGTGATCCTGGGCATCCAGCCTGCCGCGCAGATCGTCGACATCAGCCATGGCGTTCAGCCCTATCAGATATTGGACGGCGCGTTCACCATCGCCGAAGCTTATCGTTACTTCCCAAAGAAGACTATTCACGTGGTGGTAGTGGATCCGGGAGTCGGGTCGGCACGCCGGCCGCTGCTAGCTGAAATGGGCGGACAATACTTCGTGGCTCCCGATAACGGCGTGCTCTCGATGGTGTTTGCGCGAGGGAAACCCAAAGTCAGGCACATCACGAACGACCGTTATTTCCTGCATCCGCTGAGCCGAACGTTTCACGGCCGCGATGTTTTTTCGCCGGTGGCCGCGCACCTGGCTGCAGGAGTGACACCGGCCAAATTCGGCAAGCGCATCGAGGATTATCTGCGGCCGAGTTTTGATAAACCGGAGCAGACGGGCAAGCATAAATGGAACGGAGTTATTCTGAAGGCCGATCATTTCGGAAATTTAGCCACGAATTTCCACATCGATCAATTCCCTTCCCTTCGAACGCATGCTTTCTCGCTGAACATGGGATCGCAGGCCATCACGCGCCTGGCGCTCACGTATTCCGAATGCGCGGCGGGCGAGCTTTTTGCCATTGTCGGAAGCTCAGGATATATCGAAGTGGCGGCCAGTCAGGGCTCGGCGGCGAAGGCGCTGGGATGCGGAGCGGGATCGCCGGTGGAACTGACGATACACTAAACTCTGCATCAACGGGTGGCAACCTATTCGTTGGCACTTCTACGTGCGTGGCTGGCGGGGGACAGATTCTAAAGTCCACTCCCAGCAGGACGCTTTCGAGCGATAAAGCTTTCGAAGTGGCACCATAGCCCCGGCACGCGCTACACTGGTTCAACCGCTCCACTCGAGGTCATGACGCCCGTGAAAACCCCATTCGCACTCTGACGCCTTGCCAGTTTTTGGCGCTCCCGGTTTTCAAATTGTCTGAAGAACTTTTATGAGTGAGAGCAGTAGCACAATCCAGGTTCGAACCCCCAGTATCTGGCAATCGCTGCGCGAAGCAGTGATGGGCACCCACCAGGACTTCACGGAAGGCAACATCAGCCGCGCCATCATCCTATTGGCCGTGCCGATGGTGCTCGAGATGTGCATGGAATCGCTGTTCGGCGTGGTGGACGTGTTCTGGGTGTCGCGCCTGGGCGCCGACGCCGTGGCGACCGTGGGCCTCACCGAAACCGCGCTCACGCTGGTCTTCGTCATCGCGCTCGGTCTCAGCATGGGCGCGACGGCACTGGTGGCGCGGCGCATCGGCGAGAAAGACGAGCGCGCCGCTGGATCGGTGGCGGTGCAAGCCATCATCATCGGGCTCGCCGTTTCTGGAACCACCGCGATCTTCGGCTATTTCTTCGCCCCGAATCTGCTGCACATTATGGGCGGGTCGGACAGCGTGGTCAAGCTCGGCTCCGGCTACACGCGGATGATCCTGAGCGGCAGCGCCACCATCTTCCTTTTGTTCCTGATCAATGCCGTATTTCGCGGAGCGGGCGACGCAGCCATCGCGATGCGCGTGCTCTGGATCGCGAACATCGTGAACATTTGTCTGAATCCGTGTTTGATCTTCGGCCTCGGCCCGTTTCCGCGACTGGGTGTGACGGGCTCGGCGGTCGGGACAACCATCGGACGCGGCGTGGGCGTTCTCTTGCAACTATATGTTCTAACGTCCGGCCGCGGGCGACTTGCGGTCCACGCGTCGCAATGGAAGACGGATTTTCTGATCATGTGGCGCCTCATCCGGCTATCGTTGAACGCGATGTTCCAGTACATGGTGCAAATGGCCAGTTGGATCGGCATGGTGCGCATCATCGCCAGTTTCGGAAGCGACGCCACCGCCGCGTACACCGTAGCGTTCAAAGTGATCATCTTTGCGATTCTTCCCTCCTGGGGCATGAGCAACGCCGCCGCCACGCTGGTGGGACAGAACCTGGGCGCAGGCAAACCGTCGCGCGCGGAGACTTCAGTATGGCGGACGGGATTGTACAACATGCTGTTCCTGGGCGCCATCGGACTCGTATTCATTGTGTTCGCGCCGCAAATCATCGCGATCTTCACTACGGACCCCGCGGTGTCGCCGCTCGCAGTCAATGCGCTGCGCCTGTTCAGCTACGGCAACATCTCCTATTCCTACGGCATGGTGATTACCGCGGCCTTCAATGGCGCGGGCGATACGGCCACGCCCACTGCGCTGAACCTGATCTGTTTCTGGCTATGCCAGATTCCGCTGGCCTGGGCGCTCGCGTTTCACACCGGGCTCGGCCCGAATGGCGTGTATGTTGCAGTGGTGGTTTCCGATTCCCTGCTTGCGCTGCTGGGAGTGATCCTGTTCCGCCGTGGGAAGTGGAAGCAGGTTACAGTTTAAATTTGATGCCGCCGGAAAGCCCTCACTCCGATCCGCGCACTTACTTCGCGGAGGAGCGCACGTTTCTGGCCTGGATTCGAACCGGAATCGCGCTCATGGGTTTCGGATTCGTGGTGGCGCGCTTTGGATTGTTCCTGCGCGAGCTGGCGTCCATACGGAACTTTCCGCAATTCCAAACTTCGTCGCTCACGGTGCCGTTGGGGACCGCGCTGCTCGTGGCCGGAGTGCTGGTCAATGTATTGTCTTCGGTCCGCCATGTGCGCGTTGTCCGCGCGCTCAATACCGGCGCGCCGCTTGTCACGAAACCCTCCACCATGGCAATTATCGTCTCGCTGGCGCTGGCGGCCGCGGGATTGACGATGGCGGTTTACTTAGGCAAGGAGCTAGTTACGAAATGAATACCGGCGAAGGCATTATCAGCAAACCGAGCAAATATTCGGTGCAGGAGACCCTGCATCGCTTGGAAACAATTCTCACCTCGAAGGGCATCAAAGTTTTCGCGCAGGTGGATCACAGCGGCGAAGCCGAAAAGGCTGGATTGAAAATGCCGCCGACGCAGTTGCTCATCTTCGGGAACCCCAAGGGCGGGACTCCGGTGATGCTGGCCGCTCCCACCGCGGCCATCGATCTGCCATGGAAGGCGCTGGCCTGGCAGGATGCGGCCGGGCAAGTGTGGCTAAGCTACAACGATGCCGCGTACATTCAGAAGCGCTATGGGTTGGCCGACGATGTGATGAAACCGCTGGCTGGACTCGCCGCGGTGATCGAGCAAGCCCTCGCCTAGTCCCGGGTGACGGGGTGCTTAATCCATCAATCAGTGAAGGCGATCTTTTATTTTCTGAAGGCCGGCTATCGCGCAGACTTCATCCTGGTTTCCGCCCGCCGCGCCACTGGCTCCGATCGCTCCGATCGTCTCCGAGCCGGCCATAATCGGGACCGCGCCCTCCATTACAAACATCTGGGGTGTGATGCGGGAGAGCAGGGCTGGGTTTTTTTGAACAGCCTCGCTCCCTTGGGAGCTTGGCATCTTGAGCGCTAAAGCCACCAGCGCTTTGCGAACCGCGACATACACGTGGCCGCCGTCCGATCCGTCCGATTCCACCATCGCCCTGGGCAGGCCGGACGCATCGATTACGCTCGCCCCAATGTAGTACCCGCCCGCTTCGCAGCTTTCCACTGCCACTCGTGCCGCTTCAATCGCGAGCGCCATCTCGGGGCCTCCGGTATGTATCGGGCCGCGCCGCTGCGGAGCCGCGTTTCCTTTCGCATTGTTTCCGCCCGGCCGCGTTGGTTGCGGGATTAATTTTCCGCTGTTGTCCAACATGCCGAAGGGGGGCAACGTGTCTCCCGGAAGGCTCGCCGGAGAAGCCGGCTGGTCGGGTGGACGCTGGCCCGGTCCCTGTGCCAAAACTGCACTGCAGCAAACGCTCAGCACGCACAACCATTTTGCTCTTTGAATTGTCATTCCGGTTCTCCTCACATTACCTGCTAATTCGTCCACTGACGGAGGGTCTATTATACATGCAAGGGGGCTGATTCAAATGCAGTTGCGTTTCGTTCTGCTTCTGATCATCGCGATGCGCGTTCAGGGGTGCTCGTGCGGCGGGAACTGGCGGTCAGTGAAACAGGCGTGGAGGGACTCGCCTTTTGTGTTTCTAGGAACCGTTGAAATCACCGACCCGGACCGAGACAGTCGCGAGACGATGTTCCAAGACCAGTTCGTCCGTATTCGAGTCGATGAGCCATTTAAGAACGTATTCACCGGTCAAACGATTGAGCTACATCAAGGCGGAAGTGACTGTGCCGCCAAATTCCGAACAGGCCAGCGTCTTGTCTTTTATTTATATCCAGGAAGAACGCCCGGAAGTTGGTCCGTGCCGCCGTGCGGCCATTCCTTGGGTAACGCGGCGCCGTCGGGAGATGACTTACTCTTCCTCCGTAAACTGCCGAAATCGGCCATAGGGACCAGGCTTTCGGGCGAAGTCGAACTGTACGAGGATTCGGCAAAAGAAGCTTTTCGCCGCGTGGCAGGGGTGCCTAACCTTTCTGTGAAGATTTCCGGCCCAAAAGGCTCGACAGTGGCCACTACGAACGTGGATGGAGTCTACGAAGTATATAATTTGCTTCCTGGGAAATACTCAGTCTCCATTACAGCCCCAAAAGGCTACCGGATCGCCTTTCCTGTGAGTGCTGGTTCCCCATCGGCGCAAAGTAAGACCCTGAAGGTCTCGCGCGATGAGACCGAGGTGGAGCTCACGGAAAACGGGGGGCGTTGGCGTTGATTTCGTACTCAAAGCTGATACGCGGTTAGGCGGACGGGGCATGGACGTGAACAGCCTTCCGATCAAGGACGCCTGCATCGATCTTGAGCCGCTGGAAGGGCGCGGTGAAAACGGAGCGCGTTTTTTTGACTGCTCGAAGGCGGACGGAGTATTTGAAATGGAGATGATGCCTCCCGGCAGATATTGGCTGATTGCGCGAGACGAAATAAAGGTGAATCAGCTTAAGTCCAAGTCGACGCTCTACTATCCCGGCGTGAGAGATCGGGACAACGCCAAGATCGTCTCTGTCGAACTGGGTAAATTCGTCGAACATCTCGACATAACACTACCCTCGGATGAGAAACGATATCAATTCACTGGTCGAATGGAATTCGCCGATGGAGGCCCGGTCGCCCATGCAAAAGTGACCTTCACGTCGTCGCAACATGGATACAAGGAGACTACAGAAACTGGTCGAGACGGGTCGTTTGGTCTTTCGGTTGTTGCAGGTATGGAGGGGCAGTTGGATGGAGAATTGGGCGTCTTGGAACCGATACTACGATCGTGTCCGGAGCTCAACGTTGGAACTAAGGTCCGCGGATTAATTCACATCATGGACGCGACTTCAATCCCGCTTGCGAGTGTTTCCGACCGAAGTGATCTAAGGCTCGTACGGTCGTCTCCGTCGTGCAAGGCCTGGCCACCGGCTCGCAATTGAGCCGCGCCCTTACTTGCTGATATCCCGGTGAGTTTCTTTCGCCTTAAATCCCGCACGCGCCAGCCGCTTGCGGATTTCGCTTGCGATCATCACGGAACGGTGATGGCCGCCGGTGCAGCCGAATCCGATGGTCAGATAGCTCTTGCCTTCGCGAATATAGTGCGGGATCAAGTAAATCAGCAGCTCTGAAATGCGATCGATAAACTCCGTGGTCTGCGGAAATGAGCGAATATAGCGCGCTACGCTGGGATGGCGGCCGGTGAGCTTCTTGAACTCGGGAATGTAGTTGGGGTTGGGCAGAAAGCGCACGTCGAACACCAGATCGCTATCGGGCGGAACTCCGTGGCGGTATCCGAAGCTGTTGATATCGATCCGGATGCTGGATTCATTGCGGCCGCCGCTAAACTTTTCCCCAATCACTTCGCGCAGTTCGTGCACGTTAAACTTCGAAGTGTCGATGATGTGATCGGCCACGCTGCGGATGGGGGCGAGCAACTCGCGTTCGGTGCGCAAGTTCTTCGGTACCGTGGCTGCCATACCGAGGGGATGCGGACGCCGGGTCTCGCTGAAGCGGCGGGCCAGCGTACGGTCGTCGGCTTCGAGAAAAACCAGCGTGGCTGGGGTGCGCCGGCGCAGCTTTTCGAACAGCGCCGGGAATTGCGCCAGTTGTCCGCCTTCGCGAATGTCGATCACCAGCGCGGCGCGCCGCACGTGGCCGGAATCCTTAGCCAGCTCGGCGAACTTCGGAATCAGTTCGATGGGCAGGTTGTCGACTGCATAGTAGCCCAGGTCTTCGAAAGCCTTGAGGACTGTCGCCTTCCCCGAGCCGCTCAAACCGGTGATGACCACCAGCTCCGCGCCTTGCGGATCCAGTTTCCGGGCGACGCGTTTGGCCACTAGCTGATTCTTTCCGACACTAGCTCTCGATCAAATCGAAATGGCCGTCGGAACGGCGCATGAGAACCGTCACGCGGTCGGTTTGCGCGTCGCGATAGACCAGATAATCTTGCGACGCCTCCATTTCGAGCATCGCTTCTTCGAGCGTCATCGGCTTGCGGCCATCGGAATGGTTGATGCGAAACACCTGTTTGCCCGCGGCTTTCTTGGATGCTTGCACCTTGCCGGCAAGCATGGCCTTCTTCTTGGAACCGGCCGGGGAAACGGCCGCCGCCGGCTGCATGGTCGCGCTGGCTTTTTCTCCGTCGGCTTCCTTGTCGCGCACCCGCTTGGTGTCGCGCCACCGGGCGCGCAATTTCAGAAGCTGCTTCTCTAACCGCTCGAACGCTTCAAACGCGGCCACCGTGACGTCGCCATTGCTGGCGATGCCGACCAAGGCATGATCCCAGGCGTGGATCGTAATCTCCACTTTGTGCAGATAGCGCTGCTCGGTGAGCACTACGTGCGCTTCCTTCTCGCCACGGTGCTCCACAACCTTCGCAAGCTTTTGCAGTTTGGCTTCCAGCTTGGTGCGCTGCCGGCTGGGAATTTCATCGGACTTGCCTGTGTAACTGATTTTCATTGGGGCACCCGCTCCTTGGCGGTCGCGGCTCTTAGGCGCGGACCCGGCGCTGGTGAGTCGAGGGGATTTTCATGTCTTCTCTGTACTTGGCCACCGTTCGCCTGGTCACGTCTATACCTTCGCTCTTCAATCGAGCCGTGATCTGCTCATCGGTCAAAGGATGCTGAGTATCTTCCTCTTCGATCATTTTCTTCACCCGGCGTTTCAAAATCAACAACGGGGTGGCGCTTCCCGCGGAGCCCTGCACGGCTTCGGAGAAGAAATAACGGAGCTCGAAAACGCCCTGCGGTGTATCGGCGTATTTGCTGGCCACGGCGCGGCTCACGGTGGAAGGATGCACGCCAATCTCTTCAGCCACTTCCTTGATCATCATCGGCTTGAGCGTATCGATGCCGTTTTCGAGAAAATCAAGCTGGCGCCGCACGATAGACTGGCAAACTTTCAGAATGGTCTGCTTGCGCTGCTCGATATTCTTGATCAGTTGGATGGCCGCCGCGTAACGGTCCTTAACGTAGTTGCGGATCTCCTTGCTGGGCTCCTGATCGCGATCCAGCATCTTGCGGTATTGGGCGTTCAGGCGTAGCTGCGGAAGATCGTCATCATTCAGCTGGATGATGTATTCGTCACCCTCCTTGAAGATGTAAACATCGGGTTCCACCTGCTTGGCGCCCTGGTCTGAATAGCGCAACCCGGGATAAGGGTCCAGATGGCGGATCACATCCAGCGCCATTTGCACGTGCTCCAAAGGCCGGCCTAATTGTTTAGCAATTTCCTTGATCTGCCGGGTCTCCAGCAGCTTTAAATGGTTGGCGACAATGTTCCATGCCACGCCGCCTTTCCCGTTGCGGCTCTCGATCTGCAGCAGCAGGCATTCCCGCACATCGGTGGCGCCCACGCCCGCCGGATCGAGCGTTTGCACGATGCGCAGGCCTTCCTGAACCTCCGCCATGCTATGCTGCCCGGAATCCGCGATTTCCTGGAGCGTAGCGGTCAGGTAGCCGTTCTCATTCAAGTTGCCGATGATGTTGTCGGCCGCGTCGCGCACGTCTTCCGACATCACCAGGACAGCCAATTGCGAATGCAGATGATCGGCCAGGGTGACGGGGGACGAGAGAAATGTTTCGAAGGACGGTTTTTCTACCTGCTCGGAAGCGGGGCTCTTATAGCCTGGGTCGAGATAGTCGTCGAAGAAAGTACCGAAATCGATTTCATCGAACGGGTCCTTCTCGGTCTTCTGCTCGGTGACCTCGGCTTCAGGCGCCGGCGCCGCAGCGCCATCGGGTGACGCGCCATCGAGCGTGGCGGCAGCCGAAGCATCGAAGTCAAACTCAACGGGCGAAGCTTCGGGGATGCCGGCGGCGATCTCAGGCTCCGATCCAGCTCCGTTCACCGTCTCGAGAATTACCTGATCGGAAGGATCTGAAACTCGCTCCCGCTCGAGAATGGACTGCATCTCCTCGGCCGACAGCTCCTCGATGCCGTCCACCGATTCTTCGAGCACCGGATTCTCGGCGATCTCCTGGGTGATCATGTCCTTCAGCTCCAGCCGGTTCAACTGGAGCACCGTGACCATCTGCACGAGGCCGGGCGTGAGAATTTGCTTCTGCGAGACCTTCAACTGCAGTCTGGGCGAAAGCATGGACATCTAGAGCCATCATAACACCGGCCCGTTAGCAAGTAACTGGCCAAATTCGCCGCGCTTCTCTTGAGAGACCATGAGCCTGCAACACGCCGCACCGCACCGGGGAAATCAGATCCATCTGGCTTGGGGAATTTACGCCTTTATTACAACTCGGCAACCTCTTGAGCCGCCGAGACTTTTCTAATAGTTCTATGCGACGCCTTCTGCCAGTTCTCTTCTCCTGTACCCTCACCCTCGCCGCCCAGACCACGGGACCAGCAGCATCCTTCGTGGATGCCTCGCACACCACGCTACGCCTGGAAGTGGACGGCAGGCCCTACCTGGTGGACGTGGCCGCAGGGACCGTTCGGCCAGCGATCGCAAACGGCTCGGCCGCTTTGCCGGGCGCGGAACAATTCGCCGCGCGTTGCTCGGGCTGCCATGGAACGGACGGCCGTGGAATCAGTTCGGCCGGGACGCCCAACTTCACCAATCGCGACTTCCAGGCCAAACTATCCGAGCAGCAGCTTGCCGATACCATCCGCAATGGAAAATCGGGACGCATGCCGGCATTCGGCAAGGAGCTCAGCAACGGTCAGATTTCCGCCCTGGCTACCTACGTTCGGTCGTTCGGGGCTTCGTCCACTAGTTCGCCAAGCTCTCCCAGCAATTCAGCCGGTCCCGAAATCGCATCTTCGGGAATCTATCAGGCCGGCGACGACCAGCTCTTTACATTGCCTACCGGGCGTCCCGTGGACGAGCACGCCGTCATCGTCAATTTCACGCACCGCTTCGCTTATGATTCCGCGGTAACGGGGCAAGCGCGGGGCGCCGAACTTTTCGGCCTGGACAACTTTGCGCTCTCCTCATTTGGGCTGCGCTACGGGGTAACCGACAAGCTCTCGGTGGACGTGTGGCGATCGCCGTCTTTCATCGGGCGGCCCATCCAGCTCATGGCCGCGTATAACATCTTCGATGAGCATCATGAGGAGCCGTTCAACCTGACCTTCCGGGTTTCCGTGGAAGGGCAAAACAACTTCCGCAAGAACTACACCGAGAATCTGGAAATGATCGTTTCGCGCAGCCTGACCTCGCGCGCGCAGATTTACTTTGTTCCAACCGCATCCTTCAACGACCGCCGGCTGGTCCAGGGGTCGCTTGAGTCCAACCAGATCCTCGACGAGCCGGGCATCAATGCTTTCTCACTCGGAACCGGGCTGGCCGTGGATATTCGTCCGACCGTCGCGCTGATCGCGGAAGTGATTCCAACCGTAGTGGGCGGAACGGAGCTTGGCATTCATCGGCCGCCGTTCTCCTTCGCCATCCAAAAGAAGCTTTACCGCCACGCGTTCACGTTCGGGTTCACCACCAGTCCGGGGACTACGGTTTCGCAACGCGCCGGCACCAACGCGACGTTCCTGAATAGTCCGAGCGCAGACACGCCCGCTGGATTGTTCCTGGGGTTCGACCTGACGCGGCGGATTTACTAGACCGCTACTCTTGCGGTTTTTCCCCCACCACTTCGAGTGGATGAGATTGCGCCCAAGCGTCGTGGCGGACGCCGGTGACTTGCCAGGAGACCTTCATGCCCGCGCGGCCACCGGCGATCTTGAAGTGATGATTCTCAATTTCTTTTGCGATATAAACGGGCGCCGCGCGCCCGATGGTCGTGAGCTGATAGCGGAAATCGCCATTGAGCGCTTCGAACCATTCGGGGAGATCCACAACGGCCTGGCCTCTGCGATCGAGCACGATGTTGCCGCTATAAATGTTCGTCATCTCGGACGATTCGATGGAAGCATGGGTGAGATACTTGCGCTCGGGATCGAGGGGATCGTCGATGCGGAAGTTCTTGGCGGCCCCGGTGATGGTGCCATTGGCGTGCACATTGCCGCTCGCATCCACCGTGAATATTGTTGTGTAACTGCTGCCGGATTGGCCTACGATCACTAATCCCGATCCGCTGGTGTTCACGAACTGCCCCGCCATGCCTGATGGACTCGCGGTTGCTCCCTCCACGCCGACCGCGAAACCGGACGTCGCCAGAGCGCTGCCGAATACCCCGATTCCCCCCGTTCCTTGTGCGTAGAAACTGCCGCCATAGAACGGCCCGCCCGAGGTGGCGCCTTCGTAGCCGTTCACTGCGCTGGCGCCGCTGGTGGAGCTGTTGGTGCCTCCGGTGACGCCGAAGACCTCACCCGTCGTCGCGCTTGCGAACCCGCTTACGCCTGCCGCATCGGTGGTGGAACTGGACGTGCTCCCGCTGACGCCATATACCTGGCCCGTGGCTGCGCCTTCGTGGCCGTTCACTGCCGCGGATCCATTGCCGGTGCTGTTCGTTCCCCCGTTTACGCCGAATACGTTGCCTGTAGTTGCGCCTTCGAAGGCATTCACCGCGGCCGACCCGTTGCCGGTACTGTTTGTTCCTCCGTTAACGCCAAATACCTGGCCCGTCGCGGCGTTTTCGAAACCACTTACTCCCGCGGAAAACTGGCCCGTGCTGCTCGCATTCCCGCTGACGCCGTAGACTTGACCGGTCGCTGCGTTTTCGTTGCCATTGACACCGGCGGATCCATTGCCAGCGCTCTGTGTTGCGCCGAACACGCCAAACACCTGGCCCGTGGTGGCGCCCTCGTTGCCGATCACACCCGAAGATCCGCCGCCGGTGCTGTTGGTCCCGCCGCTGACTCCAAATACATTCCCCGTTGTGGCGCCTTCGAAGCCGTTCACCGCGGCAGATCCGTTGCCGGCGCTGTTTGTGCCGCCATTTACGCCAAACACTTGACCAGTCGTGCTGCCTTCGAAGCCGCTCACTCCCGCCGAGCCCTGGCCACTGCTCAACGCGTTTCCGGCGACGCCATACACTGTGCCCGTCGTCGCGCCTTGACCGCCGTTGACACCCGCCGATCCGTTCGTGGTGCTGTTGGTTCCTCCGTTCACGCCGAAAACCTGACCCGTCGCGGCCCCCTCGAAACCATTCACGCCGGCGGCAAATGGCCCCGCACTATTCGTATTCCCGTTGATGCCATATACCTGGCCCGTTGTGGCAGCTTCAAAGCCGTTGATGGCCGCCGCATTCTGGCTGGTGCTGCTCGAACCTCCGGAAATGCCGAATGCGGGCCCGGTGGTGGCAGTATTCAAGCCAAATACGCCGTAGCCGTTCGGGGCGTTTACGTTGCCTTGAACGCCATAGCCGGTGGGGCTTGATGTAGTCCCCAGCACGCCGACGCTCACGCCTGTAGTGGCAAGGTTATTGCCTTGCACTCCGGCGCCGGTGGAATTGCTGGCGATACCTTGCACGCCGAAATCGGCGCCAGTTATGTTCGTCGTATCGGTTGAAGTGCCCTTTACGCCGACGCCGCCGGAATTCGCTGCCGTTCCTGTTACACCAAACGCCGATCCCTTCCCCGATACTCCCGTGCCAGACGCGCTGGAAGAGCTTCCATATACGCCGATCGACGCGCCGCCCCCGGTGGCCAACGTGGCCAAGCCTTCCACGCCGATGCCCTTGGCCGCCGCGGCGCTACCGTAAACGCCGATCGTACCGCCTGTGGACACGGTTCCAGCGCCACTGGCTGCTGTGGCAACAATCGCTCTGCCGGTGCTGGTCTGCTGCACCAGCACCACCTGATTCGTTGTTGCACCCGCAAATGTCGTCGGCCCGCTGCTCGCCAGGGGCGTGGGGTGGCTGACCGCGTTGCCGTTGGACTGGATGGATTCGATCGCTTCGCGCACCGAATCCGTCAGGTCGCCCTTGCGGACCAGATCGCTCGCCGACGCACCTGCGATGCGCACCGCTTCCTCGGCACGGAGCGCGTAGGGGACGCTCACTAGAAGCACCGCAGGCTGCGCTGATCCGCCCACCGGCGTCACGATCAGCCAGCGCGGTTCTCCGATTCCCAGCACGTCGGGCGGCAGTCCGCCATTCTTGGTCGATCCTAACAGCACGCTAAAATGGCCGCTCGAATCCGGCTCGACGTTCTGAATCTCCGACCACAGCGCGACGCCGCCGGTTTCTTCTTTGTAAATGGCAAACTCGACGCCCGTCAAAGCGCCTGGCTTAGATGCCGCTTCGGCTAGCGTTCCGTTGAATCGGATCAAGCGCGGCACCGCACCTTGTTCGGCAGGGGCGGTTGTGGCAGGTGCGGTTGTGGCAGGGGTTTGCGGCTGTGTTTGCGCGACCAGCGGCGAAAGACTGAGCAGATGGACGAAACAAATCGACGCACAAATGGTTCGAATACACATAACTCAAGGCCTCCTCAGCTTGAGCCGGAATATCCCTCTGGATTCAAGCTTCTTGGGAGTATATGCCAAGTGACTAAGTTTGTTTATCGTACTAAAGGGCAGTATTGGCTCTACACAACATGCCTGGATTCAAATGAGAACACATGCCAGCGGTCGCCGTTATCTTCGACGCTGAGCGGGGGGATGGCCTCACCCACGAATTCCGAGATGGCCTGCGTCCAGAACCGATGAGCCGCGCGATTGGACTCCATAACGCGAACTTGCCACCGGCCCGGAAATCGCCTCCAGACCTCATGCGCGACGCCGCTTCCGATGCCGCGCCGCCGATAGCCGCGAACAACGAAGAACTCTGCCATATCCCAGCCTTCGTCCCCTCGTTTTACCAAAACCAATCCCGCTAATTGGCCATCGACTTTGACGAGAAACGGGTACCGGCCGGGTTCGCGCCAATAAAGAGAAAGATGTTTGTAACCGAATCTTCCGTCTGGCCCCAGTTCTAAATTGTGAAATTCGCTGAAATCGTGCGCGTACAACTCCAGAAGATTCCGCAGGATTGGTTCCTGATCCGGTGCGGCGGCGATCACTTCGAGGCTCACATATAGCAGGATAGAGCCATTGGCCCCAGATCGCCGGGAACCAAAGCCGGAATTATATCGTCAAAATATCCATCTCAAGCGTCTTCCATGTCAAGCATGTGGAGTAACGGGCTATGTCAGGAGCATTCGCTGCCCTAAGCTGCGCGGTTTTGTTTTCCAGTCTCGCGGCAGGCCAGCCAAGCGAGACCAAAAGCGCCGAAACGAAACCGGCGTTCGAGATTTCGGACGTCCATGCGAGCGCCACCGCCCGGAATCCATTCATGAGAGGGCCCTCCGTTCGCCGCGGACGCTTTGAAATCCGCTACGCGACCATGGTGGACCTGATTCGAACAGCCTGGGGAATCGAAGCCGAGAGGGTGCTCGGAGGGCCGAATTGGCTGGAAGACGACACCTTTGATGTGACTGCCAAAACGCCGGAGGGAACCACGGTGGAGACGGCCAAGCCGATGCTCCAGGCGCTTCTGGCTGACCGCTTCAAACTGGTGTTTCACAACGACACCAAGCCCGTTCCCGCATATGCGCTGAAAGTCGGCAAACCCGGGCAGATGAAAGAATCCGCCGGATCGGCCGAGACTGGATGCAAGTTCGGGGATCTTCCGGAGCCACCAGCGCCCCCCGCTCCCGGCGGGCCTCCTCCAGCAGCACCGGTTTTCTCTTACAAGTGCAGCAATATGACCATGGCCGCGTTTGTGGAAGCGTTGCGGACCACGATTTTTATTGCGCCGCAGTATCTGAACGACCGGGTGGTGGTGGACGAGACGGAACTGAAAGGCGCCTGGGACTTCGAGTTGAAGGTGACGCCGCGAGGCATGATCGGCCCCGGCGGACCCATGACGGGCACCATCACGCTATTCGACGCCGTCGAAAAGCTCGGGCTGAAGCTTGACCCGGTGGAGGCTCCGGTACCGGTGATCGTGGTGGACAGTGTGAACCAAAAGCCCACCGCCAATTTGCCCGATGTGGCGGAGAGCCTGCATATTGCCCCGGCTCCGACGGAGTTTGAAGTGGCCGATTTAAAGCCCAGCTCTCCCGATTCCCGTAGAGGGATGATTCAGATCCAGCCCGGCGGACGCGTCAACATTGCGGGCATTCCCCTGAAATTTTTGATCGAACAGGCCTGGGACGTGACGGACGACATGCTCATCGGGGCTCCGAAATGGTTTGATACGGATCGCTATGATATCGTCGCGAAGGCGCCCGCCGGAGGCCCGGACTTGGACATCGATCAACTCTGGCTGATGGTTCGCGCGCTGCTGAAGGAGCGGTTTATGATCGCCGTACACACGGAACAGCGTCCGGAGACCGCATACACCTTGGTGGCGGTGAAGCCGAAATTGAAGAAAGCCGATCCAGCCGGCCGCACGAAATATAAGGAAGGGCCGGCCGCCGACGGCAAGGATCCCAGAGACAAAAATCCGATATTGTCGAGGCTGGTCACCTGCCAGAACATGACGATGGCGCAATTTGCGGCCAAGCTGAAGGATATTGCGCCGGGTTATATTCATTCTCCGGTTCTGGATTCCACGGGACTGGAAGGCGGTTATGATTTCACGCTGAGCTTCAGCGCCGCCGGGCTGACCCGGGTTATGGGACCACCGGCCGGCCCCGGAGGCCCGGGAATTCCAGGTGCTCCACCACCACCGGGCGATGTAGTGGCCGCGGCATCGGACCCAACCGGAGCAGTGACGCTTTTCGAAGCCATCGAAAAGCAGCTGGGACTGAAGCTGGAGGCACAGAAGCGGCCGGTATCGGTGCTGGTGATCGACCACGCGGAGCAGAAGCCGACGGAAAATTAGCGAGACGTGCCATCCGTCCCAAGTCTTGCTATACTAATGGCTTAACGCTGAAGTAGCGGGCGAGGTGCTAGTGTGTTTATCAGCGTCAAGGAGCTGGAACTTAAGAAGGTCCATTTTGATGTGGCCTTCCCGCCGGGTGAGATCGATTACGTAGACGACGGCGACCGGCTCAGCCAGGCTAGCCCGCTCCAGTCGGAAGGTTCGGCGGAGCTTCTCCCGCATACCCTGGGGGAAATTCGAGTGCGGGGGCATCTGGCGGTCCGCATGCGCTGCGATTGTAATCGCTGCCTGGAGCCGGCGGAGTTTCCGATCGATTCCAGCTTCGATCTTTATTATCGCCCGGCGGAAGTGGCCGGGGACGATGAGGAAGAAGTCGAGATTGATGAAGGAGAAGCCGAGATCGCCTTCTATCAGGGCGACGGCATAGAGCTAAAAGATGTTTTGCGGGAGCAGATTCTGCTCAGCATGCCGATGCAGCGGGTTTGCCGCGAGGATTGCCAGGGGATTTGCCCGGTATGCGGTCAAAATCGTAACCTGATAAAGTGCGGTTGCGAAACCAAGCTGGTGGACGACCGTTGGTCGGCGCTCAAGCAAGTTCACGTTAAAGGTAACTAAGAGAAGACAAGATGCCAAATCCAAAAAGACGACACTCCCAGGAGCGCACCTCCACACGCCGGGCGCATGACCATTTGAAAGTCGCCGGCCGCGCCGAGTGCCCCAATTGTCACGAGCCGAAGCTTCCGCACCGCGCCTGCCCGCATTGTGGCCGCTATAAAGGACGCGAAGTGATCGAGGTTGCGGAAGAATAGCGTACTGGAAATCGTCATTCCATGGTGACCATCGCGGTTGACGCAATGGGCGGCGATGACGCCCCGAAGGCTGAGGTAGAGGGAGCCATTCGCGCTGCCCGGTCCTTGGGGATCCGAGTCATTCTGGTCGGCAAGCAGGACATAGTGCGCGCGGAATTATCCAAGCACGAAGACATGGCCGATCTGCCGATCGAGGTCCATCACGCGAGCGAACACGTCACCATGGAAGACAGCGTCGCGAAAGTGCGCAACAAGCGCGACAGCTCCGTTCGAGTGGCGGCTCGCCTGGTGCGGGACGGCGTGGCGGACGGCTTCGTTTCAGCCGGCAACACCGGCGCCGTGATGGCGACGTCGAAGCTGGTGCAAGGTATGCTGCCAGGCGTGGACCGGCCAGCGCTGGCCGCCGCCTTCCCCACCTTCAAAGGCACTCCGGTGGTGGTGGTGGATGTGGGCGCCAACGTCGATTGCACTCCCAACATGCTGGCGCAATTCGCCATCATGGGCGACATCTATTCGCGTGTGATCTTTCATACCGGGCGCCCGCGAGTTGGCTTGCTTTCAATCGGCGAAGAAGAACACAAGGGCAACGACCTTACCCGCGCGGCCACTCCGTTGCTCAAGGCGCTGCCCATTCATTTCATCGGCAACGTGGAAGGCCGGGATATTTATGCCGGCGATACCGACGTGATTGTCTGCGACGGTTTCATCGGCAATGTCGCGCTGAAGGTCAGCGAAGGGTTGGTGGAGATGGTGTCCAAAATGTTGCGGGCATCGCTCAAGGCCACCATCGCGCGCAAGATCGGTTCCCTGCTGACCAGCGCCGCCTTCAAGGAATTCAAGAAGCGCGTGGATTATTCCGAGTACGGGGGCGCTCCGCTGCTGGGCGTTAAGGGCGTTTGCATCATTACCCACGGGCGGCCCAACGCCAATGCGATCAAGAATGCCATTCGCGTGGCCGCTGAGTTCGCCTCGGGCAACATCAACGAACAGATCGAGGCGGAACTGGTTCACACTCAGATGGCCGGGTTCACCGCCGCCGCGAAAGCCGATTGATATGCATCGCGCGTTCCTCGTTGGTTTCTTCGCGCTGGTATCATTCGCTGGCGCCGCTCGCGCCGCTGAAGACCCCGTTCAGTGGACACTCTCCTTCGATGCGAAGACGGCCGCACCAGGCTCGCACCTGCTGGCCAAACTCACCGGGACCATTCAGGAGCACTGGCACGTTTATTCGATGACCACGCCGCCGGGCGGTCCGAATCCAACCACATCCAGCATCGCGGATAATCCGGCGGTGGCCGGCTTCAAAATCTACCAGGCGCAGCCGGTGCGGAAGCTGGACCCGAGTTTCGGAATCGACACGGAAACGTTCGCCGAGCAGTATGTGCTGTTGTTCGATATCGAATTGAAGAAGGACGCGTCCGCGGGGCCGGCTAATATCGCAGCGAATGTACGCTATCAATCCTGCAACGACACGATTTGTTTGCCGCCGAAGAAGAAGTCGGCGACGGCGGCGATAACCGTTGACCCGTCGGCGGGATCCGGAGCAATTTCGATTCCCTCCGGCTACACGTTAGTGCCTTCAACGGCGCCTCCGCACGCCGCGCCCGCTCCGCCAAGCCCGCCGCCTGCCTCGGCGGGCTTCAGTGTCCTTTTCCTGTTAACAGCCTTCGGCGCTGGGATCGCCGCCATCTTCACGCCCTGCGTCTTTCCGATGATTCCGTTCACGGTCTCCTATTTCGTGAACCGAAAGACGGGAAGTAAGAAGGACGGCGTCCTCCAAGCCTTGGCATTTTGCCTGGGCATCATTGTCTTTTTCACGGGAATCGGAGCGCTCCTGAAGGTACTGGTCGGCTCCGCGGGAGTGGTGCAACTTGGCAACAGTCCCTGGGTGAACGGATTCATCGGAGCGTTGTTCGTCGTGTTTGGCCTCAGCCTGCTGGGCGCCTACGAACTGGCGCTTCCTTCGGGCCTGCTCACCAAACTGAATCAGGCTTCTGAAGGCGGCGGCTATTTCGGCTCGCTCCTGATGGGTCTCACGTTCACGCTGACCTCATTCGCTTGTATCGGACCATTCATGGGATCGCTGCTCGCAGGCTCGGTCGAAGGCGGGGGCTTGCAGCCGGTGGTTGGCATGGCCGCGTTCGCCACCGGCCTGGCCGCGCCCTTCTTCCTGCTCGCATTGTTCCCATCCTTCCTGCAAAGGATGCCCAAGAGCGGCGGCTGGCTGATGCGGGTGAAGGTAGTGCTGGGATTCGTAGTGCTCGCGATCTCGGTGAAGTACCTGAGCTCCGCCGACCAGATCTTGCAAACCGATTGGATTTCGCGCGAAATGTTTCTGGCTTGCTGGATTGTTCTTTTCGCGCTGCCCGGTCTTTACCTGCTCGGCTTTTTGCGGCTGGAAGGGATCAAGGCGGAAGATTCGCTGGGCGTCGGCCGCGTACTGATCGCCGCTTGCTTCCTGACGTTTTCGATCAGCTTGCTCCCCGGACTGTTCGGAGCGTCGCTCGGCAATGTGGAAGCCTTCATTCCGGTACAAGCTAAGGAAACGGCCATACTGAACAGGGCGGGCGAGCCTTCTGCCCCGGTGTGGCTGAAGAATCAGTACCGGGAAGCGCTCCTGAAGGCTCGCGCCGAGAACAAGTTGGTGTTCATCAACTTCACTGGATACGCCTGCACCAACTGCCATTGGATGAAGGCCAATATGTTCCCGAAGCCCGAAATCACGGGCCTGCTGAAGGACTTCGTGCTGGTGGATCTTTACACCGACGGCACCGACGGCCCTTCCGAACAGAATCAGCAACTCGAAGAGAAGCGCTTCGGCACGGTGGCCATTCCGTTTTATGCCATTGTCGATCCGGATGAGCACACCATCGCGACGTTCCCCGGCCTGACGCGCAACGTGTCGGAATTCGTCGGCTTCTTGAAGAGGCGCGGCGAAAACAAAGTGGCTTCGCGCCTTTAGCGCGTCAAATTCGCTTCTAAGACCGCCGCAGGCGCTTCGCCAGATACAATTCAGTGGCTAGCGTCTCCTGCTCCCGGTCGCTCGCGATCCGCCATTCTTCCATCGCCTTGCGCCGCAATCGATCGAGAAGTTCGGCAGCCCGGCGGGCTTCGATCACGCGCTGGCGCTGGGCGTCGGCTTGCTGCACCGCTTGACGCTCCCGGTTTTCAATTTCGCGAATTCTGTTGCGGGTGTGCAGGCGGTATACGTCCAGGCTCTCGAGCTCGCTTGCTTGCATGGAGGACTGACCCAGCACCTGCCGGTGGCTCGAGGCGCGTTCGCTTTGAATCCCCTGTTTTTCTTGCTGGAGCTTGGACAGCGCTTCGCTGAAGTGTTCCAGCTTCAGCTCCTCGATCGCCACTTGCCCCGCACGCCAGAGCCTGACGCGCTCCAAGGGAAAAGAGAAGCGTTTCATTACGCAAGCTTCGCCAGTTCGCTCAACTCGGCCATGGTCTTCACGAAGGCGCTTTCCTCCCGGCTCGCCTGCTTCAGAAAATCGAGCAGGCGGGGCCGCAGGCGGATGGCCGCGTCCAGCTTCGGATTGGCGCCGCTCGCGTAGGCGCCCAGATTGATCAGGTCTTCGGAGCGCTGGTGCGTAGCCAGCGCCTCGCGGATCTTGGCCGCCGCTGCTTTTTGTTCGGGCGAGCATAAGCGCGGCGCGAGGCGGCTGACGGACTGCAAAACATCGATCGCCGGATAGTGGCCGGCCGCGCCCAGTTCGCGCGACAAAACGATATGACCATCCAGAATGGCCCGCACCGCATCGCAGATGGGTTCGTTGAAATCGTCGCCTTCCACCAACACGGTGAAAAATCCGGTGATGGAGCCTTTCGGAAACTTCCCGGCCCGCTCGAAGATCTTGGGCAGCAGATGGAAGACGGACGGCGTATAGCCCTTCTGGCTGGGCGGCTCACCGGCCGCCAGACCAATCTCGCGCTGCGCCATGGCGAGCCGGGTGACCGAATCCATCACCAGCAGCACGTCTTTGCCCTGATCGCGAAAATATTCGGCTACCGCCAGCGCGACAAACGCGGCGCGAATTCTCAAGGGCGCGGGGCGGTCCGAAGTGGCCACCACCAACACCGATTTCGCTAGCCCTCCCGGGCCCAGCTCCTGTTCGATAAAATCCCGGACCTCGCGATTGCGTTCTCCGATGAGCGCGATGACGCTTACATCGGCGTCGCTCGAGCGCGCCATCGCGCCCAGCAGCGTACTTTTGCCTACGCCCGAGCCACCGAAGATCCCGATTCTCTGGCCCTTGCCGCAGGTGAGCAGGCTGTCGATGGCGCGAATGCCGGTCACGAGCGCCTCGGCAATGGGTTCACGCGCGAGCGGGCCGGGAGGCGCCGCGTAGAGATCGTAAGGCACGCCAGTCTGGATGGGACCGAGATCGTCCATCGGTTTGCCGAAACCATCGATGACGCGGCCGAGCAGTTGGGGCCCGGCCTCCATCCTGGCATCGTCCTGGCGTGTGGTGATTCGATCGCCCAAATGCAAGCCGTCGGTTTCTTCGAGCGGCATCGACAGCACGCGCCCCTCGCGGAAGCCGATCACCTGGGTGCGAATCACGCGCCCCGAGCGCGCGCCGATTTCCAAAAAATCGCCCACTGCCGCTTCCGGCCCTTGGGACTCCACCAGCAATCCGACCAGCTCGGTGACGCTGCCCGAGAACCGGCAGGTTTCGATGCGCGCCAGTTTCTCCAGATACGGAGCCGGATTCAAGAGCCGCTCCTGACCACATCGGCGAACCCGCGCTCGATCTCGGCGAGCTGCGTATCCACCGAGGCGTCCAGCACGCCCCGGCTCGAATCGATCAGGACGCTGCCCGGCCCAAGGCTCGCATCCTCGACCAGCTCCACGCGCTGCGGCAGGCCCATCTGCTCGATGAATTTCCTTAGCGTCGCGGCGTCTGAAGGAGCCACTCGCACCCGATGCAATTCGCGCGCCTCCAGCTTTTCGAGCGCGGCCTTCACCAAACCCCACAGAGCTTCGGGTGCCACCGTCAGCTCGCGGTGCAGGATGCGGCGCGCCACCGCCAGAGCCAGCGCCACAACATCCTGCTCCGCTTCCCGGCGGGCCCTGAGACGGGCACCGGTGAGCTCTTCGATAGAGCGCGCGAGCTTCATTTGCATCGCCTCCACCTGCCCGGCCAGGCTTTGGCGGCCGGCCGCTTTTCCTTCTTCGACGCCCTCCCGGTGCGCCAGCTTGAGGCGCTGCTCGATATCGCCAGCGGCCTTCGACTCCGGCCCTGCAACCGGCTCGGGCATATGGCAGGGTTGTCCTTCACCGCTGATTGCTTCTGAAGACGAGACCCGGCGCCAGGTCACTGGCTCGGTTGCGATGGTCCCGCCGCGCAGCAGCTTAGACGACATACTGTTCTCCGACCGTGCCTTTGAGGCTGATGGCGCCTTCGGCCTCCAGCTGGCGGAACACCGCGATGATCTGCTGCTGCGCCGCTTCCACTTCCTTGATCTTGATGGGCCCGAGCGACTCCAGATCTTCCCGCAACATTTCGGCGCCGCGCTGCGACATGAGCTGCAGAATATGATTTTTCAGTTGATCGCTCGTGCCCTTGAGCGCCAAGGTCAGGATCTTGCGGTCTACCTTTCCCAGCATTTCCTTGATGGCTTCCTGGCTCAATAGCAGCAGGTCTTCGAAGACGAACATCATGTGCCGGATGGTCTCTACCAATTTTGGATCGTTCTGCTCGATGGCCTCCAGGATGTCCTTGCTCGAACCGGAATCCAGCCGGTTGAACATCTCCGACACCGCCCGCACACCGCCATAGGATTCGCGGCTCAGCTCGCCCAGCGATTTCAGCCGCTGCCCGATAATAGCGGCGATCTTGGAAACGATGAGGGGCGAGATCTGGTCCAGGTGCGCCATCCGCAGCGCCACGTCCGCACGCAGCTCCTGCGGGAGCGACACCAGCAATCCGGCGGCTTGCGAGGCGTTCAAATGCGAGAGGATGAGCGCAATGGTCTGCGGATGTTCATTGTGGATGAACTTGGCGAGCTGCTGCGGATCGGCTTTCTGCAGCGTGTCGAAATTGGCCAGCTCCGAGCCTAGCGTCTTCACCAGCCGGTCCACCAGTTTTCTGGCGTGCTCGGGCCCAAAGGCGCTCATGAGCATTTTCTTCGCATAGTCGATGCCGCCCTTGAGAACGTACTCATGGGCGATCGACATCTGGTAGAACTCTTCCAGCACTCCTTCGGCCTGATCGTTGCTGATGGAGGAAATGCGCGCCACTTCCTGGCCGATCATCTGTACTTCGTCCTCGTCCATCTGACGCAGGATCTCCGCGCTGGCCTGGTCGCCCAGAATGATCATGAGAATGGCGGCTTTGCGAATGCCCGAAACGGTTGCGCTGGGTGTGCCTTCGAGATTCTGAATCATTGCAGGTCGCTTCGCTTCATTTGCAGATCGCTTAGTGCTTGACTTCGTCGCCCGACTCAGACATCCAGGCGCGCAGGACGTGAGCCATACTGGCGGAATCTTTCTTGGCCTGCTCAGTGATGTGTTTGGTCAGCACAGCGGCTTTTTTCGTAACGGGCGGCAGTTTCAGCGCGTTCAGAGCGTCGGTCTCCTGCTTTTGACGCTGCGCCGCCTGTTCAGCCAGACGGTTTTCGATCTGGCCCTGGAGTTCGTCGGGTGATCCAGGAGGAAGTTCCCCGGGCAGTCCAATGGAACCGTGCGGTGCTTTTTTCCGCATCACACGCACCACAATGAAGAGCAGGGCCAGCAACAGCGCTGCTCCAGCGGCCACGCCGATCACAAAGACCCTGTTCTTGAGGAATTGGTCCTGCCAGGACGCCGGCGGAGGGGGGGCAGGTTTAGCCGCCGGGAGTTGCTCCGGATTCAACGTGGATTCAAATGGCAGCGTCTCCACCACCAGCTGATCGCCCCGCTCAGTGGACAAACCGATGACGCCCGCCACCAGATCGTGGATGGCTTTCAGCCGGTCTGCCGAGGGTGCTTCGACAATCCGCTTGGCCTTCGCTCCGACGCCTTCGTAGCGCACGTCGGAATCCACCAGCAGCGAGACCGACATCCGTTTCACCGTACCCTGCGGCTCGCGCACGTGACGCACCGTATGGCTGGATTGGTAGCTTACATTTTCGGTGCGGCGCGTGACCGCATTGCCGCTCCCAGGACGCGAGTTTGGCCGCGGCAGAGTGGACGCCGTGCCTGGCACGCCGGCAGCCGCCGCTCCGCCGCTGATGTCTTCGGTTTTTTGCGAGGTAACGATCACCGACTTGCTTGGGTCGTAGCTCTCCTCGCTCTGGTCGGCGCTTGAGAAGTCGCACTCCACCGACGCCGTGGCGCGAAATTTTTCAGCCCCCAGCAGGGGTTCGAGAGTGTGGCTGATCTTGGCGAGCAGATCATGCTCCAGCTTTTGGCGGTATTCGAGCGCCTCTTCGGACGGCTCCGGATCGTCGGGCGAAGAGGCTTTGCGCGCCCGGTTCAACAGATTGCCTCGCATGTCGACCACCGAAACGGCCTCCGGCAGCAGCCCGTCCACGGCGCTGGCTGCCAACTGGCAAATTGCGGCCACGTTCTGCGGCGAAAGTTGCGCCCCGGCACGCAGCTTCACCAGAACGCTGGCTTTGGCGGGCTGGCGCGAGTCCAGAAAGAGCGAGTCTTTCGGGAAGGTGATATGTACGCGCGCCTGCTCCACCTCGGCCAGCGACATCACGCTCCGCTCCAGCTCACCTTCGAGAGCGCGGTGAAAGTTCACCTGTTCGGTGAAGTCGCTCATCCCGAAGGTGCTCTTGTCGAACAGCTCGAAGCCGATGCGCCCGGACTTAGGCAGGCCGGCCCCAGCCATCAGCAGCCGCAGTTCGGCCACACGCGCCGAAGGCACCAGCACTACCGAGCCATTTTCCGATAGACGGAATTCCGATCCACTTTCGCGCACCTTCGCGAGCACGGCCGCAGCGTCCTCGGGTGCTAGCGAACTGTACAGCGGGCGGAAGTCACGCTCGCGGTTCCAGCGCGAAAATACCGTAAGCCCACCAATCACCGCCGCAGCCGCCAGGACCAGCGACAGCATCTGCTTCCAGGTGAGGCTCTCCAGCAGTCGTTTGATCTGATCCATCACGTATTATTTGCCAACAGCCAATCTCCTAACAGCCAAAAGCCAACCCGCTACATCTGCATGCGCATCACTTCCTGGTACGCCGAGACCACCTTGTTTCTCACCTGGAGGAACAGGTCAAACGAAATCGAGGCTTGCTCGGTGGCCAACGCAACCTTGTGTACCTCTTCGTCCGCGCCGGAAAGAAATTTACCGATGCTCGAATCCGCATTCTGCTGGAACTGCTCCACACGCCCGATGGCGTCGGCCAGCACGGACCCAAATCCCGGGCCGGACTGGCTGGCGCTCGTCTGGTTCAACCCGGCAGTTGGCGCTAGCGGGAGAACTGCCGCCGGAGATCGGATGGGGGTGATGGGTAAAGACATTGCCGCTATTTCATTGAGGCCCTATTTCATTGAGGCCCTATTTCATTAAATCGATGGAACGCTGGATCATGTCCTTGATCGCGGTCATCGCCGCTACATTTCCCTCGTAGCCGCGCTGAGCGCTCAGCAGATCCACCATGTCTTCGGACGGGTTCACGTTGGGATATGCGACGAAACCGTCCTGGTCCGCGTCGGGATGCCCGGGCTGGTAGCGCTTTTCGCCCTCGCTCGGGTCTTGAATGATATCGGCCACCTGGACGCCGTTGACGCCCGATGTCATTTCGGTTTGGAAGACCGCGGAAAAAGGGGAGACTTGCGGCGCACTCTCAAAAACCGCGTCCTGTCGCCGGTAGGGCCCGCCTTCGGGCGTCCGCGTGGTTTCCGAATTGGCCAGGTTCTGAATAACCAGCTCGGCGCGTGTGCGCTGCGCGGCCATCCCCGATGCGCTCACCGAAAGCAGCGAAAACAGACTCATCCGGACTGGCCTTCTTTGATCGCCGACTCCACCGTCTTCAGTTGCGCCTTCATCAACGTGGAGGCCACGCTGAACCGCAGCGCGTTCTCCGACAGCAGCCGCGCTTCACGGTCCAGGCTGACGTTGTTCCCATCGCTCTTTACGACCAGGCCGGGAGTGTCGATAACATTGGGGGACTGGCCTTGGGAAAGGCTAATGAACTCGAATTGGAAGTCGATGTCTTTGGCCTTGTATCCGGGAGTGTCGAGGTTGGCGATGTTCGATGTCACCAGCTTCTGACGGGCACTGAGCAAATCCATGTACTGCTCGATCTGGTTGGTAACGCCGTCGATCACACGGGGATGGTTTGCAAGAGCGAGGCCAAATGCAGGCCCGGGGAGAAACCCGCTCTTATCAGCCATTTGGGCGCGACGACGTGGCCCCGTGCCGAGGGTTAGGTGGGCCAAGATTCTGCCACTGCCAGGGAATTGCCATTTCTGTTCAAAGGGCCACGTTCGGATATGCCTTTGACATGGCGGGCGGAAAAGTAGTACTAGAGTAGTACGACTTTCAAGCTCTCAGGAATCGATTGTAAGGGGTTTCACCCACTGAATCTAGGTGGTTTCGTCGGGTTAGTTTAAGCGTTACCTGAAATTGATTACGTACCAGTACCCCTGTAGAATCTAGATGCGGATGGTCGATACACTATATATGAACGAAACCTTCACGACATTGGAAGACAACGGAGTACGCCACACTCCCGCGGAGCCGAGGAAAGGCACCATTCGAGTGCTCATCGCCGACGATCATCCAATCGTCCGTGACGGCCTGAAGAAGCTGCTCAGCCTGGAAGAGGACTTCCAAGTGGTGGGCGAAGCCTCGGACGGGTGCGAAGTACTGGATCGAGTGCAGGAGCTGGATCCCGATGTGCTGCTGCTCGATCTCCGCATGCCCAATCTGGACGGCCTTTCCGCTCTGCAAGCCCTGCAGCAGACCAACAAGCGCACTCGCGTGATTGTCCTCACCGCGTCAGAAGACAAGAACGAGTTCGTGCAAGCCATGAAACTCGGCTGCTCCGGCATTGTGCTGAAGCAGACTGCCCCGGAGCTGATCGTCAAGAGCATCCGCAAAGTTCACGGCGGCGAAATCTGGCTGGACTCCCACACCACGGCGGCCGTCATGCGGCAGTTTGCGGCGCCGGGCGAAGTGGGTTCGAGCGGTGGTTCCGGCAAGACCCGCGAGCGCTCGCCCCTCAGCCAGCGTGAGCGCGAGATCGTTCAACTGGTAGCCCAGGGTTACAAGAACAAGGAAATGGCCGAGAAGATGTTCATCAGCGAGCAGACCGTGAAGAACCACCTGCACAACATCTTCGATAAGCTGGGTGTCTCTGACCGTCTGGAACTGGCGCTCTACGCCATCCACAAAGGTCTGCACCTCGCAGCCGAACGTTAGTTTTCCTCCTCCCGCGGGCTGGCGAAACCGTCAGCCCGCACACTCCCCCGGCCCTCCCCCACCCTTCCCCAAGCCTTCAGTTCCAGCTCAGCCTTAGATTCTGGTACCGTCCCCGCCTCAGCAGATTTCCCTTCTCGTCTGGTACTTTCCACCCATTGCTGTCTATTCGGCCTAGGATTAAAGTCCTTGGTACGGAGCGTGCCACAGGATGCGACTTACGCTTGTTCTCTCGTTGCTTTGCTGCGCTGGAGCGGCTTCGCTCTCAGCTCAAGTTCCGGTCATGAATAAGGTGCAGCCCGATAGCGGCAAGATCGGATCGGTTTTGCGGATTCAGGGTGTCTATCTGGGAAAAACCAAAGTGGATGAGGTCTATCTGACGGACCATACCTTCGACATGAAAGTGAAGGTGCTGGATCAGGCCGATGACTCCATCGAGTTCCGGGTTCCGCCTTTCGCCAAACCCGGGCGATTGCAGCTGGTGGTCAAGACCGTGGGCAAGGAGCCGATCATCCTGGAACAGCCCGTTTATGTCACCATCGAAGACGGCAAAGAGCCCAAGGAGACGCTGCAGGCCACTGCCACCGCCACGCCGCCTCCCGCCAACGGAACAAAATAAGCGGCGGTCCGGCTCTTATTATTGCTGCTGCTGTTGTTGCTGCTGCTGATGAGCGGCCAGTTCGTGGTCTAGCCCCTCTTCGCGCAGCGCGGTGGACCAATCTTCGATGCCGAGCTCCGGCTCAAGCGGCGGCGCATCGGACGGAGCAACTTGAACCGACACCAGCAACTGGCTGTCGGCCGATCCTTTAAACACGCCTTTGGTGGGAGGAACGTCGGCGTAGTCGCGGCCCACCGAAGTTCGCACATGCCTCTCGCCGGCCAGCACATTGTTGGTTGGATCGAGGCCCACCCAGCCTAAACCCGGAAGCAGCGTCTCCACCCAGGCGTGCGTGGCGCCCTCGGCCGAGCGCGTTTTGTCGCCCGCTTTGTGGAACAAGTAGCCGCTCACGTAGCGGCAGGGAATCCCAATGCGCCTGGTGAGGCCGATCATGATATGAGCGAAGTCCTGGCAAACTCCTTGCCGGCTTTCGAGCGCATGGTCGATGGGTGAATCCACGCTGGTGCTCTTGGGAACGTAGGCAATCTTGGTGTAGAGCAGCGCGTTGAGATGGAGCACAAACTCCAGGGGATCGCGGCGGCGCGCCTTCTCGCGCGAGTCCATCCCTGAGTCAGGGCCCAGCTCCTCGGCGAACGCCTCCAGCAGCTCGGTGGATTGACCGAAATGGCTGGGCATCAGCATCTCGATATAGTCGCCGGCGGCAATCATCTCATCCAGTTCGTCCCAGGCGCCTTCACCCAGCGAATCGGGCAACCCGGGCGGCGGCTGCACATCCACCAATGCGTCGGCGACAATGGAGAGCTGCTTATGCCGGCCGGGAACGTCGAAGTGATGCACCATGTTGCCCAGATAGTCCCGGTAGAACTGCACGCGCGCCTTGGGCTGCACCATCAGCTGGAACGAAAGGCAGCGCTGCGGACCGTCCGAGCGCGGCTGCATGCGTGCTTCCATCAGGCTTTCGCTGACGTGCGCGCTATAGCGGAATTTTGTCAGATGGCGGATGGAGTAGTACATTTACGCCTCTTTCTGATATCAGGCCTCGATTGCGGCTTCCACGGGATAAGTGATATACACTTCGTAAATCGCGGTGTGAATGCGGGCGCATTGTTTCTGAATATCGGCGAAAAACTGGGCCAGGGTGGCGACCACTTCCTCGAGTGGGGTGAACATCAATCCCGCGCTCAGACGGCCCGCGATCTTGGCCACGCGCGGCGATCGCTTGCTGGCTGCCGCCTGATTGATGGCTTCGAGCGAACGCTGCAAGTGGTCGGCCGCGAACCGGACCGAATGTGGAAATTCATTGTTCAGCAGCAGGAACTCGGCCACGCGCTCGGGGCGCAGGTCAGCGGTGTAGACCTTGCAGTAGGCTTCAAACGCAGTGCAGCTCCGCAACAGGCCGATCCATTCCATGTGCTCGCCCGCGTCCATGGGCTGGCCGGCCGGGAATTCGTGAAAGTAGATGTCGAGCAACCGGGCGATGGACGCTGCGCGCTCGATGAAGCGGCCCACCTGGATGAATTGCCAGCCTTCGCCATGGTTCATGGTTGAGTCAGTGACACCCTGCACCAGATGCGAGCTTTCGACGATGACGGCCAGAAAATCCAGCGGTTGCGATTGCCAGAGTCCGGCCGACTCCATGCGCCGCACTTCGTGAAACAGGCGGTTGAGATGTTCCCACATCTCCGAACTGATCTGTTCGCGCACCTGGCGCGCGTTTTCCCGCGCTGACGCGATGCCGCCGGTGATCACCCGCAAAGCGTATGTTTGGGCGCGAGTGAACGGATCGCTATTCTCTGTGACGGAACCGGGATGGCCCAGGCTGCCCAGCACGCGCAGCCAGCGGCGGTCCGACGAGCGCGGGTCCTGCTCCAGCATCAGGTTCAATTGGACGCCGAGCACACGCGCGGTATGTTCGGCGCGCTCCAGGTAGCGGCTCATCCAATACAAGCTGTCGGCGACTCGAGAGAGCATAAAAAGAAGTCAGTATCCTCTCACTGCAACACCCACGTATCTTTGCTCCCCCCGCCTTGCGATGAATTCACCACCAGCGATCCTGAGCGCAAGGCCACGCGGGTCAATCCGCCGGGCACGATGGTCACTTTGTCGCCGCACAGGATATACGGGCGCAGATCGATGTGGCGCGGTTCCACGCGGCCATCGAAGAAGCACGGCGCGCGCGAAAGCATCAGCGTTGGTTGCGCGATGTAGTTGCGCGGATCGGCTTCGATGCGCTCCCGAAATTCCTCGCGCTGTTCAGCCGTGGAGTGCGGCCCGATGAGCATCCCATAGCCGCCCGATTCGCCCACCGCTTTCACCACGTACTTCTCCAGATGCGCCAGCACATGCCGGCGCTCGGCCGGTTCGGTGAGCAAAAAGGTCTCGACGTTGTCCAGAATGGGATCTTCGCCGAGAAAGTACTTGATCAGCTTGGGGACGTAGGCGTACAAGGCTTTGTCGTCAGCCACGCCGGTGCCGAGAGCATTGGCCAGCGTGACGTTGCCCGCGCGATAGGCGTTGAACAATCCAGCCACACCCAAAATGGAATCGGACCGAAAAGCCAGCGGATCGATGAAGTCGTCGTCTACGCGCCGGTAAATCACGTCCACGCGCCGCAGCCCGCCGGTGGTGCGCATGTAGACCACGTTGTCGTGCACCACCAGGTCGCGGCCTTCCACCAGCTCTATGCCCATCTGCCGGGCCAGATAAGTGTGTTCGAAGTAGGCCGAGTTAAACACGCCCGGAGTCAGCAGCACGATGTTCGGCTCGCCACGGCCCTCAGGCGCCAGCGCGCGCAGTGTTGTTAACAGCGCTTCCGGATAATGATCAATGGGCCGGACGTCGGTATGCTGGAACAATTCCGGGAAGGTGCGTTTCATCACTTGCCGCGAGGTGAGCATGTAGGAAACGCCGCTGGGCACTCGCAGATTATCTTCCAGAACGACAAATCGTCCGTCGGGAAGACGGATGAGGTCCGTACCCATCACCGCGACATAAATGTTTTTGGGCGCCGTAACGCCGCGCATCTGCCGCCGGAAATGCTTACAGCTATAAACCATTTCGCGCGGGACCACGCCGTCGGCCAGGCAGCGGCCTTCGTTGTAAATGTCGCGCAGGAACATGTTGAGAGCGGTGATGCGCTGGGTGAGTCCCTTCTCGATGGTCTGCCATTCGGAGCTAGTAACGATGCGCGGCAGCAGGTCATGCGGGAAGATTCGCTCGGTGCCCTCGTCGCGGCCATACACCGTGAAGGTGATGCCCTGATGCAGAAACGACACATCGGCGGCCTGCTTTTTGCGCCGCATCTCCTCAGCCGGCAGCTTGAGCAATAGATCGTACAGCGCGCGATAATGTTTGCGCGGCTGGCGCTCGGAATCGAACATTTCGTCGAACGCGTGGTCCAGATGGTAGTTTGCGAACGGACCGGAAGCGATGCGCGGTTCGTCGAATCCAGGAGTTGCCATGAGGTGTCTAGCTTGATCGCTTGACTTCGACAGGGAAGGATGTAATTCAGATTATCACAATCGCGTAAACTGAAGGATTGTTTTCCCTGCTTCTTCACCCTCCCGCCGATCGCGAAGATGCTCTCATTGCTGAACTTCAGGAGTGCGGCACAGCCGGGGTGACGGAAGAGGATCAGGGCCTGCGTGGGTTCTTTGAAGATAAAGGAAACGCTGCGGCTTTGCTAGATCGTTTCGCCGAATTTTCCCCCGAGTTTCGCGAGGAACCGGCCATCGATTGGGAACAGGCGACGCGCGCTGCGTGGCCTCCGCTGTCGATCGGCGAACGGTTCTTTTTGGTGGCGCCCTGGGATGGAGACACGCCCACTCCGCCGGGCCGGCTGCGCCTGGAAATCTATCCTGGGATGGCTTGTGGAACAGGACGGCATCCGGCCACGCAGCTTTGCCTGCATGCCATCGAACGCCACGTGAAGCCGGGCTCGCGGGTTTTGGATGTAGGCTCGGGGTCGGGCATTCTGTCCGACGCCGCCCGGCTGATGGGCGCTTCGGTGGTCGGCTGCGATGTCGACCCCGACGCGGTTCGCATCGCGAGCGAGCGCGTGCGGGTGCCACTCTTCGTTGGCTCGGCCGATGCCGCACGATCCGCGTGGGCCGACGTCATCGTCGCGAACATCGACGCCTCCACTTTGGAACGCATTGCGCCGGAGTTGGAGCGTGTGCGCGCGCCGGGATCGACGCTCATCCTTTCCGGCTTCCCGGCGTGGGACCTGCCCCAAGGGTTTGCTCCGAGGGCCACATTGCGACTGGAGGAATGGGTTTGCTTCATTTGTTAGGCCGCAGCAACCAGAAGTGAATGTCGTATTTCCAAACAGTGAAGGCCACGGTCTTTCCATCGGGTGACCAAGCTGGTTGCGTCTTGTGGCTCCGATCGAAAGTTAGCTCGATCACCTCCCGGCCGTCCATCGATACCTTGTAGAGTTGCAGCCAGCCGTCGGGTGCGGGCTTGACGAACGCGATCCAATGTCCATCTGGCGAGACGGCAAATCCGGGAACGCGTTGTTCACTGGAGAACCCGTAAAGACGCTCCACCCGTCCGCCTTCCCTGGGCACGCGGTAGAGCCCCTGCTGCGCCGGAAAGTGAAAGGCTTGAAAAAGAATGCTGCGCCCGTCCGGGCTCCACTCGGTATGCGTGACGTCTTCGGCGAAACCCTGTAACGGAACCTCGATGGGCGCCTGCGTTTTGCCGGTCTCCTGATCCACCGTGATGCTGTAAACCACGCTGCGCACCGGAAGCTCGCCTAGCCGCCGGGAATCCACCATAATGGAACGGCCATCGGGCGACCAGCGCGGCCAACCGGTTTCCGCGCCTCGGCCGAAGTGCGTGATCAGAACCGGCTCGGCGGACCCATCCGCCGGCTGGAGCCACAAATCGTCCGACTGATCTTTGTGCGAATGAAACACAATCCAGCGGCCGTTCGGCGACCAGCAAAGGCTCTGGTCCTCGGACTTGGAAGCGTACACGATCCGCGCAGGCTCGCGAGCGGGCAGCGGCGCCGTCAAGGAAACAATGCCGACGTCCTGCGCAATGTCTGGATAATGAAAATCGTCCACCATTCTTCGCCAATTTCCAAATGTGATCCCGATCCACTTGCCGTCGGGATGGAAGGACGGCGTCTCCGACGGAAAGGTTGTGAGCTGGGTGGTTGCCCCGCCCTCGGATGGAGCAGATGCAATGAACGTTCGGTAGTCTTGTTGTTTGAAAAGGATCGATCCGTCGTTGGCCGCGGAAGGCGCGTAAGTATCGCGCGAAAACACGGTGAGCCGTGTGGCGGGGCCACCCGCTACGGGACGAGACCACAGATCGAGAGTGCCGCTCGAATTAGGAGCGCCGAAATAGACCGAGCGCCCGTCGGAAGAGAAAGCGATCGGTCCATAGGCCTCCTGATCAGCCAGGACGTTGGTCCCGCCGCACGGAAAGCTCAGCTTTTGCGAACCGTTGGCCAAAGCCAGACAAGCGATGCGGCCGTCCGGCGACCAGGCGGGAAAAGTCAAGAGCGCATCACTTTTAGCCGCCGGCTTTCCCGACGCGCCGTCCGCGGCTAGGGTCCACAATACGCTCCCGCTGCCCGCCAACCGCTCCACCGCGGCCACGGACTTCCCGTCGGGCGACCATGCCAGCTGGTCGAGCAACTCCACTTTGAACGGACGTTCCGTATTCCCACTCCACAGCGGCCGACGCGCGGACTTTTCAATGTCGTACAGCCACCACCGTCCCGCCGGCTCCGCACTGTCTACGGCAATGGTCACATCATCCGGTAGCCATGCGATGTGGCGAATGATTGCACCGCATTCCGGCAGCTCCCTGGCCGGACCACCCGCGATCCGCTGGAGATACAGATGCTGGGCCACCGAGTAGGCCAGCCATTCACCGGTAGGAGAAATTGCTCCCAGTGGGTCCCGGTAATTCACCGGCCCAAGTTGATGTGCAACGGTTACATATTGCATCCTGGGCTGGGCCCAGGTACAGATCGCCGCCGACGAAAGAAGCAGGCTGAGGGGAACTCGCATCAAAACAGAAGCCCGTGGAGCTTTATGCTTCACGGGCTTCATAAGGAATAGGAGAAGGTATCTGTTATTCAGACGCTGGCCGGCGCTTTAAAGTTGGACGGTCATCGTCATCGGTGCTGGTAGTTCCGCCGGTGCCGCCATCGTCCGAACCTATGGTGCCGCCGTTCGATCCGGGCGCGCGCCGCAGCGTAGGACGAGTGGGATCGGCCGGGTTATCCACTTTGCGCTTGTTGTGCATCGCGAGCAGGCGCCCTTTCACGTCGTTGAACTCGGAAGTGGTGAGCACGTACTCGGGCTTGGCCTTGAGATATTCCTGAATGTTTTTCTGTGCCGCCTGGATACGAGAGTCGGTGGGCGGATGGGTGGAGAACACCTTGGCAACGGTGCCCGGCTTGCGTTTCTCCAAGGTCTCGATCTTCTCGAAGAAATCGACGAAGGCGGTGGGATCATAGCCGGCTTTGTACATGTATTCCAGGCCCAACAAATCGGCTTCCGATTCCATGGCGCGCGAAAACTTCAGAAAACCCACCGGCACCAGCACGCTGGCCGCCTGATAGATTCCATATCCCGTCCAGCCGCCCATGAAGATCAGCGGGATCATGCCCAGCTGTGCGATCTCGCCGCGCGTGGCTTGCCGGGTTCCATGCCGCGCCGCCACGTGCCCGATTTCATGCGCCATCACACCGGCCAGTTCCGCTTCATTGTCCGCTTTCAAAATGAGCCCTGAGTTCACGAAGAAGAATCCGCCCGGCAGCGCAAACGCGTTCACTTCTTCGCTGTCGATCACTTTGATAGTGAAAGGAACCTTGGCGTCGGAATTCCGCACCAGGTTCTGACCCACGCGATTGACGTACTCGGCGACCACCGGATCGTTGATAATCTTGGCTTGGCGTTCCACTTCGGAGGCGAGCTGCTTGCCGAGCGCGATCTCTTTTTCGAGGGAGTAGAAATTGACCTTGCCGCTGACGTTCCGGTTCCCGATTTGGTCGGGATCTTTTTCGGGGTCTTCGGCGAATACTCTACCCGGCGTGACCAACGCCAAAGCAAGCGAAAAACTCAGGCTAGCAGACAACAGGCGTTTCATCCACAGACTCCTACAGTCGAGTATAAACCTTCATGCTTTATACGTATAGTGGTGATTATGGGTTTCGCGAAGGATTCCGACCAAAGGTCCGGCCCTATTCCGGTCCAGACCGAACCTCTCTGGCGACAGTACCGGCAGGAGTTCCCGGTCACCCAGAACCTGATTTACCTGAACCATGCCGCTGTGTCGCCGCTACCCAGGCGGTCGGCTACCGCTATGCAGGGGTTTGCCGAGGAGGCTCTCCAGTACGGGGCCCTGCACTATGATCGATGGTTGGATGCCTATGAGGGCCTTAGAGTTGCGGCCGCACGGCTGATTGGCGCCAACCGCGGCGAGATCGCGCTAATCAAGAATACGTCCGAAGGCATATCCACGGTAGCCATGGGACTGGATTGGCGCCCAGGCGACCGGATCGTGGCGTTTCGCGAGGAGTTCCCCTCCAACTATTACCCCTGGCTACGCCTTGAGGCTAAGAGGTGTTCCGTCGACTGGCTGTCGGCCGACGATCCTCTGGAAAAGATCGAAATGGCCTGCTCCGGCGCCCGGCTCCTGGCAATCAGTTTCGTCCAATATCTCAGCGGCTTTCGGGCTAATTTGAACGCAATCGGCGAGATCTGTAAGCGGCGCAAATGCTTCTTTTTCGTGGATGCCATCCAGGGGCTGGGGGCATTTCCGCTGGATGTGGAGACTGCTCACATCGATGCGTTAGCCGCCGACGGGCACAAATGGCTGCTGGGTTCGGAGGGATGCGGGATCCTGTATGTCCGAAAATCGCGCCAGGACTCCATTTTTCCCGAGGAATTCGGCTGGACCACCGTGGCCGGCTACAACGACTATGCGTCGCGCGACATGACGCTGCGGCAAGACGCCGGACGTTACGAATGCGGAACGCTGAACACCATTGGTTGCTATGGACTGCGAGCATCCATCGAACTATTGCTCGAAGCCGGCGTGGAGCGCATTGCGGCTGCGGTTCAAGCGCTCACTGACCGGCTGGCCGCAGGAGCCGCGAGTAAAGGCTATCAGATACTCGGTGATCGTACGCCTGAAACCGGCGCCGGAATTATCGCGATTCAGAAGCCGGGCTTCGACAGCCGCAAACTGGTGCATGACCTGAAACAGAAGGGCGTCATCGCCGCGCCCCGTCAGGGTTGGATACGGCTGTCGCCGCATTTTTACATCAGCCCGGAAGATATCGATCGCGTGATCGAGGCTTTACCTTAACTGCTAAGAGTCCAGGCCTAGGGGGTGTTTCGGAACTTCATCGCGAAGATTTCGGGGCTTTCGAAAAATGCTGATGACAAGAAAGATAACCAGGGCCAGCAGCAGCACCGAAAGGGTCAAGGTCCCGGTAAGCCACCAGCCCGACTCGTAGCGCCATTGACGCGCGATGCGCATCCATAGGAGCGCCAGGACGAAGATGCTCAAAGCCAGGCGGAGAAGCTTCCGGAAAGGCAACATTCTCCGCCTATTCTAATCGAGTTGATTCAATCCACGGGGGTCCAGGTGGTGTCGGGATCGTAGCTCGCGGGCGGAGTGGCGGAGCGCGCTCCGCGATCCTTCTCATAAACCACGCCGCTCTGATTCACGATGAAAGTGTGGACGCCGCTCACACCGTAAGTCGCAGGCCACGCTACTAACGCGAATCCGCCGATCATGCTTTTTCCGAGCATATAAGGATGCTGGCCGCCGGGCGCGTTCGGACCCTGTTCCTTCAGCACACGGAAGTAGTAACCGTGGTAGGGCTTAGACGGATTCTGCCCGGCCGCTTCCGCGAATTCTTTAGGAACTTCCGAACTCGCCACGCTTTCTGCATATTCCGCCGTTCCCGCCGCTGAGCGCTTCTTGGCTGCGTAGGCCTCTTGCACGCCGAGGTATGCGGCACAAGCCTGAATGGCATCCAACTCGTTGGCGCCAACCTGGCGCGCTCGTACTTCCATGGAGCCCCGCTCGGGATCGAAGCGCCACTTCTCGCCCTGGTGAAGCAGCGGAATGGGAAATGGCCAGTCCTGATCGCCGATCAGCAGAACCATTACGTGAGAATTCATCGTGGATTGTGCCAAATGATGTTTCTGGGTAGCAATCTGCGCGAATTCCTTGCGCTCGGCTTCATCCTGCTTCTGGTCGCCGGAAGTGAGAATGCCTTTAGCCGACGATCCCAACACGGCCTTCAGAGTGGCAACATCGTTTTTCGATGCCGCATCGATCAGCGCCTGAGTCGCCGCTTCCGCTGAATCAAACATCGTTTGCGTAACTTTCGGCGCTGCCGGCTTGGAGGGCGAGGTTGGCTTCGCGGGCGCTTGAGCCCACGCACTGACAGCCAGCAGCGCAAACATTGTTGACGTGAATATTCTTGTGGTCATGTTACCTCCGGCCTCCGCCACCACCATGGAATCCACCGCCCCCACCGCCAAAACCGCCGCCTCGGAATCCTCCACCGCCGCCGCCGAAGCCTGAGTGACCCAGGCTCGAGAATCCATGATCGCTCTCCATGCGCGTAGCACCGCCATTTTGGATACCGCCGAAAGCGCTATGACTTTCGCGCTCCGCTGGAGCGAAGGATCGTCCAGCGCCAGCGTTTCCACCGCGAGCGCCTTCTGCTCCACGGCCTTCTGCGCCACGGCCTTCTTCTCCATGAAATGACGCCGCGCCTCTGAATCCGGCCGTGCCACGGAATCCAGCCGACCCACCGAAGCGGCTCGCGACGGCGCGATTGGGATATGGAACACCTAACCGATGCCCAGGATCGTGAGCCCAGACGCCGCCCAATCCGCCATGATAATCATTAAATCCGTAGCGATGGAAGAAGTTGCCGTTCAACAGGATTCGCCCGCCAAACCAATCCGGTCCCCAACCCCATCCAAACCCGCCCCACAGCCCCCAGCCGCCGCCAAAATAGAAGCCGAGATCAATGCCGGGCAAGAACGAGAATCCCACGCCGATCCCCGGATAAAACAGTGGCGGATAATAGCCAAAAAGCGGCGGGCCCCAAACCCATTCGGGATTGTACACGGGAACATAAACCACGCCGGGCTCGGGCGGCGCAATGTCGATCGCCGTCTGACCGTTATCCGTTTGCGTTGTCACCGTCTCCTGGGGCGTCGACTGCAGCTTGCCGTTGGCCTGCGCCTTGGCGCGCAAGCGCTGCACGGCACTCATCACGTCCGGCTGTTGGGCCAGGAACGCGTTGCCCAAATCCGTGGTCCAGCGGATGTCCTGATTCAGGCGCGTCAGCACATCGGGAAACGCAACCAGGGCTTGGATGCTCGGATCCCAGTTTTGCTGCCGGGCCGCGTCCATCAACGGCTGACCTTTCAGATTGCGGTTCTGTTGCAGCCACTGTTGCGCCTCCACCACTTCGATGGGATAGGTGCTGGCGACCATGATCTGGCTCAGCAAAGTATCCGGGTAGAGCGCGATGGGCGCCACTAAGTTTTCGAGCTGCTGGGGATTTAGGGGCTGCGCCGGGGGCGCTGGCGGCAATTGCCCGGGCTGCTCTGCTGGATCCTGTGCCAATAATGTGGCCGCCAATACAATCGGCAAACTGACCGCCACAACCAACCTGAAGAGTTTCATTCTTCCGGCCTCCTTGGGGCTGAAGAATACGCCCAACTATTATGATGCACCAGGACGCTCAGAGTTCCGCATGAATTTCTAAACGAGCTTTGTAACAAGGCTAATGGTGCAGACGCCACACGGCGATCCGACAGAATTAAAATGAGGGTCCGGAATGTAGAGAAACGGGCGCGGGTTACGACTGCCTATTGGAAGCGCGGAAAAAAGCGCTAGAACAAAAGGAGCCACGCGAAAAGCGATGGGAACAAATATGAAATATCTACTGATGATGAACGCAACAAAAGCAGGCGTCGACATGTACAAAGCCTGGCCTGAGAAAGAGATCCAAACGCATTTCGCGTTCTTGGGCAAGCTGAACCAGGACCTTCAAGAATCCGGGGAGTTCGTGGCCACGCAGCCGCTGACCGGCCCGGACGAAGCCAGGATGGTGCGAGCCGGGAGCGACGGTGCGCCGATCACGGACGGCGTGTTTCCCGAAGCCAAGGAGTTTCTGCTCGGTTACTGGATCGTGGATGTCAAAACTCCGGAACGAGCCTATGAGATCGCCGCGCGTTTGTCGGCTGGACCAGGACTTGGTGGAGCGGCGACGAACATGCCCATCGAAGTGCGGCAGCTAGACGAAAGGAGAACCCAGCAATGAAATACATGCTGATGATGATGGGCACCAACGCTGATTTCGAATCGTACGCCAAGTGGCCCAAGCAGGACCTGCTGGCGAATATCGCTTTTATGCGGGCTTTCAGCAAGGAACTCAGGGATTCCGGCGTCTTCGTTTCCACGGAAGGATTGGCGTTCCCCGATCAAGCCAAGATCGTTCGGGCGGGAAGTGACGGGGAGCCCATCACCGACGGGATATTTCCGGAGTCGAAAGAGTTCCTGGCCGGCTATTGGATTGTCGATGTGGAGAGCCCCGAGCAAGCTTACAAGATCGCCGCTCGGGTTTCGGGTGCGCCTGGGCCGGGAGGCAAGCGCGGGAACATCCCCATCGAAGTGCGGCAAGTGCTCAGTAGCGCGCCGGAAGAATGGACGCGCTGACTGGGCGGTTGGGTTTGCCCGATTCATTCCATTTTGCCCGATTCATTCCATATGGATAACCCCTCCGAGCATCTGTTGCGTGAACTTGCGCCGCAGGTGCTCGGAATGGTTGTCCGGAGGTTTGGGGACTTCGCGGCAGCGGAGGACGCAGTTCAGGAATCGTTGCTGGCCGCGGCGACACAGTGGCCGCGCGAAGGGTTACCGGAGAATCCGCGTGCCTGGCTGACCCAGGTAGCTTCTCGCCGCATGACGGACCACATTCGCAGCGAATCGGCTCGGCGCCGGCGCGAAAACGAGGTGGCCCTGGAAGCGGTCCGCACGTCGGCTTGGCCTGCCTCGACGGGAGCGCCCGCCGAAGACGACACGCTGGTTCTCCTCTTTATGTGCTGCCATCCGGCATTGACCCCGGCTTCGGCAATTGCTTTGACACTGCGGGCGGTGGGCGGCTTGACCACGGCCGAGATTTCCCGCGCATTCCTGGTTCCGGAGGCGACCATGGCCCAGCGGATCAGCCGGGCCAAGCAAAGTATTAAGACCTCCGGCATTCCATTCCAATTGCCGACCACGCAGGAGCGAACCGGACGCCTCCGCGCGGTATTGCATGTCCTCTACCTGATCTTCAACGAGGGCTACACGACGAGCGCTGGACCTAATCTTCGCCGGGACGATTTATCGCTGGAGGCCATGCGCCTCACTCGCATCGTGCATAAGCTCCAACCGGATGAAACCGAAATCGCTGGATTGCTCGCACTCATGTTACTCACCGATGCCCGGCGTGTGGCGCGAACCAACACCGAAGGCGAGTTGATTGCGCTCGCGCAGCAGGACAGAGCGCTGTGGGATCGGCAAGAGATTACCGAAGGAGTAGCGCTGCTCTCAGCCACTTTACCCAAGGGCTCGGTGGGGCCGTACCAATTGCAAGCGGCGATTGCGGCCGTGCACGACGAAGCGGCCAAGGTGGAAGACACGGATTGGCCGCAGATCCTGGCGCTGTACGATGTGTTGCGGCGCATGTCCGGCAATCCCATGGTGGAATTGAATCGTGCGGTCGCTGCGGCGATGGTGCACGGGCCGGCGAAAGGTTTGGAACTTCTCGACGCGCTCCAGGCAGACGGCCGCTTGAGCGATCATCATCGCTTGGATGCCGTTCGAGCGCATTTACTGGAGCTCATCGGAGACCACGCGGGTGCGGCGAGACATTACAGGGCGGCGGCGGGAAAAACCGGAAGCCTCCCGGAACGCAATTACCTTCTTACGCAGGCCGCGCGCCTCGCGAACGAAGCTATTTCAGAACGTCGGCACCCCCCAGAACGGCCTCGATAAAGGCCAACGCACGGGTGTCCTTGCTCTGCCCCAGCCAGAATACGGCCTGTTTTCGAACCTCGGGATTGCGGTTGGCGCGCGCCACCTGGATCAATAGCGGGACGCCTTCACCGTTGGGCATTTGCGTCAGAGCGAAGACCGCCTTCTTCTTGACCTCCGTCTCGGGATCGTTCGCAATGGCTTCGTTGATGGACGATTCAGCCATCTTCTGTCCCGCTTTTTGCGCCAGCCAGAACAGAGCCTGGCCGCGAACGCGGGGGCTTGAGTCACTGTGCGCGACCGCAGCGACGGTGCTCAGCGCTTGCGGCTCCCTGCTTTCAGAGAGCGCGAAGACCGCGTGCTCGCGGATTTTGTCACTGGGGTCTTCTCGTACAATTCGGCTGACCACTTCAAACCCGCGCCGGCCGCGCGAATTTCCCAGCCAGAAAATTGCCTGACGACGAAGTTTTTCGGGCTGGCTCGAAGCGGCCAGTTCTTCGAGCGCCGAGTCGGCCGATGGGTCGGCGTGGAGCGCGATCGCCGACACCGCGCGATCCGCCATACGCATGTCATCTCGCGTAGTGCCGGAGGCGTTCTTCGCAATCGATAACAGGAACCGTACGCTATCGGGAGCCGCGACGCCGGTAAACCAGATGAACGTCAAGCCGCCCGCATCCAGGTCGCATTCCGGGGTGAAGGTATGGATCTTGCCCACTTGATGGTTCTCCACTCGGTAAAGGACCACCAGATGCGTGGGACCTTCGAGCTTTACCGTTTGAGGCGCTGCGACCGTAACGCCCGAGTCGGAGTGTTCGAGCGAATATCCGCCGCCATTCCAGAGGCAACTCTGGCGTTCGCCAGACAACTCGCTGGCAACCATTGGTTCGGCATAGCCCACCCACCCCGCAGTCGCCTGGGCGCTGAGAATAGACTGGAACGTCGATTCCAGGCTGCCCGACAGCGGACGTGTCTCCAGCCGGGCGTTCGAAATGCGGGGCTGTTGCGCGAGCAACGAAAGAGCGCTCGCGAAGAGGGTAGCCAGCTTCATTTGGTCAAGATCTCCATCAGATAATCCGTCGCTTCTTTGGAGTGCATCACTGAGAGCTGGTTGACGATGGCTTTCTTCAGGTTCAAGTCGGTCTCCTTGCGCGCGATCTCGATCAGCGCAGTGGCATTATTCTGCACGAAAAGCGCATTGATAATGGCCTTTTTGTTATCGGCGCTGGTTTCCTGCGCATACATGGAGGCCAACGCGGCCCCGGTCTTGCTCTTTCCCATCACCCCCAGTTGATTAATCGCGTAACGCCGCAGGGCTTCGTCCTTCTCGTTCTTGACGATGTCGAAAAGCTTGTCGGAATTGCCGGAAACAAAAAGCCCCTGGATCACGGCGCGCTTCACATCGGCCGCGGCGTCGGCGGAATAAAGCTGCGCCAGGTCAGCCGCGCCTCCTACGTTTCCGAGCATCTGGATGGCGTGCACCTTTAATTCCGGGTTCGCTTCCGACTTCGCTACCGCCAGCAGATTGTCGCGGCTGCCGGCCACCATGAAGCTGTTGAGTATGGTGCGCTTCACCTGCGCGTCATTGGAGTTTTTGTAGACGTCGACCAGAACTTGCAGGTTGTCGCGGCCGCCATGGATGCCCAGATATTCGATGGCCTTGGACTGCAGGTCAGGATTCGATCCGCCCTTGGCGATACCGGCCAGAAGATCGCGCGAGGCTTGCGACCCGCTTTGCGCCAGCACAAACAGGGCGCGCTCTTTCAGCTTGGGCGAGTTGCTGCTCTTGAGCAGCTTTTCGAGCATCGGCAGGCTGCGCTCGGGATCGGTACTCATCAGGCTGTTCAACGCCAGTAGCTTCAAGTCCTCATCGGTGGCCGTCTCCGGCGAAAGCGGCTGGCCGTTTTGCGATCGGATCTCCACCTGCAGAGCCTTGGCATCGTCCAGCCAGCGGCTGCCCGGATAACTCTTCTGCAACTCGTCCAAACTGGCCAGCGCCTCGTCGCGATGGCCTAGCTTATTCTGCGCGTAGGCGCGCCAGTAATAAGCGCCGTCGGCGCGGCCGCTCTTGCTGTCGATCACCTGGTTAAATGTATCGATGGCGCGGTCGTACTCTTTGCGATCCAGATAGCTCTTGCCACGTGAGTAGCCTTCCGACGAGCGTTCCTGGAGATGGCGGAGCTGTTCCCTCGCACTCCGTTCTGCGTCACGCTGGGTGTCCTGAAAAGCCAAGAGGGGAAGCCCCGACAAGTCCAGGTCCAAGGTGATGGGAGGAATCGTCACTTGCGGGAAGTGAGGGAGCGGCGGTAACGGCGGTAATGGAGCTAGCGGAGCCAGCACGATGGGCAGCTCAGCCGGCTGCTGCGCAAACGCCAGCATCGCGCTGAAAATGGAAGCAGTGAGTGTGATGGAAGCAGTAAGTGTGAAATATATCCGCATAATCATCCTACAATTTCTTCGACTTCTTGTCCTTTTCCAATGCCGGAAGGTTTTCCAGACCGTGGGTCCCGGAACCCCGCGCTTCTGTTCCGAGCACGCGCACCTTGAACAGCAGGCCGCGGCTTTCAATCTGTTGGCGAAGGTCGTTGAGCTGTTGGCTGGATATTTCCGAGGGACTGTGCGCGATTTCCAGCAGCACGCGCTCCAGGTCGTCCAGGACGCTGGCCATGGAGTTGTCGCCCGTGGTCCGAGCGGTCTGACGGTAGAGGCGATTGTCGTCCAGAAGATCTTCCGCCATCCGCCGCTCGTCCGAAATATCGAGCCTGGCTTTGCCGTCCGGGGCGCCTTCCGGCGCATTATCGAGCTCGGCGAGCACCATCTGCGACCGTTCCAGGTGATCGCCCACTGCGACCAGCAGAATGCGCTCGCGAATCTGCTGGTTGTTCCGATTCTTCGCTACCACGGAAGCGTCGCCGCGCTGCCAAAACCTTCCCGCCAGAAACGCCGCGATCAATAGGGCCGCCATCACGGGCGCCCAAATCCACCATTGCCGGAGCAGCGGCCTTCGCGGGGCTGCCAGCCGCGGCTCGATTTGCTTCCAGACATCTTGCCCATATTCGGCGGGGCGCTCGGGAACCTGCGCGGAATCCACTGTATTGAGCACCAGCTGCAGTGAGCGGAGTTCTGAGCGGCAGTGCTCGCAACCGGACAGATGCTTCTCGATGGCCGCTGATTCCGTCGACTCGCCGTAATAGAAAAGCACCAACTGATCTTCATTGATGTGATCCATGTTGATGTGATTCATGTCGATATGATTCATATGCAGATCACCGAACCGTGCTCACTAGCGGTTCCAGGCTCCGGCGGAGCTTTTGGACCGCTCGAAAAATACTGTGTTTTGTAGCGTTGGTTCCGGTTCCGAGGGTTGCGCCGATCTCTTCAATCGACAAGCCCTCAAAGTGTCGCAGGACAAACGCCGTTCTTTCTTGCGCGCTCAGTTCGCCGAGCGCCGCGTTCACCGAGTCGGATATTTGACCGCTGAATAGTTCCCGATCCGGCCCCGGAGTTACTGCTGGAATGGACACCAGGACATCCTGAGCGGGGTCAGGACCGCGCTCGCGCTTCCGTTCGCGCGTTTTTCGTTTCCGAATCACGTCGAGCGAACAGTTCGAGGCGATGCGATGCAGCCAGGTGGAAAAGCTGGAGCGGGCATCGAAGCGGTCGATTTGCCGGTAAGCCTTCAAGAACGTCTCCTGCACTACATCCTCCGCATCCTCTTCGTTTCCGGTCATGCGATAAGCCAGCCGGAAGATGGCGCGGCCATGCTGCTCCACCAGCAGCCGAAACGCGTCGTGATCACCCGAGCGTGCGCGTTCGACAGCGCCGCTGGCTTCCGCTTCCATCCGTCCTTTAGACTTCAGTTTTTGTAAACGGTTAGCCGCGCCGGAGGTGCGGGTACGGGATTCGGCCCAAGCCCGATCCGCGGGCCCTCCACATCCGGGAACCCCAGGCGTTGGCGCCTACGCTACACCGGCCGTCAAAAACATAAGTGTTCCCGTGTAGGGCGGACTTCAGTCTGCCGGGCTCTTTCAGCGACCTGTCGGGGCTTAAACTCAACTCGCCGCATCTCAAAGGCATTGAGGTTTGACACCATCGGGTCGCTCTACTGTCGACGTGTGATGCACGAGTTCACCGTTGTCTTGGTGCAGCCGGCAATACTCGCAAATCTCCTCGGCCCTATCACGGATGAACTGCCGGGTTCCGGCATCCATCGTTATTAGTGAGGAATCTGTTCCAGATGTGAGTCGGCCTTGCAAATATCCTCTATAGAGGATATATTCCTCTATAGAAGATGACGACAAAATCAGGCGCTCTGCAATTGGTTGAGCTTGGGAGGCGCATCCGGGACGAGCGGATTCGGCGCGGCCTTTCGCTCGAAGAACTCGCCCGGAACGCCCATGTAAGCCGATCGATGCTTTCGGCTGTGGAACGAGGGGAGAAAGCTCCCACGGTGCTGATCCTCGATCAGATTGCAACCGGCCTGGGCAGCTCCATCGCGCGGCTATTGGCGGCGGAGAGCGCAGGACGAATCGTGTTATTACGCGCTCGCGATCAGGACCGGGCCATCGATCCATCCGGCTGGGAGCGCCGTATTCTTTCGCCCGTTTTGCCGAACGTGGAATTCGAGTTTATGCGGACCATCCTGTCCCCCGGAGTGAACGCCGGGGCATTTCTGCCGCACAATTCAGGGTCCCGTGAGTATGTCGCGGTAGAGCGCGGCGCTCTTCGGCTGACGCTCGACGGCGAAGTGCACGTCCTGAAGAAGGGCGACAGCATTTATTACGCCGGGGATTGTATCCACGAGTTCGAGAACGCCGACCGGAACAAACCTTGCGAGTATTACCTCGCCATGGACGTGACCGGACATCCCGAGCAGCTTCGTCACCGGTTGGCAGGGAAGGGCTTGGCGGGAAAGGGGCTGGCGCGGAAGGCGAAAAACGCCAAGGGAGGAAACCATCGTGCAGATGAATGAGGACGAGTTCAGAAGGCTGGGCTATCAAGCCGTCGACCTGGCGGCCGGCTACCTGGCTGACCTTCCCACGCGTCCCGTCTTTCAGCGAATGAAGGAAGGCGAGCGCGAAGCACTGCTGAGCATGTCCATGCCAGTTGCTCCGCTCTCTGGAGATGAAATCCTGCGGCTGGTGGCGGAGCAGATACTTCCCCATCCGATGGGCAACGGCCATCCGCGCTTCTTCGGATGGGTGAACTCCCCGCCCGCGCTGATGGCAGTGATCACCGAGATTCTGGCGGCGGCCATGAATCCCAGTTGCGCCGGCGGGGATCACGCGGCCATCTACCTGGAACATTGCGTGCTCCGATGGGTGATGCAGTTACTTGATTTCCCGATCGAAGGGAGCGCCGGGTTACTGGTGAGTGGCGGCTCGGCCGCATCTCTCACGGCGCTGGCCGCCGCCCGGCATCGAGCGCTCGGTGACATAGGAATTGACGTACGAAAACAGGGAGTCACTGACGCCAAGCTTCGCCTCTACGCATCCACGCAAGTGCACAGTTGCGTTCAAAAGGCAGTGGAACTCCTGGGCCTTGGATCGGACTGCATTCGATGGATCGGTGTGGATGAGGAGTTTCGCTTATCGCTGGACGAACTGCGTTCGGCGATTCGGGAAGACCGGCAGTCAGGATGGCGGCCGTTTTGTGTCGTCGCTAGCGCGGGAAGCGTGAACATGGGCGCAATCGATCCGTTCCATGAGCTCGCGGACTTGGCGCTCGAATCCGGCATCTGGCTGCATGTGGATGGCGCGTACGGAGCTGCCGCGGTCTTGGATCCGAATACGAAACCACTGTTCGCGGGAATGGAACGCGCGGATTCCGTCGCCCTCGATCCGCACAAGTGGCTGTCGGTGCCTGTCGAATGCGGCTGCGTCCTGGTGCGTGACGGCGCGCTTCTGCGGAGCGCTTTCTCGCTGGTGCCTCCCTATATTCGAACGGAATCCGGAAAAGGCATCGGGAACCTGCCGTGGTTTTCCGAATACGGTTTCCAGCAAACCAGGGGATTCCGAGCGCTGAAACTTTGGGTCACGCTGGCACACGCCGGAAAGTCGGGCTTAGAACAGCAGATCTCCCGGCAAATTGCGCTGGCCCGCTACCTGGAGCAACGGATCCAGGCCACGGTGGACTTCGAACTGCTATCGAAAGGCAAACTCTCGATCGTTTGCTTTCGATATGTGCCACGTGAACTCGCGGGAAATGAAGAAGTGCTGGACGCTCTGAACAAGAAAATCATGGAGCAGCTGCAAGCGGATGGGGCCGCATTTCTTACCAACACTACGCTGGCCGGCCGGTTCGCGTTGCGAGCCTGCATTCTGCACTATGGCACCACGGAAGCGGACATCGAAATGATGCTCGAGGCCGTGCAAACGTCAGGGGTGCGGATAAGGAATACAATTTAGAGCAGAGGTAACCACATGCACAGGCCCGCCGGACGAATCATATTTTGGAGCCTCTTCGTTTCTTTGGGCGCCGCGCCGCTGGTCTATTCCGCCGGTAACGCCGTATTGTCGCAAATCCATGCACTGGAACAGCAAGAAAAAACTGAGTTGGACAGTATCAACCAGCAGATGGCGGAGTTGAAGCAGAAACATCAGAGTGAGATCGCGCCTCTCGAGCAGCAACTCGCTTCTCTCAACGAAGCTTTCCAGGGCGCCATGAAACCATTGCAGGATCAATATGCGACTACGCGTAGTCAGGATGGCGATCAACGCGCGTCTCTGTGGAATCAAATAAAGCCTGGGTATCTCGCGTTGTACCAGCAAGAGCAGCAATCGCTTGCCAATCTGAAAACGCAGGAGGATGAAGCGAGCCAGGCTTTGCGCCAGCAGGAAGACGCCGAACTTCAAACGGTGCGCCAGAAATATGACGCGCAGCGCAAGGACCAGCAGCAGCAGTTCGCCTCCGAGCGCCACACCATCACCAGTCAGTTCGATACTTCCGCCAAGGCGCTTAAGTAAAGGCCCGTGCGATTCACGCCCTGGGCTTTCACTATTTTGGCCGTCGCGAGTCTACCGGCCCAGACACCCGTTTCCGAGGAGCCGGCAGTGCGTGAGGCCTACGCAACCGTCCCCGGGGCCAAGATTTTCTACCGCGATACCGGCGGTACTGGAGTGCCGGTAATCCTGCTGCATGCGGCCACCGGCAGCAGCCGCGTCTGGGAATACCAGATTCCGGCGTTTACCTCGGCTGGCTACCGCGTGATTGCCTTCGACCGGCGCGGTTGGGGCCGCACCACGATGGATTCCGGGCAAGCTCAGCCCAGCACTGCCGCCGCTGATCTACTCAGCCTGCTCGACCAGTTGCATCTGGATCGCGTGCACGTTTTGGGCACGGCAGCCGGTGGATTTGTCGCGCTCGATTTCGCGTTGTCATACCCGCAGCGGGTGCGCAGCTTAGTTGTTGCAAACTCGGTCGGAGGCGTTGAGGACCCCGACTTTCTCGAACTGGGACGCCGAATTCGTCCGCCGGAATTCGATAAATTGCCGCCAGAGTTCCGCGAATTGGGTCCCTCGTACCGGGCTGGTAACGCGCGCGGAACCGAGCGTTGGGTAGAGTTGCAAAAGATCAGCCGGCCGGCAGGGCCGCCGACGCCGGCGCAGCCACTGCGCAATCACATCACTTTTGCTGCGCTCGAAACCATCCAGGCGCCCACGCTCTTGCTGACCGGCGACGCCGATCTGTACGCACCCCCGCCAGTAATGCAGCTTTTCGCGGCTCGCATCAAAGGCTCGGCGATGTCAGTCATCCCCGAAGCCGGCCACTCGGCTTATTGGGAACAGCCTGAAAAGTTTAATCTCACGGTTTTGAATTTCTTCGGCAAACACTAGCTATTCGTGCCTGAGGGCGATGACCGGATCAACGCGCATCGCGCGGCGCACCGGTAGCAGGCAACCGAGTGTGGCCGCCAGGATCAATACGCCGGATGCGACAACGAGCGTGACAGGGTCAGCAGGTGAAACCTGCACTAGCTGCGATTTCAAGAGACGATTGACGGCGAAGGACGCAGCCAGCCCAATGGCGAGGCCAACCGCCAAGGGAAGCATTCCCTCGAAGAGCACGAGCCTGCGGATGTGGCCTGCCGTTGCGCCGATTGCAATCCGAATTCCGATCTCCTGCGTGCGCTGGCTCACCGAATGCGCGATGACGGTGTAGAGACCGATGGAAGCCAGCAGGACTGCAATCGCGGCAAAGATCACAAACAGCGCTCCGTAGAATTTCCGGTCCGAAAACACCTCCAGGCGCTTCTCCAGAGTGATTGGGCCATACAGGGGAAGATCGCGATCCAGCGTCTGAAGCTCACGACGAAACACGGTAGCGAGGTGGTCTGGAGGAATGCTGGTGCGCGCGAAAATCCACATTACCCCAAGAGGTTTTTGCCGGTATGGCAAGTAAATCAAAGGATCGAACTGCTGCCGTGTTTCGTCACTCTGATTGATGTTGGAGACGACGCCTACCACGGTGCGCCAGGCTGGCTGTGTGTTTCCGTCGAATAGACGCAGACGTTTGCCGAGCGGGTCTTCTCCCGGCCAGAACTTGTCCGCCAAACGCTGGTTGACGATCGCGAGCGGCATTTCGGCCGCGCTGTCATGGTCGTTGAAATCGCGCCCGGCGAGCATGGTCGCTTGCAGGGTATGGAAGTACCTCGGGCTTACCACCACGACGTGGAGCGAAGGCCGGCGCCGTGCATCCTGACTAGCCGTGTCAGGATCTCCCTCGATCTCATACCCAAGTCGCCGGGCACCCCACTGCGGTGTGGCGTCGGCCATCGCAACGGATTCGACGCCCGGAATCCTTTTCAGATGAGCAGTGAGGCGCTCGAAGAACGAAATCTGCGCGTCTGCTCCCGGATACTGGTTTGCCGGCAGAGCCACGGACCCTGTCAGGACATTGGCCGTGTTGATTCCGAGAGTCGCGTTGTGAACCTTCAGAAAGCTGCGGATCATCACGCCCGCTCCGGCCAGCAGGACCACGGCCAGCGCCATTTCCCCGATGACCAGGATGGCCGATAGATGCTTCCCGCGCCCGCCCGCCGTTGCGCTACGCCCGCCATCCTTCAGCGCGACGTTTACATCGAGCCCTGAGAGGCGGAGCGCCGGCGCCATCCCAAAAACCAATCCCGTTCCGATGGAAATCGCGATCAGATATCCCAGAACGCGGTGGTCCATTGTATAGTCGACGATCAGCCAGGACGCCTTCTGAGCCATGGCCAGCGCATAGGTGCGGACGCCCCATTTCGCAATCCACCAGCCGAAAAATCCGCCGATCCCTGAAAGCAGGACGCTCTCGATCAGCAGCTGCCTGATGATGCGCCAGCGCCCGGCCCCGAGTGCGATGCGGATGGAAATCTCGCGGGATCTGCCAATCGCGCGCGCCAGTAAAAGATTCGCCAGATTGGCGCAGGCGATCAAGAGCACAAATCCGACTGCGCCCCACATGGCTCCATACAAAGTGGCTGCGTCCGCGCCTATGAAGAACTGGGTGAAATTCTGGACTTCGGGAACCAGGTCCTGATTCGTAACCGGGTAGGCCATGGCAAGCCGTTTTCCGATGACCTCCATTTCCCGCTGGGCGCTTTGGATGGTGACGCCATCGGCCATGCGGCCGATCGCCATCCAGGTATCGCGGTTTTCTCGCTTCAGCACTGGTGGTGTCGCCACCAGCGGCACCCATAGATCCTGCTTCTGCGGGAACGAAAAGGCGGAAGGCATGACGCCGATCACGGTGGTTGCAACGTCGTTCATCCGTAGTGCCCGGCCTACCACCGCCGGATCCTTTCCGTATCGGCTTTCCCAAAAGCCGTAGCTCAGGATAGCCACCGCGGGGGCGCCGGCTATCTCGTCGGACGGTGCGAAATCACGGCCGAGAATCGGCGTCTGGCCAACCAAGCGGAACGTGTTGGCGCTCACTTCGGTGGCGTCTAACCTTTCGGCGAAACCGCTGGGATCGCTAAGAATTTTCCCGACGCCATGCACGATTGCCATAGCCTGGAATGACTTCGCCTGCGCCCTCCAGTCCAGAAAATCGGGATAGGAGACGCAGCAATTGGAGCCTTTGGGCGTGATGTACGCCAGGCGATCATTCCGCTGAACCAGTGGAAATCCCTTGAAGAGGACAGCGTTCGTCACCGTGAAAACAGTGGCATTGACCCCGATACCCAGAGCAAGCATCGTCACGGCCACCAACGTAAATCCGGGATTCTTGATGAGAGCCCGGCAACTCAACCGAAGATCGGCGAGCACAGACATCTGGATTTAGGCGCTGTCCGGCGGCTGAAAGTTACCTGACCTGACCATGGATATGGCGGTTAGCATCAGTTGCTCGGGCGCCGAGGCCGTTTATAGCCGACGACAAGCTTACAGACTTCTCCCGACCGACGCGCAAATCGCAAGCGAGATGGTACCCTGGGCCAAAGTAATCTAGACGTAGAAAATGGCATCTTTTTATCGATCGACCGTAGAGGAATTCCTTGCGCAGAATGAGGATCAAGTACTCGCACGTTTGGGTGTTGCTTATGCGAACCGTGGCTATACCAGCCAGTACACAGACCAGACGTTAACTTGGAAGCGCGACCTAGGATCCCTTCGACGATCGCTGGAGGAGTGCGTTATCCGATCAGGTCTTGCGACGTCGTGGGCTATGCTCCTGGAATTCTCAATTCCACGGAAGGAGATGCGGATCGATGTCGTCCTATTGATCCGTGAGGTAATTGTTGTACTGGAAGCAAAGACTGGGCACGCTGCCCTGCAAGCCAAGCGGCAGATTGAGGAGTATTCACTCCTTTTGCATTACTTCCACCAAGCATCGACGGGTCGCCGGATTGTCCCGATCATTGTGTCTCCGGAGTCGTTTGAACTTGATCTAGCATCGCTGGGCCAGAGACAACTTTTTCCACAGTTGTCCAGCTATTGGGTGGCACCGGTAATACGGACCTCGTGGCAAAATCTGGCAGACCTCTTGTTGGCGATAGAGCAGCCAGGTGCGCATCAGACGCTCGGCGAAGCATGGGACAACAGCCCATATTTTCCGGTGCCAAGTATCATCGAAGCCGCGATGGCTCTCAGGAGCGGACTTTCGATACGAGAGATAGCGCACAGCGAAGCGTCTGAACACGAGATCGAGACCGTGAGGCAAGCTATTCAGGGATATGTCGACCAAGCGCGAGCCGAGAATCATCACGCAATCTGCATGCTCACCGGCGTGCCGGGCTCGGGAAAGACGCTAGTAGGTCTGAGCCTGGCTCACTCGGCCGAAAACAAAGCTGAGGTCATTCATTTTATGAGTGGCAACGGCCCTCTTGTGAAGGTATTGCAACACCTGTTTACACAAGAGAGTATGCGAGGGGGTGCGAAGGCGCCACAGGCACGCGCCGAGGCGAAGACGCTGATAGAAAATGTTCACGTCTTTGCCCGATATCAAACGGAAGATAACCCGGGGCCGCCATCTAATCATGCAATTATTTTCGATGAGGCACAGCGTGCCTGGAACCGAGCACAGAACAAGAAGAAATTCCAAAGAGACTACTCGGAGCCAGAGATGCTGCTCCGCATCATGGAACGACACAACGATTGGGCAGTGGTTGTTGCATTGGTCGGCGGCGGGCAGGAGATAAATGATGGCGAAGCCGGGCTGGAGGAATGGGGCCGCGCGCTGTCCAATAGTGCCAAGGATTGGGTAGTCTATGCTTCGCCCGAAGTATTGGAAGGTGGATCATCTACGGCCGGACATCGATTGTTCGATGACCCAACGAAACAGAAAGAAGTGCGAACTAGTTCCGCCTTACATCTCAGGACATCCAATCGCAGTCTACGAGCCGATCAATTAGCCAGGTGGGTTAATCTCGTTCTTGAAGGAGATGCCGGGACGGCAGCCTCCTTGGGCATCACTGCGAGATTCCCAATCTTACTTTCCAGGGACCTGAACCAAACGCGACTTAAGCTTCGTGAGCAGGGAATTGGAGCAAATCGTTACGGGCTAGTGGGATCTTCTGGAGCTGCACGCTTGCGAGCCGAAGGGCTGGAGCCCAGTTCAACTTTTCATGCCGACTATCAGTGGGAGCACTGGTATCTGGCGGACGAAGCCGATGTGCGCTCGAGCTATCGATGTGAAGTCTTTGCGACCGAGTTTGAGATCCAGGGACTGGAACTGGATTGGATCGGGCTGTGCTGGGGCGGAGATTTCATTTGGAGTGAGTCGGAAGGGTGGCAACTGCGTGCCTTAAGGCTTGGTCGCGTGAGCAAATGGAGTGCGATCAAGAGCGGTGAGAAGCAAATCTATCGGAGAAACGCCTATCGTGTTTTACTCACCCGAGCAAGACAAGGGATGATCATTTTTGTTCCAAGAGGCAATATCGATGATCCTACCAACCTGCCGGAGGACTTTGAAGAAACTGCACAATACCTGATTCGATGTGGCGTGACGTCACTGGGCTGAAGCGGATGGACAGGCCTTTGAATTAGCGGCTCCGTTGTATACTTCATGCAGGTTGGGCTTCGATCGTAACCCAGGGCCTGCCCAAAATCCAGGAGACATGAACGAATGAGTGAAGCACTCAGTGGAGCTGAGTTTAAGAAGCAACTGCGCGAAGGACAGCCCAAGCTCGGCTTGTTCCTGAATTCGCACAGTCCGACGGTGGCCGAGCAGTTGGCGCATAGCGGGTATGACTGGCTGCTGGTGGACTCCCAACACGGACCCATGGGATTTCCGGAGCTGTCCGCCATGCTGGCGGGAATCGCAAACGGCGGGGCCAAGTCCATGGTGCGCGTGGCGGGATACCACGATCGCGGCGGCATCCAGCAGTCTCTCGACATGGGCGCGGATGGCGTCCTGGTGCCCTACATCAATACCGCCGAAGAAGCCCGCCAGGCCGTGAGTTGCGCGCGCTATCCCACCGTCGGCACGCGCTCGGTCTATTTTCCGCAGCGCAGCATGAACAAAGCCGGGCTGCTGGGCTATGCGGGGGCGGCCAATGACAACGTGATCCTGGCCTTGCAAGTGGAAACCGCCGATTGCATTAAGAACATCGACGAGATCGCGGCGGTGAAGGGTGTCGATATGCTGTTCCTCGGACAGAACGACCTGTGCATGTCGATGGGTCTGTTCGAAAAATACAAATTCCCCGACATGTATACTTCCGACGAGTTGTTCGCCGCCACCGACAAACTGCGCGCCGCGGCCAAGAAGAACAACGTCATCCTGGGCCTGTTCCTGTTCGGAACTTCACGCGTGGGAGAATTCCTGGAAAAGGGCTTCCCGTTCATCAGCGTCGGAAACGATCTGCATCACATGCTCACGCAGGCCGGCGCCTACGTCAAGGATGTGGAAGCAGTCTCCAAAGAGAAGGGCAAGGCCTGGACCCGGCGGCCCACGGCGCTCCTTTAATTTTTGTCCGGATCCCGATCCCGTTCGTTGTCCCGCAGCCGGTCCCGCGCCTTCTCGGCATCCCGCTCGGATTGGCTTAGCGCCTGATGCAACTGGTCCCGCGCTTTGTCGAGATCCTCACGAGTCTGTTGGTCGGCGCGCTTCAGGCCCTCTTGCAATTTTCGGTTTGCTTCTTGCAATTGTCTGCGGGCCTTGTCCTGCGCTTCCCGGCTTTCCTCTCTCGCGCGATCCGTGTCACGGCGATTGCACGCTGAAGCGGCCGCCAGCGCAATCACCAATCCACTCGCCGCAATCCATTTCTTCATGACGTGCCTCCCTTTGTGAGACGCTGCCCGGGCGATTCCGTTGCCCCGGCCAATCGCTAAGTTGCCAATCGCCAATCCCCGGCCGGTTCCAAAACAGTGGTGGTCTAATAAAGGTATAGCTCACACCACCCTATGAGAATACTGGTTGTCGAGGACGAAAAACGAATTCAGGACTTCTTGTCCCGCGGTCTCGAGAGCGCGGGCTATGCCGTGGATGTCGCCGGAAATGGCGCCACCGCGGTGGATCTGGTGCATGGCGCGGAGTATGACCTCATCATTCTGGACCTGATGCTGCCCGATATGGATGGCCTTACCGTGTTGCAAAAGATTCGCAACCGCAAGACCAGCCCGCCGGTGCTGATTCTGAGTGCGCGCGACGCGGTGGACGATCGCGTGAAGGGCCTGGAGTTGGGCGCCGACGACTATCTGGTGAAGCCGTTTGCGTTCGTCGAATTATTGGCTCGCGTCCGGGCGCGCCTGCGTCGCGGCCAGCCCATGCCGGAGCGCTTGCAGGTGGGCGAGCTGTTGCTCGATTGCATCCGCCGCAAAGTCACGCGCTCCAACGAAAACATCGAGCTGGCTCCCAAGGAATTCAGCATCCTGGAATATTTGATGCGCAACCGCGGCCGCCCGCTCAGCCGCACCATGATCGTCGAGCACGTGTGGGACATGGATTACGATGGCCTCACCAACATCGTCGACGTGTACATCCGCCATCTGCGCAGCAAGATCGACGACAAATTTCCCGACAAGATGATTCACACCGTGCGGGGCATCGGCTATATGCTGGACACGCCCGAGAAGGCGGTTGAGACGCCGGTGGAACAGGTGACATGAGCCGATGATCGCTCCAAGATGATCACCCCAAGTTGATCGCTCCAAGATGATCACGCCCATATGATTACCCCTGGCAAAGCTCTCGGCTGGACCCGCGGACTCCGCTTCCGCCTGGCCTTGAGCTACGTCATCTTCTTCAGCATCCTGCTGGTGCTGCTGGGCATGCTGTTCCGCCAAATACTGAGCGGCACTTTTCAATCGCAGATGGAAAACGTGTTGGACGAGGAGTGGGGAGCGGCCAAGGGCTATCTGCGCACCGGCCCGGAAGGTCCGGATTGGGTGTTCGACGAAAAGGATCCGGACGAAAGCTTCACCGTTCGCCGCGTTCAGCGCGTTTACATGCTCGCCGATACCCAAGGGCATCCGCTGCAGCACTCCGAAATCTACGATTCGCTGGGCATCGATCCGCCGTCTGAGATTCGCGCCATCCTGCAGTCCGGCAAGCCTGCCATCCGCGTGCGCACGGATCCGAGCCACGTTCCTTACATGATTCGATCGGGCCTATGGGTGGATCACGACGGCCACAAATATTACCTCGCCATCGGCCGCGCGCTGGATTACAACGACAAGGTGTTAGGGAATTTCACCACGGATTACTTCGCCTGGGTTCCGCTGGTCATCGTGCTGAGCGGCGTTCTGGGATGGTTTCTCGCGGGGCGGGCGCTCGATCCGGTAAATTCGGTGGCCGAGGCCGCGCAGCAGATCACGCATTCCAATCTGGATGTGCAGATCCCCTTGCGCCAGGCCAATGATGAGCTGGACCGGCTGATCGAGGCGTTTAACCACATGATGACGCGCCTGAATCATTCCTTCGAGCAGATCCGCCAATTCTCCACCGACGTATCGCACGAATTGCGCACTCCCCTGACGGTGGTTCGCGGGCAGCTCGAAGTAGCGCTGTTCACCGCGCAGACCGTGGATCAATATCGCGACGCCATGGCCGACGCCTTGGAAGGCGTGGAGCGTCTCTCCAACATCGTGCGCGCTCTGTTGATGCTTTCGCAGGCTGAGTCCGGGCAACTGGCCCTGCAAAAGACCGAGATCGATCTGGCGGAGTTGGTTCGCGACCTGGTTGACCAGCATCAGATTCCCGCCGAGGCCGAGGGCGTCCGGCTGGCCGCGGAGCTGCCGGAGAATTGTCCCATCAGCGCCGATCGCATTCAGATCGAGCGGCTGGTCTCTAATCTCCTGGGCAACGCCATCAAATACACACCGGCCGGCGGAATGGTGAAGGCCAGCCTGATTCAGAGCGTCGATCAGGTGACGCTCATGGTCGAAGACAACGGGGTTGGAATCTCAGTGGAACACCTGCCGCACATTTTCGATCGCTTCTATCGTGTGCCTTCGGCCGACGCGGAAAAAGGTCTGGGTCTCGGTCTCAGCTTCGTCGCGTGGATCGCCAAAGCGCACGGCGGAACCGTGACCGTGGAAAGCACTTTGAAAGAAGGTACACGCTTTATCGTGCAGCTGCCCGCCGGACGTTGGTCGCTGGGCGTCCCCGAGACTCCGGCCGTGCCCGTCGCCGAACGGGTACACTAAGAGGACATGGCCAATCTCGAGATTGCGTCCCGCGAGAAGGAAGGCGTCAAAATCCTCGACCTGAGTGGGAAGCTGGCGGTCGGCGGAGCGTCCGATCTGCGCGAAAAAGTCAGCGCGGAAACGGCTGCCGGCAGTCTACAACAGCTTTTGAACCTGAAGGATGTGGAGTACATCGATAGTACCGGCCTCGGCACTCTGGTGATTTGCTTCATGGCGGTGCAAAAAGCCGGAGGTGCGCTGAAGCTGGTGAATCTCAATCGACGCAACCTGGAGCTGGTTTTGCTCACCAAGTTGACGACGGTGTTTCAGATTTACAATGAGGAGCAGGAAGCCATCAACAGCTTCTTCCCCGATCGCGAGATCAAACACTTCGACATTCTTAGCTTCGTCCAGCAGCAGAAGGACGGCGCGTAAGCCATCGGCATGTTCGGGCGTCGCAAGAAAGGGCTGGTGGCGGCAGGAGCACCAGCGCCGGCTTTCAGGCTGGTGGGCGTGGACGCAGGCCAGCGATCGCTGGAGGATATTCTGGCCGGCGGGCCCACGCTTCTGGCTTTCTACAAAATCAGCTGTCCAGTCTGCCAGCTCACCGCTCCTTACCTCGAGCGGCTGGCCGCGAACAGCGCGCTTCAGGTGATCGGGATCTCGCAGGACGATGCCGGCGCCACTCGTGAGTTCATCGAGCGCTTCGGCGTTACCTTTCCCACACTGCTGGATTTGGCGAGCGAAGAGTATCCCGCGAGCAACGCTTACGGCATCACCTCCGTTCCATCGCTGTTTCTGATCGAGCGGGATGGCGTTGTGGCGCGATCCTTCAATGGATTCTCAAAACGCGATTTCGAAGAGATCGGCCTGCGCTGGGGCGCTTCGCCCTTCGGCCCTGACGATCACGTGCCGGAATGGAAAGCCGGCTGAGGCTCCAAGAATTAGGCCCGGTCTGGGACCTGCGATAATGGAATTTCCAAATGGCCTCCAAAATCTCTGAAGCATTCGGATCCGCAGCAGCCATCGCCAAGGGCATGTCCATCACCCTGGGCGAGATGATGAACCCCACCATCACCGATCTATACCCCGACGCCCCGCCTACCTTCCAGGAGCGCTACCGCGGCGTGCATGTGCTGCAGCGCGACGAAAATGGACTGGAGAAGTGCGTCGCCTGCTTCCTGTGCGCGGCCGCCTGTCCGGCCGACTGCATCTATATCGAGGCCGCCGAGAATACCGACAAACTGCGCATCAGCGGAGGCGAACGCTACGCTCACGTCTACAACATCGATTATTCACGCTGCATCTTCTGCGGATATTGCGTGGAAGCTTGTCCCACCGATGCCATCACGCACGGGCATGGTTTTGAAATCGCCAGCTACAACGTTTCCACATTGATCTACCGCAAAGAGAAGATGCTCGCGCCCATTCCGCAGGGCGCGCATTTTCCGCTGAAGGCCGAAACAGAAGACGCGCCGAGCGGGCATTGAGTGAACGTGGCGCACGCACTCCTGCGTGCCGTGTTCGCACCGTCGAAAACACTCCGCTCAGGGATGGCTCGGGTTGATCGGAGTGAATTGAACTTGGAAGCCGAGCTTGCGAAATTCCGCTGTCAGTTTCAGTTGCCTGCGCCGAATAGATTTGGAACTCGAGGTGGGGGCTCCCTGTTCGTGATACTGGACCCCCTCATTGAGGATCTTCCAGATCAGACGACACAAC
>Ga0302325_10001338_pt1 | contig 63170 bp, 64 predicted proteins | sample Palsa_T0_2_FD_201948 | JGI IMG/M metagenome (GOLD analysis project Ga0302325, IMG submission 201948) | Peat permafrost microbial communities from Stordalen Mire near Abisko, Sweden - Palsa_T0_2 | ecosystem: Environmental > Terrestrial > Soil > Palsa > Peat permafrost | place: Sweden: Abisko...
TTGCGGTCCTCGTCAAGGTCGCCGATTCTTGCCGCCTCCATCTCACCGACGCGGCACCCGGTCACGTCGAGCGCTGCGAGCGCGACGAGGTAGGCCGGCGTGACGAGGTGCGCGACAGCCTCCACCGCGGTCGCGTCGGGCGGCTGGATCTCGTCGCGTTCCTCGCGCGGCAGCTTCACCGTCACGCGGTCACGCGCGGGATTAGGCGCGACGCCCGCGTAGTCGAGCACCATCGCGACCGCGGTCAGCGTCTTGCGGATACTCTCGCGCGCCTTCCCGGCCTCCGTGAGCGCCGCCACAAGGCTCGCAACGTCGGCCGGCGTGATCCTGTCGATCGGCGTCGCGTTCACCGCGTCCGTGACGCGGCCAAGCGCCGTGCGGTGCTGGATCAGCGTCGAATCGCGCACGTCCACCCTGCTCGCCTGCCAGCGCTTCGCGACCTCCGCGAACGTCGGCGCCGCAGTCGGCTCTATGAGCGTCGCAAGATCGGGCACGCGCATCGCGGCGAGCTCGCCCGTCACCCACGCGCGCCGTGCAAGCGCCTCCCGCTTCGTCACGAACGATCCGGCGTAGCGCGTCGCCGCCTCGCGACCGCCGACGCGAAACATCACCCGGTAGCGCTTCCCGTCCTTCGTGGTCCGCGCATTGATCCAGCTACTCGCCATCGTTGCCGTCCTTCCGTCTCGATCGTGGTGACGGCTCGAGAAACCCGAGCACGCGCGCCCTATGGACCCACTGGTGCACGGTGTTCGCCGGCACGCGTTTGCGCTTGGCGATGGCCGGTACGGGCGCCACGCCACGCTTCGCGAACTCTCGGTGTGCGTCCGCTATGCCTTTGTAGAAAACCTGGGTGTGCTCGCGCGCATGGCCGTGTTGAGGTCGGCCACGCGGGACTAGCACAGCCCGCGCTTCGCGTGCCCAATTCGATTCGCGCGCAACCCACCGGAGGTCGTCGCCGAGGTCGAAGCTCGTCGCGCCCCCGAGTGACCCTGACAGCGGTCGCGAGACTTGCCCGAGGTCATTGACCTCCGGAATTGCGCGGCCGCGTTCGTCGGTAGGCGGCTTCTCTGCCGTGTTGCCTGCCGCGAGTGCCGCTCGAATGATGCCGGCGAGAGGTAGGCGCTGGACGTCTCGCGCCGAGATGTCTGTGCGCAACCCGCGACGGCCGCCGGCGATGCTTTGGCGAACGGCCACTCCGGTCACATAGGCGCCGTCAGCGTCGCGGCACATCTCGACCGAAACGACGTAAGCGGAGTCGCTCGCCTGCACCGAGACGGTCAGCTCAGGGGCGTTCCAATACATCGGCTCGGGGAACGGCCGCTCGTGCCAGGCAATGCTCAGGGTCCACTCGGGTCGCGCCACGCGAGGAAGCCTCTCACGCTGGCAACAAACTGTCAAGGTTCTTACGGCACGGTGCCGGTTGCCGTAAGGAAGCCCTTGTCTAAGAACTGTCACTGCGCTTACGCTTCATGGTATGGCAAACGACGTCCAGCAGATCGCATGGATTCGCCGCCTCGCCCGCGACGGCGGCGCGCGAACCATCCGTGAGTCCGCCGGCTTCTCAGCGTCGGAGATCGCACGCGAGATGGGCGTGTCCGCCTCCGCGGTGAGCCGCTGGGAGCGCGGGGAGCGCACACCCCAACGCGAGGCCGCCAAGGCATGGGCGGAGCTGCTCCGGAGACTGAGCGCGTGAAGTCCCCCAGCGCGGCCGACCTACTCCGCACAGACGGCGCGCTCTTGACCCGCGGCCATTTGCGCGAGCTTGGCCTCGACCGCCGCGCCGCCGATGCCGTGTTTCGGTCGCTCGACGTGATCGCGCTGCCCGGATTCAGCCGACCGCTGATTCGGGCCGGCGACTATCTAGCGCTGCTCGAGGAATCGACCTATCGGGGCGACCGTGTCCGCCCATCCTGAGCCGACCGCCGCTGAGTGGGCGCAGGCGAGTGACGGTGCAAGCGATGCCTGACCCCGATCTGATCGTTCGTGTTGCCGACCTCGATCGCGCGGAGCCGCCGCGCTGGGCTTGGCAGGACCGCATCGTGCTCGGCTACTTGGGGCTCTTGATCGGCGACGAGGGCGTCGGCAAGGGAACGCTCACGGCGTGGATACTCGCCCGACTCACGCGCGGCGAACTTCCCGGCGACCTGCGCCGGGCACCGATCAACGTAGGCGTAATCGGTGACGAGGACAGCTTCGATGGCGTCTGGACACCAAGGTTGCACGCAGCCGGCGCGGACCTCGCGCGCGTAAAACAAATCGAGCGCCCGGACGGCGGCTTTCTCGAGCTGCGCCATGATCGGGATGCGCTGGCGCGCGCTGTCGTCGTCGAGGAGATCCGGCTCCTGTTCTTCGACCAGCTTCTCGACAATCTGGGCGCGGGCGTCGACGACTGGCGACAGAAGCCGGTACGTGAGGCGTTGCAGCCGCTCCGCACGCTCGCCCGCGAACTTGACATCGCGGCACTGTGCTCGCTGCATCCGAACAAGCGCGGCGACAACTTCCGGCAGCTAGTCGCAGGCGCGTCGGCATTCAACGCACTATCGCGGTCGAGCCTCTTACTCGCCGTTCACCCCGAGGACGAATCACGGCGCGTACTTGTGCGCGGCAAAGGCAACCTGTCACGCACGCCGGCCGCCGTCGAGTTCGCGATCGGCGAGCATCGCTTCGCAGCCAACAGCCACGACTTCAAGGTGCCGACAGTCACCGACCTAAGCGTCGGGACACTCTCGATAGACGACCTGATCGGCGTCAGCGCCGCCAGCGCGAGCGCAAGCAAAGTCGGCGACGCCTGCGAAATCATCGAGGCGCTGCTTCCGCGTGACGGCCAATGGCACCAAGCGAAGCCGATCAAAGACGCATGCAGCAACGACGACATCGACGAGCGGACAGCACAACGAGCGAAGACTCGGCTAGGCGTCGAGCATCGCCGTGCTGAAACGTTCCCAGCATCGACCCTGTGGCGCTGGCCGGCCAGTGCGGACACACACACGTCTAGCGCGGGGAGTGTCGCGAGTGTCGGGAGTGTCGCGAGTGCAAACGGCCACAAAGCCTTGTTAAGTAGTAGTCACGACACACACGACACAGACGACAGTGGAAACACTAGACGTGAGTGTGTCGCCACCGACGCCGAGCCATCTTTCGATGACATCGAGCGCGCAACCGACCGAGAGGAAGTACGCATCGAGCGTGCCCTACAGCTCGTCGGAGCAATCAGCCAGACCGTGAGGCTTCCGTGATCGCCGTCATCCCCACCGCACCCCCCAAAGGGCATCGGAACATCAGCCCAAAGTCTGTTGTCGACCCCGGACTCGGCGCTCCCCCCCGGATCGAAAAGGCGGGAATGCGCCCCAAAAACTTGGGTGCTTGTCGGCGCTCGACCCGCAGTCGAACGTTTCTCTCCCCGTGACTTGCAAGCGGTTCCGGTGGTGACGCGAGTGTGTTCATCGTGCGGTCGCATGGTCGATCGGTTCCGTGTTTGCCCCTTATGCGGCAAGGCGCCGCGTAGGAAGCCGGTGTCTTCGAGCAAGCGCGGCTACGGCGCAGCGCACAAGAAGCTGCGCAAGGCGTGGGCGCCGCGCGTGGCGGCTGGGGTGATCGCGTGTGCTCGGTGCGGCAAGTTGATTGCGCCGGGTGCCGAGTGGGATCTCGGCCATGACGACTGCGACCGTTCGCGCTATGTCGGCCCGGAGCACGCGCGATGTAACCGCGCCACGGCGGGCCGACGGAACATCGTGCGGTCGCGGGTGTGGTGAGCGACGCTCCGATCGAGCGACCTACATCTCGCTTCGTTCTGCGCCACAATCACGGAATGCTCCGCTCAGCGCTTCTCGCCGCGGTTCTGCTGGCGATTGCGGCTGTAGCCAGCGCGGCTACCGTCAAGCCCGCGGTCGTTTCGGTGACCGCGACGCCCACGAGCCTGCCGTCAGCGGGCGGCACCGTCAAGCTCGTCGTCAAGACCAGGCACGCCAAGACCTGCACGGTTACCTCGTCACCGAAGATTGCCGGCTTCCCAACGACACTTCGCTGTGCGTCTGGTGGCGCCTCCACCACGGCGAGCGTTCCCGCCAACACCACGGCCACCAGCAAGACCGTTCGCTTTCAGGTCATCGCACGGGGCGCTGGCCGGAGATCCTCAGCTCGCACAGCATCAGTGAGCGAGGCCGCGGGTGAGGGGGCGGTCGGTGCGACGCTGGATGTTGGGGACTCCACGGGCGACACGCTCGCGGTCACGATGACGCAGATCGTCGACCCGGCGACCGGCGCGAACGAGTTCTACACGCCCAACGCGGGCGATCGCTTCATTGCCGTCGACTTGGCCCTAGAGAACCCGAGTGCCGCGACGATCACCGACGACGCCAACCTCGACGCCACCGTGATCGGCACGGACTCGCAGGCTTACACGGCCGACTTCGACTCAGTCGCCGAATGCACAAACTTCAGCTACGGCCAGTTCACGCTGCTCCCAGGCAACTCTGAGAACGGCTGCGTCGTTTTCCAGCTTCCCGTCGGCGTGAACGTCAAGGCAGTCCAATTCACTCTCGGCCTCAACGCAGCTGACATCGTGCAATGGACTCCGTAACGCGACGGCCTCGTCGAATGCTGGTTTTGCCAGCGGCAGGGCGACTCGATGGCGAGCGGCTACGGGGTTGCCCGGGACCTCGCAGGGAAACATCGTCGAGCCGACGTACACCGGGCGGCGGGCTTAGTGCGTGAGGACTCGTAGCCCGCAGCTGTGCTTGTGCTCTGGCGAGCGTCTCTCGCGGCTCGAGGGAGGACTAGATCATCGCTATGAGAGGCCGTGACGCGACCATATACTCGCCAGCATGCGTCTGATTCCACTCGGCAGTAGCGCGATCTGCCTTGCTCCACTGGAGCCCGGTGCCGTAGACGTAGACGCGTTCGCAGATGGTCTCGAACTTGGGCCTGCGGCGGTCCGCGTCACAAACGCACAGGTTCAACTCGCCCAGTACTCGCGCTTGCAGCTGCTGGTCACGAGCGGGCGCGTTCAGCTCGAGTTTCCGACCGGGGCGTCGAATGACCTCGTTCGTGACGCCGCCTCACGCCTCATCGCCGCCGTCGCTGTGTTTCGACCGACGGGGCTGGGATTCAACGCCACCGCTCGCCTCGAGCGAGAAGGCGACGAAGACCCAGTGGCCCAATTGTTCAGCGCGAGCGACGCCGCAGTGCGCCTCGGCGGCAGTCCAACGGCGCGCGGCGGGATCAGGTTGATCTACGCTGACGACACGTCTCGCTGGACCTGGGGCGTTGATCCGCTGCCTGACGACAACGACTGGTGGGTCGGGACCGTGAACCGCCACTTCGCAGCCGTGCCGGCCGAGCCACACGACGAACTTCTGGCGTGGTTCTCGAGCCTAGAGGGCGAGCTCCAACAGCGTCTCCGTGCGCTCATGGGCGTTGAGGAGATCTCGTGAGTGCCACGATGCTCAGGATTGCCGGTGACACGTCGACCAGTCTGATAGCCGGTGCTTCCGCGGAATCGGATTTTGAAAGCACACTGGTCGCTGACCGGTTCGACGTGGATGCCTTCATCAACTCGATTCTCGGCTCGTCGCCTACCCCTCGCGATACCAACCGAACTGACGACACGTTTGCCGCGCCGCCGCCGACCGGAGACGCGGCGCCGTTCACCGTCTCGGTTGACGCCACGATGGCCACCGCTGACCCGTATTGGAGACCCTTGCTCCATGCATACGGCTGGCAGTCGGTGAACCAGCCAGTGAGATACCTGGGGGGAACCTATACGGGCGCAGTAACTGGGTATCGCGGCCGCGCGGACGACGCGACGCGGGCCATGATCGTCAGCACCGGGGCCAGCCGCCGACTGGTGCCCGTCGCGTACTCCGCCGCGATTTACAACACAGGCGCGAGCGACTTCGGCGGATCGGCCCAGGCGTACGAAGATCCTCTCTTCGGGCCGGTGACGACCTGGGCTAGCGCCGAGTCGTCATATCTCGACCAGCCCAGGCTCATCATGCTACGCGGCGCTGTTCGTGAGTCGAGGCCTACGACACCCGCCGCCATCCGCGAGCGATTCAACCAGCTAGCAGGCCGCTGGTCGGAAGAGACCGAGCTGAGCTCAGTGCACTCGAAGGCGATCCTGCACCGGGCCTATCAACAGATCATCGCGCTCGGCCCAGTCGCGGTGCCGCTGATTCTCGAGCGACTACGCGACCAGCCAGACCATTGGTTCTGGGCTCTCACGATCCTCACCGACGAGAACCCCGCGAGCGCCGCATCGAGCTTCACTGAGGCGCGTGACGCCTGGCTTGACTGGGGAGCAACCGCCGGGTATCTCGAGTAAATGCCGTTCAACGACCCCGATGGGCAACTGGCGGCGGAGCGGCTCGTGCCCCAGCTGAGAGGGTCGGACTACGAGCCGCAGAGCGTTCGGAACGTTGCCTACAACTGCTTTGCCTGGGCAGCGCGTGAGTTCGAGACATGGATGGAGCCGCCCGGCACGGCTTCGTGGGCATTCTGGCCGGCTGATCTCCCGACCTGGGACACCCTCGAGAACTACGTCCGAGCGTTTGCGCAGAGAGAATTCGCCGAGTGCCTAGACGGCTCTCTCGAGTCAGGGTACGAGAAGATCGCCCTGTTCGTCGACGAGGGCGGGGCGCCTCTCCACGCCGCGCGACAGCTTGAGTCGGGTCGTTGGACGAGCAAGCTGGGAAAGGGCATAGACATCGAGCACCAGCTCGCCACGATCGACGGATCCCCAGCTATCGGGAGAGTTGCCGTGTTCATGAAGCGGGTGTGGCCCGGGCCCGCACCGGAACCTCCAGCGGGTCTGCTGATTGCCCAGTCTCTCCCTGATGCCCCACCGAGCTGGCAGTAACCCGTAAGCGGTCGCCCGCGATGGTCTGCCACTCGCTACGCCGGAGCGCGAGAGCCCCGGGGGCGCGGCCTGGATTGGGCAGTCCGTAACCCCAGGACGTTCATCTGCCCGCGCAACTCGAGCGAGGTCGCACCGGGGTACGCACACCGCGAGCTTTCGTGACCTTCCCGGCACACCTGACCCCAGCATTTCCGGGCTTTCCCAGTGTTTGCAGGGGTCTTTATGGGCGATACTGGGCTCGAACCAGTGACCTCCGCCTTGTCGAGGCGGCGCTCTCCCAGCTGAGCTAATCGCCCTGGGTCCGCAAGCCTAGCAACGGAAAGACGGCCTGAGCGACGCCGCCGGTAGGCTTGAGGCTCGCTTGGCGACGTGGCGGAGTGGCTACGCAGCGGCCTGCAAAGCCGTCTACGCCGGTTCGATTCCGGCCGTCGCCTCTGCGGCTGCAATGGCCCCCGCCGCTGCCCGTTTGGTGACGGCGCTAAGGTTGAACAGCATGGACGAAGGCCTCCCGATCGCCTACGTGGTCCTCGAGCGGAACGTGCCGGTGTACGCGTCCGGCGGGGAGCTGGTCGGGACGGTCGACCACGTCGTCGCCGCGGTCGAGCAGGACATCTTCCACGGCATCGTGATCGGCACCGCCGGTCGCGGCCGCCGCTTCGTCGCCGCCGACCAGGTGGCCTCGCTGCATGAGCACGGTGTCGACCTGCGGATCGACGAGGCCGAGGCCAACGCACTCCCCGAGCCGCACGGCGGAGCGCCCGTGTACCGCGACAACGAGCCGGGGGTCAAGCCGGGCCGCTGGCGCCACTTCGTCGACACGATGGAGGGCCACGCAGCCCGCGAGAACTTCAAAGAGGAGAAATAGCAGCGGCACCATGTCCGCTGCGCAGCTAAGGCGTTGGGCGCAGAGCTCAGCGGACCGCGGAGATGTGTGAGCGACCGACCGGCTCGCGCTCCACGCCCGGTCGCGGACGACGCACGCTGGGGGCGACGTTGGTTCCCGGCCGCGCCTTGTAGTTGTCCGCCCGTACCTCGTGTTCGCACGAGAGGATGAACCTGCCGTCGGCGCTCACGAACGGCTCGTCACGCGTGAAGTGCTCCCAGGTGCTGACGACCCCCGAAGGGCGCCACGCGTCGCAGACGTCGCAGAACAGCTCGATCTCAAAGCCGCCCGGCCGTTGCAGCAAGTCGTAGCGCTGCAGGCGCACCCATGATTCGCCGGCGACACGCTCGGCGGCCCGCAGACGATCCTGGAGCCGGCGGACCTCCTCGATCAATTCGGCCGTCCTCGCCTCCTGCTCCCGCGACGTACGCTCCTGCGCCTCGCCGAAGCCGGCGGCCAGTCGCGCGAGCTGTGAGCGCGTGTCGCGAAGCTCACGGGCGCCGCGAACCACGGCGCCCGCCGTAGCGCCGGCGAGCAGCGCGACGGCGGCAGACCACGACCACGGCGAGCCGAGCAATCCGAGCGCCAGAGCCAAGCCGAAGCCCAGGACGACGACCGCCGTAATCGCCACCGAAGTCTTGCTGGCGGTCTGCCCAGTCACGCCTTCCGACTGTGGCAGAGCGTACGAGCGGCGTACAGCGCCGGCCGCGCAAGTTGCGGGGAATTCAGCTGGCCGGCGCCGTGCGGGCTAGTCGCCGTCGGCGCCGCGCAGCCAGTCGCTGAGCTGCTTGCCAATGTCCCCGATCGACTCGCCAGCGTCGCGGAACGTGCTGCGGAAGCGGTCCGCGTAGTGCGCGACCGCGTCGCCGGCCTCGGCGCGCGGGCGCGGCGGCTCGTCGCGAGAGACGTATGACCCGTTGATGATCCGGTCGTATTCGCCCGACTGCACCCACTCCATCAACTCGTGGATGCGACGCACCGGCATCGGGTGGGTGAGGTTGAGGTTCATCATCAGGCGCGTCAGGCGCTCGAGGCCGGAGCCCTTCTCGTTGTACTCGCCGCCCTGTGTCATGAATACGTCGAGATCGAGCCGTTCGGCCTCTGCGCCGGCGGCGATCACCATCAGCAGGTGGCAGACGGCGACCGGGTCGCGCGTGACGAGCGCAGCAGCCCGGTCGCAGCTCAATTCGGCGGCGCGCGACCATTCGAGCAACGCATGACGGAGCGGCAGCAGCGGCAGCGGGATGCCGGGCACCGAACGCAGGCGCAGCAGGATCACCACGGCGGTGCGATAGAGCATGTGATCGGACAGGATGTGCCCGGCCTCATGCGCGAACAGCGCTCGCTGGTGCTCGGCGTCGAGCAGCTTGATCAGCCCCGAGTGGACCACCACGATCGGCTTCTGGGCACCGATCGCAAGCGCGTTGTCGACCGGCGGAATCGTCGTCAGATAGAGATCCGGGACCGGCGCCAGATCGAGCGTGGCGTAGGCTCGCGCGTGGGCGTGCCAGACGTCGGCCAGCTGATCCTCGCCGAGCCGAACCGAGGCGCCGAGGTAGTACTGGCGCAGAGCCCGCTCGTAGCCGAGCTCGATCAGCTTGCGCACCACGGTGTCGAGGTAGGGAATCGACTGCAGCGCCGCCGTCGCGGCACGATCGGCTGGATGCTCGTATGACTTCGGCGAGATCCGTTTGAGCTGGTAGCCCTCGACCGGCAGAGACATCCCGCTGAGCAGACTAGCGCCCGACGAGCGAGGCGTCTACGCGCGTCCCGTCAAGACCCGGCTTCTTCCCCGGGTTCAGGATGTTCTTCGGATCGAAGGCGCGCTTGACCGCATCGTGGAGCGCCAGCGCAGGCGGAGTCCACTGGCGGGCCAGCTGACCTCGCTTGACCCATCCGACGCCGTGCTCCCCCGTCACCGCGCCGCCGTAGCTGAGCGCCATCGCGAACAGCTCCTCGGCCGCCGCCTCGCCGCGCTCGACCTCGCCCGCGTCTCCCGGATCGAGGAGGAAAGTCGAGTGGAGGTTGCCGTCGCCGGCATGCCCCCAGCTGACGGCGACGAGGCCGTGGCGCGCGCCGATCGCGATCGTCTCCTCGACCGCGTCGGCGAGCCGCTCGACCGGCACCACGATGTCCTCGCTCAGCTTGCCGTGACGCTCCGCCGCAACCTGAACACCGACGCCGTCACGCCAGCGCCAGAGCGCGTCGACCTCCTTGCGTGTACGCGGCGCGCGCAGCCCCAGCAGTCCGTCACCGAGGATGTCGCTCACCTCATCGCGCAGGCGCTCGGCCTCGCCCGCGCTGCCATCGGCCTCGGCGATCACCATGAAGCCGGCGCCCGCCTCGAGCTCGCCCGGAAAGCCCCTTGCTGCCGCCGCGATCGAACCGGCGTCGAGATAGTCGAGCGTGGCGACCTGGAGACCCGCGGCGATGACACGCTCGATTGCCGCGCAGCCGCTCCGGCTATCAGGGTAGATCGCGACAAGCGGCAGCACGACCTCGGGCGCCGGCAGCAGCTTCAGCCAGGCAGCGGTGATCACGGCGAGCGTGCCTTCCGAGCCCACGAGCAGCCCGAGCAGGTCGTAGCCGGCGACGTCCTTACGTGCCCAGCCGCCAAGCTCGATCGGCTCTCCATCGGGGAGCACGGCCTCGATGCCGCTGACCCAGCGCCGCGTCGTCCCGTACTTGAAGGAGTGCGGGCCACCGGCGTTCGTCGCGATGTTGCCACCGACCTGCGACTGCTCGGCGGCGCCTGGGTCGGGGCCGAAGAGCAACCCGTTGGTACGCGCAAGACGGTGCAGGTCTGCGGTGCGAAGCCCGGCCTCGACCTCGATCCGCCAGAGATGCGGATCGAACTGCCGTACGGCGGACATTCGCTCGAGCGCGATGACGAGCCCGCCGTCGATCGGAACTGCGCCGCCGGCCAGACCGGTGCCGCCACCACGGGGCGTCACAACCACGGCGTGACGCGAACACCATGCGAGCAGCCGAGCCACCTCGTCGGTGCTCTCGGGGAAGGCGACGGCGTCCGCGCGACCGCGCAGGCCGCGAGACTCTGTGGCGTCGGCCAGGTACTGCGCGGTTGGCGCCTCGACGCGAGCTGCTCCCAGGAGCCTGCGCAGATCGGATACGAGGCCGCTCCCGGCGGCCTGTGCACGCGTGCCGGCCACCGCGCAAGCCTAGCGACGGCGTGCGCTAACGCCTAGCCCTAGGATGGTCTGGATCCACTCGCGCCCGCCGACTTCCCGCCCTCCCGCCGCCCGCCGCGAGCCGAGCGCGAGCTGCCGGTGACGGACGACGACGCCCACCCCGAGCAGGGCTTCGATCCGGCCGCGACGGTCCCGGCGCTCACTGCCGAGCAGTTCGAGCACCTTTGCGAGGTTGGCAGGCACTGGGCCCGGGTGGTGCCCCACCACGAGGAATGGAGCGAGCAGCTGCCGGTTCGCACCGACCTCGTTCCGGCACCGCGGCGAGCCGGTCGCTACACCCGAGTCGAGTTCGCCCACGGCGACACGCCGGATGAGCTGCTCGCCACACCGTCCGCATCCCAGCCGGAGACGCAGGTTGGCCGCCTCGGCTTCCGGCTGCGCCGCGCAATCCTTGGTCCGCCGCTCCGCAGCGCAGCAGTCAGCGACGAGCGGATGCGCAAGCTCGTCGCCCTGCCGGTGATGTCCTCCGACGCGCTGTCGTCGGTCGCCTACGGGCCCCAGGCGATCCTCGTCGTGCTGATCGCCGCCGGCAGCGGGGCGCTCTCTCGCGTGGTGCCGATCGCGATCGCGATCGGCGTGTTGATGCTCGCTGTCGGCCTTTCCTATCGCCAGACGATCCGTGCCTACCCCGGCGGCGGTGGCTCCTACACGGTCGCGAGCCACAACCTCGGCGAGCTACCGGGGCTGTTCGCGGCGGCTGGGCTGATGGTCGACTACGTGCTGACGGTGGCAGTGTCGATCGCCGCCGGGATGGCCGCCGTCACCTCGGCGATCCCGTCATTGGGCTCACAGACCGTCGTGATCGGCGTCGCTGTGCTCGCGGTCTTGGTCGCCGGCAATCTGCGCGGCGCGCGCGAGGCCGGACTCGCGTTCGCTGCCCCGACCTACCTGTTCGTGCTCGCGATCTACATGATCGTGATCGTTGGTATCGTCGACGCGGCGACGCGTGGCTTCGCGATCCCCCGCGCCCCGGCCGTGCACGCCACGGAGACACTCGACGTTCTGCTCCTGCTGCGCGCCTTCTCCTCGGGCGCGACGGCGATGACCGGGATCGAGGCGATCTCGAACGCGGTTCCGGCCTTCAAGCCGGTCGCATGGCGCAACGCGCGCACCTCGCTCAGCTGGATGATCTTCCTGCTAGTCACGATGTTCGCGGGAGTCGTCGCCCTGACCAAGCTCGATGCGGTGGTGCCGCTCGCCAACCAGACGCTGCTGTCGCAGCTAGCGCACCACGCGGTCGGCAGCGGCATCCTCTACGGCTTCGTCCAGGCAGCAACCGCACTCGTGCTGCTGCTCGCGGCCAACACGGCGTTCAACGGTCTGCCGAGGCTGCTCTATTTCATGGCGCGCAACCACCACGCTCCCGCCCTGTTCCTGCGCATGGGCGATCGGCTCGCGTTCAGCAATGGCATCGTCCTGCTCGCTCTACTCGCCGCGGTCGTGTACGTGGCGTTCGGTGGCGACACCAACTCCCTGATCCCGCTCTACGCGGTGGGCGTCTTTCTGGCCTTCACCCTCTCGCAGGCGGGGATGGTGGTCCGCTGGCTGCGTACACGCGAGTCCGGCTGGAAGCGCAGCATCGCCTTCAACGCGGTCGGCTGCGCGCTATCCGCGATCGTGCTCGTGATCAGCGGCGTGACGAAGTTCACCGAGGGCGCCTGGGTCGTCGTGATCGCCGTCCCACTCCTCGTTGCGCTGTTCGTGCGCTGCCGTAGCTACTACGCCATGGTTGCCCGTGCGGTCGCGCTGGGACCGGCTGGCGCTGGCTCGCTGCATGAGCGAGCGCTGTCCGTACCGCGCACGAACGCCCGTAGCAAGCCCCGAACGTCGCAGCAGGAGACCAGGGCCGAAGCGCCCGCCGCTGGCGGTTCCGCAACGCAGCCCGAGGGCGAGCAGACGCCCGACCAGATCCACCACTTCGCCGTCGTCCCGGTGGCCACGCTCGACCGCTCGAGCATGCGCGCGCTTGCCTACGCCGCGTCTTTCGGGATGCCTGTGCTGGCGCTCCACATCAGTCCCGACGAGGCTGAGGCGAAGCGCTTCGAGGAGTACTGGAAGGCCTGGGGCGACCACCTGCCGCTGCAGGTGGTCGTGTCCCCCTACCGCGCGATCGTCGTCCCGCTGGCGCGCTACATCGAAGCGCTCCACCGCCAGCGCAGCGACGTCACGGTGACCGTTGTCCTGCCCGAACTGATCCCGCGCCACCCGTGGCAGCGTGTTCTCCACGCCGGCATCGCCTCACGCCTGCGGCGGGCGCTCCTCAGCGAACCGCGGATCGTCGTCGCGACGGTGCCCTTCCACCTGCCGGGCTGAGCGCGGGCGCTGCTAGGCGAGTGCCGTGACGGCGCCGTTGCCGGCTGCCGAAGCGGCGCCTCCCGCCGCGGCGTGGCGACGACCGAGCACCTCGATCAGTTCCTCGTACTCGGCGATCGCGATCTCGCCGGAAGCGAGCCGGCGATCGAGGATCTCTGCTGCCGAGAGGCCCGCGTGATCCGCATGATCCGGCGCCGCTGCCGCCTCATCCTCGCCGGCCTCAGTGTGCCCACGCCAGACGCTGCTCAGGATGTACACCGCGACGGCGGCGAGGATCAGTACCGACAGACCACTGATTAAAGGTAGAAGCCAATCGCCCGCTGTCAGATGACGTCGAAACACCGCGAGCAGCATAAATGACATCGGCCGACCGTGCCGCGCGAGCCGCTGGAGCGCGATCGCGCGCCGCAGGCGATAGCGTAGAGAGCCGATGATCGTCCTCTGTTACGACGGCTCGGTCTCCGCCAAGCACGCGATCACGACTGCGCATGGGATCGTCGGACAGTCTCCAGCGCTCCTGCTGCACGTCTGGGAGCCGCCGGCGAACTACCTTGGGCCGGACCCGTTCGGCGGCATCGAAACCTGGAGCGGCCCGCAGATCGTCGAGCTCGAAGCGATGGCCCTCGAGCGCGCGAACCGGACCGTCGAGTACGGCGTCGAGCTCGCGCGCGACGCGGGCTTCACCGTCGAAGGTCGACTCGAGCGCAGCATGAGCGCGGTCTGGAGGGCAATCCTCGACATCGCCGACGAGACCGATGCCCAGCTCATCGTCGCCGGCGCGCGCGGGCTCTCGGCGCTGCAGTCGATGCTGCTCGGCAGCGTCACTACGCCGCTCGTCCACCACTCGACACGACCGGTCCTCGTGGTCCCGCTTCCGCCGGAGGCGAAGGCCGCTGACGAGAACGGCTGAGCGCTCACCTCAGCCGGCGCGCGCCGCCAGCGCAGCGCCCTCATTGGCGCAGTCGAACAGCCCGCGCGAGTAGTCGATCTGGGAAGACGGGAACGTGCCGGCTTTGATCGTCGCGCCGCTCACGGTGTTGATCTGCGGGCAGACACGCGCGACCGCGTCGAGTATGCGGGTGTCGCCCTCGCGCCCGTCGGCGGCCGAGCCGAAGTTGCCGGTGCCTTCGTTGTACACCCAGCGGATGCGACCGTCGCCTACCTCGCTGGCGAACCAGCTGATTGTCGGATCACTCTCGCGTCCTGAGAAGCCGCCGATGCCCGCGACGTCGTAGTCCTGATGGATGATCGCGTAGGCGGCATTCGATTGGCTCGAGACTGCGATCGTGCCGCCGCCGTGCCGTTTCACGAAAACGATGATCGCGTCCAGCTGGGTGTCCTTGACCGCGCCGGGCGCGGACCCGGCAAATCCCTGCGGCGGGCCGGCGAACCCCTGGCCCGGGCCGGACCCGTTGCCAAACAGCGAAGCCACGCCGCCGCTCGCCGCGGCACCCCCGCCGACGAAGCGGCCGCCGGAACCTATCCCGAGCGGCTGCCTGAAGGTCATCACAGCGGCATTGTCCTTCGCCGGGCCGCCCGCCGGAAACGTGCTCTGGGTCGCGTAGCCGAGCGTGTCGGCCGCCCAGATCGACGGTGCCACAAGCAGGGCCGCGAGCGCGGCGGAGATCGCCAGCACGCGAACGCGGGAGTCGCTGATGGTGATCAGCACGAGGCACGCCGCCCCACCGACGGCGGTCACTAACGGCTCGATCCAGGTGAGCTGCCGGGAGTAATCGCCGAGCACGACGATCTCGCAGGCGACGCCGGCCGCGATCACCAAGCTCGCTGAGCGCGCCGGCCGCAGCCGCCCGCTCATCAGCCCGCCGAGGCCGGCGCCGACGAGAGCAGCGCTGAACGGTGCGAGCAGCGACACGTAGTAGGGGTGGAAGATGCCCTGCGCGACGCTGAAGATCACCGCCGTCGCGAGGAATGAGCCGCCGACCGCGACGATCCACGCGCTTCGCGGCTCCCCACGCCGCAGCCGCGTCGAGGCGATGATGACGAGTCCGCCGACGATCGCAACGCCGAGAAGCCACCCGGCCTGGCCGCCGAGGGCGAAGTTCAGCAGGCGAAAAGGCCCGGTCGCGCCGGCGAATACGCCGTTCGTCGTGCCGGCTGGGGCTATCGCACCACCCACGAAGGTCGCAGCGCCTCCCAGCGCGTGAGCGCCGGCACTGGGCGGCCCGCCGTTCTGACCGGCGACCCGTCCGAGGCCGTTGTAGCCGAAGATCAGCGAGAGGATGTTGTTGTTCGAGGTTCCCGCGATCCACGGCCGGTCGGCTGCCGGGGTCAGTTGAACGAGCAGCGGCCACGCGCCACCGACGACGAGCATCGCGATACCACCGGCGATCAGCTGATCGATTGCGCGCCGCCAGCCGCGCGGGCGCAGCCAGAGCCAGCTGAGGACGATCCCGGGCACCACGACCAGCGCGATTCCCATCTTGGTCTCGAAGCCAAGCCCAACCATCACGCCGCTCAGCACGATCCAGCGCGTGCGGCCGTCCTCGATCGCCCGCACGAAGAACCAGAGCGCAGCGACGCAGCACAGCGCCAGGAGGGCGTCAGGGTTGTTGTGGCGCGACATCGCAACCGTGATCGGCGTCGTGGCCAGCGCGACTCCTGCGACGAAGCCCGCCAGGCGACCAAAGAGGCGCCGTACCAGGTCGTAGATCAGCGCGACCGTCGCCACCCCGATCACCGCCTCCGGTACGAGGATGCTGAGCGGGTGGTAGCCGAACACACGCACCGACAGCGCCTCGATCCAGAGCGCGAGCGGTGGCTTGTCCACGCTCATCACCCCGCTCGGGTCGAGCGAGGCGAAGAGGAAGTTGTGCCAGCTGGTGCTCATCGAGCGAACCGCAGCCGAGTAGTAGGTGTTCGCCCACCTGTTGACCCCGAGATTCCAGAAGTTGAGCGTCGCGCTCGCAGCGACCAGGACGATCAGCTCGGGCGCGACCCTGGCGAGCGTCAGCGAGCGGGCGCGCGCCCAGGCGCCCGAGCCCGGCGGGAGCTCCTGTTCGCTCGGCCCAGCGGGCCGCGGCCAGAGTTTCTGCTTAAAGATCGCCATACGCGGTGCCGCCGCTCGCTCGCCGTGAGTCGTGAGTCGTCCAGAGGCTCGCGAGGCTCGCTCAGCGCGAGGTTTGGCGAGGCTGGGGGTTAGCTGTGTGCGCGCCGCCACCGCGCGCTCGGAAGCCTCTCAGCCAGGCATAAAGAGCGCCTTAGGTCGCCTGGCTTGACTGTCTGGCAACTGTCATTCCTAAGAGGAGACGGAGAGCATGAGACATCGAATCGTGCGGACGCTTGTCGCGTTTGTAGCCGCGGGCGCGGTGGCTGGCGGCGGCGCAGCATACGCCGCGGGAACCCACCACCACGCCCACCCACTAAAGGCCCCACGCAGCTACCCGGCAGCCGGCGTCACCGGAATGTCGGGTTCCACCGGCAGCCATCACTGTCCCGGCATGTGAGGCTCTGACTCCCCCTATAATCGCCGTTCCCGCGGATGTAGCTCAGTTGGCTAGAGCGTCTGCTTGCCATGCAGAAGGTCGAGGGTTCGAGTCCCTTCATCCGCTCTCGAAGAGGCCCGCGTTGCGGCGCTTTTGTCTCAACGGGCATGGGACTCAGCAGCGCGACCACCCGGAGTAAATTCCCCAAAACGCGGGGTGGGTGAACCGTTTAGGCTCCTGCCCGTGAGGTTCCTCATTACGGGCGGCGCCGGCTTCGTCGGCTCGCACTTGGCCGACGAGCTGCTCGGTCGCGGGCATCGTGTACATGCGCTCGATGACCTTTCCAGCGGCGCGATCGAGAACATCGGCCATCTCGAGGCTCACCCCGGCTTTCAGTACACGTTCGGCTCGTGCTCGGACAGACGCATCGTTGCCGAGCTGGTCGACGAGGTCGACGCGATCTTCCATCTCGCGGCTGCGGTCGGTGTGCGGCTGATCGTCGAGAGTCCTCTGAAGGCGATCGAGACAAACGTGCACGGCACAGAGGTCGTTCTCGCGCACGCCGCGAAGGAGAAGCGACCGGTATTCATCGCGTCGACGAGCGAGGTCTACGGCAAGTCACAGGCGGTGCCGTTTCGCGAGAGCGGGGATCTGGTCATGGGACCGACCCATCTCGGTCGCTGGTCCTACGCTTGCTCGAAGGCGATCGACGAGTTCCTCGCGCTCGCCTACCACACCGAACGCGCGCTGCCCGTGATCATCGGTCGCCTGTTCAACACCGTCGGACCGCGCCAGCTGGGACGCTACGGGATGGTTGTGCCGACGTTTGCGCGCCAGGCCGTGCTCAACAGTCCGCTCACGGTTTTCGGCGACGGTCGGCAGCAACGCTGTTTCTGCGATGTCCAGGACGTTGTGCGGGCGATCGCCGACCTGATGGAGCGCGGCGACCTCTACGGCGAGGTTTTCAACATCGGTTCGCACGAGGAGGTGACGATCCGCCAGCTCGCGGAGTCCGTCCGCGAACTCGCCGGTTCGCGTTCGGAGATCGTGACCATCCCGTACGACGAGGCCTACGGGGGTGGGTTCGAGGACATGTTCCGGCGTGTTCCCGACACCACCAAGATCGAGCAGGCGATCGGCTGGCGCCCCACGCGCGACCTCGACGAGATCCTGACCGACGTCGTCGCGAGCACGCGCCTCGCCGTTGCCGCCGAGCATGAACGGCGTACCGGGCTCTCGGACCGGCGGCGAATGGTGAGGACGGTCAGTGTGGAGCGACGGGTTGGGCCGGGTGATCGACGGCGGGTGGCAGCGGCACTGAGCGAGGCGTCGGCCGCACTTGGTGTATAGGGATCATCGCCCGGTGGAGTGCGTGCGGCACTCGAGGCGTTGATGGCGCTCCTGGTGGCGTGGCCCCACCGCCGACGCCAGCGCCCGGTGGTCGACGTCCGCGGCTTGGTCAACGACCGCGTGACCGGCGATGCACGGTCCGCCGGCCGCGACGCGGTCACCGGTTTCGCGTCCCGGACCAACCCCGCGACCAGGCCTGCGCCCGTCGCGCGCGGCTCGGTCAACGAGCGCGCGACCGGCTATACGCGGCCAGCCGGCCGCGACGCGGTCAGCGGCTTCGCGCCCCGGACCAACCCCGCGGCCAGGCCTGCGCCCGTCGCCCGCGGCTCGGTCAACGAACGCGCGACCGGCTATACGCGGCCAACCGGCCGCGACCTGTTCAGCGGCTTCGCGCCCCGGACCAACCCCGCGGCCAGGCCTCAGCCCGTCGCCCGCGGCGCGGTCAACGACCGCGTGACCGGCGATCCGTGGTCAACACGCTCACGACCTCCCCAGAGGCCAGCCTGGCCAGCCAGCCGCGACGCGTCCACCGGATTCACGTCCCGGACCAACCCCGCCGCCAGGCCCGCGCCCGACGTCCGCGGCGCGCTCAACGAGCGCGTGACCGGCGATCCGTGGTCAGCACGCTCACGACCTCCCCAGAGGCCAACCTGGCCAGCCGGCCGCGACGCGTCCACCGGTCTCGCGCCCCGGACCAACCCCGCGGCCAGGCCCGCGCCCCTCGTTCGCGACTCGCTCAACGAGCGCGCGACCAGCGATCCGTGGTCAGCACGCTCACGACCTCCCCAGAGGCCAGCCTGGCTGGCCAGCCGCGACGCGTCCACCGGTCTCGCGCCCCGCACCACCCCCACAGCCACGCCTGCGCCCGACGTCCGCGATTCGCTCAACGACCGCGCGACCCGCGACGCGCGGTCAACCGGCCGCGACGTGCTCACCGGACTCGCGCCGCGGACCACCGGACTCGCGCCCCGGACCACCGGACTCGCGCCTCACACCACCGGTCTCGCGCCTCACACCACCGGTCTCGCGCCGCGGACCACCGGTCTCGCGCCTCACACCACCGGTCTCGCGCCCCGCACCACCGGTCTCGCGCCGCGGACCAACCCGGCGGCCAAGCCTCAGCCCTCGGCGGAGCCTGCTGCCGACGCCGTGGAGCGGCCGCCGTTCTCGCACCGCCGGTTTCGAGCGCAGACGCGGCAGACAGACCTCCACGTGCTGCTGATCACCGAGGGCACCTATCCGTTTCACTTCGGAGGCGTCAGCACGTGGTGTCGCAACCTGATCACGGGCCTCCCGACCGTCGACTTCCACATCCTCGCGCTCGTCGCGAACCCCGATCTAAAGCCACTGTTCGAGCTGCCGGGCAACGCGAGCGCACTGACCACGATTCCGATTTGGGGAGTTCACGGCGCACTCGAGACCAGCGAGCGGCTCCGACTGGCAGACCTGAGACGGGCGCGGCACACAGCGGATCAGCAGACCATTGCCGATGGCCTTGCGCGGCCGCTGGGCGAGCTGGTCAAGGCCCTCCTGTCCCCCGCGGCGGATCCGTTCGCGCTCGCAGATCAGGTCAACGCTCTGTACGAATTCTTCCTGATCCATGACTTCGACTCCTCGATGCGCTCGGCTCCCGCCTGGGAGGCCTTTACGACCGCCGGACAGAGAAGCTTCCCAGCCGCTGTCCAGGCCGCGGGTTACGGCAGCGCCCCGATCGGCGCCTCGGATGTCGTGACGGGGCTGCACTGGCTCTACCACTGGCTCCTGCCACTGTCACGGCCGCTCCCCGAGGTGGACGTCGCTCACGCGACGATGGCCGGTGAGTGCATCCTTCCCGCCATCGCGTCGAAGCTGCACCACGGCGCAGGTCTCGTCTTCTCCCAGCATGGCGTCCACCTGCGCGAGGCGTACCTCCGCGAGGCCGCAGATGACGGGAGCCTGTTCCTCAAGCTGCTGAAGATCGGGTTTGCTCGCCGCACGAGCGAGATGGCGTATGCGATGGCGGACCAGATCTCGACATGCTGTGACTACAACAAGCGATGGGCGCCCGAAAACAGCTCATCGCGGGTTCAGACGATCCACTACGGCCTCGACGCGATCCCCGCCAATGGTGCGCAGCCGCCGGCAGATCGCGGTCCCGTGATCACGTGGCTCGGCCGCATCGATCCGCTCAAGGACATCGAGACGCTGTTGCGCGCCGCCGCGATCGTCGTTGAACAACGGGGGGATGCTGTCTTCCGACTCTACGGCTCGGCCGCACCGGACAGCGGTGGCTACCGCGACAAGCTGCTCGCGCTGCGCCATGAGCTCGGACTCGACACGGCGGTGGAGCTGGCGGGCTATACCTCAGATCCTCAGCAGGCTTACGGCGACTCGGAAATCGTGGTCCTCACCAGCATCAGCGAGGGATTTCCCTACGCCACGCTCGAGGCGATGGGCGCCGGCAAGCCGGTCGTGGCCACGGCAGTCGGCGGTCTTCCCGAGCAACTCGGTGATTGGGGAGTCCTCGTCGAACCGCAGAATCCCAAGGCGCTCGCGGCGGCGCTCATCGATCTGATCGACGACCCGTCGGAGCAGGCCCGGCTGGGTGCGGGCGCGCGCGAGCGCGTGCGTGCCACGTTCAACCTCGCGCAGAAGAACGCCCTCCACCTCCAGGCCTACGCGGCTGCCGCTCGCGGAAACGCTACGCAGGCGCCCAGCTCATCGTTCGATGCTGCGCACACCGATGCGCGCGTCGAACTGCACGGAGCTGACACCGGCGCCCTGGTCGAGTCGATTTCGGCGCAGGTGCCGCATCCCGTGGACCATCGCGAGATCGCCGCGGTGCTCGAGGCAAACGGCGTGACCGACGCGGTCGCGGACGCGCGGTACGGTGCCCGCGATGCGTTTCAGCTTGCCGCAGCGATTCTGCCGCAGCTTCCGCGAGGGCGTGACCGAGCCGCAATAGGGCCCCATCGCATCGACCCACCCGATCGACAGCGACGACGCATCCCGCGCGCCGCCGACGGACTGCTGCTGCTGGTCCCGGCGGCGGTGATCGTGAGCATCGGCCTCTGGGTTCGCTCAATCCACGGCTGGACGTCGAGCACGAGTCGCGCGCTGTTGCTGGGCGTGACCGCCAGCACCTTGCTGGGAACCGCATTCCAGTTCGCGATCATGCGTCGCGGGGCGTTGTTGATCGGATGTGCGCGGTGGAGCGCGACGAGGAAGTTCCTCTCCCGCTGGAGCTGGGTCGCATTGTTCTCGCTCCTATGCGCGGATCTCGCGTCCGTGTTTGGCGCGGCCGCAGTGGGGAAGCTGTCGAGTGGCGCGATGGAGACCTTCGGGTTGTCCTTCGCGGCGCTGATCGCGCTGTGGATCCTCAGCGGCGGACTCGTTCTCGTCCGCCGAGCCCATGAGGTCGGGCTCAGCACGCTCGCCGGGGTCATCGTCGCCGTGGTCGTGTACTACGCGTCGGGAGCGGGGTCGACAAGTCATCTCGAGATCGCGCTTGCTGCGGGATACGGCGTGACCATGGCGAGCATCGCGTCGCGGGTGATGGCGTTGCTCGCCCACCGCGGGAGCGACCGGGGGCAGCCGCGGTTGCCGCGGCTGCCATACCTGCTCCGTGAGGCGGCCCCGTTCGTCGTGTACGGAGGCCTCCTGATCGTGCTGGTACTCGGGCCAAACCTCGTCACCGCCCTGCGCGCAAGCTCGGGAGGGTCGTCGGAGTGGCGCTCCATCGCCGTGGGTATGACGCTCGCGCTCGTCCCAGCGATGCTCTCGATCCCGCTCGCCGAGAGCGCACTGTACGGCCTATCGAGCAGGGCCTCTGCCGCGCTGTCGGGGACGAGCATCGCCCAGATCGACGACATCGGTGAGGCCCTGCACGCGTTTCACCGGCGGCAGTCGCTGCGGTACTTGACCTGCATCGCAGTCCTCAGCCTGATCGCCGGGGCGCTGATCTGGCTGCTGGCGGGCGTCGGCGCTTTCAGCGCACTGGGGGTCGGTTCGCGAGGCGCGTTGGTGCTTGCATTCGCCGTCAGCGCGCTTGGCTATCTCCTCCTGGCACGGGCACACTTCGACCTGATGCCGGCGATCACGTTGGGCCGGCCGGATCTCGCTGTTCCCTGCCTGCTCGGGGGAGTGGCGGTGATGCTGCTCGTCGCGAGCGTCGCGTTCGCCGTCGGCTTCGTGCAGGCCGGTCCCATCTCGCTGATCGCCGGCAGCGCTGCATCGGCGGTGCTCGCATCCAAAGCCGGCGGTCGACTCTTCGCGCGGGTTACGCGCCACATCGTCGGTGCCATGTGACGACGGGGCTCTGTCTCGGCATCCCCGCGTACGGCTATCCGGGAACTGGAGTCTGGGAGAACCTCGTTGGACTCCACGCCGGGGCCCTGGTGGTTATGGATCCGGCTGACGGACCTGGTCGCCGGATCGACGCGCGCTACAGCGCTGCCGTTTCGACCGCGACACGCGATGGCTTGCGTGTCCTCGGGTACGTCACTGCGGATTACGGTCGTCGGAGCGCCGCGGCAATGGAGGATGAAGTCGAGCGCTACCGAGAGTGGTACCGCCCAAGTGGCATCTTCCTCGACCAGGCTCCCGCCTCGATCTCTTCGAACGCGGCGATCGTCGCGGTGGTGAACCGCATCCGTGCACTCGGGCTGTCGCTGTCGATCAATCCCGGGCAGCCCGACATCGATCCCGAGGACGCAGCCATCGCCGACCATGTCGTCAACTTCGAGGGACCCCACTCGACATACCGTCGAACCCGCTTTCCCGACTGGGTGCGAGACGTCTCCCGCGCGAAGTTCTGGCACCTGATCTACGAAGTCGGAGACGCGCGCACGATGCAGCACGTCGCCAGCATGGCCGGTCGTGCCCACGCCGGGATCGCTTACATCACCGACGGGACGATGCCCAATCCCTGGGAGCAGCTCCCGCCATACTGGCGCGAGGAGCAAGCACTTCTGTCGACTTCGAGGCGCTCCGGATGATCAGCGGCGGGCCGTGATCAGACAGGATCTCGCCGCGCGTCGCGCCTCCGCCGCGGGACTTGCAGCCGTAGTCGTCGCCCTCGTAATCGCGGGCTGTGGCGCAGGAGGATCCGGACTGGTGCTCGAGCACAACGGCCTGCTTGCCGACCACCGGTTCAACGAGCCGGCTCCGACCTCGTCGCTGGCCCCGACGTTCCGGCTCGGCGGCACCGCGACGCTGTCGGACGCGTCGGTTCGTCTCGCGTCCAATGGTTTGCACATCGATGTCGGCTCGCACCGGCTGGGCACCTGGAGAGGCTTCTTCGTGGCGACCGCGGCGACCTACCCTGCCAACGCGGTGATTCATGTGCGAATGTGGCGGCCGTCGCGCTCCGTCCCGCTGCCATCCCAGAGCGGGATCGTGCTGATCGCGGTCCAGACGGGAGCGTCCAGACTGCTCGACTACGTCGTCGTTGCGGGCGTGATCAGCCGCGGGAACGAATCCTGGCTCGTCGGCTACGCGAACGGGAACACCGCCTATGCCAGGACCAACGTTCTCTCCAACATGCCTAGTACTTCGACAAGTGAGGACGTCACCTTGCGGACGGATGGCCGCTCGCAGTATGCCGTCTACTTCGGCCGCAGGCTCGTGTACAAGTCAACGTCATTGCGGCTGGGCGTCGCCGCGCCTTTCCGCGTATACCTGGAGGTCGAGGCGCACGGGTTTCCCTACGAGACGCGGTTTCAAGACCTATGGATCGCCGCGGACAACTCGGTTGGAGTCGACGGCCTCCACCCGGGCGATCACGTCACCCTCACGCCCGACGGCGACCCTCCCGTCCGCGCGATCGCGAATGCTGCCGGACGGGCTCAGCTGCTGTTGCCGCCCAACGAAGCCGTCGGGAAGGGCACGCTCACGATCCAGGGCCTCCACGTGCGGCGCCGGTTCGCAGGCGTCGCATTCGCTGGTGGCGACGTCTACGGGGTGAGGACGTGACATGCTGCCCCGCCTTCCCGGGGTGCTCGATCACGGGCCGGCGCCCAGATGGGAGGGTGCACGTCGCGGGGCGAAGGCATCGATCGCGGCCGCCGTCGAAGGCGGCCGGGCTCAGGACGCGACGTCGGCAAGCTCGGCCATCCAATAGGCATCGCTCGGGAGGCCACCGTACGGGTTGGGGAGCCTGGACCCGGTCACGTAGACAAAGCCGGCCCGCCGTCGCTGGCTCAGCTGGATCACGCGCGCCAGCGCCGAAACGGTGGCGGTGGCATAGATGACGTGCCAGAAATGTGTTGGCGCGTAGCGCGCGACCCAGGCCGGTGCTGAGTATGAACGCAGATACTCGCTGTCCGAGCCCTCGAAGGTGACGAGGATGTCGGCCGCGTGCACATAGCACTGACTCGTTTGGGTCCCCGGGTTGAGGATGGTACGAGCGACACCGCCCATGCCCTTGACGTATTGGTTGAGCGCCGCGTAGTAGGGCTCCTGCGCGCAATCGGTGGGCGCCTGATCGAAGAAGATGCCGTTGACGCGATACCAACGGTAGTAAGCGTCGACGTCCGCCTCCACCGTGCTGAGTGGCCGCTGCGCGTAGTCCGTCGAGACATAGCCGACGACCGTGACCCCGACGGCTTTGGCGCCACGAACAGCACGGGCGAATCCGGGATCCCTCGAGCTCCCCGGCCCGTTGTCGGGATTCATGACAGCCAACCGCACGGGTGGAGCGGCGTGATCAATCCTGGCCCAGTCGGAGCCCGGGGAGAAATAGGCGGGTACCGCCACGCTCTGCGACGAGGCGGCGGCCGCGCTGGCGGACGCCTGACGGTCCCAGACGAGCGCCATCGTCACGCACAGCCCAGTGAACGCCAGCATTGTGCGCAACGCCGCCGACCAGCAGATCCGTGCTCGAACTATCGCTGCGCCCCGGGAATCTGAGCCGCCAACGGGCCTGGCGCCGGGCGCGCTCCTCCCAGACCACGGTCCGTCGCCGCCACCCATCCTGCTATTCGGCCAGCATCTCACCGGAGCCGCCGAGCTCCGCGGGGAAGTCCTTCAGCTTGGGCAGGCCATCCTTCATTGGCAGAACCGTCGACTCGTAGTTGACGTGTATTCCAGGTGCAAACGGAAACGAGGGAATCGTCGCCGCATACACATCGACCAAACCCCATTGCGGGTGCCGTGTCAGCAAGTGGCCACCGCATTCCGTGCACCACTGGCGATAGCTCCGCTCGTTCTGGTGGTACTCGCCGATTTGGTCCTCTCCCTGCTTCACCGTGACCGCCTCGGGCTTCCAGAGCGTGAATGCGTTGACCGGGCCGGCGGACCAGCTCCTGCAGGAGGCGCAGTGACAGTAGCCTGCGCCCTCCGGATCGCCCGTGACGACAATCTGGACGGCACCGCAATAGCACTGCCCTTCGAAGGTCTGCGTTTCCTCGCTCATGCGTCTCCTCCTTCGCGTTCGAAAAGTAGCCCGTTCTCGGGGACACGTGAGAGCATCTCAGAGCCTGTGATCCAAGGGAGCCCACCTCTCAGGCAGACTTGCCACGCAGAAGGTCGAGCGTTCGAGTTCCCTCATCCGCTTGAGAGCGCCGGCTGCTGGGGGTTCTCGTTGCGCCCCGCTGGTCGCCGCGTTTGTTGCTCTCGCGGGTTGCACTGGCTAGGCTGCGCCGAGGAATCGGAGGAGGCGAGCGCGGGATGCGGCTGGGGTCTATACGGACTGAACGCGGGACGGTGGCGGCTGCGATTGTTGCCGACGAGGTCATCGATCTCGCCCGCGCGGCACCGGACCTGCCGGTCGAGTTGAGTGCGCTTCTGGCACAAGGCGACTCTGCGCTCGAGCGCGTGCGAAACGTGATCGCAGGCGGCGAGCACCGCCAAACGCTGACTGCCGCCTCGCTCGCAGCCCCGATTCAAAGGCCCGGCAAGTTCCTCGCCGTCGGGCTCAACTACGCCGACCACATAGCCGAGACCGGCCAGGAGACACCAGAGTTCCCGACGGTCTTCGCGAAGATGCCGACGTCCGTCGCCGGACCCTACGACGAGGTGCAGCGCCCTGTCATCTCGGACAAGCTCGACTACGAGGGCGAGCTCGGCTTCGTGATCGGCCGCCGTTGCCGGCACGTGCCGCGCGGCCGGGCGCATGAGGTGATTGCCGGGTACGTCGTGATCAACGACTACAGCGTTCGTGACGTCCAGCTGCGCACCAGCCAGTGGGTGCTCGGCAAGTCCTTCGACACCCACGGCGTGATCGGACCATGGATCGTCACCGCCGACGAACTGGACCCGGGCGCGCTGCCAATTCGAACGCTCGTCAACGGCGAGATCCGACAGGAGTCGAACACGAGCAACCTGATCTTCGGCTGCTTCGAACAGGTCGAGCTGCTGTCCAGCATCTGCACGCTCGAGCCCGGCGACGTCGTTGCCACCGGCACACCGTCCGGAGTCGGAATGGCCTCCGATCGCTACCTCGTGCCTGGCGACGTCGTCAGAGTCGAAATCGACGGCATCGGCGCGATCGAGAATCGAATCGTCCAGGAAGCGGCGCCGGACGAACCCGTCGCATACGGCGGGGCAAGCCGCTGAGCCACGAACTCGCCGTCGCGGGCGCGCCGTGTGACCGCGAACGGAAAGCCGACCGACAGAGGCCGCGGCCGCCCGGCGATCCTCGCCAGCCCCGAACTCAAGAGCTGCGCGCAGCTGCCGATGGTCAAATCGATCCGCGATTTCCCCAACCGCGCGGGCATCCCGCCGCCAGTGAACGAATCCACCACGCGCCGCACGGTCAACCTGGCGAGCCTCTTGGAGGCGCTGATCGTTGCGGACGGATCGGACCTCGCCGTCAAGGTCGGCGCCCGGCCTGTGATACGGGTGCACGGCGAGCTGCGCTGGCTCGATGCGACGCTGCCTGAGCTGACCGGCGCCGACACGCTCTCGATGCTGGAGGCGGTTCTGCCGGCGTCGCGCAGGCCCGAGTTCGACGCCGAGCACGAAGTCGACTTCGCCTACACCCTCCCCGCTCCGCTGACGCGCTTCCGCGTCAACGCCTTCGTCCAGCGCGGATACGTCTCGCTCGTGTTTCGCTTGGTCGCCGATCAGATCCGCTCGCTGCGGGAGCTCGGCCTGCCCGATGTAGTGCGCCGTCTGGCGGAGGAGGAGCGCGGGATCGTGCTCGTGACCGGCACGACCGGTTGCGGGAAGTCGACCACGCTCGCGGCGATGATCGAGCACATCAACAACACCGCGTTCCGCCACGTCGTCACGATCGAGGATCCGATCGAGTTCGTCTACCGCGACAAGCGGTCGGTGATCGACCAGCGGGAGGTTGGCACCGACACCAATTCCTTCGAGTCCGCGCTACGCCGGGTGCTGCGCCAGGACCCCGACGTGATCCTGATTGGAGAGATGCGTGACGAGGCGACTGTGCGCACCGCGCTCGCCGCCGCCGAGACCGGTCACCTCGTGCTGTCGACCCTGCACACGCTCGACGCCCCCGAGACGATCAACAGAATCCTCGACTTTTTCACGGCGGAGCACCATATGCAGGCGCGGGCCATGCTCGCCTCGACGCTCAAGGGCATCGTTTCGCAGCGGCTCGTTCCCCGCGCCGACGGCAACGGCCGCGTCGCGATCACCGAGGTCCTGACGATGACGGGGCGCGTGCACGACTTCATTCGCAACCCCGAGCGCGAAGGGGACCTGGCCGACGTTCTCGCACAGGGCGAGTACTACGGCATGCAGACGTTCGACCAGGCGCTCTATGCCGCCGTGCGCTCGGGCGACATCGCGGCCGATGACGCCCTCCGCTACGCCTCGCAGCCGCACGATCTGCAGCTGCGCCTCGCCAGCTACAGCGTCGGCTAGCGTCGCATTCGCCGCGCTCCACCGGACCGCGCGCGCAACGAGGCGCTGACCGCCATGATTCTGTGCGATGGACGCGTGGGAGCGATGAGCAGCCGCGAGCCGGCGGGGCACGCCGGGCGCGCCCCGTTTCGCGCAGTCGGTAAAGCGGGACGCATCGTCCAAGGTCGTGTTGTCAAGCACGTTGGAGGTCCCGCACGGGCGCGCGTGATCGGGCTGTTCGGCGCTGTGCTCGCGCTCGCCACCGCCGACGCCGCGACCGTCGGCGCAATCGCACCCCAGCTCGTGAAGGCGCTGAACATCAACTTCGCCGAGATCGGCCTGCTCAGCACCGTCGCCCTGCTGGTCGGAGCTGTATTCGTCGCGCCCGTCGGAATGCTCGTCGATCGCGTCAAGCGGATCCCGCTGCTGTCGGCCAGCATCGTCCTCTGGAGCGTAGCCTCGCTCGCGAGCGCCTTCGCGGGCAGCTACGGAGCGCTGTTGTTGACTCGTCTCGCGCTCGGCGCGGCGAGCGCCGCCGCCGGCCCGGCGATCGCGTCGCTGACCGGCGACTACTTTCCGGCCAGCGAGCGCGGCCGGGTCTACTCCTACATCCTCGCCGGCGAGGTCGCTGGCACAGCGGCCGGCTTCATCGTCAGCGGCACGGTCTCGAGCGTCATCTCCTGGCGCGCCGCGTTCGTGCTGATGGCGATCCCCGGATTCTTCCTCGCGCGGGCGCTGTGGCGCACGGTGCCGGAACCGCTCCGGGGCGGCCAGAGCCATCTCGAGCCTGGCGTCACCGACCTGCATGAGGCGCTCGCGGCAGTCCGCTTGCGCGCCGCCGAACCGTATCCCGAGGCGACCGCAAGCGACGGTGACGACGAGCTAGCCTACGCGGCCGTCCGCAAGCGCGGCGTGACTGCGGACGAGAATCTCGTGCTACGCGAGGATCCCGTGCGGATGAGCCTTGCCGCGGCGATTCGCTACATCCTGAGCATCCCGAGCAACGTGATGCTGATCCTCGGCTCCTCGCTCGGCTACTTCTACTTCGCCGGCCTGACGACTTTCGTGCTGCTGTTCGTCGAGGACCACTACCACGTGGGCCTCGCCAAAGCCGAGCTTGTGCTGATCCTGCTCGTGATCGGCGCTCTGATCGGCACCCTCGCAAGCGGTCGCATCAGCGACATCCTCGTCAGGCGCGGCTTCATCGAGGCACGCGTCCTGATCCCCGCAGCCTGCTACGTAGGCGCCGCAGCGCTGCTGATCCCGGGAATCCTGGCGAGCAGCCTGACGGGCGCGATCTGGTTTGACGTCGGCGGCGCCGCGCTGCTGTCCGCCGCGAACCCGCCGCTTGACGCGGCGCGCCTCGACATCATTCCGGCGCGCCTTTGGGGACGGGCCGAGAGCGTGCGCTCGTTCCTGCGCTCGGTCTCACAGGCGCTTGCGCCGCTGATCTTTGGCGGGGTGACCGATCTGATCGCGGGCTTCACGCCACAACAGAGCGTCGGCACTCACGTCGCGAAGAAGGCGAGCGAGGGCACCGGGCTCGAAATCACCTTCCTGATCATGCTCGCGACGCTCGCGGCGGCCGGCGTGTTTCTCGCCCGCGCACGGCGCCGCTATCCGATCGACGTCGCGACAGCCGCCGCCCCGCGGGTATGAGCCCAGGACCGCGCGCGGCGAGCGTCGTCGTCCTCTACGCCGCCGGGCCCGTTCCGAGCGTGATCAGCGCGCTGTGCCTGACGCCTGCCGAATCGAGCCACGTCAGCGTGACCCGCTGACCTGGCCGGTAAGGCACGAGCGCCTCCGTCAGGGCGTTCGACGACGCGATGCTGCGCGTGCCGAGCGCCGTAATCAGATCGCCGGCATCGAGGCCGACGTTCGCCGCGGCGGTTCCGTCGAGCGCCCCTGAGACCACCGCGCCGTCAGGGCGCTTCGACTCGGAGTCGACCTCAACGCCGATGAACGCGGTCGGCCCGACATGAATTGTGCTCGATGCCGCGCGCGCGCGGATCTGCGCGGCGATCCGCTTCACCGCGTCGATTTCGATCGCAAAGCCCTGGCCGATCGTTTGGCTGCTGAGCTCGAAGCCTGTCGAGGCGGCGGTGTCCATTCCCACGACCTGCCCAGCGTTGTCGACCATCGGGCCACCGGAGTCGCCTGGCTGCAGGTCGCCGTGGATCTGGATCAGCTGAGTGAGGTGCTCTGAGCTGCCGTCGTACTCGTCGGAGACCACGATTGCCCGGTTGACGGCGAGCACGGTCCCGCTGCGCGCCGCCGGCGCGCCGCCGACACCGCCAGCGTTGCCGATTGTCACGACCTGCCCGCCGATCTGAACACGCGCCGAATCTCCCAGCGTCACAGCCGCCAGCCCGGAGGCTCCCTGGAGCTGGATCAGGGCGACGTCGCGACGCTCGTCGTAGCCCAGCACGCGAGCCGTGTAGGTCTGACCGTTGCCGAGGTCGACGGCCTCGATGCTGGTCGCCTGAGCGATCACATGGTTGTTCGTCAGCACGAGCCCTGACGGCGTCAGGACCATGCCGGTCCCGGCTGCCGCGCCCCTGCCGCCGTCGATGATCGTGTTGACGTCGACGAGCTCGCGGTCGACGCGCGCGACCACCGGATCGCTGACGACGCTGACAGGCAGGACCGGAGCAGAAGCGCCGACCGTTCCGCCGACCAGGACCGCAACGATCACGACGCACAGCGCAGCGGCGAACGTCGTCGCCATCAGTACAGCGACGCGGCGGCTTTCGCCGCCGCGCGGCGCGCCCGGCGCACCATTGAGGGTCGGTTGCGTCACCCAGCGATTGTTGCGAACCCGCATCGTCCGCGAGATGGCCGCCCCTGCACGCTAGGCTCAGCGTCGATGTTTCGACGCCTTTGCGGAGGGTCGCTGGTGCTCGTCACGATGCTCGTCGCGGCCGCTGGGTCGAGCGCCTCAAATGCCAGCGAGGTTGTCGTCGCGCAATGCCCAACGACCTACGGCATCCACGAGTCACCGCCGCGCCTCCCGTCACACGTCGCCGTGTCGGCGAGCCCCAGCGCGACTGCCGGGCTGAGCGCCTACTCGAACGGCGTGCTCGTCGTGCTGGCGCCGCACGGCTGGGACTGTCACGCGATCGTCGGCGCGGACGGCTCGGCCAGCATGATCGTCGCCGCCGGGAGCACAACCGATGTCAAGCAGCCGGCGATCACAACGAACTTCGCCGACACACCCGGGACAGCCGCATCGCTTGCCTGCTCGCTGTTTGCGAGCGCTTCCCACCAGCTGCCAGCCGGCGTGCGCTGTCCCGTGCGCGAGCCGCGACGCGAACGCACCACGGCGGTGAGCACGCATACCGTCGACTTCACGGATCCGCCCGACGTGCGCGGCGATGGGAGACCATCCGGCGGCTCGGACCCAGCCCGCGGCCTGATCGTGTTCGTGGCGGCGAGCAGCGACTTCACCGGTTACGCGTTCACTGCGACGTGCGCACTGCCGGCCAGGGAGGCCGCGATCTGTCGAACGATCCTTGGCGATGCGCTGACGCGGATTCCCGCCGACGAGTAGTGCAGGCGGGCGGCGGCTAAGATCGCGAGTCGTGCGGAGGTCGCTGACCGGCGGCGCGACAGCGCGCTTGAAGCGGGTCACGCTGCTCGCCTGCATCATCGCCTCCGGTATCGGCCTGCTCGACTCGACGATTGTCAACATCGCGCTGCCGACGATCCAGCGCAGCCTCGGCGGCGGTCTCGCCGGCGAGCAGTGGATCGTCAACGCGTATCTCTTGACGCTCGGATCGCTGATCCTGATCGGCGGCTCGCTGGAAGACATCTTCGGCGCCCGTCGCGTGTTCTCGCTCGGCGTCTTCGGCTTCGGGGTAGCGTCGATTCTCTGCGGGCTCTCGCCGTCGATCGGTGTGCTCGTGGCGTGCCGCGCGCTCCAGGGGGTCGCAGGCGCGCTGCTCGTGCCGTCTTCGCTCGCGGTGATCGTCGCAACCTTTCCCGAGGCTGAGCGCGGCCGCGCTGTCGGGACCTGGACCGCCTTCACGACGGTCGCGTCTGTGATCGGACCGCTCGCCGGCGGCGTGCTGCTCGCCGTCGCATCCTGGCGCTGGCTTTTCTTCATCAACGTTCCGTTCGTTGCGGTCTGCCTCGCCCTGATCCTGCGAGTCATCCCAGCCGCCACTCCCACCGCCACTCAACGCAGCGTCGACCTGCGCGGCGGGCTGCTGTGCATGCTCGGACTGGGCGGCACCGTCTTCGCACTGATCGAGGAGACGCGCCTGGGCTGGAGCAGCCCCGCCGTCCTGATCCCATTCGCCGGTGGGGCGTTGGCGCTTTGCGTGTTCGTCGTCGCGGAGCGCTCCACGCACGATCCGATGCTGCCGCTCGGCCTGTTTTCGCGGCGCAATTTCGCTGTCGCCAACGCCGAGACGCTGGTCGTTTACGCAGGGCTCGCCGTGCTGATCCTGTTCCTCGTGTTGTTCCTGCAACAGGTTGCCGGCTATTCGCCGTTGAACAGCGGACTGGCGATGCTGCCGGTGACAGTCGTGATGTTCGTCTGTTCGCGCGGCTTCGGCGCGCTCGCGAGCCGGCTTGGCCCGCGAGCCTTCATGAGTCTCGGACCGCTCGTCGGCGCCGGCGGCCTGCTGCTAATGCTGCGAGTTGGCGTCCACGCGCGCTATCTCGCCGACCTGTTGCCGGCGATTATCGTCTTCGGCCTCGGCCTGTCGATGACGGTCGCGCCGCTGACAGCCGCGGTGCTGGCGGATATCGATACGCGCCAGGCAGGCATCGCCTCAGCGGTCAACAACGCCATCGCTCGAGTCGCAGGGCTCGTCGGCACCGCCGCAGTCGGCTCGGTCCTTGCCGGCACGTTTGCGGCGTCGCTCGACAGCAGGCTCGTGGGCGTGAAGCTCGGTACGGCGGCGCGCGCCGCCGAGCTCGCCGCGAAGCACCTCGTGTTGGGGCACGCGTCGGTCGCGCAGCTTCCACCGGCTCAGGCGCGCGCGCTGGTCGCTGCCACAAACGCGGCGTCACTCTCGAGCTTCCATCTCGCGATCGTGATCGCTGCGTCGCTGCTCGCAATTGGCGGGCTCGCCGGGGCGGCCGGGATCGAAAATCCCGGCGCGGATCAGCGCGGCGGCTTGGCGGCGGGGTAGCGATCGATCAGCGAGTCGGGCGCGACGAAGTCGAGCCCGACCGGCACGTCGAGATGCCCGTTTCCGCCGCCGGGGACGCCGGTATAGCCGTACTGCCAGACGATCATGTCGGTCTTGCGGTCGATCACGATCACGCGGTCGTGGTACTCGTCGCTGACGATCACGTCGCCGTCCGGCAGCTCGTAGGCGACCGCCGGATCGCGTAGCTCGCCGGCTCCGCGTCGCTTGCGATAGCTCCAGATCACCTTGCCTGAGGTCGTGAAGATCTCGACCGCCCCTGGGTGAGTGTGATCGACGGCGATCAGGTCGCCCGAGCTTGTCTCGTTGACGCTCTCCGGAAGCTTGAAGCGTGGAACCGTCAGGGAGCGCAGAAGCTTGCCGTCGGCGCTCAGCAGGTCGACGTGGGCGTCGCCGGTCTCGGTGATGACCGTGCCGCCGTTGCTCATCGGGAACGCGCTGGACGGGCTGTCGAGCTCGTGTGGCGGCGCGTGGGCGCAGACACCGGTCCGCCCGATGCTCCTCACGACCGTGTGGTGGGGCGGGCGCACGAGGACCAAGCGACAGTTGCGAATGTCGCTGATCACGATCTCGCCGTCCTCCTCGAGCGCGTTCGCGGGATCGTGCAGGTAGTTCTTGGTCGCTCCGTGCTGGTCGTAGTGACCGTAGTGGAAGACGACCTGCTTGCCCTTGACCGCGAGCAAGTCGATGCGCTCGTTGCCCTCCTCGCTGATCACGATCTGCTTGCCCGAGGGCGTGAAGAACGCGTAATCGGGGTTGAACGGCTTCAGCACAGGATTCGTCGGGTCGTACTGCCACACGATCTGGCCCTTCGGCGAGATCACGAGCAGCTTGCGCGACCCCCAATCCGAGATCAGCAGGTTCCCCGGCAGGACGTCCGCATCCAGGCCCTTCTGCAGGAAGCCCTTGCCGGTCACGGTCGACGTCGGCGTTCTCGGGCCTTTCGCCGGCGGCTTCAGAGGCGTGCCGCCACCGCCGACCGCCTGCACGATCACGAACACGATCAGCGCCAGCGCGACGATCAGGATCGCCAGCCGGATGAGTCCGTTACGCCGGTGGCGCCGGTGCGCCTCGAGCCGGCGCTGATGGATCTCCTCGGCGGTGTGCTCGTAGCCCGTCGGGTAGAGGTCCGCCGCTTCACGCGCGAGCTCCTCCTCGTATGCGGACTCACCGGCCAAGCCATCATCGGGCCTGTCCTCATCGGGCAGCGATACGCCCACGAGCGGTTCGCCACCCTCGAGCGTGTCGCCTCCGTCGAAGTGCTCGTCGTGTGGCGTGGCGTCATCGAGCGTTCCCGACTCCTCATCCGGTGCGTCAACGCCCGGCGCCTTCCCCTCCTTCGGGGCGAACGGCTCGGCCTCGTCGGCGCCCGGCGTGGGCCCCTCTGCCTCCGGGCCGCTACGCGCGCTCTCCGCTCCGTGCTCGATCTCCCCCTCGCCGCCGGCGCCGCGAGCTGCCGTCGCCTCCTCGCGCAGCCGGCGGTATTCCTCAAACGAAGGGATCTGCCCGGCGAGACGCTCCTCCTCCTCCTCGTCGTCGTCGTCGCGGAACACAACCTGGTGGACGCCCGTCGGCGGCAGCCCATCGCCCTCGTCCCGCTCTGCCTCCTCCTCCTCCTCCTCCCAGCGCGACGGATGGTCCTCGGACGGAAGCGTGTCCTCCTCGCGCGGACGGCCCTCCCCCTCGCTCGAACGCGCCCCGTGCTCCTCCGATGGCGGCAACTCGCCGCCGGGCGGTTTGGTGTCGTCGTCGTCGTCAGGCATTTCAGTGTGTCTTGGACTTGGAGGTTGTTTTTGTTGCTGGCGTTGGCGCGTTCAGCATGCCGACATAGGAGACTGCGCTGCCTCCACTCAGGCCGCCGGCGACGTAGATCGTCTTACCGACGACCGTCGCCGATCCCTCGGCAAGCGGATATTGCAGACTTCCCGCGGTTGCCAGCACCCCGGTAGCCGGGTCGACCGAGTAGATCGTGGGAACAGGGACCACGGTGCTCGCCGATCCGACGCCCGTCACCTTCGCTCCGCCGAGCACATAGGCGAGATTTCCCAGCGTCGCGGCCGACGCCGAGAAGACGCCCGCCGGCAGCCTCGCCTTCAGCTTGTGGAGCCTATCCGTCGCAGCATCGAAGACGAAGATCGCGTTGCTCGCCGCACCGCTGGCGAGCATGCCGCCGGCGATCACGAGCTGCTGGCCGACCGCGGTGACGGCCGCATAGCGGAGAGCAACCGGCAGACGGCGGACGCTGACAGGGCTTGCTGCGCCCGGCGTCCAGCTGAGGATCTCGTCGAGCGTCGCCGAACCGCTGTCGCCACCGACCAGGTAGACCGTGTGGCCGATGACCGCGGCGCCGAGACCGTAGTTCGCTGTGGGGAGCTTGCCGTCCTGGGCGACCGTGCCAGTGCCGCTGACCGCATAGCTGTAGATGTCAGGCTCCGGCGTGGGCGCTTTGGCCGTTCCCTCAGCACCGCCGAAGAGGTACTCGGTGTCGCCGATCGTCACCGCGGCAGCCGCGAACAGCGATACCGGCAACTCGCCGACGACCTTGGTCTGGCTCGCGTCCACGGTCGCCACGCCGCTGGTTGCGTCATTGCTGCTGTCGAGACCGCCGAGCAACGTGAAGGCGGTCTTGCCGGGGATCGGTGCCGCAGCGCTTGCGAGGATCGGCGCCAGCAGCGCGGCGGCCGGGCGGTAGGTGAGCGGCGCCGCGCTCACTGGTAACGTGATCACGCCTGTGACAACGCGCTTCGCTGGTCCTCCACCACCGGCGGAGGCGATGACGATTACGATCAGCAACAGGACGAGCACGACCGACGCGGCAAACGTGCGCCGACGCCGCCTGTAGACCGCAGCCTGGTTCCACATATGTAGCCGCTCAGTGTCCCTGATCCTCCGGCGGAGCGGCGCGTTGAACGCGTGCTTGCGCGGCGCCGCATCCTATGCGAACATCTGTTCGTATGATCGCCTGTGTCCTCGCCCCACGTTTCGAGCTGACAGTAGCCGCTGGCGGACCGGCGGCGCTCGCCGGACGGGCACTGGCAATCGCCCCCGACGGCCGGCGTGGCGGTGCCGGGACGATCGGCGAGACGTCGGGGGGCGCCGAGGCACTGGGCGTGCGCTGCGGCATGCAGCTCGGTGAAGCGCTCGCGCGCTGCCCCGCCCTCGAGCTCGTGAGCGCCGATCCCCTTGCTGTCACGGACGTCTGGAAGAAGACGCTGCGAACGCTCGAGCAGATCGGCGCCGCGGTCGAATCCGAACGTCCCGGGCTCGCCTTCTTTGCGCTCGATGGGCTGCGTGGAATCCATGGCGGCTCGGATGAGCTCGTGCTCGCGGCGGCCAGGCGCGCGCTCGATCGCCCCGCGCGAATCGCGGCTGCACAGAGTCGCTTCTGCGCCCACAGCGCCGCGCTCCTGACGCGACCGCGACGCACGACGATCGTCCGCGGCAGCGCTCGTGAGTACCTCGCACCACAACCTGTCGCACTGCTGCGAAACCGCGCGCAGACCGAGGCGCTGGTCACGACGCTTGAGCGACTCGGGATCACGACGCTCGGCGAGCTCGCGTCACTGGGCCGCAGCGCACTGGCAGACCGCTTTGGACACCCCGGCATCGAGGCACACCGGCTGGCCTGCGGCGAGGACGACCAGCCCCGCCCGCGAGCTTCCGAGGAGGCTCTGGAGGAGTCCTTCGAGCTGCCCGAGGCTGCCAGCGGTCAGACGCTCGAGCACGCGCTCGGCGTACTGATCGATCGGCTGCTCGCCCAGCCCGAGCGGCAGGGACGCACGCTGCGCGCGGCGACGCTCAGCGCCCGATTGGTCGACGGCGGTAGCTGGCGCAGCGCCGTCACCTTCCGCGAGGCCCTCGCCGAGGCGCAGCGTATGCGCCTCGTACTCACGCCCCGACTCGCTCTGCTGCCCGCCCCGGCAGTGACGCTCGTGCTCAGCGCCGAGCGCTTCGGAGCAGCCTGCGGCGATCAGCACAGCTTGTTCGCTGGACTGGCAGCACAGCGCCGGCGTGCCCGGCTGCGCGAGGCGATCCACCAGATGCGCGTCGCCGCGGGAGCCGACGCCGCCCTGCGGGTCTGCTGGGCCGAACTGTCATCGCGCGTCCCCGAGCGGCGCGCGATGCTCACGCCGTTCGACTCGTGACAGGGCAGGCCGGCAGCCAGCGGCGCCTGGCGATGGCGCGGGCCGCGCATGTTCGGACCACGGATGACGGGACGCCGCTGACGGTCGACGGGCAGCGGGTCGCCCATGTTCGCGAGTCCTGGCTCGTCGAGGACCGCTGGTGGACCGAGCAGCCCCTGCGCCGGCGCTACTGGGAGCTTGTCAGCGAGGCGGGGCGCGATCTCGTCGTCTACCACGATCTCGCCGGCGGACGCTGGCTGCGTCAGCGTTGAGCACGCTCGGCTGTGTACACAGAGCTGCACTGCCACTCCGCCTACTCCTTCCTCGATGGCGCCTCGCTACCAGAGGAGCTCGCTGCGACCGCGCTCGAGCTCGGCTACGAGTCGCTGGCGCTGACCGACCACGACGGCGTCTGGGGCTCGATGGAGTTCGCCCAAGCCGCCCGCGCGCTCGGCCTGCGCGCGCTCCACGGTGCCGAGCTGAGCCTCGACGACGGCCGTCACCTGACACTGCTGGTAGCCAGCACGCGCGGCTGGCAAAGCCTCTGTCGCCTGCTGACGATCGCCCATGCTCAGACGCGCGAACGCCTCCATGATCCGGTTCCCCCATCTGTGGGGCTGACGACGGTCTGCGCTCACGCCGAGGGACTCATCTGCCTCAGTGGCTGCGCCGAGCGCGGCGTGCATGACATCGCAGGCTTACGCCTGCTCCTCGAGGCGTTTGGCTCGGAGCGTCTGCGCGTCGAGCTGCAGCGACCGTTCCTCGCCGGTGATCGCGAGCGCAACGCGCTGCTCGTCACGCGCGCGCGCAGCCTGGGACTGCGCACGGTTGCGACGGGCAACGTGCACGCTCATGCCCACTCGCGCGTGCCGCTGCAGGACGCCTTCGTCGCGCTGCAACACCATCTGACGCTGGAATCGAGCGAGCCGCTGCGGCGCCCCAACAGCAGTCACGTGCTCGCATCCCCGGCGGCGATGGCCGCTCGCTTCGCCGATCATCCCGAGGCGCTCGCCGAGAGCAGCGCCCTCGCCGAGGAGCTGCGCTTCGACCTCACCGCCGACCTCGGCTACCGCTACCCCGGCGTCGAGGACGAGGATGCCGGAAGACGGCTCGCCGAGCTCTGCGCGCTACGCCTGCGCGAGCGCTACAGGGGCGTCGCGCTGCGCGAGGCGCGCGCTCGACTCGAAGCGGAGCTGCGCGTGATCGAGCAGCTCTCGCTGCCCGGGTTCTTCCTGCTCCACCACGAGATCCTCGAGCTCTCACGCGAGGTCGCGGCCGAGATCCGCGGGCCCGACTCGGCGCGGGCGCTGCTGCCGCCGGGGCGCGGCCGCGGCTCCTCGGTCTCCTCGATCGTCTGCTACCTGACGGGCCTCTCGCACATCGACCCGCTCGCCAGCGCTCTCGCGATGGGGCGCTTCCTCAATCCCGAGCTGAGTGCACTGCCGGACATAGATCTCGACTTCCCACGCGACATCCGCGAGGCCCTGATTCGCCGTGTCCACGACCGCTACGGTCGCGATCGTGCGGCGCTGGTCGCGACCTTCCCGAGCTTCCGCGCGCGGGGCGCGATCCGCGAGCTCGGCAAGGCGCTCGGCCTGCCGCCGGGCGAGATCGAGCGCGCCGCTCGCGGCTCGGACAGCTTCGGGCGCAAGGTCGATCGAGATCTCGACAGCGCGCTCGGCGAGCGCGCGCGCTCCGGTCGCTGGGTCTGGCTCGAGCGCCTCGCGAACGAGGCCCTCGGGCTGCCGCGTCACGTCTCCCAGCACCCCGGCGGGATGATCGTCGCGACGCAGCCCCTGATCGACTGCTGCCCGGTCGTGCCGGCGGCGATGGAGGGACGCCAGCTCGTTCAGTGGGACAAGGACTCCTGCGCCGACGCCGGCTTCCTCAAGATCGACCTGCTCGGGCTCGGAATGCTCTCGGCGGTTGAGCGTTGCGTCGAGCTGATCGCGCGCACGAGCGGTGAGCGGATCGACCTCTCACGGATCCCCTTCGACGACGCCGCGACCTTTGCCGCGATCCAGGACGCCGAGACGACCGGCGTCTTCCAGATCGAAAGCCGCGCGCAGATGCAGTCGCTGCGGCGCACGCGCCCCGAAAACCTCGAGGAGCTTGCCGTGCAGGTCGCGATCATTCGTCCCGGCCCGATCCAGGGCGGCGCCGTCAACCCCTACATCGAGCGGCGCCAGCGCCTGCGCGAGGACCCGGGATACGAGCCGCCCTGCCTGCATCCGTCGCTCTCGGGCGTGCTGCGTGAGACGCTCGGCACGATCATCTTCCAGGACCAGGTGCTGGAGGTGGCCCAGGCATTCGCCGGCTTCGGTCCGGGCGAGGCTGACGGCCTACGCCGCGCGATGAGCCGCAAGCGCGCGAGCGTCGCGATCGAGCGCTACCACGAGCGTTTCATCGCCGGCGCGCGGGCGCACGTCGGCGCCGAGCCCGCGCTCGCCCAGCAGGTCTGGGAGATGGTCGCCGGGTTTGCCGGCTTCGGCTTTCCCAAGGCGCACAGCGCCGCGTTCGGCCTGCTCGCCTACCAGTCGAGCTGGCTGCGCGTGCACCACGGCTCCGAGTTCCTCTGCGCGCTGCTGAACGAGCAGCCGATGGGTTTCTACCCGCCTGACAGTCTCGCCCACGAGGCTCAGCGCCGCGGCATCGAGCTGCGCGCGGTCGACGTCAACGCCTCCTCCGCCGAATGCACCGTCGAGGTTGGGGGCGCCGTACGGGTTGGCCTCGGCTACGTGCGCGGCGTGCGTGCGGACGAAGTCGAGGCGCTGGTCGCGGCGCGCGAAGCGGATGGGCAGTTCGCGAGCCTCAGCGAGCTGCTCGCGCGTGTGCCGGCGGCGCTGTCCTCGCTCGAGCAGCTCGCCTGGTCCGGAGCTTGCGACACGATCGCAGGATCGCGCCGCAGCGCGCTCTGGTCACTTGGCGTGGCGATCGGGGGACGGCGCGTCACCGGCGGTACCCAGCTCGCGCTGCCGCTCGACCTCGGCCCGCCGCCGGCGCTCCGCGAGCTTGGCCGCTGGGAGCGTTTGCTCGCCAACTACGCGACGAGCGGCATGACGCTCGACGATCACGCTCTGGCGATACTGCGCCCGCGCCTGCGCGGGGTCGCGACGAGCCTCGAGCTCACCCGTCTGCGCCACGGCGCCGCCGTCTCGGTCGCGGGGCTGGTCGTCGCACGCCAGCGACCGGAGACGGCGAGCGGCGTCGTTTTCATGCTGCTCGAGGACGAGCACGGCACGGTCAATCTGATCGTTCCCCCCGCCCTCTACGAGCGTCGCCGCCACATCGTCCGCGCCGAGCCCCTGATCCACGCCAACGGTCGCCTCGAGCGCCCGCCGACCGGGGGCGGAACGATCAACGTGCTGGTGCGCGAACTGCGCACGCTCGACGACACGATCTCAGAGGACCCAAGGTCTGTCACCCGCATCCCTGCCCGCGAGACGCGCGACGGCAGTCCGGGAGGGGCCGACCTGCGTGCCGTAGCGCCTCCGGTCCAGAGCTTCGCCTCCGGCCGCCGACGCTGAGACGCCGGCGCGCCAACTTATGGGACCGGGCGTCGCGCGCGATCCGAGACGAGCAGGAGCAGCGCGAGCAGCACGAAGTTCATGATGATCGAGGAGCCGCCGTAGGCCACGAACGGCAGCGTCACTCCGGTCAGTGGGATCAGGTCGGTGACCCCGCCGACGATGACGAAGACCTGCATCGCAACGACGAACGCCAGCCCCGTCGCGAGCAGCTTCGAGAACGAGTCGCGGGCGAGCGTCGCGATCTTCAACCCGCGGGCGATGAACAGCAGGTAGACGACGAGCAGACCCGTCGCACCGACCAGGCCCGTCTCGTCGGTGATCACCGAGTAGACCATGTCGCTCTGCGGCACCGGCACGAGCAGGATCGACTGGTCGAAGCCCGTGCCGATGATGCCACCGTCGGCCTGCGAGAACAGTGACTGCGATAGCTGGTAGCTGCTGCCGGCGTTGGGGTTGGCGAGTAGCTGTGCCCGGGTCGGGTCGGAGGCCGCGAGTGTCGGGTTGAGCGGATGCTCCCAGTCAACTACCCGTGCATAGATGTGCCCGACGTGCGTGCCCAGGTAATAGGCGCCGCCGGCGAACAGCACGAGCCCGATGAAGGGAAAAGAGAAACGCCCCGTGGCAACGTAGAGCAGCGCGAGGAATGCCCCGAAGAACATCAGCGAGGTTCCGATCTCGCGCGTTATCAGGAGCGTCGCCATCGCCGAGCCCCAGACGAGCAGCAGCGGCCCGAACTGCTTCATCGGCGGCAGCGTCAGCCAGAGGATGCGCCTACCGGCTGTCACCAGAAGCTGGCGATTGTCGCGCAGGTAGGACGCGAGGAAGATGACGATCGCGATCTTGCCGAACTCTGACGGCTCGAAGGAGATCGAGCCGACATGAATGCTCAGGTAGGCCCCGTTGACCTGCTGCCCGATTCCCGGCAACCGCGGCAGGATCAGGCTCACGACGCCGACGATCGCGATCAAATAGCGGTAGTTCTCGAGTTGCAGGTAGCGCCCGGCGCGCAGGGCGATGATCGTGACCGAGAACAGAACGACGCCAACGGCGAGCCACTCGCCCTGCTGGCGGGCAACGTTGCTGTAAAGCGGGTTTCCCGAGATGCTGATCCGGTATAGCTCGACGATGCCGATGCTCGCCAGCACCGCCGCAAGCGGGAACAGATAGGGATCCGCGTACGGCGCCGCGCGGCGGATCACGAGATGCGTCGCGAGGCACAGCGCGAGAAACGCGGCGCCATAGGTCAACGAGACGCTTGAGAGCTTGCCCTCGCTCTGGATGAAGATCGCGGCGAAGCCCGCGGTCACGAGCAGCGCCGAGGGGATCAGCCCGATCAGCTCTCTATTGCGCGGGCCGAGCACCCTGCGGAGCGTAGTCTGCGCAGCCGATTGAGCGCGCGGCTACAGCGCGTCGCTGGCGCCGTCGAGCGCTTCGTTGACGAGCGCGTCGGCGCGAGCGTTCTCCTCACGGCGGACCGTACGGATCGACCACTGCTCGAACCCGGCGAGCGCTGCTCGGGCCTGCTGGAAGAGCGGGATCATCGACGGGTGCTTGACCTTGTAGGCGCCGCTCAGTTGGCGCGCGACGAGCTCGGAGTCGTTGACCAGCTCGACCTGCGTTGCGCCGAGCTCCTTTGCGCGTGCCAGACCGAGCAGCACTCCGCGGTACTCGGCGACGTTGTTGGTCGCCGTCCCGATCAGCTCGCTGACTTCGTCGAGCAGCTCGCCTGACGGGCTCGCGAGCGCCGCAGCGGCCGCAGCGGGCCCCGGGTTGCCGCGCGAGCCGCCGTCAACGTGGACGACGACCTTCACCCAGCGACGAGAGTGCCCGGCTCGCCGAAGAGCGGGGGCACGTCACCGCTGATGCGCCGGCGACGACGGTCGCGCAGCACGCGCTGCTCCTGCTCGCCGCCCGTCAACGACGGGCGTCGCCGCTCGCGCTCACGGCGGTCGACGATCACAGTCACCTCGGGATCGCCAGCGTAGTGGGCGCGCAGCGTTTCCAGCAGTTGCGCCTCAAGCTGACGCGGAACAACACAGTAGGTCATCAGCTGAGCTTAGTGCCTATCGCGCGCCCGCGCCGGCAGGCGCTACTCCGCCGCCGGGCTCAGCTTGCCGTGCTCGTCGGCTGCCGCGTTGGCCGCCGGCAGCTCTTCACCCAACTCCCCCAGCTCGTAGCCCTGGCCGCGCAGGCGCACAGCGGCGTTCTCGAGGTCCACCTCGTAGCGGTACCAGCAGAGTTCCCAGACGACCAGCAGCTCGATCAGCGGCCCGCTGGCGCCGCTGGCGGCATGGACATAGGGCGCGCCGAGCGAGCGCACCACGCCGCCGATCGTGCGCGCGTGCTCGCTTGCGTTGAACAGGGCGAGCGCCTTGGCTACCTGCGCGTCGGCACCGCTTGGCACCGCCTGGACGTGGTGTGGAAGATCGTCGCGCGAGACCAGCGTGCGCTCTCCCGTGGCCTGGTCGACTCGCTGCTGACCCCTCGAGGCGTCCACGCCCGACTGCTCGCGGCGGCCGCGCAGCCTTGCCACGAGCGAGCGCGCACGCTCCGCGTGTGCCGCCGGCGCGAGCTCGGCAACCTCAGTGCCTTCGCGGACCCAGCCCTGGCGATGTGCGCGCGTCGTGCAGAGCTCGCAGACGGCGTGCGCTCGGTCGTCGTCGTAGTAGGTGACTACGTGTTCACCGCGCAGCAGGCTCCGCTGGCAGATGTCGCAGACCGCCGGGTCCCAGCGCATCTTGAGCTCTCGCGTCGCCACCGCGTCAGCCTACAGTCCGCGCGCCCAAGGGTCGAGGACAGCGGGCACGGCAATTCGCCCCGGCCGCGCTCTTCGGCCGAACCCCGCTTCTAAGCGTGCACTGCCTCCCCACTCGCGGCGTCGAGGATCTTCTGCACGAGGTGCCCCGGCACCTCCTCGTAGCGCAGGAATTCCATCGTGTAATCACCTTGTCCACCGGTCAGTGAGCGCAACTCGGGGGCGTAGCCGAGCAGCTCGGCCATCGGGACTTCGGCCTTTACCTCGGTCATCGTCCCGACGGGCTCCATCCCCTGTGGGCGCCCGCGTCGGCTGTTGAGATCGCCGATCACGTCGCCGACGGTGTCTTCGGGGATCGAGAGCGTGACGAGCATCACCGGCTCGAGCAGCACCGGGGCGGCCTGCTCCAGCGCCTGCTTGACCGCGAGCGAGCCCGCCAGCTTGAACGCGAGCTCCGAGGAGTCGACGCTGTGAAACGCTCCGTCGAACAGCGTCACGCGCACATCCTTCACCGGGTAGCCGGCGAGCACGCCGTGCTCGAGCGCCTCGCGCGCCCCTTTCTCGACGGCCGGGATGAACGAGCGCGGGATCGAGCCGCCCTTGATCTGGTCGACGAACTCGAACCCGGCTCCCGGCTCGCTCGGCTCGATCGAGACGTGGCAGTCGCCGAACTGGCCGCGGCCGCCCGACTGCTTCTTGTGGCGACCATGCGCCTTCGCCGAGCCGCGGATCGTCTCCTGGTAGGGAACGCGCGGCGGCTTCAGCGTCACCTCGGCACCGAAGCGCGAGCGCAAACGGTCGACGATGACCTCAACGTGAATCTGCGAGAGGCCGGCGACGATCTGCTCACCGGTCTGCGGATCGCGGTGCAGGTCGATCGTCGGGTCCTCCTCCTGCAGGCGCCGCAGCGCCGTGAACACCTTGTCCTCATCACCCTTGGTACGCGGCTCGACCGCGAACGCCATCACCGGTGCCGGGAGCTGGTCGGCCGGCATCCGGATCGGCTCGTCGCGTGCCGCCAACCAGTCGCCGGCACGCGTCTCCTTGAGCTTCGCGACAGCCCCGATATCGCCCGCGCCGAGTTCGTCGACATGCTCCGTGCCCTTGCCCGACGAGACGATCAGCTGCCCGATCCGTTCCTTCTGATGGGTCCGCGTATTCAACAGCTGGGTGTCGTGGCGTATCACGCCCTGATAGACGCGAAACAGGTTGATCCGACCGGCGTAAGGGTCGGCGCGCGTCTTGAAGACGTAGGCGAAGAGCTCGCGTGCCTCATCGGGCTCGAGCGTCACCTCGGGCAGCTCCAGGCCGCCGTGTTCGACCGGGGACGGAAGATCTTCGACAATCGCATCGAGCAACCGGTTGGTCCCGAGGTTGCGCGTCGCAACGCCGCATACGACGGGGAAGATCGAGCCGTGGTTCGTGCCCCGGCGCAGCGCGTCGACGATCTCCGCGTGCGAGATCTCAGAGCCGTCGAGGTAGCGCTCCATCAGCTCGTCAGAGACCTCGGCGACCTCGTCCATCAGCTTCTCGCGGTACTCCTCAGCCCGGCCACGCGCCGCGTCGGGGATCTCGATCTCGACCGCGTTGCCGCGGCCCGGCTGCTCGTAGGCGTAGGCGCGCATGTCAACGAGGTCGACGACACCTGAGACCTCGTGCTCACCGCCGATCGGGATCTCGGTCGCGACGACGTGCGGCCCGAACGCGGCCTTGAGCGACTCGAGAGTGCGGAAGAAGTCGGCGCGCTCGCGATCGAGCATGTTCACGAACAGCATGCGCGCGATGTCGCGCTCAGCCGCCGCTTTCCACAGCCGTGTCGTCGTGACCTCCGTGCCCATCACGGCGTTGACGACGAAGACTGCCGCCTCACAGACACGCAGCGCGCAGAGGGCATCGGCGATGAAGCTCGGGTCGCCGGGCGTGTCGATCAGATTGATCTTGCGTCCGGACCAGTCGAACGACGTCAGCGCCGCCGAGATCGAGAGCTGCCGCGCCTGCTCATCCGGATCGACGTCGGATGCGGTCGTGCCATCCACCACGCTGCCGAGCCGCGTCAGCGCGCCGGCCTCGAACAGCAGCGCCTCGTTCAGCGACGTCTTGCCACAGCCGCGGTGCCCGACGAGCGCGACGTTGCGAATTGCCTCCGCCTGGTGGCGCATGACGTATCTCCTCTCCTTCGGGGAGAGCGCAAGATAGCGCGAAACCGCACCAGCGTGCCAGGGCCGGTCAGCGAATCTGCGAAAGCGAAGCGCGCAGGCCAAGCACCGCCTTCGTGTGGAGCTGGGAGACGCGCGACTCGGTCACGCGGAGCACCTCGCCGATCTCACGCAGCGTGAGGTTCTCGTAGTAGTAGAGGGCGATCACGAGCTTCTCGCGCTCGGGCAAACGATCGACCGCCTCGGCGATGCGGTCGCGCAACTCGTTCTGGTCGACCACCCGCTCGGGATCGACCGCGGCCGGGTCCTTGAGCGTGTCGAGCAGGGAGATGCTGTCGCCGCCCGAGTCCGACGAGGTCCACAGCTCATCGAGCGCGCTCACCGAGGAGTTGGCGATCTGCAGCAGCGCGTCGCGGAACTCCTCCAGCGGGAGGTCGATCTCGGCCGCCAGCTCCTCCTCGGTCGGAGACCGCTGGAGCTGCGCCTCCAACTTGACGTGCGCCCGCTCGATCTGCCTGGCGCGCGCCCGCACCGATCGCGGTACCCAATCGAGCGCGCGCAACTCGTCGAGGATCGCCCCCTTGATCCTCGTGATCGCGTAGGTCTCGAAGCGGATCTCGCGACTCATGTCGAAGCGCTCGATCGCTGCGATCAGGCCGCCGAGCCCGTAGGAGATGAGATCGGCTTCATCGATGTGCGCCGGCAGTCCGGTCGCCATCCGCCCGGCGACGTACTTGACGAGCGGCGAATATGCGACGACGAGCCGCTCGCGCGCGCGCTGATCACCGGACGACTTGTAGCGCCGCCACAGATCACGAAGCTCAACAGCTTTTACGTTCGACTGCACCAAAGCTTCGTAGGCGCCTCAGGCCCGCGGATGGCTGCTGGCATAGGCACGCTTCAAGCGCGCCGACTCTACCCGAGTGTAGACCTGCGTCGTCGAAATGCTCGAATGTCCCAGCATCGCCTGGATCGCCCGCAGGTCGCTGCCGCCGTCAAGCAGGTGCGTGGCAAACGAATGTCGCAGGGCGTGCGGGTGCACGGTGCCACCGAGCCCGGCACGGCCCGACCAGGCCCGCAGCCGTCGGCGCACGTCGGAGGTGCACAGCCGCCGGCCCGACTTGGAGAGAAAGAGCGTCAGCTCATCGTCGCGTGCCAGCCCAGGACGCGCGCGCTCGAGATAGCGGGTGATCGCTGCCAGCGCCGGCTCGCCGACCGGCACAAAGCGCGTCTTCGAACCCTTGCCCTCGATCCGCACCTGTTCGCGATCGAAGTCGATCGCAGCGATCGTGACGTCGACAAGCTCCTCAGCCCGCAGCCCCGAGGCATAGGCCAGCTCGAACATTGCGCGGTCACGCAACTCGAGCGGGGTCGTTGCGGGGATCCTGTCGAGCAGCGCCGTCACCTCTGCCGGACGCAGAACGTGCGGCAGTGTGCGGGGCCGTTTTGGCAAGGTCATCAGCTGAGCCGGGTTATCGGCCACGTCGCCCTGCTCGCGCAGCACGCGGTAGAACGCTCGCAGCGAAGCGATCTTCCGCGCCACCGAGGTCGCCTTGATGCCGCTTTCGGAGAGCGATGCGGCGAAGCGGCGCAGATCGCGCGTCGCGACCTCCGCCGGCTCGAGGCCGCGCGTCGAGCACCACAGCGCGAACTGCTCGACATCGCCGCCATAGGCGCGCCTGGTCTTCTCGGCCGCCGCCCGGCGTCGCAGGTCGTCGTCGAGCTTCCCGAGTGCACGCGTCCACTGCCCGCTGAGCTCTGTCGCAGGCTCCGTTGTGGCGGTTTCGGGCATCGTCGCCTGCTTTCTTCGCGCCGCCGGCCCGACAACCTGCCACGCTCGCTCAGATCGTCGTCGCGCCCTGCGCCGCGCTCGAGACGACGCGCGCGTACTTGCGCAACACGCCTGTGAGGTCCGGGCTCTCGGGCGCCTCGTAGGCGGCCACGCGCGCCGCGATCTCGGTGTCGCTGAGCGCGACATCGAGGCGGCGCTGATCGACGTCGAAGGTGATCTCATCGCCATCGGCGACCGCGGCAATCGGACCGCCGCGCGCAGCCTCCGGCGCGACGTGCCCTGCCATCAGCCCGTGCGTTGCCCCCGAGAAGCGTCCGTCGGTCAGCAGCGCGACCTCGTCGCCGAGCCCGGCACCGTTGATCGCAGCGGTGACGGACAGCATCTCACGCATTCCGGGCCCACCCGCCGGCCCTTCGTTGCGGATCACGACGACGTCGCCGGCCTTGATCCGCCCGCTGGTGGCCGCCGCCATCGCGGCTTCCTCACCCTCAAACACGCGTGCCGGCCCGCGGTGATGGCGACGGGCGTGCCCCGCGACCTTGACCACGCAGCCCTCCGGCGCGAGATTGCCGCGCAGGATCGCGAGTCCGCCGGTCGCCGCGAGCGGCTTCGCGAGCGGGCGGATCACCTCCTGCCCGGGCGTCTCCCTTGCGGCCTCGGCGATCTCGCCGATCGTCTGTCCCGTGACCGTCGGCGCGTCGCCGTGCAACAGGCCGGCGTCGAGCAGCCGTTTCGCCAGCACGGCCACACCGCCGGCCGCGTAGAGGTCGGTGGCCACGAACCGGCCACCCGGTTTGAGGTCGCAGAGCAGCGGCGTGCGCTCGCTGATTGCGTGAAAGTCGTCGATTTCGAGCTCAACCCCCGCCTCGCGCGCGAGCGCCAGCAGATGCAGCACGGCGTTGGTCGAGCCGCCGCTGGCCGCCACCGCGGCGATCGCGTTCTCGAGGCCGTCGCGCGTGATGATCGCGCTCGGCCGCAGGCCCTGGCGCAGCACATCGACGACGAGCCGACCGCTGGCGCGCGCAGCCGCGGCCTTCGTCGGGTCCTGCGCCGGCATCAACGAGTCGTGAATCGGCGCGATGCCGAGCATCTCGAACGCCATCGCCATCGTATTCGCGGTGAACTGCCCGCCGCAGGCGCCAACTCCCGGCGACGCCTTCGCCTCCAACTCGGACAGCTCCGCATCGCTCATCCGCCCTGACGCGTGCGCCCCGACCGCCTCGAATACATCCTGGATCGTCACGTCGTGGCCGTGGAAGTGCCCGGGCGGAATCGAGCCCCCGTAAAGCATCAGCGCTGGCACGTCGAGCCGCGCCAGCGCCATCACCGTCCCGGGGATCGTCTTGTCGCAGCCCGACAGGGCGACCACCGCGTCGAAGAAATGCCCCCGCGCGACGAGCTCGATCGAGTCGGCGATCACCTCGCGCGAGACCAGCGACATCTTCATACCGGACGTCCCCATCGTGATCCCGTCGGAGATCGCGATCGTGTTGAGCTCCATCGGCGTTCCGCCGGCCTCGCGGATCCCGTCCTTGACCTGCGCCGCCAGCGCACGCAGGTGGAAGTTGCACGGCATCGTCTCGATCCAGGTCGAAGCGACGCCGATCAGCGGCTTGGCGAGCGCCTCGTCGTCGTAGCCGATGCCCTTGAGCTGAGCCCGAGCGGCAGCCCGCGTCGGCCCCTCGGTGAGGGTGCGACTGCGGTGCTTCAGGTCAAATCCGTTGGAGCTCACGGGCCCGGGAAGACTACTGACCGGGCTTCTCCTGCCAGAGCGCAAGGCGTGCGAGGTCACGCCGCACGCGCTCCGGATCGATCTGGCGCCCGACCGGGTGCACGCTCGCGCTTGCGAGCAGGCCGCGCTCATCCCCCGTCAGCGCCAGCCACTTTGCAAGCACGTCGTCTGACGGCGGCAGGCGCGGGCTGCCGAACGCGACGCAATACTCGCCCAGCAGCCGTCGAGACTCGACGACGTAGGCGACGATCGGCTTGTGCGGATAGATCAGATATGCGTAGCTCGGCGTGGTGTGGCGCCGCCCCTCGATGGGGCTGCGGTTCGCTTGCGGGTAGACGCGAATCAACCCGTGCGTCTCATACGTCGTCCAGTCCTCCGCGTTGACGCAGGAGCGCAGGAGCTCGCGCGCGCGCTCCTCGGCGCGCGTCTCCCGCTCCGCGTCGTAGGCCTCCGCCGGCGCGAGCGTGCCCACGGCGGCGGCTAACCGCCGCCCGCGGCGCGCGGGAAGAAGATCACGCGGTCGGCATCCCGTGGGACCTGATCAAAGCTCTTGACGAGCTCCGCCACGCGCCGGCCGTCCGGCTCGCTCAGCGGCACCGCCGCACACATCCCGAGATCGAGCTGCGCCCGGAAAGCCGCGATCAGCGCCTGCTCCTGCTCGGCATCGGCAACATCGCCCTCGGCGATCAGGACCTCACCGTGACCCGGCCGCAGCGCGAGGAGCCGCATAAGCGAAGCTTACGCCGCCGGGGGCGGCGTAACTTCGCTCACGGATCTAGCGCGCGTTGTGCGGAGCCGTCATGCCGAAAATGTCGACTGGGCCGGAGCCGGCGCCGATGTCTTCGAGACCGCTTAGGACCGCTTCGGCGGCCAGGCGCGCGGCCGTTTGAGCTGCCTCGAGTGGTGTGCGACCTTTCGCCAGCTCGGCGGCCAGGACGGCGGAGTGCGTGCAGCCGGAGCCGTGGGTTGCGCTCGAGACGTGGCGGGGCGTCTCGATCTCGACCAGTTGCCCTGCGTCGCAGTAGATGTCGCCGGGTGCCTGACGATGGCCGCCGGTCAGCACGACGCTGCGGGGGCCGAGCTCGAGGATGGCGCGTGCCAGATCGGCGTCCGTCTCGCCCGGGTCACGGCCCGCGTGTTCGATCAGCGCCAACGCCTCGGGCAGGTTCGGCGTCACGACGGCGGCGAGCGGCAGCAGGTCAGCGATCAGGATGCCGAGCGCCTCCGCTGCGAGCAACCGCGCACCGCTGCTGGCTACGAGCACCGGATCGACGACGATCGCGGTCGCTGCGTCGGTGAGCTCCCCCAAACAGTCCGCGACCACGCGCACGGTCGACCGGGAAACGAGCATCCCGATCTTGACCGCGTCGAAGCCGATGTCGCCGGCGACCGCCTCGATCTGGGCCCGCACGACCGTGGCCGGAACCTCGTGTACGGCCACGACGCCACGCGTGTTCTGAGCCGTCACCGCGGTGATCGCGCAGGTGCCATAGACGCCGCAGTACGCAAACGCCTTAAGGTCGGCCTCGATACCGGCGCCGCCGCCCGAGTCGGATCCGGCGATCGTCAGGACTCGCGGCACGCTGGTCATTGAAGGCAGTATGTCGCCGCGCTCACGGCGGTCGTGAGCGAAGCGCAGCGCGCCCCGCAACGATCCCGGCGCCGCCCGGCGCCGGGGATCGCCCGCCGCCTCGCGCCGGCCGCTCGAGCAGGGCCACCACGTCTCGCAGGTTTCCCGCGCCGGCGACCGCGATGGCGTTCACCAGCGCCGCGCTTTCGCGGTCGCCGCTGGCCACCACGAGCCCGGCCAGGCCGGCCTGCGCGGCAGCTTCGGCGACAATCGCACCCGCCCCACAGGCGCGCAGATCGCCGCCGAGTGCGAGCTCGGCACACAGACCGACGCGCTCGAGCCGCGATCGGTCGAGCTGGCCGCCGGCGGCGAGCGCACAGCAGGCGACGGCGAGGTCGAGCTCGGCGCCGCAGCGACGCGGCGCCGGAGCGATGTTGACCGTCACGCGGCGACGCGGAAAGCCATAGCCGCTGTTCAGCACCGCCGCCTGCACGCGCTCCCGCAGATCACGCGCCAGACCGCCGCCGAGACCGATGACGGCAAGCCCCGGAAGTCCGGCGCGCAGATCCAGCTCGATCTCCACGTGCACCGCCGCGTCGCGGTCGATGGCGAAGGCGTGTGCACACACGAGCATGTCCAGATGACACCAGGCGCCACCGTCGCGACGCGTCGCGCGAGAGCGCCTTCACGGTCCTGTCGCACTTTTGTCGCATTCGTTCATCAAACGCCGGCGCGAAGGCCTTACGGTCGCGCGTCGATGCCCACGAGACGGCAGATCCTCGGCAGCGCCGGCGAGCGGCTCGCGCTCGCGCATTACGAGCGGCTCGGCTACGAGCTGCTCGCCGCCAACCACCGGACAGGCGCGGGCGAACTAGACCTGATCGTCGCCGACGGACGCACGATCGTGTTCGTCGAGGTCAAGACGCGTAGCGCTGGCGGGCTGGACCCGCTGCTCGCGCTCACGGCGCAAAAACGGCGACGGATCCGCAGGCTTGCCGCCGCGTGGCTCGCCGAGCATCCCGGCCATCCACGTCGCGGTGAGCTGCGCTTCGACGCGGTCGCTGTGGTGCTCGACCAAAGCGGCGGGCTGGTAGCCCTCGAGCAGCTCGAAAGCATCGCCTGACGGCCCGCGACCGCGAGCCGCGCAGTCAGGCCCAGTAGGCTGCGGCGATGAGCCACAGACCGTCGCCGGCCACCGGCCGCTCACGCTGATCTGCAACTGAGATGGCGACAGTCGATCTCTCAGCGGCGTTCCGGGCGAACCGCACCGAAGCGATCGACGAGCTGTCGACCGCGACGCCACCGGAGGCGGAGGCGGCGTACGCCGAGATCGTCGGGCTCGTCATCGTGATGAACGCCGAGATCCACCAGGACCAGAGCAGGGGAACCGGCAGCGAGGGCATGATCAGCGACGAGCTCCTCGAGCGGCTCAAACAGTGGATCAAAGCGCTGCGCCCGAAGCTGGCCGAAATCGCCAGGCAACTGAGCTTTCAATCGTGCTCGATCGCCGTCGTCGGCCCCGTTCCGTCAGTGTCTGTGACAGTCACGTTCGGCCCCGCCGCCGGTCCTTAGGGCTGGCGCTGCTAGAGCGCCAGCTGCTCGTACGCCGTGGACTGGAAGGACATCCGGTGGATCGGCGAGACGCCCTGACGGGCGATCGCCGCCCGATGCTCTGGTGTCGAGTAGCCGACGTGCCGCGCGAACTGCCAGCCGGGGTGCAGCGCGTCGGCACGATGCATCAGCCGGTCGCGCGTCACCTTCGCAACGATCGAAGCCGCCGCGATTGCAGCGCTTGTCGCATCGCCGTCGACGATCGCGCGCTGCTCATAGCCGAACTCGGGCACCGAGAAGCCATCGATCAGGCAGAGGCAGTCCGCGCACGCGACAGCGGCCAGCGCGTCCGCGAGCGCTCCGAGGTTCGTCACATGGAGGCCGCCGCCGTCGATCGTCCGCACCGATCGCGACACAACCGCGACAGCGCGCGCGCTCGCCAGAACACGCGGATAGAGCTCCTCGCGTGCGTCGTGATCGTGCTGCTTCGAGTCGTTCAGTGCGCTCAGCGAGCGCAGCTCGCGCGTGCTCAGCGCCTGGTGGTCGAACAGCACGGCTGCGGCGACAAGCGGCCCGGCGAGACAGCCGCGGCCGGCCTCGTCCGCACCGGCGATCAGCCGCACACCGAGAGCGCGGTCGAAAGCAAACAGACGGTGTCCGCTCCGCCGCCGGCGCGCGGAACGGCGCGAGCGCGCGTTGGCGCTAGAAGAACCCGATCCGGTCGGGCGGCCAGTAGGTGGCGAAGGCCTCACCGATGACCCAGGCGTCGGGCACTGGTCCCCAGAACCGGCTGTCGTCGGAGTTCCCACGATTGTCGCCCATCATGAAGTAGTAACCGGAGGGAACTTTGATCGGCTTGGTGTACGTGCATGTCGGGTCACCCGCGCAGCCAGCAAAGTTCGCGAAGGGCTCGCGCTGGAGCCTCCCATTCAGGATCACATGACCGCCGCGGATCGCGATCGTGTCACCCCCGACCGCGACCACGCGCTTGATGTAGGTGGTGCTCGATTCCTTCGCCGTCGGTCGCGGGCACGGCTCGTTCGAGCTCGTGGTGACGCCACAGATTCCGTCGCCACCGACGCTTGCGCCGGCCGGCGGATGAAATACGACGATGTCTCCGATCGACGGGCTGAAGAAGTCGTTGCCGATCCGATCGACGAGCACCCGCTGGCCGGGGATCAGGGTCGGCTCCATTGACCCGGTCGGGATCTTGTAAGGCTTTACGACGAAGGCCTGTACGAGGAACGCCAGCGCCAGCGCGATCGCGACAACCATTACGAACTCGACGATCTGGTTGCCGCGTGCGAGCTTTGAGATCCTCACGCGCGCACCTGAACCTGGGCCGGCGGCGTGGCGGTCGCGACGAGCGCCGTCCCCGCCTGGGCGGCCGGCGCCGCGAAGAGCAGCGCCACGAGCGCCGCTGCCAGGGCGCTCACCGTCCGCGCGCCAAGGCGCCGGCGAGTCCTGGCGGCGGCAGCTCGGACCAGCTCGTCGTGGACATCAGGCAGCAGCATCGGCGCCCTCTCCCAATCGCAGCCGCAACTCGGCCAGTCCACGACTGACGCGCTTTCGCACAACCGACTGCGAGCAACGGAGGCCTGCGGCGATGTCGCCGTAGGCCTCGTCTTCGATCACGTGCGCGAGCAGTGCGCGACGCTGGTCAGCTGCGAGCCCATCGAGCAGCGCCGCGGCTTCGGCGTCGGCGAGGAGCCGTTCGATGTCGGAGATCTGGCCTCGGGTGAGCTCGATCGCCCGCATCTGGAGGGCGATCCGGGCGCGGTCCTCCACGCGCGAGCGGCGCGTACTGTCAGCGAGCTTGTGGTTGGCGATGCCGAAGAGCCAGGCGACCGGAACCTCGGGCACCTCGACGCCGCCAAGGCAAGCCTCGAGCGCCGCAGCGAAAACCTCCGCAGAGAGATCGGCGGCGAGCTCGCCGCTGCGGGTCCGCCGCACCAGGTAGGCGAGCAGGCGCCGCTCATGGCGGCGGTAGAACTCGCCGAAGGCCTGCGCGTGGTCCGGCGTCGCGCGCAGCAGGTCGCGGTCGCTCGCCGTTTCGGGGAGAGGCATCAGACAGCTAGTCGCGCGAGCACCATCGGATTGTGACCGACGCGGACTCGGGCCGGCGACGACGACGGCCTAGAAGAAGCCGATCCGGTCCGGGGGCCAGTAGGTCGCGAAGGCCTCGCCGATTATCCACCCCCGGGGGACGGGACCCCAGAAACGGCTGTCGTCGGAGTTTGCCCGGTTGTCGCCCATCAGGAAGTAGTAGCCGCGCGGCACCCTGATCGGCGTGGCGAACGTGCAACTCGGATCGCTGGAGCAGCCGGCAAAGCTGGCGAACGGCTCGTTCTGGAGCTTTCCGTTGAGGATCACGTGACCGCCGCGGATCGCGATTGTGTCGCCACCAACCGCGACAACTCGCTTGATGTAGTTGATGCTCGACTCCGTCGGCGTGGGCCGCGGGCATGGCTGGGTCGCGATCGTGGTGACGCCGCAAAGTCCGTCGCCCTCGGTCGCACCGACCGGTGGATGGAAGACGACGATGTCGTCGATCGACGGGCCGAAGAAGTCGTTGCCGATCCGGTCCACCAGCACCCGTTGGCCGATCGAAAGCGTTGGCTCCATCGACCCGCTCGGGATCTTGTACGGCTTGACGATGAAATCCTGGATCGCGAACGCGAGCACGAGCGCCAGCACGATGATCAGGACGAACTCGACGAACTGGTTCCTGCGCACGACGCGCAAAAAACGCGCGCCGGCCTGCTTGCACTTCACGCCGTGTCGCCAGCGGGCTCCGTCGACGCGGCGGCAGTCTCATCGTCGCTGTCGGCGGGCGGTGGATCGGAGTCCGCCGCAACCTCGACCGCGTCGAGCGCGGCAGCCTCCGGCTCGAGCACTTCGTCGACCGCCTGCGATTCGGGTGAGTCCTCCTCAACGTGCGGCTGATCCGCGGCTGTGGCCGGAGCAGCGGCCGGCGCGTTGATCAGGCCGGGTTCGATCGCGGCTTCGGGTCCGACGTATCCGCGCTCGCGCACGCGAGCCGCCTTGCCGACGCGGTCGCGCAGGTAGTAGAGCTTCGCCCGACGGACGTCACCGCGCGCCGCCACCTCGATCTTCTCGATCTTCGGTGAGTGCAGCGGGAAGGTCCGCTCGACGCCGACGCCGAACGATTGCTTGCGCACGGTGAAGGTCTCTCGGACGCCGTGTCCCTGACGCTTGATTGCGACACCCTCAAAGACCTGCGTGCGCCGGCGGCTGCCCTCGATCACCTGGAAGTGAACCTTCAGGCGGTCGCCGGGCTGAAAGCGCGGGACGCGGCGCAGTTGGTCGCGCTCGATCGTATCGATGACGGTGCTCATGACAAAAAAAGAGGCGCGGACGAGGAACCTTCGCCTCCGCGCACAGCAATCCTAGCGCGCCGTCTAACGCTACGAGTGCCGAGCGCCGCGCTCCCGCGCGCGCTCGAGCCGCCAGCGGCGGATCTGCTCGTGATGGCCGCCGAGGAGGACCTCGGGCACCGGCCAGCCGCGATACTCGGCTGGGCGCGTGTATTGCGGGTACTCGGGCATGCCTTCGAGGGCATCGCTGAAGGACTCCTCGACGACCGACTGCTCGTGCCCGAGCGCACCTGGCAGCTTGCGCAGGATGGCGTCGGCGAGAACCATCGCCGGGAGCTCACCGCCGGCGAGCACGTAGCGCCCAATCGAGACGACGTCGCTCGCGAAGTGCTCGGCAATCCGCTCGTCGAAGCCCTCGTAGCGGCCGCAGAGCAGGGTGACCGCGGCTGCGCCGGCGAGTTCGGTGACGAGCGCGTCGCCCAGCAGCCGACCGACCGGGCTGAGGAGGACGACGCGGCGGCGTTCGCGCAGCTCCACCGGATCGAGTCCGTAATGGGCGCGGAGCGCGGCGTCGATCACATCGACGCGCAGGACCATGCCGGCGCCACCGCCGAACGGGGCGTCGTCGACCTGGCCGCCGCTCAAAGGCGTGTGATCACGCGGATTGATCGTCGTCAGCGTGCTGCCGGTGGCGAGCACGTTGACGACATGGCGCTGCGTGCGAAACCACGTGAAAGCGTCGGGAAAGAGCGTGACGATGTCGAGGTTCATGCGCCGAGGAACTCCCGGTCGACGTCGATCACGCGCCGCTCCACGTCGATCGAGCGGATCGCATCGCGAACGAGCGGCACCAGCAGCTCGCCAGCGCCGCCGGCGCGCGCCACCGTCAGGCACTCGCACGACGGCAGAGCGATCAGCTCCCGCACGACGCCAATATCGTGGTCGCCGTCGACCACGCGCGCTCCCTCGAGCTGCTCGGCGCTGTACTCGTCGCTTCCAAGCGGCGGAGCGTCGGCGTCGGCTGCCACCAGCGCCTCGCCCCGCAAAGCCTCGGCGCCGTTGCGGTCAGCACAGCTCGCGAGGCGCAAGATCGGGCGCGCATCGGTGCCAGCCCGCCGCACGACGGTCGTCGTCGCGCCGGCGACCGTCAGCACCGCGCCGATTTCGAGTAGGCGAACCTGCGGTCTGGCCACATAGAAGCTGCCGTCGAGACCGTGAGCGCGACCGACGCGACCGGCTACCAGCACCGGGGGCCCATCTAATCGACGATGTCGACGAGCACCCGCTGGCCGGCGATCGCACCCGCGGCCTTGATCACGCGTCGCAGCGCCTGCGCGGTGCGGCCGCCACGGCCGATCACCTTGCCGTAGTCGTCGCTGCCAACCGCAAGCTCGAGCACGATCGCGCCGCGTTCCTCGAAGCGATCGACGGTCACTGACTCCGGGTCATCGACCAGCCCTTCGGCGAGGTACGCGAGCAACTCGCTGACGTCCATGGCGCCTGTGGCTAGGCCGCGATGCCCTGCGTGCGCAGCAGTTTGCGAACGGTCGCCGAAGGCTGCGCGCCCTGCGCGAGCCAGTGGCGTACGCGCTCCTCGTCGATCGTGATCGCCGACGGGTTCGTCTGCGGGTTGTAGTGCCCGACGGTTTCGATTACGCGACCGTCGCGCTGCGAGCGCTGGTCAGCGACAACGACCCGCCAGATCGGATCCTTGCGCGCGCCAATACGGGTTAGCCTCAGTCGTACAGCCACGTTCGTCCTTCGTTCGAAATTGCCTACCATCCAGGGTAGCGGAGCGACCGCCGGACCGTCGATCTGCAGGCCGAGCGTGCGGCCACCGCTCAGCGCTGCTGGCGCGCGAGCGCTCCGAGATCGGGCATCTTGCCGCGGCCGACTTGGCGCATGACCTTGCGAACCTGGGCGAACTGCTTGACGAGTTGGTTGACCGCTTGGACGTTGGTGCCCGAGCCGCGAGCGATGCGCAGTCGCCGGGAACCCTTGATCAGGTCGGGGCGGCGGCGCTCCTCGGCCGTCATCGAGAGGATGATCGCCTCGATGCGGTCGATCTCGCGTTCGTCGACCTTCATGCCCTTGAGCTGCGAGCCGACCCCGGGGATCATCGACAGGAGCCCCTGAAGCGGGCCCATGCGCCGCATCATGCGAAGCTGGCCGAGGAAGTCGTCGAGGTCGAACTCGCCGGCGCGTAGGCGCTTCTCGAGCTGCTCGTTCTCGCGCTCGTCGAACTCCTTGCCCGCTTTCTCGATCAGTGAGAGGACGTCGCCCATGCCGAGGATGCGCTGCGCCATGCGCTCGGGGTGGAAGCGCTCGAACTGGTCGAGCTTCTCGCCGGTGGAGGCGAAGAGGATCGGCTTGCCGCTGACGGCGCGGACCGACAGCGCAGCGCCACCACGCGCGTCGCCGTCGAGCTTGGTCATCACGGTGCCGTCGAGTGGCAGCGCCGCCGAGAACTGCTCGGCGACGTTGACGGCGTCCTGGCCGGTCATCGCGTCGAGCACCAGCAGCACGTCGGTGGGCGATGTCGCCGCATGAAGCTCGACGAGCTCAGCCATCAGCGCGTCGTCGACGTGCAGGCGGCCACTCGTGTCGATGATCAGCACGTCCTTGCCCTCTTTGCGGGCGCGCTCGAGTGCCCATGTCGCGATCTCCAGCGGGCTGCGCTCAGTGCCCTGCTCGTAGACGGTTGCGCCGGCGTTCGTACCGACCGCCACCAGCTGCTCGACGGCGGCTGGGCGATACGTGTCGCAGGCTGCGAGCGCGACGGAGCTCCGATACTCGGCGTGCAGGTAGCGCGCCAGTTTCGCTGCCGCCGTCGTCTTGCCGGACCCCTGGAGCCCGACCATCAGGATCACCGTCGGTGGGCGCGAGGCGAAGCGAATGGCGGCGGCCGGGCCGCCAAGCAGCTCGGTCAGCTCCTCGTCGACAATCTTGACGACCTGCTGGCCTGGGTTGAGCTGCCCGAGCACGTCGGCGCCAACGGCACGCGCCCGGACCGCGGACGTGAACTGCTTGACGACCTCGAGGTTGACGTCCGCCTCGAGCAGTGCGAGACGGATCTCGCGCATCGCCCGTGTGACGTCCTCCTCGCTGAGCGTGCCGCGGCCCCGCAGGCTGCTGAGGGTGGCCTGGAGCTTCTCCGAAAGCGCTTCGAACACGATCAGGAGTCGCGGCGGGTCGACCTCACGCCGTCACGAAGACTGAGCAGGCTCGCCACCACGCGCTCTCGTCATTTGTCGATCGGCTCCGCGCTCGAACCGCTCTTGCCGAGAGCGTCGCCGATGCCGGCGAAGGCCTGCGTGAACTCAGACGGGATGACGAAGACCTTGTTGGCCTCGCCTGCGGCGAGCTGCGGCAGCATCTGCAGGTACTGGTAGCTCAGCAGCTTCTGGTCGACATCGCCCGCGTGGATCGCAGCGAAGACCGTCGCGATCGCCTTCGCTTCGCCCTCGGCGCGCAGGATCGCCGCAGAGCGCGCCCCTTCGGCCTTCAGCACCGCGGACTGCTTCTCGCCCTCGGCTGTGAGAATCGCGGCCTGCTTGGTGCCCTCGGCCGTGAGAATCGCGGCGCGGCGGTCGCGCTCGGCGCGCATCTGCTTTTCCATCGCCGCCTTGATGTCGGGCGGCGGGTCGACGGACTTGATCTCGACGCGATTGATGCGGATACCCCATTTGCCGGTCGCCTCGTCGAGCACGCCGCGCAACTGAGTGTTGACGTTCTCGCGGCTCGTCAGTGACTCTTCAAGGGTGATCCCGCCGATCACGTTACGCAGCGTCGTCACCGTCAGCTGCTCGATCGCCTGCAGCGGACTGGCGATCTCGTAGGTCGCGGCACGAGGGTCGTTGATCGTGAAGTAGAGGACGGTCTCGATCGCCACGACGACGTTGTCCTGCGTGATCACTGGCTGTGGCTTGAAGTTCACCACCTGCTCGCGCAGGTCGATCAACGGGCGCACGCGCTCGACGAACGGCACAACGATATTCAGCCCGGGCTCGAGCGTGCGGCTGTAGCGGCCGAGGCGCTCGAGCACGCCGGCCCTTGCCTGCGGGATCACGCGGATCGAGCGAGAAGCTATGAACAGCGCCAGGAGAACGAGCACGGCGACGACGATCACTGCGACCATCACTGACTCCTTGCTAGCGGATTAGGGGAGGACGAGCGCAGTGGCGCCCTTGATCTCGATGACCTCGACCTGCTCGCCGGCATCGATCTCGCGGTCCTCGTCAAACGAGCGGGCGGTCCAGACCTCGCCACCAATCTTCACGGTGCCAAGGCCCTCATGGTTGGCAATTCGCTCAACGACGAGCGCGTGCTGACCGACCAGCGCCGCCGCGCCGGTGCGCAGGGGCGGCGGCAGTCGGCGATGGCGTAGCGCGAGTGGGCGCAGCAGCAGGATGATCGCGAGCGAGCCCGCGAGGAAGCCGACAGCCGAAATGGCTCCACTGACGCCGACGAGGCTGAGCACGGCTGCGAGCACCGCGCCCAACGCGAACGGCGCGAGGTAGAAGCCGTTGGTGTGGACCTCCCCAGCAGCGAACGCTCCCGCTACAACCACCCACAGAACCCATAAGCCCATCAGCCGATTATGGCGCGCGGCCGCATCGGGCGCAAAGGGCCTCACTCCGCGGGCCCGTCGATCAGGGCGGCGGCGTACTCGACGGCGTCGAACGGGCGCAAGTCCTCGAGCTGCTCGCCGATCCCGATCAGCTTGACGGGAATCCGCAGTTCGCGCGCGATCGACAGCGCGATGCCGCCCTTCGCGCTGCCGTCGAGCTTGGTCAGGACGATTCCGTTGATCGCCACCGCCGCGGCGAATGCCTCCGCCTGTCGCAGTCCGTTCTGGCCGGTCGTGGCATCGAGCGAGAGCAGCGTCTCATGCGGAGCGCCGTCGAGCTGGCCGGCGAGCACGCGGCGCACCTTTGCCAGCTCTGCCATCAGCGGCTCCTGGTTGTGCAGCCGCCCGGCCGTATCGACGAGGACCACGTCGAACGACTCCGCGCGCGCTCGAACGACAGCCTCGAAGGCGACTGAGCCCGGGTCCGCGCCGGGGGCGCCGGTGACGATCTCGCAGCCCGCCCGCTCGGCCCATCCTTCGAGCTGCTCGGTCGCGGCAGCACGAAACGTGTCGCCGGCCGCGAGCAGAACGCGCAAGGCGAAGCGCTGCTGGATCTGCCAGGCGAGCTTGCCGAGTGTGGTCGTCTTGCCCGTGCCGTTGACGCCGGTCATCAGCACCACGGTCGGTTGCGGACGCAGGTCGATGGTCGCCGGCAGCGGCTGCCCGTCCTGATCGCGGCCGCGAGCCAAGTCGGCCAGCAATTCGACGAGCCGCGCACGGAGCGCATCGTTGTCGAGTCGCTCCCGGCGAACGGTCGACTCGAGGCTGGCGCTGATTTCGCCGGCCGCGGCCGCGCCGACGTCGGCGAGGATCAACGACTCCTCGAGCGCCTCCCAGTCGTGGTCGGCGAGCGTCTTTGAGAAGCCGGCCGCGACCCCGGTCCCGAGCGCCTGGCGCGTGGCGCGGAGGCTCGCACGCAGCCGAGCCAACCCGCGGGCGCGGCCGGCCTCAACCTCCTCCAGCTCGTCGCCCGCCGCTGCCGGGCCCGCGCGCTTGCGCGCCACGAGGAAGAGATCGTCCCAGTCGCGCGCCACTAGACGGTCATCGAACCAGGCATCTACGCCGCGTCGGCCGCCGTCAATTCCGCAACCTCGTGCGCGGCACCAGCGCCGTCGAGCTCGCGCAGGCCTGCCTCTCCGAGTCGCCGCGAGACAACCTTCGAGACGCCGTCGCCACCCATCGACACGCCGTAGAGCCAGTCGGCCGCCTCCATCGTCCGCTTCTGGTGGGTCACGACGATGAACTGGGCTCGGCCGCTGTGGCGGCGCAGCAGCGCAAGGAAGCGGTCGATGTTGAGGTCATCGAGCGCCGCCTCGACCTCGTCGAGGATGTAGAACGGACAGGGTCGCGCCAGGAAGACTGCGAACAGGAAGGCGATCGCGGTCATCGACTTCTCCCCGCCGGAGAGCAACGACAACCGCCGCGTCGACTTGCCGGCCGGCGTGACCTCGATCTCGACGCCGAGCATCTCGGTCGGACCCTCGCCCTCTGCGATCGTCTCGGCGAGCTCCGCCTCCTGCTCTGCCGCCTGCTCGCCGGCGGCGCCAGCGGGCTCCGCTCCGCCGAGCACCGACCGCGGCGCGCTGTCGTCGCTCACGAGGCGCAGCCGGCCACGGCCACCGGGAAAAACGTCCTCGATCAGATCCTCGAAGTTCTGTGCGGCCGCCTGGAACGTGGTCTCGAAGCTCTCACTGATCTGGCGGTCGGCGTCGCGTATCAGCAGCGTCAGCTCGCGGATCGCCGCCTCGAGATCGCTGCGTTGGGCTTCGAGCTCGTCGGCCCGCTCGAGCGCCTCGCGGTATTCGTCGGCGGCGAGCGGATTGACCGGCCCGAGTTGCTCGCGGCGACGGGCGAGTCGCTGCACCGCCTCGAGCAGCCCGTCGCGATCGGCCTCGCTCAAGGGGACCTCGCCGGGCAGCGCCTCGAGGCCGAGGCGAGCTGCGAGTCCCTGCAGCTCGAGATCAGTCTCGGCTGCCTGATCGCGGGCCTGCTGGGCCTGAACCTCGGCTGCCGTCACGCCATCGCCACGCTCGCGAAGCCGTGCCTGCAGCCCAGCCTCCTCGCCGGTGCACTCGCGCAGCTCGCCCGCGAGCGCCGCTCCGGCGGCACGGTCAGCCACCAGCTCCGCCTCGAGTGCGCCGAGGCGCTCCTCGAGCGCGCCGATGACAAGATCGAGCGCCGCCTCGAAACGCTTGAGCTGCGGCAACAGGCGCGAGTCGATCTCAGCCCCTCGGGCGAGCATCGCGCCGCGACGCTCGCGCAACAGACGCTCACGCTCGAGACGCTCCGCGGCGCGGCGCTCGGCGGCCAGCTCGCCATCGAGCTCCGCACGGCGCACGGCCAGCTCGCCGGCATCAGGTGCAATACGTCGCTGCTCGATCAGCCAGTCCGCCAGACGCTCGCGCTCCAGGGCCTCGGCGTGTTCGCGCTCGGCCGCCCGCAGCAAGCTGTCGGCGATCTCGCGCCGATCGAGCGCCTGCTGCTCTGTCACCGCTGCGGCGGCGGCGGCCGCGAGCGCGCGCTGCTCGGACTGTGCCGCAAGTTCCGTCTCGGCGATCAGCGCGTCGCGGCGGTTGCGCTGCTCGAGCGCCCGCTCGCGCCCGCCGCTCGGCGCCTGCGCCAGCTCGCCGAGTGACGCGTTCCAGACGCGACCGGAGCGCGTGACGGCGACACCGGCGAAGCCCTCCGGCAGGCTGGCTACCTCGGTGACCACCCAGGTGTCGGCGAGCAGCCGTCCGAGGATCTCGAGCGCGTCCGCGTCGCCGCTGACGAGCTCGATCAAGCGTTCGGCGCCGGCCGCCGGCGGCGAGCCCGGCGGAGAACCAACACCGCCCGCCACCAGGGCGCGTGCGCCCTCCTCCCCCGCCGCCTCGAGCAGACGCTCGGCGCCGCCCCGGTCAGTGGCGATCAGTGCTCCGAGCCGGCCGCCGAGGACGGCCGCGAGCGCGAGCTCATAGCCGGCGCGCACCTGGATGCGCCGCTCGAGG
>Ga0302325_10001339_pt1 | contig 63076 bp, 69 predicted proteins | sample Palsa_T0_2_FD_201948 | JGI IMG/M metagenome (GOLD analysis project Ga0302325, IMG submission 201948) | Peat permafrost microbial communities from Stordalen Mire near Abisko, Sweden - Palsa_T0_2 | ecosystem: Environmental > Terrestrial > Soil > Palsa > Peat permafrost | place: Sweden: Abisko...
GGCTACACGCAATCCCAACTGGACAAAATCGCGCTGCGTCTAAATCAACGTCCGCGAAAAACGTTGGGCTTTCAGACTCCCGCGAGTAAACTGCGCGCAAGTGTTGCGCCGACCCTTTGAACCCGCAGCGTTAATCAGGACTTGAGGATTACTTCCGGGTTGCCCGTCAGACGCTCACAATCGCGAAAGCGAAGGCCGGATCGCGGCGATCCGGCCTTATCAAGCGGGCTTAAATGGGCGTCGCAAACCTAAGCCTTGCCCTCACCGAATCAGGGAGCGCCGGAGGTTGCGGGCACTTCGAGTTGCTGGTTTAGGTCGCCGGTGTTGGAATTGCCAGATAGGCGTGTGTCGTGCCAGTCGGGTCGACCGCGATCCCGATGATTTCACCCCTGGAATTGATCGAGCAGGCAGTCACCAACCCCGTAGGCACCAACCCACCATCCACCAACCCAACTTCGGGAAACGGGTTGCTTCCGGCGATGCGAGTATTGAGATCGACGAGATCTTCGACTTGGCGCACGAATGCGCGAAGAGTCACGCCGTCCGCTTCCAACGAGGCGCCGACAACCTGCCCCTTGTCATTAATGCCGAGCGCGACACTATAGATGTCGGTGTCGACTACGCCCAGACTCTGTATCATCTTCTCTGGGGTCCATAAGAACGCGAGGCTTCCCGAACCACCGACCACTTCACCGCGATTATTGATGTCGTGAGCAAAGTTACTAGACGCACCTAGCAGATTGCCGAGGTCGGTGGCTATCCCGTTTTGCCACAACAAAGCATGAACGGGCTGGAAGTTGAACAGAAAATTCGGATTGAACGCAGCGCAGGTCCCTGAAGCGCCGACGACCTGGCCCCGGTCGTTGATAGAAAACGCCACACCTTCAGGATCAGTCCCCTCCGTCGGGAGTGGCTGAATCCAGTCTCGGAACCAGACCACGGGCTTGAACTGATAGATCTGTGGTGAAGGACACCCCGGATCCTTCGTCGTGTTTTCTGCGTAGCCAGCAATCACACCGAAGTTGTTTATCTGATTGGCAACCCCGTTCGCGCCTCCCAGCGTTTTCAGCGGAACCATCTTGCCTTCTTTCCAGATGAACGGGACACATGGTGTGGGCGAGGAAGTGTAGGCCATAAATTCAAAACCGCAAAAATCCTCCGTAGTCGAGAGATCCCCGGCGGTATCTTCTGCCTCTCCAACTGCGTGGCCCCATACGTTCACGCCAAATGCGATGCTGTTGCCGCCAAGGCCGGGGTTCCCGATGTCGGTCATCTCTCCGCCACGCCATAGAACGGCATGCTCGGCCGCACCGACGCCGGCGCCCCCGCTCACCCGACCGCTGTTCGAGATCACGAACGGCTGGCCGGGCTGGAAGAAATTTGCCCCAACAACACCGAGATCCTGGATTGTGTAGCGAGTGTTCTGGTCGTCATACTTTACCCGCTCCTGCGGCTGTGCGGGCGTGAGCCCGCCGAAGCCGACGAGCGCTAAGCCAAGGCAGGCGATGCCGGCCGATGGCAACCGATGGTTCCACGCGACTTGAGAGATCATACGAGCCACGCAGTTTACGTACTCCTTAGCTCTGAACTTCATATTGCCTCCTTTTTCACGACTAGTCGGTTCCCTGCGAACCGGATTTAGTTCTGCTGACCCGCTTGAGCATCGAGTTCAGGCAAATCAAGTGCGCGCCATCGGCCGCCTTCGATTGGTGCAGGGATTCCGACTGAATCCATACCTCCACCTCCGGTGGCGCCAAGTTCGAAACCACTCCGAGTTCATCGAGCCGGATCATCTCGCCCTCAGCGCCACACTCCGGGCACCATGCCCGGAGCGACCTCCGACCCCGAAGGAAGAGAACTGAGTCGAACTCAATCGTGATCTTGGTGTGCTTCGCCATCCCTAGCTCCCGTTTGTCGGAGAGTGCACTTGCTGACTGCGCGTTGCTGCTCAAACGCGGGGCAGATTGCCTCAACGGCGGGCGGGAAGTCCTTGCAAAGCTCGTGATTATTTCTGATGATTTCTCGCGATCGCGTATCCAGCGGAAGAGAAAGATGTTGCTTTGCGGCGTGGACGCACTGCAAAGACGGGATTCGCCAGGACACATGCTAGAATTCGTGTCCTAGCTCGATTTCCCTATCCTCCAGCAAGGTGCTTCCGATGGTTGCAGGCGGAGACCTGAGGGCGAAACCGCTCTACGAGTTCGGTCCGTTTCGGGTCGACCCGGAGAAGGAACTACTGCTCCGTGGAGACGAGACCGTCCCGCTCATGCCGAAGACATTTCAGATTCTTCTTGTGCTGGTGCGCAGCAAGAGGGAGGTCGTCACAAAAGATGAACTCATGAAATCGGTCTGGCCTGACACGTTTGTCGAAGAGGCCAACCTGAGCCGGAACATTTTCCTCTTGCGAAAGGCACTCGGCGAGAGCGCGGAGAGCCACCAGTACATCATTACCGTCCCTGGGCGCGGCTACCGGTTTGCCGAGGACGTGCAGCTTGTGCCGGAAGAGGAGCTGAACATTGTTTCTGCGAGTCGCGCCAAAGTCCAGGTGGAGATCAAGGAAAGCAACCGTTGGCTCTGGCCGGCGGTTGCGGCAGTCGCTTTGCTTGCCCTGACCGCGGCGGCCATTCGCTTTATCATTCACCGCAAGCCGGCCCTCAGCGAGAAAGACACGGTTGTGCTCGCCGATTTCGTCAACTCGACCGGCGATCCGGTTTTTGACGGCACGCTTCGTCAGGGCCTTGCAATCCAACTGGAACAATCGCCCTTCCTGAAAATCGTGGACGATGCGCAGCTACAGCGCGATCTGCGCCTGATGAATCTTGAGCCCGGAACGCGCATCACCAATCAGATTGCCCACGACGTCTGTGTCCGCGAAGGAGCCGCGGCCACAATCGACGGCACGATCGCGAGCCTGGGAAAAAGCTACGTCGTCGCGCTCCAGGCGACTGCTTGTCAAAACGGCGCAACGCTCGCGCGTGCGCAGGTCCAAGCTGAAGATAAAGAGGGCGTGTTGAATGCGTTGGGAAGCGCGGCTGCCGCCATGCGCGGCAATTTGGGAGAATCGCTTAGCTCGATCGAGAAGCTGAATCGTCCGCTGGAAGAGGCCACGACTACTTCGCTGGAAGCTCTTCAGAATTACACCGCGGGCCTTGCCATCATGGGTCGGGGCCAGTTTCGAACTTCTATTCCATTGTTTGAGCGCGCCATCGCAATCGACCCGAAGTTTACGATGGCTTACTACCTTCTGGGCATCGCGTATGAGCAGGCCGGGGACATGGACCGCAGCGCGGAATACGCGAAACGGGCCCTCAGTATGGTCGATCGCGTTTCCGAGACCGAGCGAACCGAGATTACTGCCTATAACTACAGGGCTACTGGCGAGTTGGATAAAGAGATTGATGCATATCAATTGGCTGTCCGGAACAACTATCCCCGAAAGTGGGGTTTCCATAACCAATTGAGCCTCACCTACAACGACATGGGACAATTTGAAGAGGGACTGAAGCAGGGTGTTGAGGCAGTTCGGCTGGAGCCCAATGTCGAGGCTCCCTATCGTCGGGTGTTGGACGCCTACATGTGCCTGGATCGCCTTCAAGAGGCCGACCAGGTAGCGGCGAAAGTGCGCGCGCTTGAAATTGACGGTGTGAGAATCCACCAGCGCTTCCTCGAATTGGCCTATATCAAGGACGATAAAGCAGCCATTGCCAAGGAGATTCAATGGTTCGCAGGCAAACCGGAGGAGTACCTCAGCTTCGGGTTGCAAGCGGCTGACCTGAATGTGCGAGGGCAGCGTCGAGAGTCGCACAAGTTATATCAGCGCGCCGCCGACACTGCGCGGCATCTGGAATTCCGGTACGTCGCTGACGAGTACGAGGAAGCCGATGCGCGTGCTGACGCCTTGTCGGGCAACTGTCAGACTGCGCGTCGGTTTGGGCGGCCTGCGTTCGCACTGGCAATTTGCGGCGAGGCGGCCCAAGCCGAAAAGCTCGCCGCGGAGACTTCCAAAGCTCTTCCAAACGGAACGATCTGGAATGCCGTACAGCTACCCGAGATTCAAGCCATGATCGCGCTCCATCGCGACCAACCTGGGAGAAGCGTGGAGTTGCTGGCATCCGCCTCGCCATACGAGCGCGCTTACCCCGATGCAATTTATGTGCGTGGCCTGGCTTATCTGAAAATGCATAGGGGCGCGGACGCCGCGGCTGAGTTTCAGAAAATCGTGGATCACAAGGGCGCCAATTGGGGAGCCACTTGGGTCCACCCGAATTGGGGACAGCGCTACTCGCTCTCCTATCTGGGAATGGCGCGCGGTTACGCGATTGCGGGCGACACAGCGAGAGCGAAAAAAGCGTTCCAGGATTTCTTCGAACTCTGGAAAGATGCCGATCCCGATATTCCCGTCCTCAAACAAGCAAAAGTAGAGTATGCGAAGTTGAAATGATGGCAGCTCTTGAAAGGCCAGCAACCATGGTGTTTTGCTGGCGATTCTTCCAGTTCAATCGATTTGTTTCTGGTTAGTCGGCAAACCGGAAGTTATCGACGGCCCACGCGGTCAAGTCTTGGTTAGCCGCGTAATCGGGGATTTGAGGTGGCACTTCACTTTTCCGATTAATGCGCTAATCAGGAGATTGGCGATTAGACTTGACTAAGGTCTGTTGTCGCGGTTTAAAAGTGAGCCGCGCGGGCCAAAACGATTCGTACGGTGAAGGGAGGCGACCCGATGCTGAGTCTGATTATATATGCTTTTGTCTTTGCGTATGTGACCTTGCCGGCGGCCTTCGCTCAGGCGACGGACGCTGGGTATCCCGATGAGTTGTCGCCCTCGCTGGCGGGGAGTGCCAAGGCGATGCACGCGATGATTCGCCGAGATCTAGCGGAAGCGGCAGAGAACATGCCTGCGGATGAATACGCCTTTCGACCGACGCCGCAGGTCCGGAGCTTCGGCCAGATTATCGGCCACGTGATTGATGCGAACTTCTTCTTCTATTCGCAAGCCGCGGGCGAAAAGTCGCCAGCGACCGCTGACTACGAGCAAATCACTGACAAGGCTGCACTCGTTAAGGCGTTGAACGATTCGCTCGCCTATTGCGACCGGGTGTACGCAGCGACCACCGATGCTAACTTCATTCAGCCGGTGCAGATTGCGAACGTTGTTGGTGCGGGGTCGACCAATACAGTCCGGGGCGCGGTGCTGATGTACAAAATCACCCACAATAACGAGCATTACGGCAACCTGGCCGTTTACATGCGCCTGAAGGGCCATGTTCCGCCCTCAACGGCTCGGGCCGAGCGGCGAAAGAATTAGAAACGCCTGGTGAGTCCCACCAGCTCTTGCTGCAAACAACATAGGTCACGCCGATATTCGACGTGACCTATGTTAGCCCGCACAATCTCCGGCCTTGCGCCTTCGCGCAGCATACGGCTGGAATACGGAAGCTCCGGATACACCCTTTATTGCGCCAATCGGCCGAGTACCAATTTCTGCAAATGGTGGTTGCAAGAATTCGCCGACAAAATGGAATGCGGATGTGTACGTGCGAAATCTGCCATCGAGGCGCCAATGTGTCCGTCTGCGGGGGTTAAGAGATAGGCGTGAATGTCGCCCGCATGCGGCCCGCTGAGCACCGTTCCCATACCCGAGATTTGTCCGCGCTCATTGATATTGCTGGCCGAGATGATGAAGAGGTTGGAATCCGCGGGAATGAGCGCATTAAGGTCGGTCATCACACCGTCCTGCCAGATGAAGCCGTGGGACCAGTTGAAGCTGGAGTCAAAGCTGTTTCCCACCACTTGGCCCCGGTCGTTGATGCCGGTGGCAAAGGCGGCAAAGTCTCCCGGCACAGCGCCGAGGTTTGTGACTGCGCCGTCCGCGCCGTTCTGCCAAACACCGGCATAGAATGTTGTGTTGTCGGCACTGCCTACTTGCCCGACGATTTGGCCGCGGTTGCTAATGGCGTAGGCGAAATTGGAACCTGCACCTCCGAGATCCTGAAGCACGAAGGCAGCGTTGTCTTTCCACATTACGGCGTGCGTCGCAACGGTGCAGTTTCCCGAGTAGCCTACGGCTTGGCCTCGATCGTTAATCCCAAATGCAAAACCGTCTGGATCGTTACCCACCAAAGGAAGAGCTTCGGCGTTGCCTCTTTCCCACAACGCTGGCAACGCAATCCGATTGTTCGTTGTGCCGGCTGGGCATGTGGAGTCCAAGGCACCGTCTTCGGCAAATCCGACGGCTTCTCCGCGGTTATTAATGGCGCTGGCCTGCCCATTATTTCCGCCGAGCGTCGGAAGAGCGCTCATGTGGGCGTCACGCCAAAGAAACGGAACGCACGTAAGGTGTGTGCCGAAGCCGCAAATGTCTTCGCCGTTCGGATCTGGATTAGCTGTTTCGGACTGACCAACGGCTTCCCCGCGGTCGTTGATCCCGCCCCAGTTAATCCAACTGTTGCCGTCGGGTTTACCAAGCGTGCCCAGGTCGATGTTGACCCCGTAGATGCTTATCACCGCGCGGCCCCTTGCAACTGACGTAAACAAACTATTCTCGGGAGGGTTCACGGTCCCATCCATGTTCTCCGTCCACCCCTGATTCGTGAGGCCCATGGCCATGCTGAAGTTGTCTTTGCTGTTGTTAATGCCCAAATCGGTAATTTTGTAGCTCTGTTGAGCGAACGCATTGCTGAAGCAACCGAGAACAATCACTGCAACCCAGGGTATCCAGAAATTCCGCAACCGTCTTAGTGCGCTCATATCTTCTCCTTTTTGGTCCGAGTAAAGTCTTCGTGCCGAGATGACTGGCGATTTACGTCAGGTACTGCTCGTTGCTCTGACATTTGGTGTGCAATTGGGGGCAGAATTGGCTCACAACTTTGCAAATACCTGCTGAGCGAGATTTGAGGGAGCATGTGGTGTTCCACGTTCCTACCGATTACGTGACACAACAGGCCTAATACCTCACAGTTAGAAAACGAGTGTCGGACTAACAAAATCCTGGGACGGTCCAAAGCGGCTAGAGATTAGTGTTTCTCCAATTTTTAATGCACGCTTGAGAGATGTTATGAACTGAGAACGTCAGCAGCCAAAAGTTATGCCGCTCAATCGGGATCGACCTCAGATGATTAACGTACATACCGGTCTGTATGTTAGACCGCCACGTGAAGAAGCCAATCTAATAATCGAGCGGGGCAACACTACGAGTCATGATCATCCAGAACCTGCCTACGCAATTCAATAACTGCGACGGATTTTCATATTGTTGAGCGCGTGTCAGATCTCTCTTGACGCTCTGGTAGTTAGCATACATTCTGGTTGGTATGTTGGCAGTCCGCAAGAATCCTAAACGTAAAGCGACCAGGCTGCGTGATCCTGAGCGCACGCGGGAGCGTTTGCTGCGAGCGGCATCTCGCGAGATCTACCGATCAGGTTTCCAGAGTGCAAGCCTAGACACGATTCTGGCCTCTGCTCGCGTCACCAAGGGAGCGCTGTACTATCACTTCAAAAACAAGGAAGCCTTGGGATATGCCGTCGTCGAAGAGATCATCTCCCCCGACGTCCGCGGCACATGGGTGCGGCCTTTAGAGAGCGTCAAGGATCCTATCGACGCTTTGATCGGCATTGTTCAGGGTATATCCGTTCGGCCCGAGGATGTATGCGGCGGCTGTCAACTGAACAATCTGGCGCAGGAAATGTCTCCTCTTGACGCGGGATTTCGGAAGCGGCTGGAGATAATCTTCGATGCCTGGCGCGAGACCGTTGCCTCCGTTTTGCGAGAGGGCCAGATCCACGGAAGCGTTCGCCGCGACGTGGAAACCACTGACGCCGCCGGCTTGCTGATTGCGATGGTCGAAGGCTATGGCTCGCTGGCAAAGAATGCTCAGGATCCAAAAGTGATAACGGCGGGGATCAAAAATATCGTGGCCTGGCTGAGGTCTCTGCGCCAGCCCGGCAACCGCAAGCGGATCTGATTGCATCGGTTGTAACCAATGGGTTCGACACCGATACATACCAATCGGTTCGTATGCTCGGCGAGTTCGCACATTCGAAATTTGCAGGCAGAGGCAGGAGCGACGAGGGACTGATGGAACGGGAAAAACGATCGGATCTGTCCCAACAGGCGCCACGAATCGCGTTCAAGGCAAAGGGTAGCATCCTACTCTTGGACTTAGCCGACATCTTGGCTGTGCAAGCCGAAGGTAATTACGTTTCGTTGCGACCTCGAACTACTCCCTATTTGGTGCACGCTTCCCTTTCATCCATGGCGGAGAAGCTCAAACCCTACGGTTTTATTCGCATCCACCGCTCGGTCGTCGTGAATATTTCGGCCGTGGAGGAAATCCAACCTTTACCGACGGGGGAGTACAGGCTGCGGGTAAAAGGTGGGAAGCAATACTTAGTAACGCGTACATACAAACACAATCTCAGAGATCTGGCTCAACTGTGGGTCGGCTCAGAGCGGCTTTGCGGCTAACAGACAGCAATAGGTTTTACCGCGTTATTCCTCGTAGCATTCCCGATCCGCTGTTTCGCCTTCAACGTCGCGCGCCTCAACCCCATATTCAATCGCGCCATGGCTGTCAGTTCAAATGGCGCGCGAGCCTTCGAATATTACAAAGCTGCGTTCGGAGGGGTCGAGAGCGTTGGAAGGCCGCTGGAAAACGTAGTAAATGCTGCCGGTATCGCCTGCAATAGGCAGCTACGATTTCTTGAGGTCATCAGTTCATGCCCCGAATCCTCAATGTTCAACAATTCGGTGCGCGCTGGCATGAGTCTCAGCGCTGCCGTCAGCTCTTCATTTGTGCCGAAGCCATCACGGGTGCCATGGACGAACAAAGCCGGCGTGTGAAGGGTTGGGAAATGAGTGGTACGTAACTCGGAAGGCCGTTTCGGAGGATGAAGCGGATATGACAGGAGTAGCAATGCATCGACCAGGGCTGCATCGGAGGCCGCCAATATTGATGCTTGCCTGCCGCCGTAAGAATGTCCGCCTAAGAAGACACGACCCGAGACTTTTTGCCTGATTGCGTCGATTGCGCTTCGCAATCCCTGCTGATCGCGTTCAGCGCTGCCGCGAGGGGGTGGCCCGTGTGGCCGCAATTGACGGAAGTTAAGATCACACCGAAGGACCGTCATTCCGGACTCGGAGAAACTCGTTGCCAACGCAATCAGAAGCGGGGATTGGCAGTTCGACCCAGCACCGTGAGTAATGACGAGACCATCGCTCGAGGGATTGGCTGGAATGTGAAAATAACCTCGCACTGGATATTCTCGATGACTATCTGCAAACGGTAAAACTTCAGTCTTGTTCACAGCTCAGAACATCCTCTGCCCTTTTTATCAGAAAAGCGTGCGGGCATCTCGTAGAGCGACATGGCGGGAAGTATAAGGCATCGGTGGGCGGTGGACGTAGGGCCGCATAATCGGAGGTTTGCGCCGGGGATTACAATGCAGATTCCTCGTCGGATCGTCCTCGGTATGATGTCGGACGGGAGGTACGCCAGTGGAAGAGAGAGACAAAACCCGCAGCCTCGCGGCTAAGTGCGACGACCGGCGGCAACCGGCAGATAGTTCGAGCGCGAAGAAGTAAAAGCCGGAGGGCGCAGCCCTGCGAGGCTCAGGGTAAACGAGATGCCCGCGCCACGAGGGATCTGTCGAGGCGTTGCGGTGCAGTATCAGGCGTAGTTAAAGCGATTTAATTAGCGCGGCGAAAGTTCTATTCACGGAGAATTGCGGTGGGCCCGGCTGATGCTGGGCCCACCACAAGTAAGTTAGTGAGGCTTCTCTTCGTGCGCTGGAGGCTTGCTTTCGGCCTTCGGCGCGGCTTGATGTTGCGGCTGACTTTTAGGCGCGCTCTGCGTGTGCGCAGCGGGCGCGTGCTCTGTTTGGGTTTTCGGCGCTGGCGCATTGTGCGTTGTAGTCGCCGGATGCTCGGTCGCCGCTGGATGCGTGGTGCTTGCGGCCGGCGGACGATCCGTGTGCGTTGTAGCCGCGGGGTGAGGCGTCGTCGCCGGATGCGTGGTACTCGCTGCCGGCGGGCGATCGGTTCGAGTTGTAGCAGCTGGGTGCTCGGTCGTCGCCGGATGGGTGGTGGTCGCTGCCGGCGGGCGATCGGTTCGAGTTGTAGCAGCTGGGTGTTCGGTCGCCGCCGGATGTGTGGTGCTCGCGGCTGGCGGACGATCCGCTCGAGTTGTAGCTGCGGCATGAGGTGCCGGGCCAGCTGCACGCGCGGCCACCACGCCTTTTCCGCTGAACTCTCCCGGCTTGGCCGTTGCGGCGATGGCCGGTTTACCGTGATTCACGGACGCAAGCAGCTCGTGATTCGTGCTGGCCATATGTTCGTGCTGCGTCTGGACAGAAGTCGCCTCGATATGATGATCGCGCGCTGCAGCCTCTTCCGCCGCATTCGGGCGCGCCTGAATTCCGCCCGTGCCGCCGTTAAAGCTGACGTGGGACGAGTTGTTGACTATGACGGTCTTGTTGTAGACGTTATGAATAACCGTCACGTTGACGCGGTTCACCGACTGGTTGTAGAAGAAGCCGCCGTTTCGCCATTCTCCGCCGACGTAGCCCACGCCGCCGTAGCCGAAGCCATAGTTAACTCCGCCATAAAAACCGATGTGGGGGCCCCAATAGCCGCCATGCCACAGGTAGGCGCCACCGTCCCAGCCCCAATATCCAGGAGTCCAAAGGAAACCAACCTGCGGCGTCTCGATCCACGTCCCCGGCACCCAGAAGTATCCCTCCGGTCCATAGGCCCAGTATCCCGGCGTCCAGATGTTATTGGGAGCGGGGCAAATCGGCTGCTCGTACACGGGGAGTATCGGAGGAGCTATGGTGATAGAAACTCCGATCTGAGCCGCGGTTGCAGACGGCATCGATAAGACTACAAGTGCCAGCAACGGTGAAACCAAGAACCTAGTGCGCATTCGCATCACCTCAGATGTTTAGATTAGCAGGCGCAGGCGGTTCAAACCATTGGCGGTGTTCTAAAAGATACATCACCGTCCGCGCGAGCGACGTTCTGGATTGGTTATAGATCGAGAAGGTCGTGATTGAGACCCCCGGTCGGCAGGAAGGGGACCGCCGAAATCTACCCAAGGTTACTCTTGCTTCGGGGAGGATTCAAGCGGCGGAAACGCGACGCACCCAGATGCGCTCGGTGGCGGGCTTGCCGATGTGCATCTTTTTGCCGGGCGCGCCGGTAAGCGACAGCGTCATCGTTTCATCATATTCGCGGTTCGTGACGCGCACACGCGCCCCCGGCTTGAGGCTCAATCCGGTAAGAAATTCGAGGAATTTCGGGTCTTTCTCATAAACACGGAGAATTTGGTACGTGTGGCCGAGCGCGGAATCCGAAAGCCGAATTGCGCCTAGCTCACGCCGCAGCTTCGTCATTCCGCCGAAAAGCGGGACGCCGTGCGGGCAACTGCTGCTGTGGCCGAATCGCTTCAGCAAAAGAGCCGCGACTTCGGGAGAGATTCCATGCTCCAACCGCTCGGCCTCTTCGTGCGCGCGCGTCCATTCGAGGCCGATCACTTCCGTGAGAAGCATCTCGGCAAGGCGATGCCGCAGCACAAGATGTTGCGCGATCGAGCGCCCTTTTACAGTCAGCGCGATTCGCCCGTCGCGGCCCACACGCACGTAACCGCCGCGGGCCATACGCTTGAGCGCTGCCGTCACCGCTGGTGGTGTGACGCCAAGGTCCTCAGCCAGCCGCGCGCTGATCGGCAATTCGTCTTCCTGTAGAGTCTCAAGGATCGCCTTCAGATAATCCTCTTGGGACACGCTGGTTTTTTCTCGACGCACAATTCCTCGTGGCGCCGGTTACAGGCTAGGAGCTTTGCGTTTCTGCCCGAGCTTCCCGGCGCAATCGCTCGGCCAATTCTTCGACGCGACCTTCGATATCTTCGCAGATGCGGCGGTAGGTTGCCAAATCTTCTCCGTACGGGTCCTCGACGTCCCAATCCTCCACAATCATGTCCGGGAAAATCGTGCGCCCTGGAATTCCGGTCATGTTGATCAGGAGGTTTGGCGCGACAGCGGCAGCTTCGCGGACCCCTTTTGATTCGAGGCCTGTCGCGTTCACACCTTTTTCCAACAGGATTTTTCGCGTGAGATCGGCAACGTGTCCGAGCGGAGAAATTCCGGCACTTGTGGCTTCGATCACGTCCGAGGCCGAGTGGCGCGCCAGCGCTTCAGCCATCGGGCTGCGACAGGAATTACCGACGCATACGAATAAGACTCTCGTGCGTTTGAATGGAGTACGCAGCTGGGTCATTGGTGGCCGTTGCGGGCCATTTTGATAAAATATTTGTGGATTGTCGAATCGTCGGTAAGCTCGGGATGAAATGTCGCCGCGAGAATGCGGCCTTGTTCGACGAGCACCGGATGGCCGGCATCTTCGGCCAGGACTTTCACATCAGGGCCGACGGACTCGATGATCGGCGCGCGGATGAACACCATTTCAAGCGGTGTGTCTTTGAGCTTGGATTGGCCGAGGTGAACGTCGCTCGAAAGCTGACGGCCGTAGCCATTTCGCAGGACGGAAATATCGAGGAATCCAAGCGATGCCTGATCGGGATTATGCACTTCTCGAGCTAACAGAATTGCTCCGGCGCAGGTTCCGAAGAAAGCGCCGCCGTCGGCGGAATATTTTCGAAGCGCTTCCAGCAAGCCCTCCTCGGAGAGAATCTTCATGTGCGTGGTGCTCTCACCGCCGGGAATGATCAGCCCGCGCAGGCCGGCGAGATCGGCGGGCGTGCGGACGTAGACCGGCTCAACACCAAGCCGCTCGAGCATCCGGCCGTGAGCTTCGTAGTCGCCCTGAATTGCGAGAACTCCAATTTTCATTTTTCTCGTTGCCTGCGCACGTTTACCAGCCGCGCGTTTGCAGCAAATCTTTCTCTTCGAGCTGCCGCACGTCGATTCCCTTCATCGCTTCGCCGAGTTCCTCGGACGCTTCGAGAACGGCCTTGGGATCACGCGCATGCGTCGTCGCCTTCACGATCGCGCGGGCGCGGCTCGCCGGGTCGCTCGACTTGAAAATTCCCGATCCGACGAAGACGGCTTCCGCGCCGAGCTGAACCACGAGCGCCGCGTCGGCCGGCGTTGCGATGCCGCCCGCCGAAAAATTCGGTACGGGTAGCTTGCCGTGCTTGGCTACCCACGCGACTAACTCAAATGGTGCGCCCAGTTCCTTCGTCTCGTGCACCAGTTCTTCTTCGCCCAGCGTCGTGAGCTTTTTCATCTGGCCGACAATTGCGCGCATGTGACGCACAGCCTCGACGATATTTCCTGACCCAGCTTCGCCCTTCGTGCGGATCATCGCCGCGCCTTCCGCGATTCGCCGAAGTGCTTCGCCGAGATTGCGCGCGCCGCACACGAATGGCACCTTGAAGCCGTGCTTCCAGATGTGATGCTCTTCATCGGCCGGCGTCAGGACCTCGCTCTCGTCGACGAAATCCACTTCGAGCGCCTCGAGCACTTGCGCTTCGGTGAAGTGACCGATGCGCGCCTTCGCCATCACCGGAATCGAAACCGTTTTCATGATTTCGCGGATAATTCGGGGCGAGGCCATGCGCGCTACTCCGCCTTCCTTGCGGATGTCGGCCGGAACGCGCTCGAGCGCCATCACGGCGCACGCGCCTGCGTCTTCGGCAATCTTGGCCTGCTCGGCGTTGGTAACGTCCATAATCACGCCGCCCTTGAGCATTTCGGCCAATCCCACTTTCACGCGCCACAGCTTGTCAGTCATGAATTCCATCTTCGTCTCCCGTTCGTCGTCTAACTTTGCAACCCTACCGCGCACTCGTGCACGTTCGGGTTCTCCGTAATTTACGTCGCTCTCGAAATCGTCACAAATCTTCCGCGGCCGCGAGCCAGTACGGCTCCGTCCGCGTTTCGAATCTCGCCAACGTGAAATAAACTCCGGCCCTTCGCATCCACTTCAAAGGCTTCGATCGAAATATCCTGGTCCACCGGAACTGGCTTCAAGTATTCGATGGTCAATTCCGCGGTCACAGCTCGAACGTCGCGGAATCTGCAGACCTTGCCCATCGCTTCATCGAGAAGCAACGCGATGATTCCGCCATGCATGAATCCCGCGCCGCCTTGATAGGCCGGGCCGAGCCGAAAATTTCCGCGGATCCGCCGCGACGCCTCATCCGCTTCGAACACCAATTTCATACCGCGTTCGTTCGCGCCGCCACACCCGAAACATGCATTCGCCGGATTCGGATCGAGTCTCATCGCACGCTAGACGAGCGCGACGTGGCCTGCATCTACGCGCCGCGCGCCCCGCCGTTTCTTTTGCAATTCGCTCTCGATTAAGGCGCCAAGCGTTTGAATCCCACGCGCGATTTGTTTCTCGTCGAGCCCCGCGAATCCTAGACGCAGCGTATTCAACTGCGGATTCTGAATGAAGAAATATCGCCCCGGAATAAACAGCACACCGCGCTCGCGCACGTGAATTAGCAGTTCGCCCGCGTCGAATCCTGGCGGCAGCGTCACCCAGACGGCCATTCCCCCGTCCACACGCGTCCACGAGGTTCCTTCCGGCATGTGCTGTTCGAGCGCCTTTTCAAGCGCCTCGAGGCGCGCGCCGTAAACTTTCTTCATGCGCGCCATGTGCCGATCGAGATGCCCGCGGCGAACAAATTCGGCAAGCGTCGCCTGCGAGAGTTGATCGGTGTGCAGGTCCGTCGCTTGCTTGACCAGGCGCAGGCGCTCCATCACATTTTCCGGACCGACGCACCAGCCTACGCGCAAGCCAGGAAAGGCGACCTTCGAAAAGCTGTCAATTTGAATCACCAGCCCGTGACGATCAAGTGCTTTGAGCGACGGCACTGGAGTTCCGCGGACGCGCAAGCGCGCGTAGATGCGGTCTTCGATGATTGGCACTTGATAACGGGCAGCCAGCTCCAAAAGTCTGCGGCGCTCCGCGATCGGAAGCGTTGTCCCGGTCGGATTGTGAAAATCCGGCGTGACGAGCAAAAGCTTCACGCGATTCTGCATGAGCACGGATTCGAGCACGTTGACGTCGAGCCCCGCATAACCGAGTTTTTCCGCGTTTGCCTCGACTGGAATGCCGACGCAGCGCACACGCGCGCTTCCAAAAATCGCAATCGCGCCGGGATATGATGGATTCTCGAGCAGGACCGTATCGCCCGGCCGCAGAAACGCCTTGCACAGCAGGTCGAGCGATTGCTGGCATCCATTGGTGATCAGCAGTTGTTCGTTGCGCGCGGCAATTCCCTCTTCGCGCAACATTTCGAGGATCACTTTTTTCAGCGGGGCGTAGCCGTCGGTGACGCCGAGTTGCAGGATTTCCCGTCCAGCGCTTGCGACGACTGCGTTGGCGCAACGGCGCAATTCTTCGACGGGGAAAAAATCATCCGATGGCCGCGCGGTCACAAATGCGATGGAGTCCGCGGGGATATCGGGCGAAATGCGGCTGAGCGCTTCCTCACCGCGCTCGTCGGCGAAGAGAGTTTCCCAGCGAACGCTGCCGTTTCCGTTCTGGCGGGGCAGGGGCGTAAATTGCCGCGCCGGCGAGCCACCGCAGATGAAAGTACCGCGCCCGACATGGCCTTGAATCAGCCCTTCGGACTCGAGCTCCGCGTAAGCATTCGCAACGGTCGTTCGGTGAACGCCCAATTGCACCGCCAGCTCGCGACTCGCGGGGATTCGATCACCCGAGCGCAATTCGCCCGAATGTACGAGCGCGCGAAGCTGGTCGCGGAGCTGAACGTAGAGCGGTATGTGGCTTTCCGGTTGAATTTGGAGGGGCAGCATTGGCTCTCTCCCACGGGCCAATATAGTATAGAAAATTGGCTTGAAAAGAGCCAATTTGTCTTTTCGCAAAAAAGGGAATTTCAGCGGCGGGCGTCGCGCAGGCGGAAGCGCTGGATCTTGCCAGTTGCAGTTTTCGGAAGCTCCGCGAGGAAATGGATTTCTTGCGGGCACTTGTAGCCGAGGAGACGCTCATGTAGCCAATTTCGAATTTCGCTGCCGAGGTTCGCGTTCCCTTGAATTCCCTGCCCCAGAACGACGTATGCCGCGGGAAAAAGCAATCCGTCGGGATTCGAATGCGCGACGACAGCGGCTTCGGCAACCGAGGGATGGCCGAGCAGCGCATTCTCGACTTCTCCGGGCGAAACCCACATCCCCGAAACTTTCATCATGTCGTCGGCGCGTCCGCGGTAATGGTAGTAGCCATCAGGGTCGCGGGTGAATTTGTCGTTGGTCGCGACCCAGTCGCCTTGCTTGGTTCGAGCGGTCAACTCGGGAAGCTTCCAATATTCCGCGAAGGCGCTTCCGCCTTTCACCCAGAGATTGCCTAACTCGCCGTTCGAGACTGCGTTTCCGCTGTCATCTAGAATCTTGGCTTCGCAGCCCGGCACTTCGATGCCGCATGAGCCTGCCTTCGCCATTCCGACGCGCGACGATAAAAACATGTGCAGCATCTCGGTTGAGCCGATGCCGTCGAGAATTTCAAGCCCGAAACGCTTCCGAAACCGCTCGAAAATTTCCGCCGGAAGTGTTTCGCCCGCGGAGACGGCGAGCCGGACGGAAGAAAAATCGGGCGAGAGCCCGCGCTCGGTTTCGCGGAGAAGTGCCGCATAAAAGGTCGGCACGGAAAAAAAGATGGTCGGCCGGTACTTCGCGATCATCGCAGCGGCGCGTTCGGCTTTCGGCCTTTCGGGATCGAGAATCGTCGCCGCGCCGATCGAGAATGGGAAATACATTCCGTTGCCTAGACCGTAGGCGAAAAAAAGCTTGGACACCGAGAACATTCGGTCGTCTGGCCGGACGCCCAGCACGCCGTGCGCGAACCCGCGCGACGTGTACATCATGTCCTGATGCCGGTGCACAGCGCCTTTGGGCTTCCCGCCGCTTCCAGATGTGTAGAGAAAAAATGCCGGGTCCAATGGCGTCGTGGGATGTAGCGGAATTTCCTCCGGCTTCGCCGGCAGCCAATCGCTCCACGCCGCCGTCTTCGTGCCGGTAGGTACCGGCGGCTTCAATCCGTCCGAAAACTCGCCGAGAATGACAATCTGCGTGACCGCTCCAGAACTCAGGCCGGAAACAAATTCCGGAAGCGAAGCCGCATGAACTATGGCGATTTTCGCGCCCGAATTTTCGAGGCAGTGCCCGAAGCCGGGCGCTCGCGATAGCGGATTTACGGGCACTGCGATGGCGCCAATTCGCGCCGCCCCAAAAAACGCGGCGATGAATTCCGCTGAATCCGGAAGTGCAATCAGGACTCGATCGCCGGGCTCAACGCCGGAATGCAACAGCGCGCCGGAAACGCGATTCACTTCCTCGGCGAGCTCGCCATAAGAGACAGCGCGCGGCTCGCCAAGAATGGCAACGCGCTGCGGATGCTCGCGCGCAGGCCGCGAAACGAATTCTTCGGCAATATTAAATTGCGAGGGAAGTTGCGGCGGAAATTCCGGATGCAGGCCCGGCGGCATGCGGCGATTTTACGCCGATGCCGTCTTTTCTCCCAAGCGCCGCATGCGTTCCTGCAGCTTGCGCCGAAGGCTTGCAGGCGCGTTGGGATTGAACGCCACGAGATACCAAAGCGGCTGCGTGCGATCGCGGCTCAGGCGCGTGAGCGTGGGGGCGTCGGTATTCGGGTGCCGCGCGATATTTTCGCGAATCGCGGCGTAGGGATGATGCGAGAGGCGCGCGAGCGTCTTGGCCGTGACTTTCGGATGCTCGCTGATCAAACGAAGCAAATAAAAATCTTCCTTCGGCGCTTGGCGCGAGAGCAGATCGAGGACGTCCGGCTTGACCTCGGCGCTCAGCACCGTTCCGACCTTCTCATCCCATGACGGATTGATGCGGTTCAATTCCTGCGTGCGGGCATGGATCAATTGCTCGATCACCCGGCGCTCCTGATCGAGCCGGCTCGCCGGAAGCGCGCTGCGCTCCACCGAATCAAGAACGCGCAGCAGATGCTGCCGCTCACCGAAAACGATCTGGCTCGTCCGCGGCGACTTGCCCCTGGGAGCATTGCGTACCAAATCCGAGCGCCTCATATCCACCTCACTCGTTGACATCACTTCGGGATCCCAAGCTTTTGTAGTAGACATTCGAGTCCGGGCTCATCAATTCGCAAACTTTCGGCGGCGATTTCCCCGCCCCCTTCAATGCGCATCTTGAGGAACAGGCCTGCCACGTCTATCTTTTCTTCGCGGCTCAGATAGCGATGCGCGCGCTGCCAGGCCGCAAGCGCTTGGCCCGAAATGCAGACTACAATCGGCCGGGCGCTTCCCTCGAAAAAATAGAGTTCCGGCTGGTCCCCGGCGGCGAGAAATCCGGCTTTCTTGAAACTGAATATTCTCGCGTGGCCATCGTGCCCGGTCGCTTCGAACGTTTCGAAGGCGGATTCATAAGCCATCGAGGATTATGCGAACGCGCTAGCAGTGAGTAAAGAAATCGCCAATCTCATTGTTCCAGAGCGCGCAACACAGAGTCCTAGAACTAGCGAAATGAAGCCCACGAGTTGCAGCGACTGGCGCGGCACGATACCGTATTAGAGCCTAAACCAAGACTCCGGGAGACTCAAGCTGATGGGCGCTTTTGAACAGCATCGCGAAGAACTCGAACACTACGAGACGATGATGGGCGCGAGCCGCGGACGGCTGGCTGTTTCGCTCGATCGGCTCACCAATGCTCTTATCCTTGTCGGCCAGCACGGCGTCTATTGCCACACTCAGCGCGATCCGGAGATTCCAGCGATGGATATCCGGCTGATCACGCAGGAAATTCGCGACGCGAAGGCGCTGATCCAGAGTGTCATGGAAGCAATTAGAGCCGAGCGTGAGGCTGCGCAACACTAGACCTGGTTCTCGGACTTTCCCTCGCAGGTCGTCTTCTAGGAAAATCGCGGACTAACCCGGTCTCAGGAACGGATTGCTCTCGCGCTCCGCGCCGATTGTCGTGGCGGGGCCGTGGCCCGGTAGGACGAAGGTTTCGTCGGGTAATGCGAGGACTTTGGTCCTCAGAGACTTCATGATTTCTGTAAGCGAACCGCCCCAGAGATCCGTGCGCCCGATACTTCCGGCAAAGAGCGTGTCGCCGGCGATGAGCCTCGGCTCCGTCTCGCCATGGTCTTTCGCGTGCGAGCTAGCGTGTGAGGCCGCTTGCGAGTCGCCGCTCGAAGACAGCGCGACCTTGTGACTCGGAAGATAAAGACACAGACTTCCGGGCGTGTGGCCGGGCGTGTGAATCACGCGCGCCTCGAACTCGCCCCACTTCACCGAATCGCCCTCTCGCAAAAACTCTTCGACATTCGTCATTTCGGGCGTCGGGACTCCCAGCCACCGCGCTTGCGCATCCAGATGACGATAGAGTTCGAGATCGTCCTTGTGCATCAGAACGGGCGCACCAGTCAACTCATGCAAGCGCGCGAGCCCTCCGACGTGATCGATGTGCGTGTGCGTGCTGACGATGGCGAGAACTTTTAGTTTGTGCTTGCGCAGAATTTCGAGGATGCGGTCTACCTCGTCGCCGGGATCGACGACGATGGCTTCGTGCGTGGCCGGGTCGCCTAGAATCAAGCAATTGCACTGCAGCATTCCCACGGGAATGACTTCGTGAATTAGATTCTGTGGCATTGCATCGAGTATATCAGCCCTCGAGCTCCCGGTCGGGCAAGGCAGTAAATCGTAGCGCCGGCATCTTGCCGGCGATTTTGATTTGCGCCACCGCGCAGAAAAACGCCGGCAAGATGCCGGCGCTACATTCGACTCGTTGCCCTCCCTGCTAATATAGATGTGCGGGACAATCTATGGATGCTACGCCACAGACCGCGATTGAAACTCCGTTGCGCAAGCGCGAGGAAGCGCTCGGGGCGAGCTTTGCGACGTGGTTCGGGTGCGTCTTGCCCCAGCAATTCTCGTCGCTCGAGAAGGAATATCGCTGGGCGCGCGAGACGGCCGCACTCGTTGACAAAAATTATCGCGCGTTTCTTTACCTCACTGGGCCTGACCGCGAGCGCTACCTCAATGCGATTCTGACGAATGATGTCCGCGAGGCGGCATCCGGGCGCGGCGTTCCTTCCCTGCTTCTGAATCCGCAAGGACACATTCTCGCGGAGCTCGAAATCTATTCGCTCGGCGACCGCCATCTCGTCGTCTCGTACCAAATGATTCGCGAGCGGCTCATTGAGGCGCTCGACCGCTACATCATCATGGACGACGTCGCGATTGATGACGCGACGGACAGGCTCGCGGTCATCGCCGTCGAAGGACCGAAGAGCGGCGACGTGTTGCGCGCGGTTGGCGGCGGAGATCTTGAAAGCTTCGCCGAATTGGAGCTTCGTGAGGCCATCATTGCGGGGATTCCTGGGCGCGTCGTGCGGCGGTCGCCGGGTGGCGTGCTGGGATTCGAATGCATCGTCGAGCGCGCGCGCGTCGAATCGCTATGGGACGCGCTGCTCGACGCCGTTCGCGCGGTCGGCGGCGGGCCGATCGGCTACAACGCGCTCAACACACTGCGGCTCGAAGCGGGCATTCCGTGGTTCGGCAACGATTTCGACGAGAGCGTGATTCCCCACGAAGCGCGGCTTGAGTCGACACACATCAGTTTTTCAAAGGGCTGCTACACGGGCCAGGAAATTGTGGAGCGCGTGCGCTCACGCGGGCACGTGAATCGCGTTCGGGCCGGCCTCGAATTCTCCGGCACCGCGATTCCCGACCGCGGAGCGAAGCTCACATCCGACGGCAAAGAAGTTGGCCACGTCACGCGCGCTGGATTTTCGCCGGCTCTCGGCCACGGCATCGGCATGGGCTATCTTCGGCGCGAGCACGCCGCGCCTGGCAGCGTCCTGAAATGCGGTGGCGCAAGCGCGACCCTCATTGAACTGCCGCTGCACACAGCTTGACGTGAATTTGTGGCAGATCGAAATTAGCCGACGTTGAGAGAGCGGCGGAAGCTGCCGCGGTCGGAGTCAATTTTCTTCTGAAGCTGCATGATGGCGTAAAGAAGGGCTTCGGGCCGCGGCGGGCAGCCGGGAACGTACACGTCCACGGGAATCACCTGATTCACGCCCTGAACGATAGCGTAATTATTGAACACGCCGCCCGAAGTCGCGCACGCGCCCATCGAAATCACCCACTTTGGCTCGGGCATTTGATCGTAGAGTTGCTTGATCACCGGCGCCATTTTGTTCGAGACGCGTCCCGCGATGATCATCAAATCCGATTGCCGCGGAGAGCCGCGGAAAACTTCAGCGCCGAAGCGCGCCACGTCGAATCGCGACGCCGCCATCGACATCATCTCGATGGCGCAGCAGGCCAAGCCGAACGACATCGGCCAAATCGAACTGCGGCGCGCCCAGTTCACGACCTTATCGAGCGACGCGAAGAGGATTCCCTCTTCCTTAAGGAAGTTGTCTTCCTCGCCCGGTCTTTCTAGAGTTACGCCTTTGGCTAGTTCAACCGCCATGCCGACAATCTCCGTGGCGCGACATCGTTTACGCTCACTACCAAATCATTTTCGCATCTTGGGGCGGTGAGCGCAATTCAACAATCGGCGTGCCTGAATCGAAAAAGCGGTCCGTCTTCCGACGGACCCTACGCCCGCCCGTCGAACACGCGGCGCTTAATGTTCACGTAATTCTTTTGGACGATGCCGGACGAAGATCGGTCCGCTCTGCAGGAACTAAGGTTACGCTCCGACAGAGAGGACGATTTTGCCGAATTGCTCGCGGCTCTCAAGGCGCGCGTGGGCCTCGGCGCATTTTTCGAGCGGCATCACTTTATCAATCACGGGATTCAGCTTGCCCTGATTCATCGCCTCGAGCGCGGCATACAAATCGGCTTTGCTTCCCATCTTCGAGCCGAGAATCGAATACTGCTTCGAGAAAAGGAGCCGCAGATCGATCTTGGCGTCGTAACCAGTAGTCGCGCCGCAGGTGACGAGGCGGCCGCCGGGCGCGAGGCTCGCCAAGCTTTTCTCCCACGTCGCGAGTCCGACGTGCTCGAACACGATTTCCACGCCGCGGCGATTCGTTAAGCGTTTTACTTCGGCGGCAATATCTTTCGTCGCGTGATCAATGACGACATCCGCGCCAAGTTTCGTTGCGTGCGCGAGCTTCTCCTCGGAACCAGCCGTGGCAATCACGCGCGCGCCGACAAGTTTTGCAATTTGGATCGCGGCGGTGCCAACGCCGCTGCCCGCGCCTAGAATCAGGACGGTCTCACCCGGCTGAATCTTCGCGCGCGCGGTAAGCATGTGCCATGCCGTCAGAAATACGAGCGGCACGGCAGCGGCTTCTTCGAACGAGAGGCGCTCGGGCTTGGGTATCGCGTTCACTTCCGGCGAGCTGACAAACTCGGCGCAGCCACCGTCCACCATCTCTCCGAACAAAGTGTACTGTCGGCAGAAATTATCTGCGCCGGCGAGGCATTGCGCGCATTGGCCGCAGGAAATTCCGGGCGCGAGAATCACCTTATCTCCCACCTTGACGCGCGTCGTCGCGGCGCCCACGGCGGCGATTTCGCCGGCGATATCGCTTCCGGGAATGTGCGGCAGCGGAATCTGCATGCCGGGAATGCCTCGGCGAACCCAGAGATCGAGGTGATTGAGCGCACACGCGCGAACTCGAACCGAAACGTCGGTTGCGCGGACGAACGGTTCCGGCACGTCGGTGTAGCGGAGAACTTCAGGGCCGCCATGATGGTCGAAGACGATGGCCTTCATGGTGCGAGACTCCGGGGAGCGAATGAAATGGATAATCTCACAGGCTTAGGCCGGATTCGAACATGCCGTTTCGCAAGCGCCACGATGGCGCAAAAGGAGAGGAATTGCAATTCTGAATGCGTGTCGCAACCGGGCGATTGTGGCGCGGGCATCCTGCCCGCGATTTTCTTGCGGGGCGGCGCGGGCAGGATGCCCGCGCCAGGAAAGCACCTGGAAACGTGTAGAGCTGATTGGCAGACCACCCGTGCACAGCATTAGGCGTAACGGTACGGGTGCCCACTTCAAGAGATAAGTTGGAGTTGACGCAAAAGTGTGACGAGCGTATGGTCTTTCGCAAAGATGGTGATGAAATTCACATCCATGCGTTTGTAGTTCTTGCCAAGGAGCCCACGATGCGGACGCGCGTTCGACCTTTGACGTGCATGGCGGTTTTGACTTTTCTCGCGAGCGCGCTTTTCGCGAGCCCTCTCTTCGCGCAGAATCAAAAGATCGACTTCGAAGATTTTGCCGGGCCGAGCCGCTTCGACGTCGTGCAGCCGCCGGTGCGCGCGCTTTCCGCTACGGTCTCTGGCGGTGAAATCTTGCGCGGTTCCTCGTTTGCGCCAATGGGAAGAACAACCGTGTACGGCACGTCATCCGAGTGCTCCGGCTGCTCTCCGGAGATCTCGATTCAATTTCATCAAAAGGTCGCCGATGTTGAAGTCTCGTTTCAGACCCCGCAAGCTCTCGAGATCACCTACGCGACCGAGGACGAGCAAGGCAATCTGCGCGAGGAGACATTGCCCGAAAGTTACGGCTTTGGATCCGGGACGGTGGGGTTACCGTACGAGAATATTCGCCAAGTTACGATCGCAAACCGCTCGACGGATTTTCTCTTCGTGATAAACGCCATCTCGTTCGCAACGACTTCCAATCCAGTCCTTATCGATCCGGTGGTGGCGGGGCTTCTCAGCGGCGCTGCAGTGACGACCAACGTCAATACCATCGCGGCGGCAACCACTGGAACAGTAAAAGGACCGGCAGCCGACGGGACGACACAGACGGTACTGCGAATCCCAGCAACTAGCGTGGGACAGACTTTTGCGGTCGCCGTCATCAACGATCAAGGAGTCCAGAGCAGCTCCGTTTCGAATGACGGCGGACTGATGGCGCTCGGAGGCAGCACGAGTTCGCTCGCCAGCACGCTCAACGTGGCCGCCGTGACGACCTCAGCGGGGGCGGAGGCATTCGCGATTTATCGCGCACCTGTGAATTTTTCACGAGGAACCGCAGACAATTCTTTGACCACTCGCAGCGTGACATTGCGAGCCACCCCGTCAAGCGGGACCGCGACGAATACCAGCGTCACCGTGGCGAGGCCGCCGGTGATCCTGGTGCACGGCCTGTGGGGCAACGCTGCGAGCTTCAATAATTTCACACCGCTAATCACTGACACCAATTTCAACGTAAGTCGCGCCGTTTACGCCAACGCCATCACAGGCGTCACCAGCACGACGCCGTCATTTTCCAGCAGCGTTGATTCCTCGATTGAAGCGAATTCGCTCGGATTCGCCTACAACGCTCCTTCCGTGCTCGCGCAAATCAACAATTTCATCGCCGCGTACAGGACGAGCGCGAACGTCGCCGCCGTAAAGGCAGACATCGTCGCCCACAGCATGGGCGGCGACATTTCGCGAACCGCGTTTTTGCTCTCCACGTTCCTCAGTAACACCACATTCGGCGCGGGGCCGATCAACAAGCTAATCACCGTGGCGACTCCGCACTTGGGCACGCCGGTCGCCGCGGATCTCCTTTTGAGCACCAACACCTGCGCAAGGAACGTTCTTGCGTCAGACGGAGACATCGCACTGCAGTCGATCACGTTTTCGGGGACGACGGCGGATGGCGCTGTTTACGATCTTGAAGGAAACGGTTACGGAAGCAGCTTGAGCGCGGCGCTGACCAATCTCAAACAGACTCAGCCCTTTCCAACGGCTTACATCGCGGGACTCGCGACCTCTACCAATCTGAACGGCCTCAGCTGCATCTTCTGCGATGCGGAGGCGCTGAGACTCCTGTGTTCGAGCAATCCTCTGGCGAAGGATCTCACCGCCAAGAACTGGCCGACAATATATGGCCAGGGTAACGACACCATCGTTCCGCTTGATAGCGCGTTGAACAACCTTACTGGGCTTCAGTATTCGGGCGTAATTCACACCGCGGCGCTCGAGACTCTGGACTTCAACGGCCCGTCCGTGCTCGATCCCGCCTCTAACATTTCGAGCGAGGTCATTAATCTTTTGAATGAAGCGCCAACAGGAACAGATTTTCACTAGAGTGATTTTACAAACGACGATACGGCCGCACGGATTGCGTTTCTCGGACGAATAAAAGTACGGCGATGAAACAGAAGAATGAAACAGAGGGAGAATGACGAGCATGCGAACAACTAAATTCGCGCGGCGAATCGCAGGCGTTCTAATTCTGATGGCGGCATTCATCGCCGTGCCAAGCGGCGCGCAGGAAAATCAGTTGCGCATACTCTCGCCCGCAACGGGTACCGTCGTGAGGCCGGGTCAGACCATCACCATTTCAGTGGCGGCGGACGCGTCGGTCGAAAAACTCGCGCTGATCGGGCGACATCCCTTGGGCGTGGGGCGGATTATCTCCGGAGGCGCGCCCGGAATTGTGGCGCGCGGCCAAGGCGAATCTCGACCGATCCAATTTTCGTTGCTGATTCTCGCGGATACGCAACCGGGAATTTATCGCATAACGGCGATGGGACGCGTTTCCGGCGACGATATCGAATCTGAAGCCATGACCATCGACGTGGAAAAATCGGAGGAGCCTCGCAGCATACGGACCGAACCAGCCATCATCCATTTCGAACACGCCGGAGATCAAATTCCCGTGCGAGTGCTCGGCGCGTTTGCCGATGGCTCGCACGAAGAACTCACCAAATCCAGCAAGACAACCTTCATGTCCGCCGATCCGCGCGTTGCGACAGTAACTGCCGGCGGCGTAGTTACCGCCGTGGGACCGGGCAAGACCAGCATTCAGGCTCGCACTCCGTCGTCCGATTATTCGATTCCGGTGCGAGTGCAATAAGTAAGGCGAAACCGCACACATACCCGTCACTCCACGTAGCAACTAATACAAGTGCGTTTATTGGAGGCAATGGGCAATCGTGGCGCAGGCATCCTGCCCGCGGGTTCTTATCACGCACACCCCAGAGAATCGCGGGCAGGATGCCCGCGCCACGAAGGCAGTGGCCTCCGGTCGGATTCTAAATGCTGCCGTGCGCGGCAAAGAAAATTGACACGGGCGGATGCGGGACTTAACCTTGAGCGAGAGGCTGACCGCCAGGCACGGCGAGACACGGCGAAACTCCGCCATGCCCGGCAGCGCATAGACACATTCCGATGGATCTCTTCGAAGAAATCGTGAAGATGCGGCACGAAGGCCGGCGAGGCGCCCTCGCCACGATCGTGCACACCAACGGCTCGATTCCGAGCTATGAAAGCTCGCGAATGCTGGTGCGCGACGACGGTTCCATCGCGGGAACAATCGGGGGCGGGTGCGTGGAAGCGGAAGTGTGGGCCGCAGCGAAAGAAGTGATCGACATCGAACAACCGCGAAAGATGACGTTCAATTTGAACAATGAAGCCGGATACGACTCGGGCCTCATCTGCGGCGGAACGCTCGAAGTTTTCGTCGAGCCGATTTTGCCTCAGCCGCGGCTGTACATTTTCGGCGGCGGCCACGTCTCGACGGCGGTGGCCAAGGTCGCCAGCCTCGCGGGATTCTGGATCGGCATCGTGGACGATCGCGCCAGCTTCGCCAATGCCGAACGTTTTCCGATGGCCGGCGAGATTTACACCAGCTGGGAGGACGCCTTCGCGAAGCTGCAACCGAACGCCTCGACGTACATCGTCATCGTCACGCGCGGGCACAAGGATGACATGCGCGTGCTCGAATGGGCCGCCGCGACGGACGCGCGCTACATTGGAATGATTGGCAGCAAACGCAAAGTCCTCGCCGTGTACAAAGCGCTCGAAGCAACCGGCATCTCCGCGGAAAAGCTCGAGCACGTTTACGCGCCAGTGGGTCTCGAAATCGGCGCGCTCACTCCGGAAGAAATCGCCGTCAGCATCACTTCGGAACTCATCGCCATCCGCAGGAAAGCCGAAAACCTCCCTCATAAGAGCGTCAAACTAACGCAATCCGCGACTGCACAGCGAGGATAGCGCAGGATGATCGCCGCGATCATCCTCGCAGCCGGCGAGTCACGAAGGATGGGGAGCCCCAAAGCGCTCGTACCGTTCCGCGGCCTAACGTTCGTCGAACACTTGCTGGCCGCGACGCGGCATTCGCGCATTGGCTTAACGCGAATCGTGCTCGGTGCGGGCGCTGACGAAATTCGCGCCAAACTGAGCGCGGACGCTTCGAAAATCGTCGTGAACCACGAGTGGGAGAAAGGACCACTTTCATCGATTCAAGCTGGGTTGAAAAGCCTCGAAGGCACGGAAGTCGAAGGCGCGCTGATTTGCCCCGTAGATCATCCTCTCGTGACGCCGCATCTCGTTGCTTCCATGATTGAAGCATTCGACGCCACAAGCTGCGCAATCATCTTGCCGACCTACCACGGACGGCGCGGGCATCCCGTCCTGTTCCGCAGCCTTCTGTTCTCAGAATTGATGGCGGCGCCGATGGAGACCGGTGCGCGCTGGGTCGTTCGGGCGCACGCGAAAGACATCGCCAGCGTGCCGACTGAGGAAGAAGGCGTCATTTTGAATCTAGACGATCCCGCGGCGCTTACCCGGCTGGCCTAACCCAGTCGAAAAATTCATTCATTTCAACTTTGCGAGCACCGCGCGAAGCGCCTCAGCGGCCAATTGACTGCCGTGCATCGTGGCAGGCGGGAGCCCTCCCAAGCCGTCCGATATCTGTTGATGAGTGATCTGGCGAGCTTCATCAAGAGTCTTGCCCTGAAGAAGTTCGGTGAGATAGGAGCTGCAAGCGATCGCTGTAACGCATCCTTGCGCTTTGAAGCGCGATTCGATGATGCGCCCATCCTCTGTCCTTACTGAGAGTCGCAGTACATCACCGCAGACAGGATTTGTCACCTCCGCAACCGCATTCGCATCCGATATATCTCCAGGGTTTCTGGGGTTCTTGAAGTGTTCGATAACTGCTGCGCTAAACATGCGGGAATTCGAATTATATTACACAAACGTGAGTGCAACCGGCTGAGAATTGTTTTGCACCAAAAGGGAAATTTGTTTATAAATCGTTGACATGAGTGTAGTTGGAAGGTAGTCTAATGCGTCCAGCAAGCCTCGAACCCCTGGGAATCAAAGAACAAAGTTTGCGTGGTAGCCCTGAGGAGGGCCACAAGAAATGCAGATACGACGACTCCGGATGTGGATAGTTACGCTTCTTGCCGCGTTTTTCGTGCTGAGTGCCGGGACAGCATATGCGCAGGACGGCAAGTTAAAAGTTCACGTTGTTCCCAAACAAGCCTATTTGTTTGTGGATGGTAAGGCCATCAACGATGGTAACCATACGATCTCTCTGAGCGCCGGGAAGCATACCGTGGTTGTCGTCAACTACGGCTATAAGCTCTCTTCCCAGGACGTAAATATTGAAGCAGGCAAGACAACCCCCATTGAAGTGACGCTCACTCCCTACGGTGATAAGGTCGGCGGACCATGGGGACGCATCCAGCTCAAGGGGCCCGGACGAGCCGCCGTTTTGCTTGAAGGCAAGACGCCAGACTATTTTGTCGGCCACGTCGACGAGTTCAACTGGGACTGGATCTGGAAACAAGAACTACTGGTACCGCCGGGCACGCACAACATCACCGTGACCCGCAATGGCACTGATGTATGGTCTGGGACGGTAAACGTCGCGGCGAACCAAAAGGTCGTCATCTATCTTGACAAGAAGGGCGAACAGAAGAACGAAGCGTGGCCGCGCGGCGAAGTGCTCATGAAGAAGTCTCCGCTGGATCGCTTCCATGCCGGCATGGCCAGCGCGACTGTAGTCGTCGCGCCCGTCAAGCTGGGCGGCTTCTCCGAAGATAAGGCAAACATTAATTGCAGCGAGACCTCGAATCTGAACTGGAGCGCCACAGACGCCGTTCGCGCGAGCATCAGCAACGTAGGCGACGTGCAGCCAAGCGGATCGCAGGGCGTATCACCGAAGGCCACCACGACCTACACACTGACGGAAGTCGGCCCCGGTGGAACAGCGACGGCGACATCAACCATTAATGTAAACACCGTCGTCCAGGCGACCCTGCGCGCGAATCCCACCGAAGTTCACTATCGCAAGATCGGCGATCGCGTAAAGGTTCAGGATTCATCCACGTTGACGTGGTCCACATCGAACGCGGACAACGCCAATCTCGATCCGACGGGCAAGGTTGATCTGAACGGCACGCAGACGATTCAAGCCAATCCCAAGAACACCAACATCGGCCCCGTCGATGAAACCAACACGTACACTCTGAACGCCACGAACGTTTGCGGCGGCTCGTCAACACAGACCGCAACGATTCACGTCACTGGTTCGATCGAGCCGATGCCGACCGTCGTGCTCTACAGCGTTTTCTATCCGACGGACTATCCGGATGCGAAGCACCCAACCGACGGATTGCTGAAGAGCCAGGAGAAGAACCTCACTGACCTCGCGGCTGGTTTCAAGAAGTATCTCGAGTACGACGAAACCTCGAAGCTGTCAGTCACGGCTTACGCCGATCAGCGCGGCAGCAAGAAGCACAACCAGGAACTTAGCGAGCGCCGCGTCGAGCGGATCAAGCAGTTCCTCGTTGATCAGGGAGTTGCTGCGGATAAGGTCGAAACAGCCGCCTACGGCGAAGAGCGCAACCTCTCGAAGGATGAAGTGAAAGGCCTTGAGGAAGCGAATCCGGCAAAGCCGTCCAAGAAGCGCGCCAATGCAAAGCGCGTGGATTGGTTGGCGTATAACCGCCGCGCGGACATCGTACTTCTGCCTTCGGGTCAGAAGTCGGCGCAATACTACCCTCACGATGCCACGGATTCGGATACGCTCTGGCAACTGGCCAAGCCGCGTCTGAAGAAAATCCAGGCCGAGCAGTAGTTCTAAGAACCACGGACACGACAACCAACAGCGCCGGAGCCTAAGAGCTCCGGCGCTTTATTTTTTGCTGCCCGGCCTTCCCTGCTAGACTCTGCCCCGATGAAAAGCCCGGCGAGAACTCCGGCGAAAAACATTCGGTCGATCGAAAAGCTTCGCATCGTGTCGCTTGCACCGAGCGTGACTTCCATACTTTTTGCAATTGGCGCGCAGAAAAATCTCGTCGGCGTGAGCAAATGGTGCAAGGACGTCGCGCCAACCGGAAGATTGCCGCGAGTGGGCGACTGCTGGGCGCTCGACGTACGCGCGGTGAGCCGTCTGCGGCCCACACTCGTAATCGGATCGGTTCCTTTCAAGCCTGAGGTAGTCGCAGAATTGCTGGCATTGCCCGCCGCTTTTCTCGCGCTCAATCCCCGCTCGCTTCGCACGATCGAGGAGGATTGCCGCATCCTGGGCAGAATGACGAACCGTTTGTCCGCGGCAAACGCGCTCGTCGAGAAAATGCGCTCGTCATTTGCTCGAATCGCTGCTCGAATCGTCGCTCGAAATAGACGGCAGGCGCGGCACGTCAAGCAGCGGCTGCGCGTCTACTGTGAAGCGTGGCCGAAACCACGCATCAGCTCGCCGCCGTGGGTCGCTGAGTTGGTGGAAATCGCCGGCGGCCGAATGGTCGTACATGCGGGCAAACTCATGTCAGACCGTGACGTTGCCTCGAAGAAGCCAGAAGTTATCGTGCTCGCTTGGACCGCCACCGGTGAGCGCGCAAGTCCCCGCGCAACGCTCGCAAATCCGCAGTGGGCTACCGTCCCTGCCGTGCGTGACAAACGCGTCGTGGTAATTCGCGACGAATTGCTGAACACGCCAGGCCCGCCTTTAATGCAAGGCGTCGAAGCCTTGTTCCGGGCAATTCATCCGGAGCTGGTTCGATGACGAGAAAGCTCAGCAAACCGGCGGCGAACGACCGCAGCAACGAAAAGCCGCTCCTCGTTGTAGCGGCGCTCATCGCGTCAGAAGGCCGCGTTCTTGCCTGCCAACGGCACCGGACGGATGCCTTCGGCTTGCGCTGGGAGTTTCCGGGCGGCAAGGTGCGTCCTCACGAAAAGCTGCAGGAAGCTCTCGTTCGGGAGCTACAAGAAGAACTCGGCGTCAAGGCGGAAATTGGCGATGAAGTGCATCGCACGCGCCACCGCTACGCCGAAATGGCCAGAGAAATCGAGTTGATTTTCTTCACGGCGCGCGCCGACAGTTCTGGCGTCCAGAATCGTGTCTTTGAACAGATTCGCTGGGTTGCCCCCGCAGATCTCGCGTCGCTCGATTTTCTTCCGGCCGATCGCGAGCTGATTCGCCTCCTCTCGAGCGGTAAGTTGAAGATTTCATAAAGTAATACGGCATGGCCTTCAACGAAGTCGCGCTTCAGTTTCTGTCCATATCGGAATTTATGTTATAGTTTTGTTGACTGAAATTATCGAGCGCCCCAGCTCACAGGAGCAGAAATGGCATCGAAAGGCAGCCGGGCAGTTTTGGAGCCCGAGACGGAGAAATCCGCATATTCAAACGAGCTTTGTATCAGCCTTTACACCGCATTGCTCAAGTGCCGCATGTGCGACGAAAAAGCGCGCATCCTCTTTCGGCAAAGCAAGTTCGGCGGTAATTTTTATTCCGGCGTTGGCCAGGAAGCAACGGAAGTCGGCGCTGCTTTCACCCTTCGCAAGGACGACTGGATTGCTCCCTCCCACCGCGATTGGACCTCAAACATAATCAAAGGCGCGCCGCTGAAGTCTTGCTTCGCGCAACTCTTCGCTAAGGCGACCAGCCCGGACCGCGGCCGCTCTTCTCCGGCGCACATGGGATTTCCCGACTTGCACGTAATTACGCCGGCGAGCAGCATCGCAGGCCAGTTGGCAGTCGGCACGGGTGTGGCGTTCGGACTGAAGCGCCTGAAGAAAGACACAGTCGTCGTAGCCTTCTTCGGCGATGGCGCAACGAGCATCGGTGGCTTCCATGAGGCGCTGAATTTTGCCGGTGTGCATCGCCTGCCCATCATCTACATCTGCCAGAACAATCTTTGGGCCGAATCCGTGCCCCTACGGCTGCAAACGGCTTTGAAGGATTTATCCGAACGCGCTAAAGCGTATGGCTTCCCTGGGTACTCCGTCGACGGAAACGACGTCCTCGCCGTGTACGAATCCGCGACCAAGGCCATCGCGCGCGCGCGAGCGGGCGAAGGCCCAACGCTCATCGAGTGCAAGACGTATCGCTGGTACGGCCACTCGGAGATCGACCCTGCGAAATACCGCATTAAAGAAGAGGTGGAAGCGTGGAAGAAGCGCGACCCAGTCCTCGCGTTCGAGAAGTACCTCCTCGATAAGAAAATTCTCAACGATTCGAGGAGGGCTCAGATCGCGGTTGATATCAATCGCGAAATTGACGATGCCGTCGAGTTCGCCGAGAACAGCCCATATCCTGACCCGTCTGAAATCACGAATTTCGTCTGGGCCGATTAATACTAGGAATTCCGGAGAGACATGCCACGAACGATTAATTACATCGACGCGATCACCGAAGCGCTCGATCAGGAAATGGGACGCGACGATCGCGTCTTCATCATGGGCGAGGACATCGGCCCATCCGGCGGCGTTTTTAAAGCGACCGCCGGTCTGTTTGACAAGTACGGCGAGGATCGCGTGTTGGATACGCCGCTCGCCGAGAACAACATCATCGCCTCGGCAATCGGCGCGGCGATGGTCGGGCTGAGGCCAGTGCCTGAAATCCAATTCGCCGATTTCATCACGCCTGCCATGGATACGATCGTTCAGCAGGCGGCCAAGATCCACTATCGCAGCGCTGGCGCGTACACCTGCCCGATCACGATTCGCATTTGCTGCGGCGCAAGCAGCGGCAGCGGGCTATATCACTCGCAGGAAAATGCGACGTGGTTCACGCACGAGCCGGGATTGAAAGTTGTGATGCCGTCCACGGCCTACGACGCGAAGGGGCTGCTTCTCGCGGCCATTCGCGATCCGAATCCGGTTCTTTATTTTGAGCACAAGAAGCTCTACCGCTCCGTGAAGGGCGAAGTTCCTGAGGGCGATTTCACGGTGCCGCTCGGCAAGGCGGCGGTGCGCCGCGAAGGACGCGACCTCACCGTGCTAACGTACGGTTCCATGGTTTCGCTATCGCTCGAAGCGGCCGAACTGATGTCGAAGCGCGGCGTCGAAGCCGAGGTTCTCGATCTCCGAACGCTCTCGCCGCTCGATAAGGAAGCGATTCTCACGAGCGTGCGGAAGACGAGCAAGTGCCTGATCGTTCACGAAGACAAGCGGACGATGGGCCTTGGCGCGGAACTTTCAGCCATCGTCGGCGAAGAAGCTTTCGACGATCTCGACGGCCCGATCGTTCGCATCACTGGGCCTGACATTCCCGCGATGCCGTTCAGCCCCCCGCTCGAAAAGGCGTGGCTGCTGAATGTGGATAAAATCCTCGCGGGAATGGAAAAGCTCGCGGCGTACTGATTTCCGTCACGATTCTTCAACAACTCCTAGACGAGCGTCCGGCCGCCATCCACAGGCAGTATCTGGCCGGTGATGAAATCCGATTTAACAAAAAACGCCACGGCATCAGCGATGTCTTCGCCCGTCCCAGTGCGATGCAGCGGTACCTTGCGAATGTAATCCTCGTCCGGACTCTCGCCTGGAAACTGGATCGTACCGGGCGCGACGCTGTTCACGAGTATCTTCGGCCCGAGGGCGCGCGCGAGAGACCGTGTCAGCATGATGACGCCGGCTTTCGAAACGCAGTAGTGCGTGAACGCCGGCCATGCGAGAAGACCGCCGAGCGATGAGATGTTGACGATGTGGCTCTGTCCAGCGCCGCGCCGTAGTAGCGGAATCGCGGCCTGCGCACACAGGAATTGCGATTTCAGATTTACATTCATGATTCGGTCCCACTGCTCCTCGGTGAGTTCCTCGAATTTCGCGGGGAAAAATATTCCGGCGTTATTCACGAGAATGTCGAGCTTGCCGAATTCTTTGCCAACTTGCGCGAAGAGCTTGCCCACATCGGCCTTCTTCGAAACGTCCGCCTGAATTGCTACCGCTCGGCGCCCGTGCGCCGCAATTTCGCCAACCAGCTGCTCCGCTTCGCTCTGCGACGTTTCATAATTCACGACAAGGTCCGCGCCTTCATCGGCAAGGCGCAGCGCGATGCTCCGCCCAATTCGTTTCGCTGCGCCCGTCACGAGAGCGACTTTGCTTGAAAGCTGCCCCTCCGCCATGCTTCCCTCCCCGATGCACTTCTTGCAGTTTCACCTTAGCATCGGACGATTGTCTGTCAACATCAGGGCCGTCGTGATCTCGCGTTTGACGCCCCGGCGCAGCGTCCCTACAATCACATCTTTCGAGTGACGCGTGATAAATGGAGGAGTTATGAAACTCGACGTGCTAGCCATCGCGGCGCACCCCGATGATGTGGAGCTATCCTGCGGCGGCACGCTTTTGAAAATGGCCGAAATGGGTTACCGCACTGGAATTCTCGATCTCACCCGCGGAGAAATGGGCACGCGAGGCACGCCGGAAATTCGTGCGCGCGAGGCATCGGCTGCAGCGAAAATCCTTCGCGTGAAAGTTCGCGAAAATCTCGGCTTGCCAGATTCGCGGCTCGAAGTAAACGAGGAGTTCAAGCGCAAAATTGCGGAACGCATCCGCGCCCTGCAACCCCATATCGTAATCCTCCCCTACTGGGAGGGCCGCCATCCCGATCACTACACGGCGGCGCGTCTCGGCTACGAAGGATGTTTCATCGCGGGATTGAAGCAGATGCCGCTCAAGGGCGAGGCGTTTCGGCCGTTCAAGATTCTATACTCCGCGGTATATCAGGATGTGACGCCGAGTTTCGCGGTGGATATTTCGCCGCAGTTCGACAAGCGCCGGCGCGCGATTCTCGCGTACAAATCGCAATTTAATCCGCCGAAGTCACAGAAGCGCTCGAAAGTCTACTTGCCACTCGACCAGCTCGAGCAAGAGATGAACCTCATCACCAGTTATTACGGGCGGATGATCGGCGTGCGCCACGCCGAGCCGTTCGTGACGCGCGAAATTCAGGCTGTAGAAGATATTGTGAAGCTTTCGGTGCGGTCATTCTAGCGATCCAGCGACGGTACGGAGCATATTCTAGCGATCTAGGGATAGTACAGAACACATTTCAGAGCCCCGAGGCCCCTGCCTCGGGGACTGAATAATACTGACTGCAGTTTTGCAATTTCGGTACTCGGCGAGGCGGGATTGCAGGGATTGCACGCGATACCCGGCCATTCCAAACCTCAGAAGTCGCCAATTCTTAGAATTCGTTCGATTCCTGCGCGAACTTAAATCCCGGCAGCACCGGCCCTGTGGCCGCATTCTGCACCCGCACCCGGACGGGCGCTTCCATCTCCGCTCCAGCTTTACGCAGCACGGCAAAAGTAGCCAGCGCCTCGCTGTAAATCTTTGTAATCAGGTAGGTTTCGTCGCTGCCGTCCTTCTTCCAAACCTGTCCGACCTGTATCTTTCGAGTCGCCATTTGTCTTAAACGAATGTAGACAGAATCGGTTAGGCCGTCAATACGATTGCAAAACTCTGCAAACCGGGAAGAAACTCTTTTCAGGCTTCTGACATCGAAGCACTCAGAATCAAATGATGTTCGGGTGTATAATTACGTCGATTCCGGCCGGAGGTGCTCCATGAAATCTTGGACAAGAGAGTTTGCTGCAATTCTGCTGACGATGTCTCTCGTTTATCCGGCCGCGTACGCGCAGCAGCAGTCTTCGGCTCCGCCCGCGCCAGCGCCACAAACGGCCCAACCGGCGCCGACGCAGCCGCTGCAGACTCAAACTCCGCCTACGGATACGGCCCCCGTTCAAGATATCGGCCCGACGCCATCCGGCGTCAAGGGCGGCAGCGAGGCCGACGTCAACGCCATCGGCAATCGCAAGGTCGGCCACGGGCCCGACATGTATTCGATGGAGCACGAGATCGCTCTCGGCAAGCAGCTCGCGCAGGAAGTGGACCGCGTTTCGAAATTCATCACCGATCCAGTCGTCACCGAATACGTAAACCGTGTTGGACAAAACCTGGTCCGTAATTCCGACGCGCAAGTTCCCTTCACTATCAAAGTCATCGATTCGGACACAGTAAACGCCTTTGCTCTCCCCGGCGGATTCTTCTACGTGAACAGCGGCTTGATCTTGCGCGCCGATGAAGAATCGGAGCTTGCCGGCGTGATGGCGCATGAAATTGCTCATGTTTGCGCACGTCACGGCACGCGCAACGCCACCAAGGGCACTATCATGCAGATGGCCACGATTCCGCTAATTCTTCTGGGACCGGGCGGCTGGGCCGGTTACGGTCTTTACGAAGGCTTGAATTTCCTGATACCGGTCACGTATCTGAAGTTCAGCCGAGACGCCGAACGCGAAGCGGATTATCTCGGTCTGCAATATATGTACAAAGCCGGCTACGATCCAAACGCCTTCGTGCAATTTTTTGAAAAGGTAGAAGCGGACGAAAAGAAGCATCCTGGAACGATTCCGAAGCTTTTCTCCACTCACCCGCCCACGCCCGATCGCATCGAGGCTTCGCAAAAAGCGATCGCCACGATTCTTCCAAGCCGCGAAGAATACATTGTCACCACTTCTGAATTCGATGTCGTGAAGCGGCGCCTCGGGGCCATCGAAGCGGGCCAGAAAGTTCAGGAAAAGAAAGTCAGCAAGGACAAGCCCACGCTTCGCAAGCGCACCGACCCGAACGCCGGCGGAACGAGCACCACAACGAACGGCGGCGGAGACGGCACATCAACCAACGGCGGCGACAGCACAACGAACACCGGCGATTCGACCAGCAGCGATGACGACCGTCCAGTCCTGAAAAAGCGCCCGGACTAATTCTCCAAGATATTGCATAACAAAAAAGGCGTTCCGACGAACTCGGAACGCCTTTGATTTTTCGTGTACCGCCGGCATCCTGCCGGCTCTTCGGCTTCGAGGCCCCATCAAATCTCAGCGCTCGACGGTCTCCGCCACTCCCATGCGCTTCAACCCTTCAGAATAATACTTTCGATACAGAACGTCCCACTCCTCGCTGCCTTCCAAAATTTCCTTCTTCTGCGAGGTAATCTTCAGGCGTACTTCGGTATCCACCTGCTCTTCGAGCTTCAGCAGCGCCTGTAGGATATTGACGATTTCGAGGCGAATGGTGTCGCGATCTTCGATGAATTCAACTTGATCAAGCGAAACAAGCACGTCAATAATTTTGTGTGAGAGCCTGACCGTCTTTTCGCGACTGAGCCTCATAATCCTCGCTGGAATTTCCTCCCGCTAGCGCAGTGTCAGCTTTCGCTGCCGCGCCAATTCCCCCTTCACTTTCTTGTACATTTCCTGGTACGAAACGCCAGTCCGGCGCATTTCCTCGGAATGCTGGCTCAAAATTTCGCGTACTTCCTCGTTCAGCCGGTCCTCGACGCCCAACTCTTCCGCCATGGCGTGTCGAACGGCCTGCGCGACCAACTCCGCCGACTTCGTTTCGATCATTTCGGTCGCCGAGAGGCGTTTCACCACCTCTTTCGACATGTACCCGACAAAATCGCGAGACAGCAGCATTCACTTTTCTCCGCGCGCTTTATCCCAACAATTCAGTGTACTGTCTGAGTGTTTCGAGGTCAAGAAAAGGCCACGTTGACGCTTTCTGGCCCTTTCGATAAGATGAAAAAGCTATTTCTGGGCGGTTAGCTCAGCGGTTAGAGCATCCGGTTTACACCCGGAAGGTCCAGCGTTCAAATCGCTGACCGCCCACCACTTTCCCTTCGGAACCTCCCCGTTTCGCCGAAATTCACCGTGTTTTTTTATTCTTGCAACTACGCGCATCAGCACGTGTAGCGCCGGGCTTTCAGCCCGGCACACTGATCACAGGCAAGATCGAGGTTTATCTCCACGGAAACACGCCTTAACCGTAGCTTTACCTGTTACGCTTTCGCCAAAATCAGGTGTATTAGATACGGCAGATCACACGCGAACATTTCATCAGAGCCCGGACTCCCGCGCCTCCGGGACCAATCACAATTGATGGCAGTCCTCGAGAAAATGCGGCTCAATTCACGGCTTGGGATGTGCTGCGAAGAAGGACCAGATCAGATCAGTCGCGGGAATGCTGTTGCCGCTGATACGCAGGCCAGGCCACATGTGATGTCCGCCTTGAATGGCATAGAGCTCAATACCGGTGCCATCCTGGCATCCCGAGTATTTGTCAACGTGAACTTCCGCGGTCTCTGAATGCGCGGGTGCGGCCGAACAGCCATCGCGCTTGACCCAAAAATCGACCGCGTAGGCTACCGATTTATCCTCGCGCTTGCCGCCGATCTGAAAGGGCGAACTGCCTCCATTGAAAGGCACCAGCCGATCGGCGGTGCCGTGGAAAATCAGCGCCGATACGCGCGCCGTCGGATGGCAATCGACGTTGAGCGCGCCTTCAACCGGTGCAATCGCCGCGGTCTGCTCGGACATTTCGCACGCCACGCGATAGGACATCATCGCGCCGTTAGAAATACCAGTGAAGTAGATGCGCTTGCGGTCGACGGCGTAGTCGCGCTCAAGTTTTTCGATCAGCGCGCGCAAAAAGCCCACATCATCAACGCTGTTCTGCATCGCATAGCCACAGCAGTTTCCGGAGTTCCAGGTGGGCATCGCACTCAGACGCCCGGTGCCGCTGGGATAGATCGCGATGAAATGCTTCTCCTCGGCCTTGGCGCTCATGCCAGACATTTTCTCGGCACTCTCAGGACTCTGCCCGCCGCCGTGAAGAACAAAAACTAGCGGGAGCGGCGTCCCGGCGTCGTGGGCGGACGGAACATGAAGCAAGTAGGTGCGTGTATGTCCGCCGAATTCCAGCGAAGCGGATTGCGTGTCCGCTTGGCTCATAGCAAACGATGCCCACGCTGGCCGGTCCGTGGCACGCCGCCAGACTACTCCGGCTACGAGGAAACAAATCGCGCCGAGCACAAGAATTCTTCGCTTGTGATAGTTCATGGAGTCGCTCCTCTGTTGGTCCCAAGCGGCGTCGCGAATCGCCGGGATTCCGCTAGTTCAGCCCCGCGTATAGCGGCATTGTACGACGATTTCAAATGTTCATACTGATCCTGATTGGCAGCAGCGTCTTAGTAATGTCCTAATCTCAAACGATGCCGGCAGGCGTGCTCAGGTCCCAGTCGGGACGGACTTCGCTGGTCACAGCGCGCAGATCATGCCAGAGGTCTGCGACGCACGGGTTGTTCGCGAGAATTTCCTGGCAAATACAGGAGGGCGTCAACCTCGGTCACGCTGATTCGCTCTGGGCCTTCAGTAATTTTATTTTCGTGCATTGGGCCGGCTTCCGCGTAGCCAAGTTTCAAGAGGCGCAATCGAGAGGCAGCGGGGAAGATCGAGAATTTCACGGCTCTAAGCGCGATTTAGCTGGCAGAAAAACGTCGCGGGGTACCTACAATTTCCGCTACAGTGCAATGAAACCAGAGACAGCGACCACTTGTAAGCCTTTGAAAAGATTGGCGGGGCCGACGGGGTTCGAACCCGCGACCTCCTGCGTGACAGGCAGGCGTTCTAACCAAACTGAACTACGGCCCCGCATGCAAAATCAACGATATTGCGAAAAGCCTTTGTTTATGGGCCTATTGCAGGTTTCGCATATACCGCACTGGTTGCTCCGAAAGTACACGATGGCGGCCCTTACCGGCAAAATCGCCACCACACTGCCACCAAAACCTACGTAAACTTCCGGTGCGCTCACGGTTAATAATCCTATCACAGCAGCAGTAGAAGAACAGTGTTGGTTCCATGGACGCGGGCCGTCAGCTCAGAATATTATTCGATAGCGCCAGAACCACTCCGGCCTACGGAGCGGAGCACGTGTCTTTAGGGGATTTTCTCGACAAGAGAGCAACCGCCCTCACTGTGTCCGAAGTCGCGGAGATCCTCAACATCTCCGAACGCCAGGTTTACAAGCTTGCCTCACTAAACATCATTCCTTCATTTCGTGTTGGCTCGTCGATACGGTTCGATCCCTCCCAAGTCGCGGCATGGCTCAGACAGAAAGCGCAGCCGATTTCGGTGCGGCCGGCTGACGAGAGAAGAAAGCGGGCGTAGTCCACCTGCGCAATGCTCCGATGGACTAACCCCATGAACCCAAGAATCTGCATCTTTGGAACCCATCACGCATACCAGTACATGACCACGAGACGGAAATATTCACAAAACGTTGAGTGCTTAATCCAGATTCATTCCGTGGATTTGGTAGCGGAAGAAGCGAGTGGATTAGCGACAACCTACGCTAAGTTAATCGCGAATAAAGCCAACGTGTTGTGGAAAGATGTGGACCTAACTCCCGAAGAAAGAATGCTTGTCCCGGACCTAAACGCTATGAGCATAGGAACCCAAATCGACTTTGATCTGCACTCGCTTCGTGAATGGGTATGGGTGATTCGAACAGCGAAGTCGATGAAGCATTCGGCTTTATTGATATGCGGACTTGCCCACACGATGGGCGTCGCGGCCAAATTTCAGTCCGTCGGGTTCAACATAGAGACCCACGTCTATCTTGATAGGGCCGACGACAAAATTACCGAAAACCGGACTGAATAACGTATCCGCCCCTGCTAACCCGCCTGCTTGGCAGCCAACGCCCCGATAACCGGGATCTCGAAGCGCTCGCCCTTGAAGGCCTTATACATCATAAAGACGTACACGATGAAGATCGCCAGATTCACCACAAACCTCAAGAGTCATCACTCCCCACAGAAACATCGTGCTCGTGGAAAACGACGCCAACGCCACGAAGGAAGCAACGACAAACATGCTCAAGACGATCGACTGATCGGCGTGAAAGCGGACAAATGCATCCCTGTCGTTGGGATATCTACTGAGAAAAAAGACGCCGCTGATGATCCCAAACAGATAAGCCAAAGCTCTGGCAACGTTTGAAGCGGAGGCCAGCCAGGAGGCTGCCCCCTAACCGCTCCGCTTGGATAATTTTTGACAATCCCGGTGCGACCTCACCGCGAAGTTATACCGGGCAGTCGTACCGGCACTGAGAGATCTTCCGATTGTGTATGCACTTTAATGGTCGTCTCCCCTGGTCCGACAGCAGTCACGGTTCCGCCGGCGCTGACGGTCGCAACGTTGCGATCGCCCGAAGTGAAACTGGTTTGCGTGGATCTGGTCAGTTCCCTTTGAGAACCATCGGCGGATTTGCTCAGCACGCGTATTGGGATTCGGTCTCCAATGCGGGAAAATAGAATGCTTGACGGCTCCGCCCAAACCTTGACCGGAACTTCGGCCCGCTCCACGTCCAATGTTAGGCTAGTCGATACTGTCTCTCCAGTGGTGGTCGTCCCAATCACCGTCACGCGATAAATACCAGAACGAATTTCACTCGGGACTGACAGTTCAAATCGGATAGGCGTTGCTTCTCCTTGCCCGCGCGCTACCACTCCCGTACTAGCCCCGGAAACCACCTGCCCCACACCCAGCGGCTGTTGTCCGATCAACGCCACATTTTCTAACGAAATATCCGCCACGGCCGAGACCGTAACCGTTTGCCCAGGTCGAACTACTGTGCCAGCGGCCGGGGAAACGATATGCAGCGGTGGTTGCTGGGCATGAGCCAAAACAGCACCGAATACAATCGCCAGAACAGGGATGATTCCCCGCATCCATTGCTTGCTGTACATATACTCTCCCCTTCATTGACCAATCGGGCTGGCGACGCCGTTTAGTAAAAGTCGCTGCCAGTCGGAGATTCATTCAATAAGCCAATCACTTCGTTAGGAATACCTGAAGCGGGATCAAGCACCGACGGTCCATTGAAGTTGAGCGTTTCGAGTGCTGCAGAATGAATCACTCCGCTGTACTCCAAGTGTGACGAGGTTTTGTTTAGGGCGCTGTCCAGTGGAACAATGGCATCATTGTCTTGTCCAAAGATAGTTGGCCACCCATTTGGGGTCAAGTCTTTCGCCAGCGGATCATTAATCAGGGGATTACCACACAAGAGCCGCAATAAGCCTGCGACGCAGTTAATGCCCTCTTCCAAAACCGAACAATCTAGACCATCGAAATTGGCCGAAGTCGCCACTCCCGCGATGTATGCCGTTGGGAACGGCTGCGTCGATGGCGGCGGAAGGGCGGTCAGCGCGGGACTTAAAGCGCCTCCAAATCCGTTACCTTCTAGGTCGTAGACGGCGCCCTCTGCCGTTTGTCCTGAGAATGTCACGGATTGCAGCGCAATGTCTCCTACAGCAGCAAGGGCGATTCGCGCGCACGCATTGTTGCTCGCGAGCAAGTCACTAGCGATCGGTGTTCCGAGATGCGGTGTGGCTATGGTAATCAGCTTGTTGATCGGTCCTGCGCCAAATGTGGGATACATCGGGTTATTCAAGAAAAGATTTATTCCGTCGGAATTCAACAGCAACATCGTGCGTGAAATGTCACCGCCCATGCTGTGCGCGACGACATCCGCTTTCACTGAGGCCACATGCGCACTGGTTCGGTAAATATTGATGAAATTGTCGATTTGAAGCAAGACAGACGGCGCGTTGTAAGCAAACCCAAGAGAATTCTCCTCAATAGGCGGAAAAGCGCAACCTTCTCGCGTGCATACCTCGTACGAAGGCGTAGTGCTCGTGATATCAGAAATTTCGTCGTTATAAGAGGCGAATTTCACGTTGAAAATAGTGCTTTCATACAAAGGTGTGAAATTGTCGAAGCTAGCCGCATCTCCCCAAAGCCCATGCACAAGCACCACGGGCGGCCTTGCTACAGTAACCGGCGTGCTGGTTGTTGTGCCACATGTGGTCTGCAACGTCACGCTGCGAGTTGTCAGAGAATTGTCCTGCGACCCACGCGAAAAGTTTACTGGTGGAAGGTAAATTGCAAATACTTCGGCTCCGGACGCGGTCATAACAGAGGTCACATTAAGAGAACTGGCAGCAGAGCTTGAACTCCCTCCAAGCTCCAGCAAACCGCCATCATTAGGAACAGAGGTGCTGGCAGAATTTGCGTCATTGAATACGGTTAGGGTATAGGTCTGGCCTGCTGCGGAAGCTGGAATGCGCAGCACGACCTGCGACGTACCGTCCGCCGCCGCCCCCTGAACCGGCCCATATGTCGCCGCAGCGATATCGTCAGTGTTCGTTGTCACCGACGAGCCGCTCACCAGCCCTGCGACTACCGGGTCAATCAACACCAGAGGTTCAGGCGGCCCTTGACAACTTGCGCCTGTCTTGCCGCTGACCGTGATGCTGGAGGGAGTGAATGTTGCGGTAGCGCCTGAATAGACCCCATCGTTATTAAAGAAGCCGACGCCCACATTGGCGCTGCCGGTGATCTGGGTATCGCTAAAAGAGGATTCCCAATTACCTGTTGTCGATAGCGGTGGCGCCCCCGTCGCGGGGGTGACGAGCACGATGACGTAATCTGAGCCGTTCCCATTTGGAAAAGTGTCGGCGACAGAATAGTCTGCAGAGCTCGGAAGAGTCGGATAGTACATCAATACGCTGGAGGATGATGAAGCCGCCTCGGCCTGTTTCCCAAACGTGTAAGAACCCCCGCCAATTGTCACAATTGAAATTCCCGGGGACGATGGCGTTGTGCCCATGATTCCGGAATAGTCGGTACCGGATTCTGGTGTTCCTACTGCGGGGTTAAAGGTGTAGACAACCTTCGCAACGTATCCGGCAAGATTGGTGCCAGGCGCCACGAAAATGCCCGTAGTATCCGTACCGCTGGTAATTGTGCCTGAGACCGTGATTGTGATGGCCTGCGCGTGGGCCGCCTGCGGGGTTACCGCTCCTCCGATGGCAAACAGAGCGAGGACGGCAATCTTGAGGCAGGAACTTTGAGCCGACCTTGTTTCGGACAGCGATCCATGCTTGGCGGTGATGATCCGGGACTTGATCAATATCCGGCGGGTAACAGCGGCGAACGGCGTCGACATGGTTCCTCCTTCGCGTCACAGCAAGCCGCAAACGAAAGACCCAGGGATGAGACCTTAGCCTCGGGAGTAGGAAGGTTTTCGATTCCCGAAGCGAGAGCCAATTATACATCAGGCTGTCAAGTTCCTGTTTGAGGACTGGTCGTCTTGGATCGCACTTGTGCGCGTGCGTGAGCGGTGGCCGGAGTTGTCGATTAAGTTGATTCCGCGTTTCTTGCAGATGGTTTGAAATCAGTTGGCGTACGATCCGGATTTTCCTGAAGGTTGATATAGGCGGACCACGCTCCATGCACTATGCGCATGCTTCGTCCTGAGATTTTCATATCTCGTTAGAACCCGCTCTCTATTCGACAAACCGGAAATCGCGCGGCAATTCTGCGACTGATTTGCCGAGCCGTAATAGTGTTTCACCCCAGAATTTACGCGCCTCATCCTCAGTTCGACCGTGATTCGTGACATGAATCATTAGACCCCACGGAGCAACCGCTCCCGGAAGAATCTTCTCTCGCTGCAGTACAAGCGAAACAGTCGCCCACCACCTGTCGCAGCCTTCGACAGCATTCGCCAGACGACTTGCCAGTAGGAGGAGATTTCCCGGCCGATCATTCAGCGCTGCCTCCGTGAAAACCACATCGGTATACGAACCCAGATAGATCGGCAGATAGATCGGTGGTGTGTTCTTCTCGTCCGTAAAAAAGGCCTTTTCGCAACCAACGCTTTCAATAGGTGACGACTCTGCATTCACCGTCTCGAGAAACTTCTGGAGCTCCGGCCAGTCCCGCGCTTCCGGTATGAGACTGACGGCTCCCCCAATCCCTTTCAGCCGCCGATAACCGTGATTAAGGTTTCCGTTGCCATGATCGACGGCAGGATAAGGAACTGCCGGGCCCCACTCATCCGATATCCAGATTCCACAGCCTCCGGCGCTCCAGAGTCGAATTTTCTCAGCGGGTGGATTCTTCAATTCCTCGTATGGTTTCCATAGCAATCGCAGTTCTTCGAATTCAACCATTGCGCCTCGCGCGAACGTTTCTCAGAATACTTTTCTCGGCTCTCCGCCACCACAAGACCTGCCGCACGAGCACTTTCTTAAGTGCAACGCTAAAATGCTATTTCTTAAATACCGAGGATAAACGAGCACGCTCGTGCATGCCAGCTAGCGTTACCCTCCCGCAGATATGAGTTTATCCGCGCGCGCCCTGCCCGGCGGTTTGATGCCAAATGCGGGGGCGCGCGACCGCGGCGGCCAACCCCTTGCCGTCGCATGATTTTTTCGTCAGAACCCTTGCAGATTCGTCGCCGCCTTGCCGTCCCGATCTCCTTGCAGATTCGTCGCCGACCGATCCCGTCGGCCCCTTGCGCATTCGTGACCGCGAGAACAGGCCGTGTTAAAGATTCCGAATGTCACGCGCGACCAAACACAACCCAGCCAAACCCCGATCGCCGATCAAACCGCCCGAGCGCTGCCCGTCCTGCGGCAGCCGGACCATCGCGCCCAGGGGCAGCCGCGCCAAGAAGCTCGAAACGGTCCGGCTGTATCGATGCAAGACCTGCGACCGCACTTTCACGCCCGGACCGCGCGCTCTGCGCTACAAGACCTACCCCCTCCACGAGATCCTCGATGCGCTCTCGACCTACAACCGTGGCTGCTCCCTTGAGGAAACCAGCCGGCGCCTGTCCTCGCGTTACGGCCATGCCATCGATCCGGCGACGATCTCGCGCTGGCTTACCGCCCATCCGCGACTCACGACATACCGCAGGCTGCGCGACCGCGGCAGCGCGCTTTTCACGCCGCCGCAGCTTATCCGGACCTTCAAGCTTTATCATCGCCAAGTCTATGAATTTTCCTTCCATCGCGCCAAGCTGGCTTTCCTTCGCGCGGGCACTCTCGACGACCGCCGCCGGGGCGACACCCGCTTCGCGCCGCTCGCGGATTTTCTCGAACGCGCTCATCACGATTGCCCGCACGAGCTTTTTCGCCGTGAAGACGGCGCGCGCGGCTCGCAGTTGGCGCCTGGATTTCTCGCCCTCGACCGACTCGTGGTTCTCGAAAAGCAGAACACTGCCACCGACACGGCGGCGCTGATAATTCCCAGCGTCGGCTCGAACTACGACCGCCATTCACGGTTACAGCGCTTCATGCTGATCAATGACAGCACGACCGTCGCCGTCGAAGTTCCAATTTTTCTTCTCGAAGAGGATATCGCCGCGCTCGAAGATCACTACGGCGTCACGATCGTTCCGAAGGAACCGGTCCGACGCGCCCAAACGGCGCTCGGTCATAAACAGCGATTCATCACAGGACACATCGATTTCCTGCAAGTGCGGAACGGCGCGATTCACATACTCGACCACAAACCCGACGCCCGTACCAACAAACCCATCGCTCAGCTCTCTATTTATGCCCTCGCCTTGATGCGACTCGCGCCCGGTCTCACTCTCTCTGATTTCAGATGCGCATGGTTCAACGAAGCCTGCTACAACGAGTTCGCGCCCGGGCGTTTATTGCGCAGTCGCGCAGAGCAGCGATTCTTCGCCGACGACTTTTGAATCGGCTCCCATTCACGCACGCGCCTGCCTGGCTGCCTGTTTCATCGAGCGCCGCACCCGTTCAGAGATGAATCTCGCGAACGGCACGATTTTCATGTCGATGCTGGCGCGATCCAGCGCCGCCAGATAGCCTTTACGATCCTGAACCCGGATGACTGTCCACGGATAGCCACCTGAAGCCAGCATCGCGTTCATCAAAAAACGCGCCATCCGCCCGTTACCGTCCGGGTACGGATGGATGTAGCCGAACATCCAGTGTCCCAGCACGGCGCGGACGCTCGGCTCTGCTTCACGTTCCAGCAGCTCGAATAGAGCCGGCATGGCATCACGAACCGCTTCCCAGCGCGGCGGCACATAGCGCGACGTGCGCAGATACACCGCATTGTTCCGATAGCCCGCGAGCGCCCCGGCATCAATCAATCCAGCCGCCACACAGGGCTGGAATAATTCGCGGTACCATTCCCCGTGGGCCGCGCGCGCCAAGGCGCCAGCATTCCCGCCTGCAATCACTTCGCCCACCGTTGTCTTCACTTTCTGGAAAGCCTGCCAGTAGCCGCGCGCGGCCAGCGCGTCGCGGCTCTGTTCGTCATCCGTGTGATGTTCCGGGTCCCAGTTTCCCCGCTGCACTCTCTCGATCAACGCCGGCGTGACGCTGTACCCCTCGATTGACAGCGAGTGATAAGCGTCGCTTTTGTACATGTCATCTACGAAGCGCAGATACTCTCTCCTGTTTCGCGGAAGGCCCGGCGCTTTCGGGAACGTCCCGACAACCGTTCCCCGCATGGATTCCCACATCGCCTGGATGCGCCCGACAATGGGCGCCGTGACGATCGGCAAAACGCCAAATGTTTGCTTCGAGGCGAAGGGATCAGTTTCGCGCACGTCGTATCCTGCGGACTTCATGGCCCTGACGATCTCGTCAGCGACCTGCGGGCGGCCGATGCGGCGGAACGCCCCGGCAATGTGCCCTGCTTTTGCCGAGTGCCCGCCGTTGAGCAGAAGCCGCAGCACATCCGACGCTTCGCGAATTCCCGCGAGCACGACCTGAGTCTCGATGGGTTTTCGGGTGAAGAAAGTCTCCGGAACTTTCACGAGTGCCGCCGCAGGAGAGAACAGCCTCAGTCCGTCCTTGACAGACACATCCACCGCAGGCGGCATCTCCGGCTGTTTGAGATCATAAATGGATGTCCCGAAAAGCAAATTCATGGTGTGGTTCGTGCCCTTCAGGCTATAGACCACCACCTGTGTTGGAATCACGGTATTCTGCGCATGCAGGAGAACCGACTGCTCGGGCGATAGATGCCACGCTTCGTCAAATCGGTCCTGGCAGTAGCTCGCGCAGAATTCCCAGAACGACGCATACCATGGCGTGCTGTCGCCCTCGCGCGCCTGCGGGCTGGAGGATATCAGCCAGCCCTTCATGACTTCCCGCAGGAATCCGTTGCGAAGCAAGCGCTCACGGTGCGTGCGGCTCAGCTCGCGCGACCGGAAAACGCGGCGTCCGCCTTTTTGAAGCGCCTGAAGGGCGGCGAGCGATTCCGCAAGTTTTTCATTCGGTTTGGGCATTGTGGGGTTCCCGGGTCTCTCCAAGCTTATTCTGCCGTGTCTATACAAGCATATAATGCTGTATAATTACAAGCATATTCTGCTGTGCTGATACAAGCCTATTATGCTATGACCCTTGAAGCCACAACCGCGTTCTCGCAGAGAAAACCCCTGCCGAAAATTGGAATCTAAGACGGGAAGCTATATGAGCAAGGTTTTCATATTGGGAGTGGACCACTTCCTGCAGAACATCGAAAGTGTCTGCACGACTCCGGTCGGGAAGGAGTCCGAAACCAATCAAAAGGACGCGCTTAAAGCGCGGCTTGAGGAACTGATTTCAGAACGCCGCCCCGAGCTGATTGCTGAGGAAGCCAAGCTTGACCGAGAGTGCATGGGCAAGCAAATCGCAGATGCTCACGGCTGCAAATACTGCAATCTCACTATGCCGTGGGAAGACCGCTTAAAATCCGGCGTTGCCAGAGATTACGACCGCACACGAGAAACTCGCCGAGCAGCTTATACAGTCTTTGAGACATTCATGTTCGAGCAAATTCAGAAGAACCGCGGAAGCTCCGACAGTATTCTCGTGATCTGCGGCTCATATCACGTGGATGGTTTAGAAAAGCTCTTCCGGACTGCGGGAGACGATGTTCAGACGGAGGACACCTATCATGCGACGTGGTATCGCGGACTCCCGGAGGAAAGCTCGGGTGAGGTGATTGGATTCTACAAGGAGATCCACGGGCGGTCTGATACTCGTCTGTAAAACCCGCCCTCTACCGATGGGACAATTCCTCTGCGCTCCGAATAATTTCCGCTATCAAATCTCGATGTTCTTCGATGTCCTTCAACCCAAGATGCAGAACAATCCCGCTGCGTCTATGCTCACTTGCCTCGATTCCAGCGCTCTCCAGACGATCAATGTAATCCTGACGCTTCTCTACTCCTACTTTTAGGTGGACATTACAGTAAGCCTTGCGGGGATGAAACCAGCAGAAGTTGTAACCGCTTGTGCCAAGCGCAATGTGGTAACGGTTATACGTGATTCTGGGCGCGCCATTCGTGGTCGGCGTCAAAGCTTTTACAGCATCGACCACAGCCAATGACTGAGGATTGGATTTCTTTTCCCAATATGCTCGATCAACTGGCTCGGAGGCTTCCGCGTCGCCCGGCTCTGCAGACTCAACTACATCTAGAACCCGCGTGAACTGAAGTACAACCTCGTCGCCTATCCGAAAAGCGCTTAACTGAATCGCGATTATAGGAACCGCGCGGTTGAGGAGTCGGATCACGTTGAAAAAACGGGCAGTGATTTCTTCGGCCACAATGACCGCGCGATGCGTGAGGTCTGGATACCTTTGGCGCTCTATATCCCAGTATTCAATCGTCCGAACGATGTGGCTAGCGTCGGTTTCACCGAGCATGACCTCGATTTCATACATCGTCTCGCCCTCCGGATCAGCCATCAAAAAATCGATGCGGCCTCCGGTGTGCTGCGTCTTCTCTTTCTTTAGAAGGTCAAGTTCGCCAAGATTGAGCAGCGACGTATCGCGGGCAATTTGATCTTGCAGCCACGTTTCGTCGAGACCCATCGAGCGTAGCCGTTCGGGTGCTGCCTTTTTCAGTCTCAATTGTGGATTCGACAAGAGAAGCCTCCAAGCACGAAAGTCTAAGCCCCACAGGGGGACGGACGCATATCCACCGCTGGTTCAATTGCTGTAAGACGTGGCATCTCGTCATAAGTTCGCCCATGCAGTTTTCGTCCGGTCATATCCTTTCGAACGCCACCCCACTGTTTGAAAAAGAAAGGCACGCTGCCGACCAGGCATTGTCGGTGGATTGATTCAACCCATTCGGCGCGCATCGACCGTGCTCCTGGTCCAGATTCGCCACCGACAATGACCCAGTGAATCCCCTTTAGAGGGAGGTTTTCCAACGGACCGATGAGAGGCTCGCATGACAGAAACCGCACTTGTGCCGGCACCGCTGCTAGATCAGGTATCCTGCCAATGACCCGTGCGTCTTCAACGCTAACCCCCATCCAGACGTTACTCGGCCACGGCAGACTTCCGCCGATCTCACGCAGTCTTTCGCTACGCTTCGTGAGAATCTGAAAAGTGTGCTGCGGGCAGGCCTCCATTGTTAAGAACACGCGCCGGATGAAATCGTCCGGCACCGCATCCTGGAAGAGATCACTCATCGAGTTCACAAAAATTAGCCGCGATTTTTTCCAGCGTTTAGGCAGATCAACGAGGTCGTCGTGCAGAGTGGGTTTGAACCCATCCTGATAGCGATCCGAGCCCATCGCATGCAACCGCTTCGCCATCCTCTCGGCATAGCAGTGTTTGCACCCTTGGCTGACCTTCACACATCCGGTCACCGGGTTCCACGTCATCTCCGTCCATTCGATCGTTGATGTCGTCGCCATATACCCCCCCGTTTTCGGCCAACCTATTCAGTCGTCCAAGATGTCTTGAGCGATTCTCAATGCCGTTGGCGCGCCGCGTTCATTGGCAGCGGCAAAGCACAGCAAATAAAGAGGACTCGATTTGGAATTCTTCAAAATCAATCCCTTCGCGACGCCCGCAAAGCAGACAGCAAGCCGTTCGACATGCTGAGGGAATTTTCATGGCCGAAATAATTTTTGGCTCCACGATCACGCTCTCAACTGATCGAGTGATCCCCGTGCGATGGATCGGCGAACAGCATGTTCGGGAGGACCTCGGCTTTATTCCGTCCTTTGCGGACTGGGTAAAGGCGATCCGCCCGGAACCTTGGATGGGCCGTGCGCTGAAGCTTGATGGCCTGGAATCGCAGCCGGTGACCTGCGGTCTTCCCGATCCAATTTCCGATTTACAACCGTCGATCCTTCCGCTACGAGGTATGAAATGACCGAAACCGTCGAACCCAAACCCGAGTACCGCTCGCTCCCCGAGGATGCCGTCGTCGCGGCACTCCAAGATCCGGACCCGGCAAATCCCATCGCCATCGAGGTTGCCCGGCTGATTGACGGCTACACACGGAATTTCCAGGCGCACGCCCAAAGGCTGGGCCGAATTCCGTCGGACATCCTTCGCATAAAGTCGCGCTGGCCCATTGAGGCCTTCGCGATGCGCCTGACCACCGAAGTCATCCGCGAAAGTCTCGCGCAGCCCGCACCCAACAATTGAACCACCCTGACAAAATCTTCCAATTGGCATACGGTCGAAACGGTTACAACGATATGGAGCTGCGCCGATGCCATCACCTGCGAACAAGAGTGAGATGAATCTAATCGAAAAACTTATCGAGCAAAGAGAGAAGGAAAGAGATGAAGCACGCGATCTGGCCAGGCAAAAAGAGAGATACATTGCCTCGAAGCTGATCCGCTATGTGATCGATAAAAAGGGCCGCAAGGTGTCGGTTCAAATCGATCTGACGAAGCATCGGCAGCTTGGGGAACACATCGAACAGTTTCTCGTCTCGCGAGCTTTGCGTGAGGCGGCAGAATGTGCGGAGTCCACTCCAAAGCGTCGCCGCCGCCGTGTTCTAAAGCGTCGGCCGGCCAAACCGGCTCGCGGCGCTTGACGAAGGCGCCGCCGGGATGGCTTCAACGCCTGCCCGGCCATCGCTTCCTACGATATAGCCGAGGATCTGAATCGTTTAGCAACCCTCGCCAGCCTCTTCGGTGCGCCTGCCCTTCTCCGGATCTGCGTCGGTTTTTTTGTTGTCTTCGTCCACACACTCACTCCCACACCGGCACCTGACGAATCGCCGTTGGCCGTAACGCAAGCTCCGGTCGCAGAGGCGGCCTCGCAATTTCGTCGTACAGCAAAATCTCCCTCCCACCGACACGCGCCCCCTCGGCCACAACCGCCAGATCATCAACGACCGCGTCATCCTCGACGACCCCCATAATCCAGGCGCAGCCCCTGACGCGCCCATTGTCCCGCACGACCGCATCCTCGCCGTAAACTTGGGCAGCGTCGTACACCCAGCACTCGCCGCTGTGGCAGAGATTATCCTCGCTCTCTATATACCCCCCGAGATCGCCGCGCCTGACATCGCCGAAATCCTTGAGCGCCCGAATTCGGTACACTGTCCGATCGCCCGCTCTCAAGTAATCGCCAACCAGCAATTCGTACTTCTTCGTCATGGCCGCCTCCTTACAAACTGAGAACCCGCGCCGGAACCCGGCAGCGGACGACGGTGGACAACATGACGGCGACATCAACTTCCGTTTCTTCATCGAGTGCGGCCTCAGCACCGACAATCCTCTTGTTCAGAACTACGGCCGCGACACCATCAACCCTGCCAACCAAGCACCTCACCACGTTCACCAACAATTGACTCAATGCATCCTCCTCAACAGTTTCATAACCACAACGACTATTCAACCTATGGCCGATGTCTTAAAAAAAGGTTAACAAATCAAAATAAATTCTCGTTACATATCAGGGTAGGCGGCCAATCTTCGCCTCCCGTTCGACTGCTTTCCACGACCTCCGCGCTAATTTGCGCGCCCGGTTGCGCGAACGCAGTGAGCGCAGAGGAAACAGACAACGCCGTCAGCACGGCGAGAACAACTATCGATCAGGTGTGAGACGTAAAGCGCAGCGCGAGGGAGCGGACGCAGTCAATCTCCCCTCGCGATTCGCGCCATCGAAAATTTCATCGGACGTGCTGATTCCATACCTGCGTAACCGCGCCCCTAACATTCCTGAAATTCTTATTCCTCATAATCAACATGTTCGGAGAAATAGCGGATCGCTGCTTCGCGCCGCTCGCTCCGGACAATCAAGCGCCCGGTTGCGCGAGCCCGGTTGCCCGAGCACTTACGAGGGCAGAGGACCGTACAACGCGAGCGCAGAGATAACTCAAACTCTGACGGACGCGACAGGATGGCGGTGGGATTCCAAGGCAACGGAAGGTTCCGGAAACTTGCACCGGATTATTCCCAGCTTGGCCTCTTCACGAGTGTTCCGGCAGAGGCCGTCATTGCGGCTCTTCCGGGGGAGGCCACCATTTCGGGGGTTTTGGAACTCCCACCTATAGAGACGGAGCCAACAGATGGACGACATGAACCGATTGGGCAACCTGATTCTGAAACATTGGACGACCCACCGGCCGGGGGTGATCGAGGAACTGGAAAGGACGAACCAGTTGCAGCCCGTCCTCCGCCAGGCTCAGGAACAGACGGGCGACCTTCTCCACAATCTGACCGTGATTCAAAAGATGGATTACCAGGCGGCCTGGGAACTGGCGACACGGGAATGGGCGTTCCTTCCGGAAGAGGACCGCCCGAACCGGCCCCCCCTGAAACGGCAATTGTCCGGCAACCCGACCCCGAGCCAAACCTCTTTCCATCCCGGGATTTCCGAATAACCGACGCGCTGCGAATCGGCGAAGGCAGCCTGCGCGATAAGGCTCTCGACAATATCGAAGCCATACGCGCGCTGAAGCGCATCGACGCCGAGAGCCGCGCGCCGACCGACGCCGAAAAATCCCTCCTTGTGAAATACACCGGCTGGGGCGCGATCGCGAATGCCTTCCGCCCCTACCCGCCCCCCGAATGGCAGCACACGGCCACAGAACTCCGCGAACTGCTGACCCCGCCCGAGTATGACTCCGCCCGCGCCTCGACTCCCAATGCCCATTACACCTCGCCCGACGTTATCAAGAGTATTTGGCAAGCCATGCAGCGCTTTGGGCTTCGGCCCGGCGCACAGATTCTCGAACCCTCGATGGGAATCGGGCATTTCTTCGGCCTTATGCCGGACGAGCTTCTGACAGGCACCCGCAGGACCGGCGTCGAACTCGACTCAGTAACTGCCCGAATTGCAAAATGCCTCTATCCGGATTCGACCGTCTTCGCCAAAGGCTTCGAAGATACGCCGCTTCCGGACAATTTCTTCGACGCGGTGATCGGCAATATTCCCTTTGGCAATTATGCGGTTCACGATCCCGCCTACCGGCGCACGCCCGTTCTCACCCGCACCATTCACGATTACTTCCTGGCGAAATCTCTCGACAAGACTCGCCCCGGAGGCGTGCTGGCGCTGATCACCAGCCGCTATACGATGGACAAGCAAGATTCGGCGATCCGGAATCATCTCGCCGAGCGCGCCGACCTCATCGCGGCAATCCGGCTCCCCAACACAAGCTTCAAAGCGAACGCGGGAACGGAAGTCACGACCGACATTCTGTTTCTGCAAAAGCGAGCGCCTGGCGCGCCCGCCAACGCAGAATCCTGGCAGGATCTTGCCGGAAGCGAAACGCCCGACGGGCCAGTCTCCATCAACGAGTATTTCGTGCGGCATCCCGAGATGATGCTGGGACACATGCGGCTCGAGCGCGGACTCTACAGCGCGCGTGAGCCGACACTCGCGGGTGAATTCGTACCGGAGCGTCTCGCAACCGCCATCGCATCACTCCCAGCCGGCATTTATCCCCGCTCCGCAGATCTCCCTCCCACGCGCGACATCACCCAGGCAGAGAGCGTCGCAATCGAGACCGTCAAGGACGGAGCCTTTGCCGAGCGCGACGGCGTGATCGTGGTGCGCAGCGGCGCGGGTTTCGAAGCGCTCAACCTTTCGGAATCTGTCACAGCGCGCGTGCGCGGAATGCTTGCGGTGAGAGACGCCGTCCGGCTCGTCTTAAGCACTGTGGCGTTCGACGCCACAAACTTCGATCAACTCAAAAAATTCTTCGACCAGCTTCCGACACCGATCGATCACGTCCTGGTCACCGGCCCCGGTCCCTACTATGCACCGCTGGCGGAACTCGATATCGAAAAGGCGCGCCAGGATGTCGAAGCCCATCTCTTGATGCCGTTGCAGGTCGCTCGCTACGCCGCAAAGAAGGTTCGCCCCGGAGGCACCCTGCTCTTCATGAGCGGAATCGGTGGCCGCCGCACTGCGCCAGGACTCGCTCTCGTCTCGGCTCTCACCGCCGCGCTTCCAGCCTTGACCAAGGACCTCGCACTCGAGCTAGCCCCGGTCCGCGTCAACCTTATCGCCGCCGGCTTCGTCGATACTCCGCTTTCAGCCTCCCTGCTCGGCGATCAGCTGGAGGCTCGGCGCGAGCAACTCCGCGCGACGCTCCCGATCCGCCGCGTGGTCGGCCCAGCGGACGTCGCCGCCCTGGCCGTCCACCTCATGACCAACACTGCCCTAACCGGTGGAACCTACGACATAGACGGCGGCCAGCAGCTCGTGGACGGGTAAGCCCAGCCAAAATTAATGCGCTAATCAGGCGCCTGACTAGCATTTCCACAGGTTCCCTGAGCATCTACTAATTTTAATGCAAAATTTAATTGACGCCGAATCTCGGAACATCTATCTTCCGCGTTGGATTGAACCCAGGTATGTCATACGCTTTCAGGTTCGGCTTGAGATCAGCGATTTGTCGTCCAATCTCATCAACCCGCAATAGCACCCGCATGGTTTTCTGCTCAACTTGGGGCTCCCACGAATCGCAGCCGCCTCGTGCTTTGCCACGCCGTTAGTGGCTGTAAAAATGTCAGCTAGGAAGACCCGCAACAGGACCGTCAAATCCACGCGGCTCGCCAACGGTGAGAACCCAGTGGTGATTTGTGTATGCCGGCGGATTCGATCACGTGAGCGCAATCAAAGATTCGGCCGGGCTGCTTGAGTTGACGATCACATTGGTTCGTCGTTGTTATGGATGACGACGGCATTATCGATCGAGCGAGCTGTACTGCGAGCTTTTAAGGAGGACTTATGTCAATTGAGAAAACAGGAAGCGCGGTTGGTGCGAGTCGAGCGCTGCAGCCCGCGGAAACAAATCCTCTCGATTTTGTGCCCGACAAAATTCCTTTCGACACTCCGTATGGCCCACCGATATCACTAGACCGGGCCCAGGCGGTTATTCAGGCGGCGGTGGCAGAGGCGAAGAAGCGGGATTGGAAGATGAACGTAGCTGTGGTCGATTCCGGTGGCAATCTCGTGGCCTTCCAACGAATGGACGGCGCGATACTTGCCTCCATTCAGATTTCCGAACACAAGGCGCGAGCAGCCGCGACCTTCCGCCGCCCAACGAAGCAGTTCGAGGACGGTATCAATCTTATGCATCTCAACTATCTGCTCGCGTTCGATGGAATTATTGCCTCTCGAGGCGGAATCCCACTGATCGAACAGGGAGCGATTATCGGCGCAATCGGTAGTTCCGGAGGCGCGGATTCACAGGACGACATCGTCAGCAAGGCAGGCGCGGCACTAATCAACCAACCGCCGGGAGAGAACAAATGATCCAAATTTCAAGAAAGCGTTGAGGACAATCAACCGCTTTCGACGACTAACAAATATAAAGGAGAATCCAATGTCATCTGCATCCACAGCTACGAAGCCCGCACAGATCCGCATCGCCCGGCGGTCGCCCGCCTATTGGCGTGTCACGATCGACAACCCGCCGATCAACGTGATGGGCCCGGAAATGGTCAAGCAGTTTCAGGAAGCCATCAAAGCTCTCGAGGCCGACGAGCAAGTCAGGGTCGTCGTCTTCGACAGCGCGGTCAACGACTACTTCCTGAATCACTCCGACTTCGAAGCCAAGCTTGAGGACCTCACCTCACTGCCGCCAGGGCCCACAGGATTGCCGCAGTGGCCGGACTTTCTCGCGCGGTTGACCCGCTTGCCAGTCGCCTCCATCGCGCTCATTCGTGGCCGCGCGACGGGCAATGGCAGCGAGGTCCTGCTGGCCTGCGACATGACTTTTGCCAGCCGCGAGAAGACCATCATCTCGCAATGGAAGTGGGCGTCGGAATGGTCGCCGGCGGCGGCCCCATGGCTCGGCTTCCCCGACTCATCGGCCGAAACCGCGCCCTCGAGGTGCTCTTGAGTTCGGAAGACTTCGCCGCGGAGCAGGCCGAGGCCTACGGCTACATTAATCGCGCCCTGCCTGACGCCGATCTCGATGCGTTCGTAGAGGCGCTCGCGACCCGGATCGCCAAGTTCGACAAATGGGCGATCGCCCAGACCAAGCGCCTCGTCAACACCAGCCTCCCGCCGGACGTCGAGCTCGGCGCCGGGTGGGATGCGTGCATCAATTCACTCGGGCGATCCGCCGCCCAGGAGGGGATCAAAGCGCTGATGGCGCGCGGCTTCCACAAGCCGGGCGATGTAGAAAATCGGCTCGGATACTACCTGGGCCAAATCGCGCGCTAGGCCGCCGCCCGCGCTGTTCCGAACTCCGGACGTTGCGGATGGGACGCGCTCGAAACCAAGCTTGCTTGCCAGGACACGGAAGGAAAATTGGAAATGAAAAAAGACCAGCGCGGAATCAACCCCGCTTCGAAGCCGAGTGGCGATGGGTGTGTCGAATGTTTGGCGTCACCAAAAAGCTGGTGGCTTCATCTCCGCCGGTGCGCGGAGTGCGGGCACATCGGTTGCTGCGACAGTTCTCCGAGCCAGCATGCGTCCAAGCATGCGGCGACAACAGGGCATCCGATCATTGCCAGCTTCGAGCCGGGTGAGGATTGGTTCTACGATTACAACACGCGGAAGATGATCAAGGGTGTGGAGTTGCTTCCGCCACATTCGCATCCGGAAGATCAAGCGGTACCCGGACCGGCAGGGAGAGTTCCAGCCGATTGGGAGTCGCTGCTGCACTAGCTGGCGTCGATCGATTTTTTATGAATGGGAGCGGGACTCGGGACACCATATTTGTAATGAGCACCGGATCGAAAGGAGCTATCAATGAACGGGGTACAAGTCGAACAGAAGAGCTATGAGATGCCCCCGCGCGAGGGGTTCACCGTCGCACATTTTCTCACCGTCGCCGACGTCGAGCGATCGGCTCGCTATTACGAAAAGGTCTTCGGCGCTCGCATTCTGACCATGGGTGACGGCAACGCGCCTCCGTACCTTCAGCTCGCGAATATCTGGATGATTTTGAACGTAGGGGGCGGGCCGACCCCGGATAAGCCGATGGTAACGCTCAGCGTCCCCGACCCCAATCACATCAACAGCTTTATGAATTTTCGCGTTGCGGATATCCAGGCGTGCTATGAGTTGTGGAAAAGTCGAGGAGCCGAGTTCCTCACACCGCCAATACCCAAGTACGGCGAGATTCGCTGCTATATCCGCGATCCTGACGGTTACATTATCGAGGTCGGACAGAGCACCTCCCTCAAGTACGGTTAACGCTTGGCGCGGATCGGATGCCGACGCTGCGCGTCGTCGTCGCGCTTCGGCCAATCTTTGCCTTGAACAGTCACTCGCTCTGACATCGAAAGGAGTACCAGATGGCTGGTACAAATGGACCGAAAGAGACCACCCTTAGTGTGAACGTATTTACGGCCCCGGGAAAGGCTATGGTCGGCGAGCGGCCAAAGCCCTTCGGGGAAGCGTTCGGCTTTGACCCGATCACGTCAACTTTAATCTTCGGCGAGTACGACGCGGTGCTGGTGGACGCCATGGGGACAGTGGCTGAAGCCGAGGCTCTCGCGGATTGGGTGGGTCTGCACAACCGCAACTTGGAGACCATCTATATAACGCACGCCCATTGCGACCACTTCTACGGACTGAGCATTCTGCTGGACCGTTTTCCGGGCGCTCGGGCGATAGCAACTCCCAAGGCGGTGAACGCCATGCAGATGTCTTTCTCTCCCATAGTGGAGCGGTTGGCCCGGCGGCTCTTTCCCGGGCAAGTGCTCACTAAGTTGATTCCACCGGAGCCTTATGCGCAAGAGACGTTCACGCTCGAGGGCCACGAGTTGCGCATCGTCGAGCAGGGCCGCACCGATAGTCCCGATTCGACGTCTCTATACGTTCCATCGATCGGCCTGATCGTCGCCGGCGACGTTGTGTACAACCAGTGCCGCATTTACGTCGGCGATACGACCCCCGAGAGCCGAAAGAATTGGATCGCGGCGCTAGACCGGTTGGCGGCGCTGAACCCGGAGATTGTTGTCGCCGGCCACAAGAAGACTGGCGCGCCCGACTCTCCCTCGACGATCCAAGAAACGAAGCGCTACCTGCAAGACTTCGATCGGCTGCAGAAAACCGCGACATCCGACCAGGCGCTGTTCGATCAGATGACGGAGCTGTACCCGCATTGGGTAGCCAATCAGTCGTGGTTGATGTTCGGATTCCCGGCACCATAACCTGCAATAGACCGCTTTGGCCCCTCGTTGCGCACTTTGGAGGAAGCCGCGGACAATGCGCTAGTTCATATTTAGGAGAACAGAATTCGATTTCAAAAAGGAGAACAACAATGACAGCTGAAGGAAAAGTCTTAGTGCTGGTATCGAGCGGTCGCGGCTTGCCATTGAAAGATGGCAAGGTTTATAAGGGCGCTGGCTACTATCTCAACGAGCTGACGGTTCCGGTTCGCGCCCTGATGAAGGAGGGCTACGAAATCACTTTTGCCAACCCCAAAGGCAACACGCCGCAAGTGGATGTGCATTCAGAGGTCGCCGATTTCTTCGGCGGGGACGCGGCCAAGCTTGAGGACTATATGCTATTCCGCGACGGCCTGACTGGGCTCCGAGATCCAATGCGCATCGCGGATGTCATCGCATCGGGCCTGGATCAATATGACGCAGTTTTCGTCCCCGGCGGTCACGGCCCGATGATCGATCTTCTCGATGATCCTGACGCTGGCACCGTGATGAGGCACTTTCATGAGACATCCAAGCCTACGGCAGTGCTTTGCCATGGCCCGATTTCACTTCTCTCGGCTCTTCCCAATTCTTGGGAGGTGGTCGCTGCGCTGGCGGCGGGCGATGTCGCCGGAGCGCACGCCAAGGCTCAAGGATGGATTTATTCTGGATATAAGATGACTATCTTTTCGACTGCGGAAGAGCAGCAGCGGGAACCGCAGGAGATTGGCGGCAAGGTGCTGTTCTACCCAGACTTCGCCTTGCGTACGGCGGGCGGCGATGTAAGTGTGCTCGCTCCGTGGTCGAGCTACGTTCTGCAAGATCGCGAGTTGATCACAGGTCAGAATCCGTTCTCGGACGAAGCGATTCTGAAACTTCTTCTACCAGCACTCCACGGGAGAAGAAGTCAGGGGGCTGGTGCGTAGTCCGCTGGATCGAGCCTTCGCTACTAACGCACCCTCAACCTACATCAACCGGCGATGCGAATGTTTCCTCGCGCATGATGGAGGGCTGCCCCTATTTGGAAAGGCGCTGGAAGTCGCGATGCCGAAGTATCGCGCGATTCCTTGGTCCAATTGTTTTGCTTTTCCTTGACCGGCTTGGTCTGCAGCAAGTATGAACACGGAATAACCAGAATCAGCAGATGAGCACTGTTTATCAGAATTGGAGTCGTCAATGAGCGTACAAATCGAACAAAAGAGCTATGAGATGCCCCCGCGCGAGGGGTTCACCGTCACACACTTCATCAGCGTCGCCGACATCGACCGATCGGCTGATTTTTATGCAAAGGTCTTCGGCGGCCGCGTTCTGAGCAGAGGCGACAGCAAGGGTGCGTCTGGGCACATTCAGATCGCGAATACTTGGCTCATTGTCAACGTCGGGGGTGGGCCCACCCCGGACAAGCCGTCAGTAACGCTCAGCGTCCCCCCCGATCCGGATAAGGTCAGCAGCTTCTTGAATATCCGCGTTGCGGATATTCATGCGTGCTATCAATTATGGAAAAGTCGAGGAGCAGAGTTCCTCACGGAACCTATTGCCAAGTACGGCGAGATTCGCTGCTACATCCGCGATCCTGACGGTTACATTATCGAGGTCGGACAGACCACCGACCTCACGTAAGGGTGACGCTCGGCCGGGATGGGACTCGACGAGCTTCTAGAGCCTCTGCGACGACCAGTGATTTTATTCAGAGCCGGGAGGCCCCCGCCTCCCGGATGTTTCGAAAGTCTGCGGTGATGTTTTGAATTTTCAGCACCAAGGAGGTTTGTATGTATCAGAAAGCCAGCGCCGTAAAGTCTGCTCAGCAAACCGAAGTCCGGCCTCACCAACCCGGGCAGGAGGTTTTCAAAACCATCTTGTCCGAAGATGTCGATTGGAAACCGTTCCCGGCGTTCCCGCCTTCCGTCCGGCTGGCCGTCGTCGTGGGTCAGCCTTCGGAGCCCGGCCCTTACACGATCAGGATCAAAGTGCCTCACGGCGTCAAGTTGATGCCTCACAAGCACCCGGAGGATCGAGTCTATACCGTGATTTCCGGCGTCTTTTATATCGGATTGGGTGATGAATTCGACGCGAGTAAGTTGGAAGCCTATCCGCCCGGCGCCGTAATCATTCTCCCTGGCAACACGCCTCATTTCCACTGGGCGAAATCCGGCGAGTACGTCACGCAAGTATCGGCGATCGGTCCGCTCGGACTGGAATACCTCAGCGCTAAAGACGATCCGCGAAACAACAACTCGTAGCAGGAGTCCCAACAGCTTTTTGCAGGCCCAACAGAACCGGTTTTCTGCCCTCAAGAAAGGCGGATGGGCAAACCCGGAAAAACCAGGGAATGTCACAGCGAGGCGACAGGAGAGAGGACAATGGCAACGACAAGACAGGGCGCCGTGCCGAGCCTCATGAAAGCGGTTCGCATCGCACAGTACGGCGGCTCCGAACAACTCAAATACGAGGAAGCACCGCTGCAGCAGATCGGCCCCGGTCAAGTACTCGTTAAAGTGCGCTACGCGGGCGTGAATCCCGTGGACTGGAAAATCCGCGAAGGCTACAGGAAGCAAGTCAGTCCGGCGAGCTTTCCGCTCACCCTCGGACTGGATCTCGCCGGAGAGATCGTGGCGGGTGGCGGCGGCTCGGGCAGCTTTCGGACGGGCGAGCGGGTGTTCGGATTCGGCGAAGGGACATATGCGGAGTTCACGGTGGCGGCGATTCCGGACATCGCAGCGATTCCAGAGAAAATGGAGTTCGCGGTGGCCGCGGCGCTGCCGACGTCTGGGCTGACGGCCTTGCAGGCAATTCGCGACTACGTGCAGCCGAAGCCCGGAACCCGGATTCTGATCCACGGCGCGGCCGGCGGCGTAGGCTCGTTCGCAACCCAGATCGCCAAACTCTGGGGCGCTCAGGTGATCGGCACCGCATCGGGCGAAGACATCGTGTACCTGCGCTCGCTGGGTCATGTGCAGGTAGTGGACTACAAGCAGGAGCGCTTTGAAACCGTGGGGCTGGTGGACGCGGTGCTGGACCTGATCGGCGGCGAGACGGCGACGCGCTCGTTCGCCATAGTGAAGAAGGGCGGCGTGATGGTTTCGACGGTGGGCGCGGCGAACGCGGAGCTGGCGGCGCAGGCGGGGATTCGCGGCGTGAACATGGGGCAGAAGCGAAGCGCCGCGGACCTATCGGAGCTAGCGGGCTTCGTGGAACGCGGCGACGTGAAGCCACGGATGGGCGAGGTGTTTCGGCTGGAGCAGGCGCGTGAGGCACAGGACGCGAGCCAGCAAGGCCGGGCCAAGGGGAAAATCCTGCTGAAGGTCGCGTAAGCATGGAAGCAGCGCGACTCGACGAGTCGCACACTTCGATTCCGTTAAAGCATTTGGCTTCTTCTCAAATTGAGGATCAAGATGAACGATCAACACGAGAAAGAGCAGGATTCCGGAGCGCGAGATCAAGAGATCCGCGCGGCACTGGATCAGCATTGGGCGGCGTCCGATGCCAACGATTTTGAAACGGAGCATCTCATCTATCACGAGGACGCAGTGCTGGATTACCCGCAATCAGGCGAGCGAACCCGCGGTCGATCCAACATACAGAACCAACGCGCCAGTCAGCCGAGCAAAAAGCGATTTTCTATCCGGCGGATCATTGGCAGCGGCGATCTTTGGGTCACCGAATTCATCTTGACATACGACGGCAAGCCATCCTACACCGTGAGCATCATGGAGTTCAGCGGCGACAGGGTTGCGCGGGAAACACAGTACTTTGCGGATCCATTCCCGGCTCCCGCATTCCGCGCTCAATGGGTCGAACGAATAACCTCATAATTTCTTGCTGCGAGAATTCGCCAACGACACCGCCATTTGCGATTTGCAGCACAATTGTCGACAACAGAGATCAACGCGAGAGACCCGCTAACTCCTGACTAACGCATTTACGGGAAAAGTGAAGTGCTAGTTCAAAGGTCCGATTACCCGACGCAATATAAAAGGGCGCCCCTTTTGGAGTAGGGTTTGGGTACTTGCCTCAACCCCTACAGAAAGGAACGCCCTCAATGGATAGCAAAAAGTATATCGGCATGGATGTG